>Ga0316229_1000860_pt1 | contig 35626 bp, 35 predicted proteins | sample TBH18023metaG_FD_206011 | JGI IMG/M metagenome (GOLD analysis project Ga0316229, IMG submission 206011) | Freshwater microbial communities from Trout Bog Lake, Wisconsin, USA - TBH18023 | ecosystem: Environmental > Aquatic > Freshwater > Lake > Hypolimnion/Profundal zone | place: USA: Wisconsin... | reverse complement strand
CGTCAACATCGGCATAACAACAGCCTCCTCGCCTTCACGATAGGCGAGTCGAATATCTTCAATTGTTGGCAGATTCAGCTTCATGTGCATCGTGTGTATTTAAAATGCCTGATTAGTAAGTGGGGGGAGTACAAAATGGCATAGGCTGATCAAATTACGTTCTTATCAATAATGTATTGACCCAATGATGTGAGCGCCATATTTAATTGTCGAAGCGTAGCATTTATGTCTGTATCGCTCGCCTGTACTTGAATCTGTTGTTCGCATTGCTCACATAACTCAGTAATTTGAAGTGCCCCGACCATTTTTGCGGCACCTTTGACATGGTGGGCTAATGCAAGAAGACGAGTGCAATCAGCGTCACTTAATGCTGTATGCATGTCTTGTAAGTCTAGTGTAGTCAATTTGATAAAATTGAATATAAAATCATCTAGCTTTTTTTGGTCATTGCCTATCCATTTTTTAAGCACCGAAAAATCATAGCCAGGCGCAGATGTTTGCGTGAATAATTTGGCGAGTGTTGCATAAAGTTTGTTTGCATCAACGGGTTTTTCAAGCACTGCATTCATGCCTGCCGCGAAATAGCATTGATGTTGTTCATTCGACATGTTCGCCGTCACGGCGATTACCGGTATGTCTGATAAGTTTGCTCTGATTAGCTCGGTGGCTTTGATGCCATCCATCACTGGCATCTGGATATCCATTAAAATGGCATCTACATGTTGGATTTTAAGTAGATCTAAGGCTTCTTGTCCATTTTTTGCGACACTGATTTTGGCCCCTACATGGGACAACATACCTCCCAGTATCTCGCGGTTTAGCGGATGATCATCGACGATTAAAATATGTTGGTCGCGTAATGCGGCAACTACTGCTAAATCGGCCGGCGTTAAATTTGCTGGTGTTGTGTTATCTTCAGCCAGTCGCACGGAAAACCAAAAAATACTGCCAACGCCTTCGGTGCTTTTAACCCCCACTTCGCCTTCATTCATCAGTTGGGCGAGTTGTTGACAAATAGATAAGCCGAGCCCTGTCCCGCCAAACAGACGTGATGTAGAAACATCACCTTGCGAAAAGGGTAGAAATAATACTTTTTGTGCTTCAGGCGTGATACCTATACCAGCATCCTCAACTTCAAAGTATATTTTATGGTCATCATTGTTTTGATTGAGTTGCCGGATGCGTAACGTGATAGGGCCTTGCGTGCTAAATTTGATGGCGTTGTTGATGTAATTAAGCAATATTTGACTCAAGCGAAACTGATCTCCCATCAATCTTTTAGGCAAGGCCGGATCAAGCTCTAATATAAAATCGCGCCCCTGCTGTTTGAGTGCATCCATAAAATGAACTTCAAGGTTATTGATTAGCCCGTTTAAGTTGAAACTGTGGTTTTCTAAGGTAACTTTATGAGCGGATAACTTAGAAAAATCTAAAATCTCATTAATAATTTGCAACAAATAGTTGGCTGATGATTGAATATTTTTTAAGTAATTTTGTAAGCCGGTTGGCGGGTCAGTTCGTAGCGCTAAGTAGGTCAACCCTAAGATACTATTCATCGGTGTTCTAATTTCGTGACTCATCCTGGCTAAGAATTCACTTTTAACCTTATTGGCTTCCTCAGCAACGAATTTTGCGGCGACTAATTCCTGAGTACGAATTTCTACCAGGCTTTCAAGCTCAAATTGCGCAAGTTGAGAAATGCGAATCTGCCGGATTTTCTTAAACAAAAATAAACTCAGCGTGATTACGCACAGGCTGATTAAGAGAGTTAAAAAAATCAGTTTGTTTTTGAGTTGAGTGATACGTTGCCAACTCAGTTCGGTGATGATCGCACCCGTGTGTTGATCATTTTTTCCTTCATTTTCAAAAACCTGGGTGGCTTCGATGGCTTGATACAATATCAGAATATCACCATTATCATAACGCGGGTGCGCACGATTCACTAATTCTGTGAATGTTATGCGTCTATCGGCAATCGGTGTAGTGAGGTTGTTGGATGGGGGCTGACCTTGTTGTAGTACAGAATGATCTTTCACATCCAATATAGCGACAGCGAGGATATCTTCTTCGTTTAACGCTTTACTGACAAGGTGATTAAGCAGGCTGTTGTTCATTGAAAATAGGCCATATTCAGTACTGATGGCCAATTGCCGCGCTAGAAGATCTCCCTTTTTAATAAATTCCGCATTCAAATCGGCAAATCGTTCAAATAAAAATAGACCGGTAAGAAATAAGGTGAGCAGGGGTATGGGAAACCAGAGCAACCAGGATTGATCCTTGACAAGTTTCATTTAGATTCATCCTTTTCGACTTTTGTGTGTATTTCTTCGATGGAAGAAAATACGATGCCGAGTGAACGAGCCACATCTTGGTTAATTGAAATAGAATATTCGGAAGGATAACCAGCGCCTGGGAATGTCTTATTTTTTGAGAAATTAATAGATAAAAAAGCGGCTTGTTCAGCCAGTTGTTCGGGGGTTGAATATAAGCCGCACACGGCACCGGCTTTAACGAGATTTTCAGAATACCCAACAATAGGCACGCCTAACCGATAACTGCTCAATAAAATATTGGCAATGGTGCGATTGTTGTAAACGCCTGCATCGGGAATGGCGTAGAGTAAGTCACTGGATTTTAAAATGGATTCGAGGCTGTCAAAGAGGCGTGATTCTTTTTCTATTGGTAAACTATGCACAGTAAAGCCATTATTTTTAAAGGTATTTTTCAAAGGTGTAATGGCGGGTTCATTTGAATAGAGCAAGCCTACTTGATGAAGTTTAGGCAAGGCCGCCTGTAAAAAATGTATTTGTCGGATTGACGGTTGATCAAGATAAATTGCCGTGGTTTGTGATCCTTTTAAGCGTAGCTTTAGCAATGAAAAATAACTCTGACTGGAAATCATGGTAGCCAGAACGGGTAGTTGGGTTTGACTAAAAATGCTTAAGCTGGCAGGTGTGCCAACCGTGACGATGAAGTCTGTGTCGGTGAGATCGAGATTTTCAGCGCTTTGCAGGACACGCGCATTGATTTGCGGAGGGAGGCTCGCCAGATAACGGGTCGCAAATGTTTGATAGGCGCGCGTGTTATCGCTGAGCACCACCACTACGTGCAAGTTGGATGCAAAACAAGGAGGGGCAGCTAGCCAGTAAAGGATTAGCGCGAGACCATATCTCATTTTGCTTGGCATCCTTTACAAGTCGAGCGTGAGCGTAACCATGCTACGGCGGTTAAATAAGCTGGTAGCGATATATTCGGTATAAGCCTGATTCAATACATTCTGCACTACCAGGGCGAGCGAGCCTTTAAGGCCATAGACCCCTTGAAAGGCTTTAGCTATACGCACATCAATACGGTGCTCAACGGGTTGATAGTCAAGCACACCGCGATCAAAGGGCTGCATAGACCCTTGATAATAATAGCTGGTGTTAAGTGAAATATCATGTTCCATTTGACGAGTGTACAACAAGCTGGCGGTATAGTTAGGCGTGCTTGCGCTCAGGATATCACTATTAAGCGGATAGCTGGATGTCAGCACTTTTTGACCACTGGCAACTAGCGCCGCCCCGTTACTGCAGGCAAGTTCATGGGCGATATTGAAAGTGACATCATTTTTATCATCAAAGCGATGCTTAAAGGTGGCTTCTATGCCACGATAGTTTCCGTTTAAGCCATTGAGGAGCTGAGAGGTGTTCGAGAGAAAAATCCCGTTAGTCAATTGATCAGAAAAAACTCGTAGATCGAGTGTGCCGGTTTCAAATTGACGTATATAGCCGATTTCTCTTGATAACATGCGCTCTGGCATGAGTCCGGGGGAGGTTACCGTTTGACTCATCACCATTAACACACCAGGCTGTGTTTTTGGATTGGATGCATTGGTTTCTTGTAATGCAGGATCACGATAAGCCACCGAACTGCCAATACGGAAAGTGTCCCGGGGTGTTAAATGGTAATTAAGGGCTACGCGAGGCGAGACATTTTGCGCTCCTGTACGACTGCGCTCCGACATGGCACCGCCATTAAGTAGCCAGTCAGGTGAAAAGCGCCATTCATCATGGGCAAAGATACGAAATTCATTGGTGGTGAAGGATGAGGAAAAGTTAAGATGCAGCGGAGGCAGTGTACTTTGCCCGCTGTCTTGTTCGACGCGATAACCCGCACCATAGACGATACGATTGGTAGGCGAAGTATGGACGGTATGTTGTAATTCAATATCATCCCGATTGGTTTGTGTCGATTGCACGACCGGCAGGGGGGCCCGTGGATTAGGGAAGAGTACGCCGCCCAGATAAACCGAGAGCGTTTCGCTTTGATCCAAACGCGTATGTGAATAACGTAAACTCAGCTCATCTGCATTATCGAGCGCGCGTACCCAACCCAGCGCAATAAAGCTGCCGTTACTGATCAGGTCGTGCATGGTATCGCCGTTCGTCTTGAAAGGGGAGGCTAGGCTGGGATTTTTATCGTTAAAGCCGACACCTAGAATATCGTGATTAAAACCAAAGCCGATGTCATAACGATCTGCCCCTTCTGGATGGTAAGAGCCTTTATAGTTGAGTAAGCGTGCCTGATTGCTGTCATTGCTGTTATTGAGTAATTGACTGGAGTTTTGAGGAAGATTATTGGGCACTGTACTGAGATTGTCATAACCGTTATCGGCAGTATAAGCCACGGTCATGCGGTAATCATAATCTTCACCGCGTTTGCCAAAGTGAGTGGCAATGTCATTAATCCCTTTATCGCCTCGAGTGACAGATAGACTTTTTCCATCCAGCGAGCCTGCATCACGGGTAATTATATTAATCACGCCCTGGATAGAGTTTGCGCCATAAGACGCGGCATCCGGGCCTCGTACCACTTCAATACGTTCAATATCCCCAATGGTGATGGGTAAGTTGGCCCAGTCGACTGTATTGGCTGGCGACAGATAGATGCTACGCCCGTCTATCATGACTTGCATTCGTCTGGCATATTCATCGGTTGTTCCATGGTAGGCGACGATTGCCTGGCTGCTCTGGTAATAACTGGCATACATCCCCGGGACTAGCTTGAATAGATCCGGGATGTTTCGAAAACCGGAGGCAACGATCATATTTCGATCTATCACCGTCATCGCATTGGGTGCTTCTGATAAGGGTTGGGATAAGCGTGACGCACTTAACACGATAGGCAATTCTTCAAAAAAATTGCTGTCATCGCTGGTTTGGGCATAAGCCAAATGCAAGGTAAGACTCAAGGTGAATGTTAGAAGGTATTGTTGCCGGTGTAAAATAGACATAGTTATTGCACTTTAAAGCTTAAATTATTGAGATGTACGATGGACATCTCTTGCTGGGTAAAAAACACTCATTGGATCATTAAAATAAAACTTGAATTCTTCATCTGCTCACTTTAGTTACGATCATCATCCGGATTATCTTTCTCCAAAAAATCGGCCATGTCACTCCCAAGCTCGTTTTTACTGCATCCGGCTGGCCTGTATGGCCTGCAACCACATAGACTTCGTCATATTCGATTTCGTACGTCAGAATAACATCCGGTTTTCTGTTGAAAATGCCTGAATGCAGCTGTTTGGTGTTGCGTATCAGAATCCACCTCACGGACAATCTGCGAATGCGTCCGAGATACCGCCCACGCGGCAGGACTAATTTATATTGCACAGCGTGGTGTAACATTATAAGCGGGAATGTTGCACCGATCGTTGTCCGTGTAGATACAAACGCTGGCGGTGCAAATTAAATGCAGTTACAATATTCAATATTCAATATTCAAGTTTCAAGATGTAATGAACCCTGTACTTTGCCCCTTGTACCTGCTACAGAGCTGGCGCAGCGATAACTTTGCCAGTGCAGCACAGGTAATATTTTTCAAACACTTATATTAATAATTTGGCGAGTGTTGCATCAAGTTTATTTACATCAACGGATTTTTCAAGCATTCATGCCTGCCTTGAAATAGCATTGGTTCATTTGACATGTTCGCCGTTACGCTGATTACCCGTACGTCTGATAAGTTTGCTTTGATTAGCCCGGTGGCTTTGATGCCGTATGCTCTTTTACTACTTCAATCATTTGGCTGTTTATTAGTATGGTTGACTCTGAGTTTTGAACCTCTTGTTGATTGTGCAGTCATAGCGACGTTATATTGAATTAACGTCTGTTTCAGGAGCTTTAAAGTGAATAAAAAACTGTTATTTATTAGTCTTACTGCATTGTATGCAAACGCTGAAGCCGCTGACATTATTGATACGGCACGGGTGGTTTCCAGTGTGCCGGTTTATGAGCGCGTGAATGAGCCTCGTCGCGAATGTTCGACTGAAATTGTGCAAAATGTTCCACAAGAACATTCTGTAGGAGGCTCACTGATCGGAGGAATTGCCGGGGCGTTGTTGGGTAGCCAGGTCGGTGGCGGCCATGGTAATACCGCAGCGACCGCTGCAGGTGCGATAACGGGCGCAATTGTCGGAGACCGTGTAGCTAACCAAAATCAGCAGGGCAGTCAGCAAATTCAACGCTGTCGAGATATAGATAACTATCGCGATGTTATCAGGGGCTATACCGTCACATATCGATATAAGGGGCAACAGGCAACAACGACACTGCCATATCAGCCCGGTGACACAGTCAAGGTGGGTATCAGTCTGATCCAGGAGCCGCCGCGTTCATATCCCGGTAATCAACCAAATATTCAACAGTATGATAGCAATGCACAGGGCTATCATCGTCCTTAATATCTGACTTGAGCGGTAGCCTGTCGGACTTATTACGCAACTCCGGCAGGCTCGCAGAAATCTCAAAAATCAATCTTTAAAGCAGAGGCACAATCAATAGTGCGACGATATTGATGATCTTGATCAGTGGGTTGATTGCAGGACCTGCGGTGTCTTTGTACGGGTCGCCTACCGTGTCACCCGTGACCGATGCCTTGTGTGCTTCCGAACCCTTGCCGCCGTAGTTGCCTTCCTCGATGTATTTTTTGGCGTTATCCCATGCACCGCCACCGGTGGTCATTGAGATTGCCACAAAAATACCGGTGATGATGGCGCCTACCAGTACGCCGCCCAGTGCCTGTGCGCCCAGTGTGAGGCCCACGATGACAGGAATCGCTACCGGCAACAGGGACGGGATGATCATTTCCTTGATAGCCGCCTTTGTCAGCATGTCTACACAGGTTCCGTATTCAGGTTTGCCGGCTCCTGTCATGATGCCGGGAATTTCCTTGAACTGACGGCGTACTTCAACCACCACGGCACCTGCGGCACGGCCTACCGCTTCCATGCCCATTGCGCCGAACAGATAAGGAACCATGCCGCCGATGAACAGACCGATAATCACCATATGGTTGGATAAGTCAAAGGTCAAGCCGGGATGGTTAGTGGATAAGGCATGTGTGTAGTCGGCGAACAGCACCAGTGCTGCAAGACCTGCAGAACCGATGGCATAGCCCTTTGTGACAGCCTTGGTGGTATTGCCCACTGCGTCGAGCGGGTCGGTGATGTTGCGGATGGACTCGGGCAGACCCGCCATTTCAGCAATGCCGCCCGCGTTATCGGTGATCGGGCCGTAAGCATCAAGCGCTACGATGATGCCGGCCATGGACAGCATAGCCGTAGCGGCAATGGCAATGCCGTATAAGCCGCCCAGAGCGTAGGCTCCATAGATAGCCAGACATACGGCCAGTACCGGAGCCGCAGTGGATTTCATTGATACACCCAGACCTGCGATGACGTTAGTGCCGTGTCCTGTGGTGGAAGCTTGCGCGATATGGCGAACGGGGCCGTATTCAGTGGCGGTGTAATATTCGGTAATTACCACCATTGCCGCAGTCAGTGTAAGTCCAATCAGGGAAGCCAGATAGATATGCATTGATGATACCAATTGACCGGCTATTATTACCCCATCCCCCAAAATCCAAGTGGTTACAAAGTAAAATGCGATCACTGCCAACCCGGCAGACACCATCAGACCACGATACAGCGCGTTCATAATTTTGCCCCCTTCGCGTGTGTTGACGAAGAAGGTGCCAAGGATGGAAGCGATGATGGATACGCCGCCCAGCACCAGCGGAAAGATCACCGCCTGGGGAGAACCGGTAATCACAAGGCCGCCCAGTACCATGGTGGCGATGATGGTCACGGCGTAGGTTTCGAACAGATCGGCTGCCATGCCGGCACAGTCGCCGACATTGTCGCCGACGTTATCGGCTATCACAGCCGGATTGCGCGGGTCATCTTCAGGTATGCCGGCTTCGACTTTACCTACCAGATCTGCGCCAACATCCGCGCCTTTGGTGAAGATGCCACCGCCCAGTCTTGCGAAAATGGAAATCAACGAGCTGCCGAAAGCCAGACCCACCAGCGAATGGGTGGCGTCAGTGGCGCTGGCGCCCATTATCAGCGTGAGGAAGGAATAATAACCCGCCACACCCAGCAGTCCCAGTCCCACGACCAGCATGCCGGTAATGGCACCGCCCTTGAAAGCGACGTTGAGTGCGGCATTGAGTCCCTGATTGGCAGCCTCCGCGGTGCGTATGTTGGCGCGTACCGAAACGTTCATGCCGATATAACCGGTAAGACCGGACAGAATTGCACCGAGTGCAAAACCGACGGCGGTTTGCCAGCCCAGGGCTATCAATATGACAATCAGAAGCATGGCACCGACGATTCCGATGGTCGCGTATTGACGATTCAGGTAGGCGGATGCCCCTTCCTGAATGGCTGCGGCAATTTCCCGCATTCGGTCGTTACCCGTTGGCAGACCTGAAATCCATTTAATCGAAAATACTCCATACAAGATTGCAACTACCGAACACAACAGCGCAAAAATTAATCCATTCGACATGACTAGCCCCTCAAAGAGTTTAACCACTATTTTTTCCGAATTGCTATTTTTGTTACTTGTTTCTCCTGCGAACCGTTGTCTTTTTGCGGCTTTTAGACCGCAAAGAGCATAGCAGCATTAATGGTTGATAGTATGGTCAAGACAATATTTATTTGGACATAACGGGTAAATTGCTGATCATGTCAGTGCGGCTAAACCGGCTGCGGCGATTTGGCCATCCTGGGGTGAACGTACCCCGCTGATGCCCAATGCGCCGACCATGGTGCCGTTTACGATGAGCGGCACGCCGCCCTCGGCAGGAATTACGCCGGGTAAGGCTAAATGTATCAGGCGGCCTGCCATTACCGCATCTTCGGAGGCCTTGGTGGGGCGTTGAAAGGCAATCGCGGCATAAGCTTTTGCGATGGCCGTTTCTACGCTGCCAAACGGAGTGGTGTGATTGCGTTGCAGATAGAGCAGGTGACCTCCATCGTCCACTACCGCAATCACCACTCCCCAGTTATTACGCATCGCTTCCGCTTCTGCCGCGGTCGCGATGCGTTTGGCATCCTCAAGTGTAAGGGCCGGTTTGCTTGATATCATTGAAGTGCGGCGAAGATTTGCGCGCAGATCTCGTCCACATTGCCGACACCTGCAACTTTGACAACTTTCGGTGCCGCAGCATCCTGTTTCGCCCAGGATTGATAATAGTCGACTAAAGGTTTGGTCTGTTCATGGTATACATTCAGGCGTTTGATAACGGTCTCTTCCACATCGTCAGGACGTTGCACCAGATCTTCACCGGTTTCATTATCCTTGCCTGCGATTTTGGGCGGGTTATAGATCGTATGGTAAGTTCGGCCTGAAGCAGGATGTACGCGGCGTCCGCTCATGCGTTTGATGATTTCGCTGTCTTCGACGTCGATTTCAACGACGAAATCAAGAGGGATGCCCGCATCCTTCATCGCCTGTGCCTGCACGATAGTGCGGGGAAAACCGTCAAACAGGAATCCTTGCGCGCAGTCAGCATCCTTGATGCGTTCTTTCACCAGATTGATGATAATGTCGTCGGAAATCAGTCCGCCTGCATCCATGACGCCTTTTGCAGCCAGACCCAATGGCGTCCCTGCCTTGACTGCCGCACGCAGCATATCGCCGGTGGAGATTTGCGGTATGTTGAATTTTTCCTTGATGTAAGTGGCTTGTGTGCCTTTACCTGCACCTGGTGCGCCTAGCAGTATTATTCTCATTGTTGTTCTCCCTTAAATTAGATGGTGAGTGGAGGGTGGTGAGTGTGAAGCTCACGACTTACCACTACAGTTTTTCAAACGCTATTCTTGCTGCCTGTAAATCCTCTTCAGTGTCGACGCCGGCCGGTGGTGCCTCACCGGTGATAATGACGCCGATCTTGTAACCATGATACAGCACGCGCAATTGTTCCAATGATTCGTATTGCTCAACAGGTGCCGGTGACAGTTGCCCGTAAGTTCGCAGAAAACCGGCGCGATAAGCGTAAATTCCAATGTGACGCAGCACGGGCATATCCGGCGGTAAGCTGGCTCCCGCTGCGAATGCATCGCGCGGATAGGGAATAGGCGCGCGGCTGAAATACAGTGCATTGCCCTGCTTATCCAGCACGCTTTTGACAATATTCGGATTGCGCATGGACGCAATATCATGAATGGGATGGCATGCCGTGGCGATGGCACAGTCCGTATGCTCGTGCAGATGTTGTGCCACGCCCCATATTAGCGCTGGGGGCATTAGTGGTTCATCTCCTTGTACGTTGACAACGATGGTTTCGTCCGGCCAGTTTTGCAGCGCGACGACTTCTGCGATGCGATCCGTACCGCTGACATGCGAATCGCGCGTGAGACATACTTTGAAACCATGCTCGTGTACCACGTTGGCAATGGCGTGATGATCTGTGGCAATCCAGATTTGTTGCGCGCCACTTTTTGCAGCCTGTTCGGCGACGCGCACCACCATCGGTTTTCCCGCGATGGGCAGCAATGGTTTGCCGGGCAGTCGGGTGGACGCATGCCGGGCCGGGATGACGACGTTAAACGCGATCATGGCAGGTAATTAGAATTTTTCAGCTTCTTCAGGGGTGAGCTTGCGCGCTTCATCGGCCAGCATGACCGGAATGCCGTCAGCAATTTTGAATGCTAACCGGTCTGCGCGGCAGATGAGCTCCTGTTCGGACTTGTGATAGATGAGCGGTGACTTGCATAAGGGGCAAACCAGAATATCGAGCAGCTTAGCATCCATGTAAGGGAACCTTCCGTATCAGGTGAGCAATCAAAGCCGAGTCAATCCGGGCATCGACACGCAATACCCAGAATTTATCATCAGCGAATGATGTGCATTTTACCGCATCTTTTTCGGTGATGACTAGTATATCGCACGCATCGAACTGTAAATCGCATGCCAGGTAGGAATGATGATCTGGAAAGGCGTGAGTGGTAATGCTCAGACCCAGGGTAGTTAAATAATCAAAAAAGCGTTGTGGATGCCCGATCCCCGCCGCCGCATGCAGGCGTAAATCTCTGAAATCACTGGCGCTGGCAGTTTTTTCCGGATGTTTTAAATTGTAAAAAAGGGTGCCGGATAACTGCATTGCGTATTGAGTGACGCTGATGTTCTGCCTGAGTGTTATGTTGCCGCCATTAATCACGATGGCATCCACTGTTCTCAATCGTGTCAGCGGTTCTCGCAAGGGGCCGGCGGGGAGTAAATGAGTGTTGCCAAAGCGGCGCACACCGTCAACAACAACAATTTCCACATCGCGCCTTAAGCGGTAGTGTTGCAAACCGTCATCACAGAGCAGTACATCGCATTGCGGATACGCACGTAGCGCCAGTAAGCCAGTGGCTACGCGATCACGGCCCACCCATACCGGGCATATGCCGCGTTGCGCCATTAGTAAAGGCTCATCTCCGACTGCCGCTGCAGTGTGTTTGCAGCTGACCTGTTGTTGTTCTGTTGTGCCTCCAAACCCCCGGCTGAGAATGATCGGGTGATATCCTTGTTCAATGAACTGTTGTGCGATGGCGAGTGTCAAGGGGGTTTTTCCGGTACCTCCGACGCTGATATTGCCAATCACGATTACCGGTACAGGCAGGCGATAGCTTTTCAGTATATGGCTGCGATACAGTGCGCGGCGCAAGGACATCAGTATGCGAAAAAGCCAGCTTGCAGGCAGTAAAATCAGCTGTAGTGTGCCGTTTTTATACCATTGAGTTTCAAGTCCTGCCATAAAGTGTCCTTAAAAACGATGCTGTGCACACCAGCACTATTGAAGTTATGCGACTGACTTCATTGTAACATTGCCGGTTGTTGATGGATTGCAGGTGTGATTTCAGACGCGCAGATGGATGAAGGTCTGGATAATTTCAAATTGTTCACAAAGCCAAGTAATGCAACGATTTACGCCGGGCCGGGCGCAACAAAACTTCATGCCTGGCTTGGTTATTTGTTTATAAACAGATGATTATTCACATTAAAAAATAGGCAAGATTGACCATTGTCTTATTGCTTGCAAGCTTGAATTCGCGTGTAAGGTATTTGGCAGGAGGAATGTAGTCGTTACGGTTTTAATAAAGATGACGATTGACAGGCGTGTGCCATGAAGGGGCTGAATATTTTAGCAGGGGCGCGGAAATCCTCCCCGTTCATGCCGCAAGGGCATTCCCACGAAACATGTCGCCTTCCGGCTCGTGTTTCTGAATGAAGGGGAAGGATGAATAGCGCGGACACCGCAGGTGTCCATGTTGTTAGCTTACTCAAGCGTTTGCTGTTGTTCGATGTATTCACGAATAATGGCAATCGGTGCGCCGCCGCAAGCGCCTGTAAAATACGATGGCGACCACCATTTTTTAGCGAAAGACCAAGTGAATGTGCATCTTGAAAACGCAATGCCTGCCGTGTCTTATTTCGTTGTTTTTCTCCATGTATAATTCAAAGCATGAAACACTTGCCAGCCTACAAATTTCGGATTCAGCCAAACGGCGAACAACGCGCCATGCGTCGTATCGCCGGTTCCTGTCGGTTTGTCTGGAACAAGGCACTGGCACTTCAAATCGCCAATCACGAAGCAGGCGAAAAGTTCATCCATCATTTTGATATGTGCAAATGGCTTCCAGTCTGGAAAAAAGAACCGGATACCTTGTGGCTCAAAGAAACGCCATCGCAGCTATAGCCCAAGTTGGGCTGGATACACTATCGCCAAAGCCGCACTATCGAAGGCACAATCAAGAATATCACCGTGTCCTGTGTTGCTGGTAAGTGGTACGCCAGCATTTAGACCGAGCGCGAGGTCGCGGAGCTGGTGCATCCGTCTACGTCTATTGTTGGTCTTGATGCAGGCGTTACGCTGTTTGCTACGCTCTCGGATGGCACGATGTTTGAGCCGGTCAATGCCTTCCGCAAGAACGCCGTAAAGCTGGCAAAATACCAGCGTTGCTTGAGCCGCAAAACCAAGTTCAGCAATAACTGGAAAAAACAGCAACAGAAAATATCACGATTGCATCAACGGGTCGCTCATACCCGGAATGACTTTCTCCACAAGACTTCAACGCTCATCAGCAAAAACCACGCGATGATTGTTGTTGAAGACCTGAAAGTCACGAAGATGAGCAAGTCAGCATCAGGCAACATTAAGGCACCAGGGCGAAGTGTCAAAGCCAAGTCCGGCCTCAATAAGTCGATTCTCGATCAGGGCTGGGGTGAGTTCCGCCGCCAGTTGGAATACAAGCAGGCATGGCGGTGATGTACTTGCCATCAATCCGCTCAACTGTGGGTATGCAGAAAATGCGGACCTCAATGCGGCCATCAATATTCTAAGGGCAGGACATGCCCGGCTCGCCTGCCAATCAATGACTGCAAGCGCTTTAGCGGTTAGCAGGAATTGAGTTGTTTCATCAGTGAACGGTGCCGTCATGCCGTCAGCAACAGGAACTCACCGAAGCCATCAATCACATTCCGGGGTTGAGGCTGTAGGAATCCCCTGTCTTTCATTCAAAAACACGAGCCGTAAGGCGACATGTTTTGAGGGAAGCCCCTTGCGGGCTTAGGCAGGAGAGGATGTACTGGTGGCGGCAAGAATACGTACCCATCTGTCGCTGGTCAGGGTGAAGCTGCTGGACGCGAGTTATCGCGAATGTATCTATATGCTGGGCGCTGCGGGTCACTACAATGATAGTGAGGGGGCATATCTGGCGCATGGCGGCTTATGCTGCGGCGCTGGCTGCAGCATGCGGCTGGGAGGCGCGTGATTGCCGTCAGGTCGAGCTGGCAGCACCGATGCATGACGCCGGCAAGATTGGTATTCCCAATGCGATCATGCGCAAACCGGGCAAGCTGGATGCGGCCGAATGGATCATCCTTAGCTGAGAGGCGCACGAAATTCAATGAGCGCCTCGCCAGTTTTGGGATTCTGGAGGTCAGCTTTGGTTAGCGGCGCACGAGTTTTGGAATCCGGCTCACAAGTTTCGGTTAGCAGCGCACGAGTTTCTGAATCCAGCACACGAACTTCGGGATACTGGAGGCCCGTTTTGGGATCCTGCAGTCCAGCTTCAGTGAGCGGCTCGCCAGCGTCAGAATCCGGCTCATAAAAATGCACCGAATTGCGCCCGTGCGCTTTAGCCGCGTACATCGCTATATCCGCCTGCTTCATGATATCTTCCTGATTACCCTCGTGATTGATAAACATCGCGATGCCGATACTCGCAGAACAGTGATGTTCGACAGTACGAACCGGCAACCCTGCATTGATTACATTCAGATAATAAGGTGCAGACAGTCTGGCGCGGATTTTTTCCGCGATACCTTGCGCCAGTAACACTGATTTTTCTTTTTCTGTATTCAGATTACCCAGAATCACCACAAACTCATCGCCACCGAAACGCGCAACAGTATCAATCTTGCGTACACAGCCTTTTAAGCGATTCGCAACTTCGATCAACAGCAAATCACCCGTTGCATGGCCGTGGCTGTCATTCAATGGCTTGAAGTTATCCAGATCGAGAAATATCAGTGCGCTATAACGTCCGCTACGACGACTGGCAGCGATTCTCTGGCCTAAGCGATCAGTTAGCAGGCGTCGATTCGGCAGTTGTGTTAAAACATCATAAAAAGCCAGCATGGTTATTTGCTCCTCGGCTTTTTTCCGCTCAGTGATATCCAGAATTACCCCAACCAGACCACCCAGTTTTCCGTCTACCTTGGTAAAAGTGGCCTTGGAAAACATGACATCCCGGTATTCGCCACTGACGGATCGTACCTTTGCTTCGTATGTCTGAGTGCCGTGATGCTCAAATAACGCCTTGTCTGTGGCGTAGTACTGGTCAGCCAATTTCTTAGGCGAAAGTTCATACACCGATTTGCCGATAATTTCTTTCCGGCTGCTGCCGGTATATTGTTCAAACGCTCTGTTGCAACCCAGATAGTGACCTTTCTCGTCTTTATAAAACAAGGGACTGGGAACGGCTTCAACCAATTGTTCGATAAAATTCAATTGCTCTTTCACTTCCAGCTCGGATTTCTTGCGCGCTGAAATTTCTCTCATCAGTAGCAAGGTATTGTCAGCTACGCTTGAAAAAATTGAAAACATGATGTCGATCAGGATATTCGCTGAGTTATCCATGCTTTCAGTCGCCTGCTTTTTGGCTGATTCAACAGACATTCCTTTTTGCAGGGCTGTAATCAAAAGAATCATGTATTTGTCATCGCCCAATATATGCTTTGCTAACCAGCGTGAAAGAAATAGCAGAATATTTTCGATGACATTTTCAGAAGAAGTATTTTCCGAATCTCTTAAATGAGATAAGTAGATCAAAAATTCGTTATGGCCTTTATTATGTTCAGTCAGTTCATCTTCATCTGAAAGATGCGTTAGCCAGATATCTTCTTCAGTTTTGAAATGAAAGGTGGAATAGTCCGCTAGCTCATTAAATATCTCATTTAATGTCGGAACAGCAGATTTAATTGCAATATGTGATGCGAGTTTATTCAACAGAACGACCAGGCACAGATGCTGTTCATCTATCACTGTAATGCCGGTATTGAAATTTTCATTCCAGGGAAAAAAGTCAATATGTTGTACAGTAGGATTCACGAAATGACCTCAATATTAATAAGACACGAAAAAATAATTTTTACAAAAAACTCAACATAGCAGTATTAAAAAACAGCCTTGTGCTTAACTTTTCGTTAGTCTAAAATTAAACAAAAATTGCAATACTCGCGGTTTTTTACTTTGAAGATATATTGCATCCAAGCATTTACGAGAGCCTGATGATGCGGCATGGTAAATAGTCGGATGATAACTGCTTGTAAGCATCAAATATTTTCATTTTTGATGTTCAGCATTCTGTAGCGCAGATGTAAAATTCGTTCGCAAGTTCCTGATCAATCTGATGAGCCGTGTGTGCGCATTCGACAGTCCGAAATGATGCGTATCATATCTAACAGTATTTTGATAAAAATCGATACGATTGTCCTCCACAAACTGATTTTTCCTGTGTCATTCGCATCACTCACACCATACTCATTTCGGTGAACGAGCTTTTCATATCTCATTGTAGCTATTCTGTTTCTTCATCCAGGCTATACGCTAACAGCGCTGAATGGTGATTGCTGAATATCCGTTTTGCTCCCGTGAGTCTTTATGACGGCCTCAGATAAAAAAATTTACGCCTCCCATTATCCGTCGGGAATGCCTTTGTTACAATAAGAAAATTCTTACTTTTCTCTAGTGATTCCGTTATAGCTGAAATCAAGTAGATGAATGCCGAAAAATAAACAACAGACTGTCAGCTAACTTGTCTTGAATTTTTTTTCAATGACCCGTTGACCCCGTTTGACAGCGGGGATAAAGTAAAACATCTTTTAACGCCAGATTTCTTTAAAAATAAGTTTCAAGCGCTAATTTACGACAGTATCTGGTGTATAGTAAGTGTCCTTTACACGGGACTGTTCATTCATGCGTATTCTAATTGTAATTCCCGTTATTCATACTTTGCAGGATATGGGCTCTTTGCATGAATTAACCAGGCAGGCGTACGTCGTTCGTTATGGAGATGAAAAATGGCTGGCACATTTAAAATCAATTGATCAGGTCTGGAGCGGAATTCGGCAGATGATTGAAAAACTTGAATTGCCCTGTGCTCGTGTGCGGCTGTATCAGGATGGTTTGCCTCTGTGCGGTAATGAAATAGAAATCGTCAGGGAAGTCGCTGCGCAAGGTAGTCAAAATTATCAAATTCTGCTGGAACTGATCACACAAGGTGCTACGCTGACGGGTACAGAGGACGCCAATCTGTTGCTTCAGGAATATCAGTTGCATCAGGATGCTGCGACAACGGACTCCTTAGCACAGGAAAATATCCGTAAGGTGCGGCGTCAAGCGATACTCGCAGCAAGAGATCAGTTTATTGCAAATCGCATCAATAGCACGCTTAGCGAAGGTGAAATCGGCTTGTTGTTTTTGGGCATGGCTCATGCGGTAGAATCGCTGCTGGATGCAGATATTCTCGTGCGTCCTTTGCTCCCTTCGCTACAGGAAAAACAGGAAGGAATCCGATGCCCGGCATAACATCTGCACATAACAGGGATAGTCGCGTGAATATGGCGGCATCCGTCAAGGTGCTGATTGTGGATGATCTTGAGGATGTGCGCTGGGCGCTGTCCAATATCGTCCGGCTTGAGGGATATGTTCCGCTGCCGGCAGCGAACGGCTCGGAAGCGTTGACCTTGTTCATGCGGGAGAAGCCCGATTTGGTTCTGCTGGATGTTGGTCTGCCCGATATGAATGGCTTTGATGTGCTGGCACGGATTAAGGCGATCGACAAATCGGTTCCTGTCGTGATGGTGACAGCGCGCGGCAAGACCAGCGACGCCGTTCGCGCAATACGAACCGGTGCCTATGACTATGTGGCAAAGCCATTTCTAAATCAAGACATCGCATTTACCGTACGGCTTGCCATTGAGGAAAAATCAAAAGCAGCCCGGAAACAGCAATCCTGGGAAGAATCGGAGGCTGAGGGCTCATTGCTGAATATCATGGGGAAAAGTCCTGCAATACAGCGTATTCAGGCAGAGGTGGAGCGTGTAGCCGGGACAAATTTATCCGTATTGCTTCAGGGGGAGAGTGGCACCGGAAAAGAGGTGGTTGCAAGGGCGATCCACGCAGCAAGTTTGCGCGCCGGCAAGCCGTTCATTGCACTGGATTGTGGTGCCATTCCGGAGTCACTGATTGAAAATGAACTATTCGGCCATGAAAAAGGGGCGTTCACCGGCGCACATCAGCAAAAAATCGGGGTCTTCGAAATGGCTGAAGGGGGCACCCTGTTTCTTGATGAAATCGGCAATCTGCCCCTGGCGGTGCAAAGTTCTCTGCTCCGGGTGCTTGAAACACGGTATATCCGGAAAGTGGGTGGCACACAGGATCAAAAGTTGAATTTTCGACTGGTAGCTGCAACCAATGTGGATCTTCAGTGCACGATGCAGCAGAAAACTTTTCGTGACGATCTGTACTATCGGCTCGCAGAATTTACTATCCTGCTGCCCTCGTTGAAGGAGCGTAGCGAGGACATTGTGTTTTTGGCAAAACGCTTTCTCGCGCAGGCAAATCTGGAGTTGGATAAGCAGGTAACGGGCCTGTCGACGCAGGCCGAAGAGATGCTGCAAGGCTACTCCTGGCCTGGCAATGTGCGCGAGTTGCGTAATCAGATACGGCGGGCGACCTTGCTGTGTATTGATCCTGCAGGAATCATTACGCCTGATTTGTTCATGGCGCTCAATGTGATCAATAATAATTTAAAATTTGAAAGTTGTAGTAATACGCTATGCGATCAACCGGGATCTATGTGTTCTTTCCCTCTGGGAAATTCAGCGTGTCCGTTCACTAATGCGAAACTTCTGTTCGGCGCAGAAACTGCATCACTCAAGGAAATAACTGCCCGCATGACGGCTCAGGTTGAACGTCTGGTATTGCAGCAAACTTTACAGCATGCCAAAGGCAATAAGGCACTGGCCGCGCGCATGCTTAAAATTGACTATAAAACAATGCATAACAAGTTGAAACTGTATGAGATTTTGTCGAACCATGGCGTGAGCGATGACTACTCACCGGGGGACGGGATAGATCCTATTATTGCAAAAAAGGAGTAGCACATGACTGATAAAACTCGCACCACGGAATTTACCGACGCTAAACTTCGTCTTGAAGAAATTGGCAGCAAATTGGGCGAACTGTTTGGTAAGCCGGCCGCTGAAGCCGCGACAGGCGGGATTTTCGCAGGGCTAGGCAGCATGCTTGAACAATTGGGGAAACTGGCTGAACACGGTGCGCTGAATAAAAGTGGCGAACTGGATAGCGGGACGGACAAACGGATCAAAGGTGTTTATGGCTTTACGATCAAGACTGCGCTGGGTAACAAGGGCGGCATAGAGGTTGAACCCTTCGGCAATATAAAAAAAAGCGAAGACGGCAAGTTGGTCGAAGTACAACAGATACGTGAGCCTATGATAGATCTGTTTGATGAGCCGGATCATCTGCTTGTTGTTGCCGAAGTGCCAGGAATTACGCAAGAAGAGGTACGCCTGGAGTTGCATGACGATATTCTGATTTTCTCGGCCGAAAATGCCGAGTGTAAATATCGCAAGGAAGTGTTGCTGCCAGCCAGTTTTGCGTCAGGCCAGATGAATTTTACCTGCCATAACGGTCTTTTGAAAATTCGGCTTAACAAATAGCGGAGCGCAACATGGAAAAAGTGACGGATGGGCTATTGCAGTTAAAAGTATCCGAGGCACTGGGTAAGGATGTCGGGCGGGCGCTGGCAAGAATAGACCCGGCGGATTTCACGTTGCTGGGTGTTGAAATTGGCGACATTATTGAGATTGTCGGGAAGCGTCGCACGGTGTGCAAGGTCATGCCGGCTTTCAAGGATGACAGAGGCGGGGCGCGAATCCAGATAGACGGCGTGTCGCGCGGCAATGCGGAAATTTCCCTGGAAGAGGTCGTAACAGTCAGGAAAGTTGCCGCCCAACCGGCGCAGCGCATGGTTTTGTCTCCTACTGCAGCAGGGTTTTCTGATCGCGACCTGCAATACATAGGCACAAGACTGGACGGGCTGCCGGTACTGGAAGGAGACCGGATACGCGGCACCCTGTTTGGTAGCCGCTTTGTGGATTTTTTAGTCAGGGAAACCGAACCCGGCGGTCCTGTATTGATAACGCCAACCACGCTGTTGACGGTGGGGCCCGCGCGCACGGAGGCCAGAACAGGCTCGGTCGGACGGCCCTCCTTTTCCTATGAGGATGTCGGCGGACTGAAGCGCGAAGTGCAGCGTGTCCGTGAAATCGTTGAATTACCGTTGCGTTATCCTGAGGTGTTTACCCGGCTTGGCATTGATGCACCTAAGGGGATTTTACTGTACGGACCACCGGGCTGCGGCAAGACGCTGATCGCACGTGCGGTCGCACATGAGACCAATGTACGGTTTTTCACGATTAGCGGCCCTGAGATTATGCAGAAGTTTTACGGCGAGTCCGAAGGATATCTGCGTAAATTATTCGAAGATGCGACGAAACAGGCGCCGTCTATTATTTTTATAGATGAAATTGATTCCATTGCACCGAAGCGTGAATCGCTGGGGGGCGAGCATCAGGTCGAAAGGCGGGTGGTCGCCCAATTGCTCAGTCTGATGGATGGCTTGAAGTCAAGGGGGCAGGTTATTGTCCTTGCCGCCACCAACATTCCGAATGCGATTGATCCCGCGCTGCGCAGGCCGGGGCGCTTTGATCGTGAAGTGGTCATTCCCATTCCTGACCGGCATGGTCGTTTGGAGATACTGGAGATTCACAGTCGCGGCATGCCATTGGCGCGTGACGTCGATTTGACCCGCCTGGCGGATGTAACGCATGGTTTTGTCGGTGCAGATCTGGAAGCATTGTGTCGGGAAGCCGCGATGATCTGTGTTCGGCGTATTCTGCCGGAAATTGATTTTGCCCAGGCTTCCTTGCCCTATGAGTCCTTGCAAAAACTGGAACTTTGTCTGGATGATTTCCTCACCGCGCTACGCTCCATTGAACCATCGGCCTTGCGTGAAGTGTTTGTCGAGGTTCCCAATACAGCCTGGGAGGATGTAGGCGGACTGGTTGAGCCTAAGCGCCTGCTGCGCGAGGCGTTGGAGTGGCCGTTGTTGCATGGCGAAATGTTTAAGGCGGCAGGCATTCGTCCACTCAAGGGAATACTGCTGTCAGGCCCGCCCGGTTGCGGCAAAACCCTGCTGGCACAGGCAGCAGCCAGCGCCACACAGGTGAATTTTATTTCTGTCAAAGGACCCGCTTTGATGTCGAAATACATCGGTGAATCCGAGCACGCCGTGCGCGAAGTGTTCCGCAAGGCAAAGCAGGCCGCGCCTTGTCTGGTATTTTTCGATGAGATTGATGCCCTGGTGCCGCGTCGTGGTGGAGGTGCTTCGGATGCCGGCGTCGGCGAACGTGTCGTAGCTCAGTTTCTGGCCGAATTGGACGGTGTCGAAAAGCTGAATGGCGTGCTGGTGCTGGCGGCGACCAATCGGCTGGATATGATAGATCCTGCCCTGAGGCGACCGGGTCGCTTCGATCTTGTGGTAGAAATTCCGTTGCCTGATGAAACTGAGCGTCTGGCCATTTTACAGGTACAGGCGCGAGGCAAACCCGTCTCCGCTGAGGTGGATTTGGCGGCAATGGCGAGCAATACACAAGGTTTAACAGGCGCTGACCTTGGTGCCGTCTGTCAGTATGCGGCTATGAATGCGATTCGCGAGCGAGTCGGCCGCGGACAACAGTCAACACTTGACGCTTCCCCCTTGTGTATTGAAGTGCAACATTTTGAGGCTGCATTACGTCAGGTTGGAAAATGAGCGATACAGCGGTCGTTACAGAGCATGCAATCTATCTTTACTGTCTGGCGAGGCCTGAATGCCTTGCGGTATTACAGAATTTGAGCGGAGTGGACGAGCACTTCCCTGTGACAGCGTTGTGCGGTTGCGAGGGTAGTGTGGTCGCGGTGATCAGTGAAGTTGATCCGGCAGAATTTTCAGAACAAAATTTGCAGATGTTGTCGTGGTTGGGTGTGCGTGCGCAACGACATGAGGCTGTGGTGGAACGCGTGATGGCTAGCTCGCCACTTTTGCCGGTCAAGTTTGGCACGCTGTTTCGTTCTTTAGCCAGCCTGCAGGCATATCTGGGGCTGAATGTTGTTTCGATCTCGCGTGCTCTGGATGAATTGCGGGGACTGGTCGAGTGGAGCGTTAAGGTTTATCTGGCAGAGTCGGTGGCTCGTCCTCTCGTGGTTGCCCGGGATGAGGATATTCAGTCAAAAATTGCCGCGATGCCGGCGTCCCCCGGTGCTCGTTATATCCAGCTAAGGCAACTGGAGAGCAAAATTGAGGTGTCGCTGAATATCTGGATTAACCGGCTAGCTGAGGCTATTCAAAGCGAGTTGATTGTGCATGCCGTGGCATCAACCCGGTTGCGTCGTCACTCAAGTGCCATCACAGGACGGCCTGAGCGGATGGTCTTTAATCGTAGTTATTTACTCAGCGATATGATGCTGGCTGATTTTCGTGCGGCGCTCGCCAGGCAGCAGGCTGAGTACCTGGATAGTGGTATCTCGCTGGTACTGCAAGGGCCATGGCCACCTTACAATTTTTGTCCTACGCTTGCGGGGAGTGAATCATGAAAGACTGGGTTGCCGGCAGTAATTCAAGCAGGCCCGACCTGACTGATGGTGAGACGTCAGAGGGTTGGTACGAAAAGTTATATCACATGCTGCTGGGTAATATTCCGTTTTCCCTGCTGCTGGTTGATCGTTCTTTGTGCATCGTGTCGGCTAACCGGAATTTTTTGGTCAAGGGGCAGCGTACCGAAATTAACACCATAGGCGCGGCGGTAAGCGAGGTATTTCCAGATGTGGTACTGAGTTTTACACAATTGGAAAGCAAAATTCGCAATGTATTTGACTCGGGTTTTCCCCTGCCGGGCGAGCAAATGACCTATCGGGCACCGGGAATTGCAACGCGTGTTTATTATTACAGCGTGATTCCGGTGCGGTTAGGCGAAATGGTGGAACACGTGATGCTGGTGATGGATGACATTACCGAAAAAGTACAGTTGATTGAAAAAGCCAGAATGGTAGAACGTCATTTGGCAACAGTGGTCGAAAGCGCGAACGACCTGATGGTATCCACCAATGGCAAAGGCAGTATCGTCAGCTGGAATCGTTCTGCGGAACGTATTTCCGGTTATCAGGCTAATCAGGTGCGCGGCAGGTTGCTGGCTGACTTGTGTGAGGGGGGGCACCGCGAAGATATGAAAGCGATGATCCGACGTCTGGTCGAGGGTAGTGCCGTTCAGTTTCAGGAGATATGTCTGGTCTCCAACACGGGCAGTCTTATTCCTGTCGACTGGTCGTGTTCGCCTATTCTTGATGATACGGGTAAGGTCAGCGGTGTGGTTGCGGTAGGCCGCGATTTGACGGAGCGGCGCGCATTTGAACAGCATATCTTTCAAAGTGAAAAACTGGCCGCCTTAGGTGTGATGGCTGGCGGGATCGCGCATGAATTGCGGAATCCGCTGGCGGTAAGCTTCTCTGCAGCGCAGTTTTTATTGAAACCTTCCGAGGATTTTCTCTTTCAGCGGGAATGCGTTAATAAAATCATAGATGGCATCCAGCGCTCTTCATTGATTATCGAAAATCTGTTGAGGTTCGCCAGACCCTCACCGGGTGATCGCGTGGGCGCGCTGGATCTCGTTGTTCTGGCAACGGATACGGTTGGCGTGTTGTCTCCTCAAGCCAGGCTACAGAAAATTAAGGTACAGGAAAAGTACCCCGGCGCGCCTGTCATGGTTTCAGGAAATACCAACCTGTTGCAACAAGTGTTGATGAATTTGATTTTGAATGCATGCCAGTTTATGTCTGAAGGGGGAGAGGTGATAGTTGAAGTTCGATGCGAAGCGGGTTCGGCGCTAATCCAGGTAAGCGATACAGGTTGCGGTGTCTCACCCGCCAATTTGAGACGCGTGTTTGACCCTTTCTTTACCACCAGACCCATCGGTAAAGGGACAGGTTTAGGGCTGTCCATTTGCCACACCATCGTCAAACAGCACGGCGGTGAAATTGAGCTTGAGAGTGAGGAAGGGAAAGGCAGTACCTTTTCCGTTCGGTTGCCGCTGCTGCAGGTTTGAACTGAGATGACTGAAGGCCTGCATGTGCTGGTAGTGGATGACGAACCTGATGTGTGCTGGGTGTTGGAGGTGCTCTTGCGTAACAACGGGTTTACGGTGGTGACAATGGCAAGCGGCGGCGCCGCCTTAAACTGGCTTAACAGCGCCACGTGCGGACTTATTCTTGTCGATGCAAAGTTAGGCGATATTGAAGGTGTGGAGTTAGCCAGAAGAATACGCATCGATACCGCTTGCACGGCACCCGTGATTCTTGTTTCCGGCTATTTTTACAAGGATGACAGTGTGGTGCAAAACAGCCTGAATAACGGGACTATTGCCGCTTTTGTCACTAAGCCTTTCAGGCATGAAGAGATTTTGAACGCAATTAATGCCGTCTTGTCCGTAAAACATTAACTGAGGAATGCTTATGCCAACTAAAAAATTCATCTATGCGGTTGTCGAAAATGATCTGCTATCGCTTGCCGGCATCACAGGGCTTGCCGCAGCACCGCTCGAAATGGTCTGTTATAACAATCTGGCCGCAGTGGTCAGTGACATTGATGCCGTGCGTTTTGATACGGAATTATCGGAACAAGGAACGTCCAATCAGCTTAATGCCGATCTGCTGGCCTATCAGCAGGTAAATTTTCAGCTATTAAGCGGTTCCGGCGGTATGCTACCACTTAAATTTGGCTTTACTGCAGGTAATCGCAGCGAAGTCGAAGCGGTTCTGGAGCATGCTTATCTGCAACTGCGTTCCGGTTTGGACAGGCTACGAAATCAGGTTGAATTAGTGGTTCAGGTCACCTGGGATATGAACAAAATTATTTCTGAAATTGCGTATGACCATGCCGAATTTATCAGCGCAGATCCCGTTAAGACCGGAAAATTCCTGTTTGAAGCGGCCCAGGCGAAGAAAATTGAATTGATAGACTTGATTAACAAGCAACTTTCGCCACTTGCCGGTGATTTTTCCGACGGGCCGCGCAAAGCGGAGGATATGATCCTGAATCGCAGTTATCTGGTAGACAGGCGCAGTGAAACACAGTTTGATGCAGCGATGAATACGCTAGGGAATTGCTATGACGGAATTTTAAGTTTTCGCTACATTGGCCCGCTGCCTGCATATAGTTTCGTCAATATTGAACTGAATCAGGGCAACTTTATTTTACTGGATAAGGCGAGAAAAATTCTGAAACTGCAGCAAACGACGACTTGGGGAGGCATAAAATCTGCCTATCGTCAGCAACTAATGGCTTATCACCCGGATTTTCATCCAGATGACGCACAAGCCGCAGAGCGGTGTAAAGAGGTAATCGCAGCCTTTGACATGGTAAGTGCTTATTGCCGGAGTTTTCCAGATTTTTCGGGAAATGACAGTAGCTATGATTTTAGCCGGAATGAGGTCGAAAAGCACTTCATTGTCGATACTAAATCAGCGGTGTTATCTCGTGGAGCCGCCTCACGTTCCGTTGTGCCTGATGGTATTTCGCTATGAGTAAAACCATTGGTATTGATTTGGGTACGACTAACAGCTGTATGGCTGTGATGATGGAAGGCGAGGCGGTAGTGATTCCGAATGCGGAAGGGGAGCGCACCACGCCGTCTGTGGTTGCCTTCATGGATGACGGTCAATATCTGGTAGGTCGTGCTGCGAAAAATCAGCAACTGGACAATCCCCTTAACACGTTTTTTTCGATAAAACGTTTCATGGGGCGCAAATGGAATGAGGTTGTAAATGAGATGGCGATGGTTCCCTACCAAATCAGGAGGGGAGCGACTGATGAGCTGTATGTTGTGGCTAATGACCGTGAGTATGCACCGCAGCAGATCAGTGCATTGATATTGCAAAAGCTCAAGCGTGATGCGGAGGCTTATCTTGGTTGTATGGTGACGGACGCGGTGATTACCGTCCCTGCCTATTTTAACCATGCTCAGCGCGAAGCGACCCGCGATGCGGGGCAAATTGCCGGGCTGAATGTGTTGCGTATCATTAATGAACCCACCGCTGCGTCGTTGGCTTACGGGCTGGATCAGGTGAATGAACAGAAAATTCTGGTGTTCGACCTGGGCGGCGGCACTTTCGATGTGTCGATACTTGACTTGGGCGAAGGGCTGTTTGATGTAAAGGCCACCAATGGCGACAATCACCTTGGGGGAGATGACTTTGATCAGGCTATCGTCAACTGGATGATCACTGAGTTCAAGAATGATCAAGGCATAGATTTGGCTGCTGACAAAGAGGCCTTGCCGCGTCTTTATCAGGCTGCCGAGCAGGCGAAAATCACCCTTTCTAAAGCGGGGTATGTCGACATTAATTTGCCTGCTATCGTCACAACTTCTGCGGGTGCAAGTCACCTTGTCCTGCAACTGACGCGTGAAAAGCTGGACGGGATTGCAGGAGAGTTGCTGCGGGCCGCCCTGCTGCCGATTAAGCAAGCCTTATCGGATGCCGCCATGTCTCCGGCTGATATCAATCATGTTGTTTTAGTCGGCGGGATGACCCGCATGCCGGCAGTGGTCGATACGGTTCGGCAACTGTTAGGCAAGGAGCCGCATCAAGGCGTAGATCCGGATGAAGTGGTAGCGATCGGTGCCGCTATTCAGGCGGGTATTCTTTGTGGCGAGGTTCAGGGGATCTTGCTGCTCGATGTTACCCCGTTGTCACTGGGGATAGAGACCAAAGGAGGTGTTTTTACGCGTCTGATTGCAAGAAATTCAAGCATCCCGATACGCAAAACCGAGACTTTTACCACTGCAGTAGATAACCAGACCTCAGTTGAAATTCATGTCTTGCAGGGTGAGTCGGAAATGGCCGCTTTCAATAAGACACTGGGCATCTTTCAGTTGTCAGGCATCACGCCGGCGAGGCGTGGACTGATGGAGATAGATGTCAGTTTCGATATTGATGCGAACGGCATTATCCATGTTCATGCAGAGGATATCGTAACAGGGTGCGAACAGGAGATTCGTGTAGAAGGTGGAACCGGTTTAAGTTTCAGTGAAGTCAACAGGATGATGATGGAGGCCAGGATGCACGCCGAGATAAGCTGTCGTTTGCATGAACTGGCCGAAGCACGCAACCTGGGGGAGGTTCTTGCTGACGGGATTGACCACTCGCTTGTGGTGCAACGTGGCAAGCTCGAAACTGCTACAACGACTCTGATTGAGCGTCTGCTTTTAAGTTTGCATCAGGCAATGGCCGGTAATGACATCATTGAAATACGCGCCAAAATCAGAGCGGTCACAGCAGCGGCCCAGATTCTCATTGCTAAATGCGGGTCGTGATTCCATAGGTATGGCGGTCGCGCCACAGATATTCCACCTCACTTGATTTATAAAATATTATCGGCCTATAAGATATAGAACACTCTGTCAGATAAATTTATTTATACTTTTGATTTTTAAGTGTTTTATTTTTATTTTGCGAATTACAAATCTTTGGCGTCAAGATTGCTTATCTATAGGTACCGGAACAGAAACCTGATGCTTCGGATGCAGCATACTTATCAGGTGTAAAAACTTTTATTTTGGAGAGCTATCATGGCAAACGTACAAAAATCTACAGATTCATCGAGTCTGGCTGAAGTGGTTGATCGTATCCTTGACAAAGGTATCGTGATTGATGCATGGGTCAAAGTGTCTTTGGTAGGCATTGAATTATTGTCAGTCGAAGCTCGCGTTGTTGTGGCATCGGTTGAAACTTATCTGAAGTACGCAGAAGCAATTGGCCTTACCGCCAGCGCTGCAGCACCGGCTTGATAGGTTTGATTCAGATAGCCTTCTTGTGAGGCTATCTGCTTGACCACAGGAGATTTGCCCGCTGGTCTAAGATGTAAGATGTTGGTTTGAATTGTTGTTCCTTAGGTTAAAAACATAAATTAGGAGAACTATCATGGCAAACGTACAAAAATCTACAGATTCATCGAGTCTGGCTGAAGTGGTTGATCGTATTCTTGACAAAGGCATCGTGATTGATGCATGGGTCAAAGTATCTCTGGTGGGTATTGAACTGTTGTCAGTCGAAGCTCGCGTTGTCGTGGCATCGGTTGAAACTTATCTGAAGTACGCAGAAGCAATTGGCCTTACCGCCAGCGCCGCCGCACCAGCTTGAGTAGCCCGTGTTCTGCTTCTATTGTCGAAGAAACGGAACACTTTACGCCTTTTACGTAAATTCAGATCGTAAGCGCGTTTCGCGATAGTTTTTGAATCTATGCGAGGCGTGGAGCCTGACTTTATGGAGGCAAGGTCGGCAGGATAAGGCGATTCAGGAGGTTATTGTGAGCAGAATAGATGATATGACCAGGTTGCACGATCATGTTCAGGCGGGGCATCGGACGCGGAAGTCTCTTGTTGCTTTCCTGGTGAGTGGTGGCGCCGAAAGAAGAGTGACGGTAGGTGCCGTTCGCCGGGCGAATGTTGCTGAAAATGATGAACGAAGTAGAAGTTTGATGGCGAGTCTCCTGACGTTCATGGGAGGCTTGACAGCGCAGGAAAAAGGACGTCGACAAGCGGCTGCGCGCGCACATAAATCGCGCGTGACGTTTATCAAGAAGTTGGAACGCGATGTGGCCTCTCTGGCACATGGCGTTGCGTTGACAAGACAAGCAAACCGTGCCGAAAATGCAGCTTCGTCTGCCGCTTGGACCGGGGTGGCTGTTGTTGCATCAGGCAAACGGAGCGCGAAGTCTTCACGCGCAGCAGCATAGAACGGGTTGCGGATGCGCATAGGTATCCGCACTCGCCTGTTGCCAGATGTCTTCTGAAGGTGTGTATCCACGGGAGAGTGAACATGAATAACAATTTGGGACGACTTTGCGTGACTAAAGAAATGATACAGGTCGGGCGCATGGCTCGTCAGGCGGATCATCTGCAGCGTCACGAATTTATAGCCCGACTCAAGCGTGAAGTTTCAGACTTGAGACGAGGATTGATTGCTGAAAATAGTGCGGTGCACAGAGCCTGGTTTGGTCCTACATCGGCAGAAATAGCTGCGACTAAGAAGGAAGCATTTGAAAAGGCTGCTCTGCATGCTAAAAAAGCGGCAGAAACCGAAGCTGCCAGGATGGCAAAAGCTGCGGAGCAGGATGCACTTGTCAAGAAAATGAAGGACGAAACGGAGCGCGCGAAAAAAGCGGCCGAAATGCTTCGTGCGAAGAAAGCTGCAGAAGTTCAGGCCAAAGCGAAACTGGCTGCGGAAGTCGCTGAAGCTGATCGAGTTAGTGCCGCACTCGCTGATGAGGAGGCAACTCGGGTCAGCAATGAAGTTGAAGCAGCGCAAGCGGCTCAGGTCAATGAGGTTGCAGAAGCAACCGAGTCAACACCGACACAAAATATCCACTAACGCGAAAAGAGGCGCACGGGTCACTCTACCGGGTGGCTTTATGTGGCGAGTGCGCCGGGTGCGTCATCAACAACGAAAGGCTAATACCATGAATCAGCAAGCGGTGGAAATCGTGAGAGTCCGTGCCAACGATAGCGACAATGTATTACCTGAACCCAGCGATGAATTTGTTCTGACACCCTACGTTCAGGAGTTATCCGATCGTGCCCTGACTTATCTGCAAGCCGGTTACGCGGTGCACTTTTCAGGTCCTGCTGGTATAGGTAAGACTACATTGGCTTTCCATGTGGCTGCTCAGTTGGGGCGCTCGGTCAGTCTGATTCATGGCGATGATGAGTTTGGAAGTTCTGATTTAATCGGCCGCGAGTCTGGGGTGCGTCGTCACAGACTGGTTGATAATTATCTTCACAATGTGTTGAAAACAGAGGAAGAAGTGAATAGTATGTGGGCGGACAATCGTCTTACCACTGCCTGCCAGAACGGCGAAACGCTTATTTACGATGAGTTTACCCGCTCACGTCCTGAGGCAAATAATGCACTGTTGAGTATTTTGTCAGAAGGAATTCTAAATATTCCCAAAATGCGAAATTCAGGTGAAGGTTACATGGGCGTACATCCCGAATTCCGCGCAATTTTTACTTCCAACCCTGAAGAATATGCCGGCACGCATAAAACACAGGATGCCTTGATGGATCGGATGATTACTATCAAGATGGGGCATTATGATCGGGAAACCGAGATCAGCATCACAGTAGCCAAGACGGGGATTGATCTGTCAGATGCCACCAACATCGTTGACGTTGTGCGCGAGTTGCGCAATGTCGGGGTGAATAAGCAGCGCCCGACGATACGTGCTTGTATCGCCATTGCCCGTGTCCTGGTAATTCGTGCCGGTCATGCAAAATGGGATGATCCCGTTTTTCAATGGGTCACAAGGGATGTCTTGAGCGTAGAGATGGCGAAGGTCACGCGTGGCGGCGAACCTATCATGGTTCAATCGTTAGGTGATGTTATCCAAAGGGTATGCGGCGATGCGCGTAAGGCGCAAAAAAAATCGGTTGACGAAGCTTCTGATTTCAGAGCCTTGGCAAGCGAACTGGTGGGAGTAAGGTCATGAGCACCAAAAACAGACCCAGAGGATTGGAGAGTATTCGCTCGATTTCAGGTTTGGTGACTGAGGCGACACATCCTCACCGGAAATTTTTGAAGTTGGCTATACTTGCGATGGAGGAGGCGCGTCGTGGCAAGGAAAAAGCAAGCGCACAGGCTCGAATCGATAATATCGACGAACGACTTGTTGAAATCAGGGCTGAATCAGGAGCCTTGCTCGACGTCTGTAATGAGATTATTAATGTCGCAACTGACACAGCATCGCAAAATGATACTAAACAGACTAAACGTGGCTTCACACTGAGGTATTGAACATGATCATCCTGAAGTATAAAAAACAACTACGCACCAGCAAGGATATCGCTGGCTTCCACCGGTGTTTACAAGCGACAGGCTTGCCTCTGGCTGTAGTGCAGCGCAGGTGTGGTGTTATGCCTGCTTTGCGGTTGAGCAGGAAACGAAAAAAGTTGTCTGAGCTGTTTGGTTTGTAGTGTATGCTCGCCATTTAACGTGAAACTCGCGTAGCGATTTTTCTTTTTCATCTCCCTCAGAGGTCGTTGGGATTGTGAAAAGTGAGCGGTTTCACTTTGGCTGGTTTCAGGGTGTATCGCTATAGTAAATAAAGGAAATAAAAATGACCATGGGCAAATACATCTACGCAGTAATTGATGTGGTGGGTGACAAAATCTATGATGAGCCATGTGGCCTCAATGGTGCTGTTCTGCATACAATTTCCTGTGGCCAAATCACTGCGGTTGTGAGCGATTTGGTGGATAAAAGGATACGTCCGGAGCGTAAAAATCTGGCGGCGCATAATTCTGTAATCAAACATTTGATGGGGGAAGTTCCCAGTCTTCTTCCCGTAAAATTTGGAACACTTGCCAATAGCGCTGAGGCCGTTAGGGAGTTGCTCCGGGAAAATAATGACACGTTGGTCGCAGAATTGGACAAGGTACGCGGACGCGTCGAAATGGGTCTGCATGTAAAACTGGACGTAGCGAATGTTTTTGAATACATGGTGAATAGTCAGCCTGAACTGGGTGCTTTGCGTGATCGCGTGTACGGGCGGCAGCGCGGGCCCACACAGATGGATCAGATTGAACTGGGTAGCATGTTCGACCGTTTACTCAGTAAGGAGCGTGAACGTTACACTGATGCGGTGATCGCGGTACTGGGTATTCGTTGTGCTGACATTAAGCAGAATCCGCCCAGAGACGGAGAGGTAATGAACTTGGCTTGTCTGGTCGACCGCGATGCACAGCAAGCATTCGAGGATGGTGTTTGCGAAGCCGCCAATCTGTTTGATAGTAATTTCTCCTTTGATTTTAACGGACCTTGGGCACCACATAATTTTGTCGACGTCAATTTGACTGAGGCATCCTATGTTTCTGCTTGATAAGTTACTTACCGCACCGCTTTTGTGGATAGCACGGGAAATTAACGACGCAGTCCAAAAGGAAAAGGTAGAAGAGTCTGAAGCAATAACCCGATCGCTCAGCGAGTTGTACATGAGACTTGAGACTGGTGAGATTACTGAACAGGAATTTGAGCTTGAGGAAATCCGGTTGCTCGATAGGCTTGATGCTATCGAGTTACGCAATAAGGCTGATGAGGATACTAATGAATCATCCATACAACATCATTAGGCTGGATATTTTGCTTTACTGAAAGAAATCAAATGAAGGCGGGAGATCGTACTTTAACGCAGGCAGAACCCGCCTTTTTGAGTGATGATGCACTGCGTCTGTTGCTATTCGGTGGCAAGGGTGGGGTGGGGAAAACGACCTGTGCCGCAGCCACAGCCCTTCGTCTGGCTCAACAACATCCGGAGCGCCTCTTTTTGCTGGTATCGACTGATCCTGCACATTCCTTGCTTGATTGTTTCAATGGTTCCTCACCGCCCGATAATCTGACTTTGTGTGAGATTGATCCGCAGGATAGTCTGAAGCGATTCAAAGCGGGTCATGAGGAACATTTGCGCGATATCGCACTACGCGGAACTTTTCTGGATGAAGCCGATGTAACACGATTTTTGGATATTTCCATGCCTGGCCTGGATGAAATCATGGCGCTTCTGGAAATAGCGAACTGGGTAAATCAGAACCGTTACGCTTGCATTGTGGTGGACACAGCTCCGGCCGGACATACGCTCCGCTTGCTAGGACTTCCCGAAATCATGCGCCAGTGGGTGCAGATACTTGATGCAATGCTTGCAAAACACAGGTATCTGGTCGAGCTTTACCGGGGCGCATACATTAAAGATGCAGCGGACCTGTATTTAGAACAAACCATGGCCGACCTGACTCACTTGAATACGCTGTTGCAATCATCTGAAAGCTGTCGCTTCATACCTGTTATGACCGCTGAGTTTATGAGTATTTCAGTGACACGGCAAATGCTTGTCGAGCTTGAGCAGTTAGCACTTCCCGTGCATGAGCTGATTATTAATCGTCTGCGCACGGAGCAGAAAACATGCGCTTTGTGCTGCGACTCATTCGCCAGACAAACCGTTGCAATTGTAAAGTTGAAGTCGATCTTTTTAAATTACAGCTTGTGGGGGCTGCCGCTTTTTCTTGATGAAATGCAGGGCGCTAAGCGCCTGTCGAGGCTGTGGCAGGCCACGCTGCCGCTGGAGCAGGAAAATGGAAAGAGTAACTTATTCTCAATGAATGCCGTGCAGAATAATCATAATATTCAGTATTCAGCGGTTAGTAATCCCTGCCCGCGTCCTGCTGCTTCGATGAAACTTATCTTGTTCGCTGGCAAAGGCGGTGTGGGCAAGACATCCCTGGCATGCGCCTCAGCGCTGCATTTTGCAAAAACAGAGGGAGAGAAGGAAATTATGCTTTTCTCAATCGATCCGGCGAATTCGCTGGCAACATGCCTGGGTATTGAGGTCGGTTCAAAAGAAGTTAGGGTGGTGCCGGGGTTGACTGTGATCGAGATGGATGCTCAGGCCGAGTACGCACGTTTAAAGCAGAATTATGCAGACGAATTGAGGCTCGTACTTGATCGTCATGCCGGGCAGGGCCAGGCAGGGGCTGAACTCACCTTTGATCGTGAGGTTATGGAACGTATTCTGGATATGGCACCTCCGGGCCTGGACGAAGTATTGGCACTCACCAGAGTCGTGGGTTTGATGGAGAGTGGACAATATGATCTGTTTATCCTGGATACTGCTCCTACGGGGCATCTGTTGCGTTTTTTAGAAATGCCGGAACTGATTGAGCGATGGCTTAAAACCTTCTTCGCGCTGTTTTTGAAATATCGCGAGATATTTTGGTTGCCCAAAGTTTCTCAGATGATGATTGATCTTTCCAGACAGTTGAAGCTGTTCCGGCGTGTGCTTATTGACGCACGGCAAGCGATGCTGGTGGCCGTCACGATTCCCTCTGAAATGGCATTGGCTGAAACAAAGGATTTGCTGATTGCTTGTAAGCGGTTAGGCGTGACTGTACCAACCCTGATGGTGAACATGGTTACGCCATCCTCTTCTTGTCCTGTCTGTTCTGTATTACACAGCACAGAGCAACGGGTGCTCGGGAAATATGACGTAAATTTTCCAGATAGCCACAGGACTGTGGTATTTAGCCGGAAAGAGCCACGCGGAATCGACAGTTTACGTGCTTTGGGCTGTGCAATGTACGCAGTGTAGTAAATGTGAATAGCTAGATGCTATATAATTAAACCAGTACGAGTACTCGCGGAGTATCTGAAAATGGAAAATATCATGATGGAATCCGGCAATGACTGCCCCGTAGTGAAAACCAGGCGATCACTGACAGAACGGCTGTTTGACATGGCTAATCAATATCGCAAAGAAGGGAATTTCCGGCAGGCTGCTGAAATGTACTGGACGCTTGTGGAGGCTCATGCTGGTACGAAGCAGGCGGGCGAGGCTCGTGTGGTATTGTTGGAAATAGCCGACGAGTATGAATGTAATAATGCAAGGCGAATGGCGCGGAGTATCTACGAAAGACTAATGTCTCTTGAATGATGACGCCACGAACGACATGGGATACGCATATTAATCGTATCCCGGAAAGATGAAAAGGAATGGTGATGGGATATTCTGAAAGTGAAGGCGTTTCGTTGTGCGACTTGTTGGATAGGGTGTTGAATATGGGTGTGGTCGCGACAGGCGATATCGTCATTTCGGTGGCTGGCGTGGATCTGATTTATATAAACCTGCAACTTCTGCTAAGCTCGGTTGAAACCGCGCTCGATGGTGGCATGCTGTTTAAGCCAAAGACTGAATCCTTACCGGTGGCGCTATGAAAGAAACGATGGAATTTCTCTTCCCCTCCCCTGATGAGAAAACTGAAAAACGTCGCCCGCGCATTGAGCTTGATCCTGAGAAAGTTAAAAAAGGCTTGGGGCAGCTGGTGTTGACGCTGGTGGAATTGATTCGCCAGTTGCTTGAAAAGCAGGCGCTACGCAGGATTGAAGGTGGTTCATTGACAGAGCATGAAATTGAGATGCTTGGCTTAACTTTCCTTGAATTGAATGAACAAATGAAACGCTTGAAAAATGATTTCGGGTTGACCGATGAAGATTTGAATCTGGATCTGGGACCGCTTGGTAAATTGTTGTAAATAAAGTCAGATTAAATGGGTAGATAGCAAATGACGACAGGAACACAAAAAAGCATTACACATGGAACAGACTCATCAACTCTGGCTGATGTGCTGGAGCGCATTCTGGACAAGGGAATGGTGATTGCGGGTGACATCAAAATCAATCTGGTGGATATTGAGTTGTTGACGATACAGATACGTCTGCTTATCTGCTCGGTAGATAAGGCAAAAGAGATGGGTATCGACTGGTGGAGTACCAATCCCTACCTTAAACCGCTGCCTGTCCCCGAACAATCCCAGCTTGTAGAACTGAATGAACGTATCGCATTGCTGGAAAAGACGCAACAAGATAATACTTCCTTGAAGGTAAAAGCAAAAAGATCCGGAACGCATAAGGTGCTGTGAACAAAATTGCTGTCTGAGCGTAAGCTGGGACACGAAGCATGAATGAATAGCGGATGTTACGGTGTGTCAGGTTGATGTGCTGATTTTTAACGACAGCGAAAGTGTGCGCACAAAGCTACGCATAACTTGAAATTTTACGGGCTGTATAACTTCAAGTA
>Ga0316229_1000856_pt1 | contig 35836 bp, 27 predicted proteins | sample TBH18023metaG_FD_206011 | JGI IMG/M metagenome (GOLD analysis project Ga0316229, IMG submission 206011) | Freshwater microbial communities from Trout Bog Lake, Wisconsin, USA - TBH18023 | ecosystem: Environmental > Aquatic > Freshwater > Lake > Hypolimnion/Profundal zone | place: USA: Wisconsin... | reverse complement strand
CATATAATCGAGAGAGTACCCCTTAGGTAGAATTTTAGCCGCATCATCCTCAATGAACTTAAGAGCCTGATCAAGCGATCTACCTGGAATACCTGTAATAGTGACAGCATTCAACTGCTGAAAACGATTAAGTGAACGCGCCACTGTCTTATACTCAATATGGGCAATCGTATTAAGCGGTATTAGCTTCTGGTTAGGACCTGATATAAAAATATTATCTAATTGGTCCGCATTAAGACGGTCTGTTCTCTTAACTTGTGGAATAACTTTATAACTACGTCCTCCTATATCAAAGAAGTTCACGTAATTACCACCCATTGCAGACGATAGATCTACACCTACATCTGTTAGATTTAAGCCTAAACTTGCGACCTTATTACGATCGATGATTGCCTGCGCTTGAGGCTGATCTTGTTTAATATCTACAAGTGGTGGAAAATAAAACATTCCACTAGCTGCGGCATCATCTGCAATTTTTTGCGCTAAAGGTAATAATTCATCATAGTCATGTGTAGATGAAACAACGACCTCAAATGGGAAAAAATCTCCGCCCGGAATTGCAGGAGGCATACCTGCACGCATTTGCACTCCAGGTATATTCTGTAACTTCTGCTGCAGACTCGCATTAATTTGGAATGCTGTTCGTTTACGCTGATCCCAAGGAACCATAACAGCACCTGCTATACCGCCCGTTGGCTGTATAATCTGGAAACTAAATTGTGTTTCAGGCTCCGAGAAAAACTGCGTATTGATTTCATTTTCAAAAGGTAAAACTTGATCAATCGATGCATTTGCTGGTGCGATCGGAATACCAAATATAACGCCTTGATCTTCGGTAGGTGCTAATTCCTTTGGAGTAAAAGGACCAGCAATCATCAAAACACCTAAAAGAGTAATCACTATCCAAGCTGTATAAACATAAGGTCTGTTACGCAGCGTTACATCGAGAAGTTTTCCATAATTTGTACGTATACGATCAAAGGTACGTGCGATTACCGCAGCAAAACCATGACTCTCTTCATCTGCATGTAACAGATGCGCTGACATCATTGGAGACAATGTAAGAGCAACAATACCTGAAATAGTAACAGCGCCAGCCAGTGTGAATGCAAACTCTCTAAAGAGAGAACCCGTAATGCCGCCTTGCAAACCAATAGGAGCATATACAGCAGCTAGCGTTATAGTCATAGCTATAATTGGACCAATCAGCTCACGTGCACCTGTAATGGCTGCGTCAAAAGGAGTCATTCCATCACGCAAATGTCTCTCAACGTTCTCAACTACAACGATAGCATCGTCCACTACCAGACCCACAGATAATACAATAGCGAGCAACGTGAGTAGATTTATCGTAAAACCAAATAGCTGCATTAAAAATAGGCCACCAATTAGAGAAATTGGAATAGCAACTACAGGCACAATCACTGAGCGTGCCGAACCTAAGAATAAAAAGATAACAACAACAACAATAAGGAGTGTATCTAAGAGGGTATGAACTACCTCATGAATCGCTGTGTTAATATACTCAGTTGCATCATAAGCCACCTTAGCATGCATGCCTGATGGCAGATCCGTCTCAATAGATTTCATTTCTTCCCTAACACGCTTAATTACGTCAAGCGAGTTAGCATTTGGCAGAGGGAATATTCCCATGAATACAGCTGTTTTACCCGAGAAATGAACAACCGTGTCATAATCTTCAGCACCTAGTTCTACATCAGCTATATCGCGTAAGCGAACAATCGAACCTTTAGACTGGGTAACTACAAGATCTTTAAATTCCTCAACAGATTTTAAATCCGTATCAGCAATTAAATTAACCTGAATTAAGGAGCCTTTTGTACGACCTAAGGCTGTTAAGTGATTATTATTTGCTAAAGCGTGTGCAACTTGAGCTGGGCTTACATTAAAAGCAGCCATACGATCAGCTTTAAGCCAAACACGCATAGCGAAAATACGAGCACCTAAAATATCCGCACGTTGCACTCCCTCAAGTGCTGATAGACGTGGCTGTACAGAACGCACAAGATACTCGGTGATTTCATTCTGTTTAAGAACGTCTGACGTAAAACTTAAATAGGCAGAAGCGAATTGACTATCTGCAGATTGAATTTCAAGCGTTGGTATCTGAGCTTCGTTTGGCAGCTGGCTGCGAACACTATCTACCTTTGAACCAATTTCTGCGAGCGCTTTATTACCATCGTAGTTTAGTTTTAACCTAACAGTAATAATCGACGCACCTTGAATACTTTGAGATTGAATGTAGTCAATTCCCTCTGCGGCAGCAATGGCACGCTCAAGTGGAGTAGTTACGAATCCACGAACAAGTTCTGGACTTGCACCAATGTACACAGTTGTAACAACAATCGATGAGTTTTCACTCTTTGGATATTGGCGTACATTCAGTGAATTGAGTGCCTGAAGACCCGCAATGATGATAACCAAGCTTACGACTAGCGAAAGCACAGGTCGGCGGATAAATAAATCAGTAAATTTCATAGTGAATAATTTATTTCACATTAACTCTAGCACTTAGGAATCAGTTGGCTTAGGAGCCAACTCAAACTTTGGTGATAAAGCATTGTTAACATTTACTTGAGCCCCTGGACGTAATTTAAAGGCGCCTGTTGAAACAACTTCTTCGCCCTTATTTACACCTGAAACAACTTCAACATAGTCACCTTGGGTAACACCAAGACGAACCAATTGCTGACGTACTGTTTTACCTTCCGGCTTATTTTCTACGATATAAACAGAATTACCATAAGGGGCGTAAAGCACTGCTGATGTAGGAATAAACACTACTGTACGTTTTGTTGGTAAGATAACCTTAGCATCAACAAACATACCTGGTCTTAATTTCTCATTACTATTAGTAAACGTAGCCTCTACCCTAACATTACGAGTAGCAGAATCTACATCAGGATTAATGGCCGTAATTTTACCTTCTAATGTCTCATTATTAATTGCATCAGATGTAATCTGAACCGTGACTCCGTTACTAATCGCAGAGACATTTTGCTGAGGTAGATAAAAATCTACATAGATAGGATCTAAAGCCTGTAGTGAAACAATCGGATCTCCAGCACGTAGAGTTTGGCCAACATTTACTAGTCTTACACCTAATTTGCCGCTAAAAGGAGCACGTATGGTTTTTTTCGCAATAGTTGATTTAATCGTTTCTACCTGCGCTTGTGCTTGCTTATAAGTAGCAGTATCTAAATCAAACTGTGCCTGAGAAACCGTGTGATTAGTTAATAATTCACGAGAACGCTCAAAGGTTAAGCGAGCCAATTCCTCTGTAGCTTGTGCTGCACTCAACTGAGCTCTCTCTGTTGAAATATCCATCTGTATAAGCGAATCACCTTTTGAAACATTAGTACCTGCAGTGAAAGCAATAGACTCAACATTGCCATCAAGCTGCGCTGATACAGTAACACCTTGCACAGCTGTCACACTACCAACGGTTGTTAGTACAGGAGCCCACTGTCCTTCAGTTGCAATAACCGTAGTAACTGCTTCAGCTGGTGGAACCATCGATTTGCCTTGAGCAATTAGTGCTTTAATTTGCAACGCTTTGATTCCAGCGATAACTGCAATTAAGATAACAATACCTGCTAAGGTAAGTACTATTTTTTTCTTCATATAAATTAAGTGTGTTTAAAATTATTGGTTATTAGCTGAACCCGATGTTTCTGGGTTCTGAGCTTTAGTCTCTTCAACTGCTTTAAGTACTTTTCCAAGTAGTGATACGAGTGTTTTGCGCTCTGTATCGTTTAATAACCTCATGAGTGACGACATTGTTCCTAGATGACCTGGCCCTGTTTGCTTTAATACATGCACCCCTTTAGTCGTTATTTTAACAGATACCATACGGTGATCCTTGGGATCAGGTTCACGCGTAACGAGTCCATCTTTCTCTAACGTATCAATAAGCCCTGTCATCGTTGCCCTCGTAACACCTGAAACTTCTGCTAATTCGGCAGGGGTTCTCGATATTGGTGCATGCTTTAACTTATCCATTAAGAGCATAAGCACAAAAAAACGTCCCTGTGTAAGATTATGCTTAGCAAAGTAAGTCTCCACCTCATGTGTCACATCATTACCTGTTCTTAATAAATGCAGGAATGCCTCACATGCCGTAGGATCTAATTCAGGATAAAGCTGTGCCGCTTCGAGCAGTTGCTCGTAGCGAGGCAGATTCTTTCTCATTAAGTAGGTCATAGGATGCAGAGTTAGATATAGTTAGGCACCTAATTAGGTTTCGCAAGTGACTTTTGCATATTTCCCCTAAACTATTAAAAATGAATTATTTATATAACTTCATCTCTGCCCTAAAGGCACAAAAAACCCCTAATCTAGATTTAGATTAGGGGTTTAAGAAATAACGAGTCTTAGTCTTATTACAGGCTAGAAGCTGCCTTAACAACTGCCTCAACCGTAATACCAAGCTCTTTGTAAACAGTCGGTGCTGGTGCGCTGATACCAAAGCGGTTAATACCTACAACAGCGCCATCAAGACCTACATATTTTCTCCAAAGATCGGTAACGCCAGCTTCAACTGCAACACGCTTACGACAGTTTGGTGGGATAATACTATCGCGATATTCTTGTGACTGCTTATCAAAACGCTCGAACGATGGCATTGAAACAACGCGTGTTCCTGCACCTAATTTTTTAGCTGCTTCGATCGCGAGTGATACTTCACTGCCTGCAGATAAGAGAATGTGAGTAAGTGGTGCTGTTTCTTGAACAGCAACATAACCACCCTTTAAAACACCTGCTCTACGAATATGATTTGGAATTTCGTTTAGATTAGGAACAGCTTGGCGCGTTAAAGCGATAAGCGTTGGACCATCGGTGTTTTCTAGGGCTGCTGCGAAAGCACCGGTTGTTTCTTCTAAATCAGCTGGACGGATAACATCTAAGCCAGGAATTAAACGTAAGCCAGAAACCGTTTCAATAGGTTGGTGTGTAGGACCATCTTCACCTACTCCGATTGAATCGTGAGTATAAATATAAATGACCGGTAATTTTGAAAGTGCTGCAATACGCATCGAAGGACGCGAATAATCAGCAAAAACTAAGAAAGTTGCGCATGATGTACGGAAAATTCCATCATATGCGATACCATTGTTGATCGCTGCCATCGCATGTTCACGGATTCCGTAGCGAAGATTACGTCCGCCACGATTAGATGGATCGAAATCTTTATCGTCTGCGATATAATTGTAAGTTGAGCCGTGAAGATCAGCACTACCTGAAATTAACAGAGGCAATTGTTTTGCCAGAGGTTGTAACACGTCACGCCCTGCTGCACGCGTTCCTGATAATTTAGCATCTGCTGGGAACATTGGCACATTTGCCATGAGGTGAGCTGCACTAGGACGTACAGAAGCAGAATCGAGTAGAGCTGCCTTATCTGGATTTGCTGCACGCCATGCTTTGTAGGACTTTTCCCACTTCTTATACTGACGAACAAGACGTTTCTTGTGTGATGCGAAATAGTCACGTACTTCATCACTTACATAGAAGTGTGAATCCTTTGGTAAACCAAGACTTGCACGTGCTGTTTCTGCAAATTTCGCACCGCCTTCGCCGTGACCTTTTGCTGTACCTTGTACTTCAGCGATACCTTTACCAATGATTGTTTTCGCAATGATTAATTGAGGCTTATCTGAGGTTGCTTTCTTTGCTTTCTTAAATGCTTTTGCAAAAGCAACCATGTCATGACCATCAACGGTCTGAACATCCCAACCGATTGACTTAAAGCGTAGCGCTGCATTCTCACTTTGTGTCTTTGATGCCATTGCATCCAGAGTCACATCGTTTGAGTCATAAATTAAAATTAAGTTATCTAGTTTTTGGTGACCTGCGAAAGCGACTGCTTCCATCGCAACACCTTCTTGCATACAACCATCACCAGCGAGAGCCACTACGTGATAATCAAATAACGTGTGCTCAGCTGTATTGAAGCGAGCTGCGGCCATTTTTCCTGCTACTGCCATACCAACAGCATTACCCACACCTTGACCTAAAGGACCCGTTGTTGCTTCTACTCCAGGTGTTTCATGAAATTCTGGATGTCCTGGTGTGATGCTGTGAAGTTGACGGAATTTTTTTACTTCCTCTAAGGAAACGGCATAGCCACTTAAGTGTAACCATGCATAAATAAACATACTGCCATGACCTGCAGAAAGAATGAAGCGGTCACGATTCAACCAACGAGGTTGGTCAGGATTATAACTAAGCGAATCACCAAAAAGAACAGCTCCCATATCAGCACATCCCAAGGGAAGACCGAGGTGACCTGAACTGCAGGCATGAATTGCATCAATGGCAAGGCCGCGGGCTTGGTTAGCTGCGTTACTAAGGATAGTGGTTTGAAGTGGCATAGTTATGTCGAAATTCGAAATAATCGTATAAAAGCTTTTTTAATAGGGAAAGCTCAAATCAATAAACCCACATTATATGGTAAAGTAATTTAGTTAATTATAGCTATCCAGCGGCTTGGGCACAAAAAAACTCTGAACCTTATCGATTCAGAGTTTCTTAAATTTAATTCTTTAAAAAGAATATTATGAAGCGCTAGCAGCTGGAGCAGCTGGAGCTTCAGCACCTTCTGGGCGGCGTTCTTTTTCGCGAATCGCAACAGCAGCCTTACCGGTACGACCACGTAGGTAGTACAAGCGAGCTTTCATTGGCTCTGATTCACGTTCGATTTCAATCTTCTCAACATTAGGTGAGTTGACTGGGAAAACACGTTCAACACCTTCTCCGTAGCTGATACGGCGAACGGTGAATGTTTCATGGATACCGTAACCCTTACGGGCAATAACGATACCAGAGAAAATCTGCGTACGCTCTTTGTCGCCTTCACGTACCTTAGTGTGTACGCGAACGCCATCACCTACCTTAAAAGAAGGTAGATCTTTTTTCACCTGTTCTGCGGTGATGAGATTGATTATCGGGTTCATAGCTATGACTTTATGTTAGTAAATCTGGTCTGACTGAGCGGGTTTTCTCCAACGCACGTTGGTTCCGCCATTTCTCTATTTCGGAGTGGTTACCGGAGAGAAGAACTTCGGGTACTGACATACCACGAAACTCAGCGGGACGCGTGTATTGAGGAAAGTCGAGCAACTTGCCATTGAAGGATTCGTGCGTCAATGACTTTTCCTCACCTAATACACCAGGAATGAACCGACTCAGGCAATCTATGGTTACCGCAGCCGCTAAAGTACCATTGGTCAGGACATAATCACCTATGCTAATCTCCTGATCTATAACTGAATCCCTAATTCTTTGGTCAATTCCTTCATAATGACCGCTCAAAAAGATAATATGGGTACAATGCGATAGCCCTTCTGCTATTTTTGGCGTTAAAGGGGTGCCGTCTGGTGTTAAATAGATCCTTTTACAGCCAGGTGTCTGTAATTCCTCTATAGCAGCTATGACCGGCTCAGGCTTCAAAACCATGCCTGCACCACCTCCAAAGGGGCTATCATCAGCCTTTTTATGCTTATCTAGGCACCAGCGCCTTAAGTCATGTACTTTAACCTCTAACAGCCCAGCAGCTATACCCCGGCCAAGGATGCTTTCAGTTAAGAAACCATCTAACATCTTGGGGAAGAGGGTGATAACATCGATTCTGAGCATAAAAAATAAAACCTCGGAAGGTTAGTCCGAGGTTTGAAAAGATACTTATAAGTCGGGTTTGAAACCCTGCTTAAGGCGGCTATTATGCCGTAACTCCTTATTTAGCAGCAGCTTCTGAACGGCGAGCTTTCTTGATGAGACCAACTGCAGTTTCGGTTGGTTTCGCGCCTTTGGAGATCCAATAATCTACGCGGTCTAATTTGAGCTTAATCTGGCTGGATTTAGCGCGTGGATCATAGGTACCGATAACTTCGGTTGGATCGCCATCACGGCGTGAACGTGCCTCAGCCACAACTACACGGTAGTGCGGTTGGTGGGTTGTACCAATACGAGTGAGACGGATTTTGAGTGCCATAGTGAGTGCTTAGGGCCTGAATTGACTTGAAAAGCAGAACAACACACAGACCCGGAAACCGGGTGTCAAGCCGTTAGAATAATGTCCTTTTCCATTGACCCCCCTCTTTTTGGCGGTGACGGTGGTCTTTATATGTTAAAAGCAGGTATCGTCGGACTGCCCAATGTTGGCAAATCTACCCTATTTAATGCCCTTACGCGCTCCCGTAAGGCCGAAGCGGCTAACTACCCCTTCTGTACCATCGACCCTAATGTAGGGGTGGTAGCGGTTCCTGACGATCGCATGAACGTGCTTCAGAAGATTGCTAAAACAAGCGTCATTATTCCAGCCGCTATTGAATTCGTAGACATCGCAGGCCTAGTAGCAGGTGCAAGTAAAGGCGAAGGCTTAGGCAATCAGTTCCTAGCCAACATCCGTGAAGTAGATGCTATCGTACACGTAGTTCGCTGCTTTGAGGACTCAGACGTTATTCATACCATGGGTGGCGTAGATCCAGTACGTGATATCGATATTGTCACTACAGAACTAATTTTATCCGATTTAGATAACGTACAGAAACGTATCGATAAAACACAAAAGAAAGCAAAGAGTGGTGATAAGGAAGCCCAAGCAGAACTCGCTCTTCTTGAAAAGTTAGTACCTCATCTGAATTCTAACAAGCCTGCGAACATCTTACCTGTTCAAGAAGATGAAGCAAAGCTCCTCAAATTATTTCAACTCTTAAGCGGCAAACCTGTTCTTTATGCATGTAATGTTGCAGAAAGCGATTTAGCTACAGCTGAAGCAAATCCGTTTGTTAAAAAAGTTGCTGAATTCGTTAAAGCACACCACGACGCTGCTTACGTACCAATCAGTGCACGCATTGAAGCTGAACTTATTGATCTAGCGCCTGAAGAAGCAAAAGCATTCTTAAAAGATTTAGGTGTCGATGATTCAGGTGTCTCCAATCTGATCCGCTCCACTTATAGCCTACTAGGTCTAATGACTTATTTCACTGCAGGCGAAAAAGAAGTAAGAGCTTGGACAATTCGCAAAGGCTGGAAAGCTCCGCAAGCAGCTGGCGTTATCCATACTGACTTTGAAAAGAATTTTATTAAAGCTGAAGTTGTAAGCTACGAAGACCTGGCTCGCCTAGGTAGCGTAGCTGCAGCACGCGAAGCAGGCAAATACCGTTTAGAAGGTAAAGAATACGTCTTTGAAGATGGTGACGTAGCTTTATTCCGCTTCGGCAACTAAGCATTTAAGCTTTATACGTTTGTGTAGGCTTTGATACTAATCTGCGCCTGTGTTAGAACACGGTGCAGGTGTCGTGCTATCTGTAGACCATGTGGATTGTCTCCATGAACACAGACCGTATCTGCTCTAAGCGGTATTATTTTTCCACCCCGTGCAGTGATAACATGGTCTTGAATACAGCTTAATACCTGTTTGATTGCGACACCCTCATCCTCAAGCACCGCGTTAGGCAAGCTTCGAGGAGTAAGCGTTCCATCTGGTTCGTAGCTTCTATCAGCGAACATTTCCTCCAAACACATAAGACCTTTGGAGCGAGCCTCTGCAATAAATTCACTCCCCGCTAAACCATATATAATTAGTTTAGGACTACATTCATATACAGCCTGTATAATAGCTCTAGCAATGTGCTTATTTCCAGCAGCCTGATTATATAAAGCACCATGTGGTTTCACATGATTTACACGTGCCCCTAGCCTCTCAGCAAATCTACAAAAGTCTTTTACTTGATTTAAGACTAATAAATACACTTCTTGGTCGTTTAAAGATTTTACCAATCTTCCGAAATTTTCTCTATCTTCAAAACCTGGATGAGCACCAATCGAAACGCCTTTTTTAAGAGCGGCATTAATTGCAAGCCTCATAGTTGATTCATCGCCTGCATGCTTTCCACACGAAATGTTTGCCGATGAAATAAAAGACATAAGCTCAACATCGTTAAGACTTCCTTCACCAACATCACAATTTATATCAAAACAGTTAGTCATTAAATTATTCCGATTGAAAATAGTGTTTAATTCCAGTGCGTATTAAAGCCATATGCGCTTCACGTTTTTTCAATAATTCCTGGGCATCATTAGCAGTGATAAGTGAAAATTCTACGACATCATTTGCTTTCAGCTGTCCTGCTAATGGTAAGTCCACAGAACATACATGTGCAATTTGAGGATATCCACCTAGAGTTTGAGCATCAGCCATTAGCATAATTGGCTGACCATCTGCTGGAACTTGAATGGTTCCACAAACAACAGCGCGAGACACTATATCCGTAGCCACTTTACGTTTAAGCGGCTTACCCATCAGTCTAAGCCCCATACGATCAGATGATACACTAACCTTATAGCTCTGTGTAAAAAATCCTGCAGAGAATTCAGCCATATGAGCCCCCTCTATTACACGTAGCGTTAAAGCACCACTATACTGAGACAAGGGAGAACCTGATATGTAAAACCGTGCCACATCTTTTTTTAAACTTAATCCCTTACCTATGTTCAAAACATCACCATCTTTAAGAGCTCGTCCTTCAAGTCCACCAAAGTGGCCACGCAAATACGTACTTTGCGACCCAAGGACAGGTTCTGTAGTAATACCACCAGAGATTGCCAAATAGGCACGTGATCCTGAAATACAAGATCCCAACTTTATTTTTTCACCCGCCTTTACACTCAATGGGCGATTCATCTCTACACCTGATAATTTTGCTCCACACACAGCGATGACTTTATCGGTAGAAAATTCAATTTCTGGCCCTACAAGCGTTATTTCTAAGCAGGCACATCCCTCTGGATTACCTACAAGTAAATTAGCAATTCTAAGGGCAATCGTATCCATGGGGCCACACACAGGAACACCACTGGATCGGTGCCCATAACGTCCCAAATCTTGGACAGTTGTTAATACTCCTGCTTTATGAAGTTTCATTTCCATGCCAAGAACTCCTCCTTACTAATTGGCCTAAAAATAACCTCGTCCCCAACAGCCAGCAGTGCAGGAGGCGTTTGATTTAAATCAAATAATCGAAGTGGTGTTTGCCCTATTAAATTCCAGCCACCTGGTGTTGAAAAAGGATATATACCTGTCTGGCTTCCTCCAATACCTACAGATCCAGCAGGAACTCGCTCGCGAGGCGTCTCTAATCTTGGCGCACTAAGCTTTGGACTTAGGCCTGCTAGATAGGGAAAACCGGGAGCAAAACCCACTGCCTGAACACGGTAAGTAGTGCTCGAATGTAGTTTAATATATGCCTGCAGCGATAATTTCGCCTTTGCTGCTACACGCTCCAAATCCTCACCTAGCGATTTATCGTAACAAACAGGAATCTCAACTGGCTTACGCTTTTTTGAAACAGTCGGTGTACGCCTAGCTAAAACTCCTGCATTTAATGCAATTTCTTTAATCCAGGCACATAGCCAGTCATAGCTATTTTCTAATACAGAAGGAATTCTAATAGGGTCGTAAAAAACAGCTACCGTACCGTATGCTGGTACAATATCTAGCAACCAATTTACGTTCTGTTTTTTTAATGCTAAAGTAAGTACTTGCACTCGTTCTATCACGCCATCTTCAGAGGGAAAACCAACAAAGACTTCGATCGCACAATCCCCTAAGGCCGAAAGCCTTATTTTTTGAGATTTTAGTCTTACTTTCATACACCTATCGTAGACATATTTAGTGCTTACACGCCACACGTAAGATCATAAATACTTGTTTATCACCTCTCTAAGTTAATGCCGTCTTGAGAAGTCGCTAGGTTTTGAGCTAGTTTATAGCCATTCAAATGACTGCACTGATTCGCCAATTCAGAGACTTTTTCATATCCCTGCGTCTTACGGTATTCCTTTTAGGATTATCTATAATCTTAGTCTTTTGGGCGACCTTAGCTCAAACAGACCTTGGCGTATATGGAGTTCAGCAGAAATTCTTCCATAGCGTTTTTATCATGCAGAAGTTTCCTGGCACGGACTTTTTATTCCCTGTTTTTCCAGGCGGGTACTTTATTGGCGGGTTACTATTCATAAATTTAATTATTGCTCAGTTTAGTCGACTGAAACTCTCTTGGAGAAAATTCGGGATTTGGATTACGCACTTGGGTTTAATCATGCTCCTTATCGGAGAACTGCTTAGTGGACTACTTCAGCAAGATAACGACATGGTCTTAGACAATGGCCAAACAAAGAATTACGCAGAAAGCATGCGACAAAATGAGTTTGTGGTTACTGATGTCACAGATCCTAAGTCAGACGATGTAACTTCTATACCGCTCGATTTAGTAGCAGATCTCAAAACAGTACAGTTACCCAATATACCATTTCAGATCATACCTAGGACGTTTTATGCTAACGCGGCAATTGCCAGTAGAAACCAAGCTCCTAACGCACCTGTTTCTGCTGCGACTCAAGGCGTAGGAACTCAGACGGTATTGATGCCCCTTGCTGAAACTGTTAAAGATAATGAACGCAATGAACCAGCTGCACTCATAGAACTCGTTGGTTCAGAAGGTAGCCTAGGCACATGGCTTGTATCGGCAGACCCCGCAATGCCAGTTCAGAAATTTGATTACAAAGGAAAAACATGGAAGATTGCGATGCGAGCAACACGTCGCTATCTCCCCTTCTCCCTTACACTCGTTAAATTCAGCCACGACGTTTACCCTGGAACAGATATACCTAAAAACTTTTCGAGTTTAGTACGTATAAACGAAGAAAATTCGAAATCCAGTCGTGAAGTATTAATCTACATGAATAATCCTCTACGAACCCATGGCCTAACTTTCTATCAAAGTGGTTTCGCAAATCAGGATAGAACCGCAATCTTACAAGTCGTTCGCAACCCAAGTTGGCAATTACCTTACATAGCATGCCTATTGATGACCGCAGGTTTACTCTTCCAATTTAGTATACATTTATTCGGATTTTTTAGCCGCCGCAAACCGGAGGTTTCACTCACATGAAAAAATTTATCCCTTTTCTTGCTCTTGTTACGGCCATTCTCGTTATCGCTGTATCCATAACCCCTGCCAAAAATAAAACAGCTTTTGACCTCATTAGCTTTGGAAAACTTCCCGTTTTATCAAATGGACGCATTAAGCCTTTAGATACCGTTGCAAGGAGTTCATTACTACAACTTCAAGGCAAACAGTCTGTGAAACTAACAGATGGTACACAACTTACTCCTGAAGCATGGCTACTCGACGTATTTTTTAGGCCTGATAAAGCAGATACCTATCCAATTTTTGCGATCCATAATCCTGAACTTCTAAGCTTAGTTCATAAGGGTAGCGAAAATGAATCTAGCCAATATCTATGCTTTAAGGACTTTGTTCCTTATCTGCAATCGATTGAAGACCAGGCTAAACTCGCAGAACCTGTTGAAGAAAAACAAAGAACCGCTTTTCAGCGTGCAGTCATCCAAGTCACAGAAGATTTAATGCTTTATGAAAGACTTGAGCGCACTATTGAAGAACCCGGCAAAGAAGACTTCTTAGGCGAATTACTCCAATTTCAAAAAGATATACCTAACGGCATAGTTGCAGTTAAATTAAAACAAGAAGGCAAACCCCATGATGAAGTACTTGCCAAGAAAATGCTCGAAGAAGGCAAAACCTTCATGGAATTAAGCCAGGCAACAAACATCATGGTAGTTCCGTCTGCAGATCCTACTAAACAACCAGGAGCTTGGCGCACAGTAGGTCAATCACTGCTTGAATCATTTGAACAAGGGGGCATTGATCCAGCCACCCTAGCTTACGCAGGCCTTGGCTATGCATGGCAAAAAAAAAATGCTGATCAATTTAATGAACTGATTGGCCTATATCACGACGAGTTAAATACAAATTATAAACAAGCGTTATCAAAAACAGATATAGAAACACATTTTAATACCACAGAACCTTTTTACATTAGCATGTGTCTTTACACACTTGCTTTCATTTTAGCTATCATCTCCTGGCTAAAATGGCCCGAAGCTCTTGGCCGTGCAGCATTTATTTTCATTATCTCTGCATGGTTACTTTCTACGGCAGGTATAGGCACACGCATGTGGCTTGAAGGAAGACCTCCTGTAACAAATCTCTACTCATCCGCATTATTCGTTGGTTGGGGTGCAGTGTTATTATGTATTGTCTTAGAAGCCGTATACAAAAATGCGATTGGCAGCGTTGCTGCGGGACTTATCGGATTTGGAACGCTCTTAATTGCTCATCACCTAGCTCTCACAGGCGATACGCTAGAAATGATGCGTGCTGTTCTTGATTCTAATTTCTGGCTCGCAACGCATGTCGTTATTGTGACAACAGGTTATTCCTCTACATTCCTGGCTGGTTTTCTTGCGATTATCTACGTGGTACGCGGCGTCTTTACAAAGTCACTAGATAAACCAACCGCTGACAGTTTAGCTCGCATGGTTTATGGTATAGTATGCTTTGCAACGCTCTTTAGCTTTGTAGGTACTGTACTTGGAGGTATTTGGGCAGATCAATCGTGGGGAAGATTCTGGGGATGGGATCCAAAAGAAAATGGTGCGTTAATTATTGTGCTATGGAATGCTCTAATCCTGCATGCTCGCTGGGGTGGTTTAGTCAAACAACGCGGCCTTATGTGCTTTGCGATTTTCGGAAACATTGTAACAGCATGGAGTTGGTTTGGAACCAATATGCTAGGCATTGGACTTCATAGCTACGGCTTTACAGAAGCAGCATTCTTATCACTCGCAATCTTTGTAATAAGCCAGATTGCATTAATTATCGTAGGGAATATCCCTCTTGAAAAATGGCGCAGCTTTAAAAATGCTGCTTAAATATTATTTAAGCAGCTGCTCTGCATGAGCTAGGGCGCTCTTTGCATTACGATCACCAAGCATACGCGCCAGTTCACTAATCCTTGCTTTACGACTTGCTTGGATAGGAGCAATGGTGACAACTGCACGGTCTTTAGATTGATCCTTAGTCACAACTAAATGACATGTGCCCTGAGCCGCAACCTGAGGTAAGTGTGTTACACAGAGTACTTGGCGCGTTGCACCAATAGCTGCCATTTTTTCTCCAACAACACGTCCGATTTCTCCTCCCACATTAGCATCGACTTCGTCAAAAACTAACAGAGGCACATCATCAACTTCTGCTAAAATAGATTTTAGAGCTAGCATCACGCGCGCTAGTTCACCACTCGAGGCAACTTTAGATAACGGTCTTTTTTCTTCGCCTACATTTGGTGAAAATAAAAATTCGCACGCCGTATCCCCACGTGGCCCTGGAAGAGGCAATTCGATAATACGTATCTTAAATTCAGCCTTAGCAAAACCAAGTTGTGAAATCGCCTTTGCCGCTGCCTTACTTAATTCATCAGAGGCTTTCTTACGTTTAAGTCCTAAAGCTGCACCCTGTTTCTTAACAACTTGTTCTGCCGCTGCTATTTCTTTATCTAAACGAGCAAGCGTTCCAGAGATATCGCTCTGTGCCTCTAATTTTTTCCTTATGGTTTCCCTAGCCTCTTGAACTAAAGCCAAACTTCCACCGTGTTTACGTTTAAGTTCTAACCACGTATTAATTTTCTCTTGAAGCACTTCGATTTCTTCAGGATCAAAATCTACTTCACTACCAAGCGTCTCAAATTCAGCGCCTAATTCTCTAAGTTCGATAGCAACGCTACTTAATCTATCAACTAATAATTTAGAAGATGGATCGATAGATTCTAGTCGCTTAGCCTCTCTTACTAAAGACGAGAGACGAGTTTGTATACTTTCATCACCCACAAGTCCTTGTGAGAGAATACGCGTTAATTCTACAAGATCCTGAGAACGACTCATCCTCGCCATGTTGCGTTCAAGCGCATCTGTTGCCTCAGTCGTTAACTCTAAGGCATCCATCTTGCTAAGTTGCTCTCGCAAAAAGTCGATTTGATCTGGTGTTAATTTTTCTTCTCCTAAAAGTCTTTCTTTATCTGCTTTTTTATCACGCCATACCTTATAGGCATCTTCATAAGCCGCTAGTTCCTTGGTGTGCTTGCCAAACAAATCGAGCAAGTCTAATTGGCACGTATCGTTGAGCAAACGCCGGGGCTCGCTTGGTCCATGAAAATCAATCCACAAGTTTCCTAATTTTTGTAGGGCAGCTAAAGTAGCTAAACTACCATTAATTGTAATTTTAGGAGCTTTATCTACTGAAACCGTCCTTTTTAATAGCAATAAACCTTCCTCACATAAAGGGAGTTCTAATTCTCCAAGCAATTTATCTATAGCTCTAGACTCTGGAAAAAACAGAGAGGCCTCTACCTCGCACAATGTAGCTCCCTGCCGCACCATCGATTTATCAGATCTTTCACCTGCCAAAAGACTCAATGCACCTAAGAGAATACTTTTACCCGCTCCTGTCTCACCTGTAACTGCAGTAAACCCAGCCTCAAAATCGAGACTTAGCTGCTCTAGCAAAGCTAGATTTTTAATATGCAGAGACTGAAGCACAGACGTTTACGTTTTCTTTTATCTTTTTGTGTTCACAAAAAAAAGATAAGCAAGTCACAAACTTATTTTTTTATAAGGTAGTAGCTATTATTTTAGATTACTTTTCGAAGAGGAAAAAACCTCAGAGCGCGTTGGAAAATCACTCACTTCCCAACCACCCCCGAGACCGATAACTAAAGCGATGCTTGCTTGCGCTTTACGTAACTTAACTTGAAGTGCAGCCTGTCGAGCATTGAGTAAGGCATTCTCTGCTGTGGAAACATTAAGCGAACTATCGATACCAGCCTTAAAGCGCGTAAGGCTAAGATTAAAGGTATGCTCAGCTGATTTGACCGTCGTTTGCTGCAAGTCCAATTCCTTTGATAGTACTTGTATTGCATTTAAATTGTCTTCAACTGACTCAAATGCACTTAGAACAGTTAGTCGATAATTAGCAACAGCTGCATCATATTGAGCTTTTGCTTGATCATTAATTCCACGCAGTCCTCCAACATCAAAAACAGTACCTCCAAATTGCGGTCCTAACGACCAATACTTACTTGTTGTCTCAAACCATTTTGATGCAAGTGAAGTTTCAACTCCCAGGTTTGCACTAAGGGATAAATTCGGAAAATATGCTGAGCGTGCTATTCCAATTTGTGCATTAGCACTTGCGACTCGTCTTTCTGCAGAAGCTATATCGGCTCTGCGTTGCAAAAGAAGAGACGGGACTCCTACAGGTAATGCGTCTAATTGCACATCAAATTTAGCCTTAGGTAATGAAAATTCAGCAGGAGCTTTATTTACTAGTACAGCAATAGCGTTTTCGTAATTTGTACGAGCTATATCTAGATCAGCTGCTTGAGCTATTACATTATCATACTGCGTTTGAGCAATCCCCAGATCTTCTTCTGAATCTATACCTGCTTTAACCAATGTTTTTGTTAATGTTAAAGTCTGTGCATACGACGCTACAGTATCTTCATATATTGATTTCTGTTCATCGACGGCACGAAGACCAAAATAATCATTAGCTAACTCTGCTTGAATACTTAATTTAGCTGTTTGTAAATCAGCAGCGCTTGCTTGTGCAGCAAATACGCTTGCTGATACTGAATTTCTTACACGTCCCCACAAATCAAGCGTGTAGGAAGCATCTACGGGTAAGTTATATTGTGTATAAGGATCACCGTTTGAAAATGCCCCACCCGTTGAATAAGTTTTAGAGGCACCTTGACGTGTCACTGCACCTGCCACATTAGCTACAGGAAATAACGATGCACGTGCTTGTAAAGCAAGGGCCCGCGACGTTCTAAAGTTTGCATCAGCTACCTCAAGAGATAGGTTCGAATGACTTACCTGATCCTCTAAAGTATCTAATACAGGATCGTTGTAAATTTTCCACCACTGGTCCTTATTAGCAGCATCTTTAGGCTGTGCTTCCACCCAGCTTTGATTGGAGGCTGCTTTATAAGCAGTTGGAACTTCAACCTTAGGTGTTACATAAGTCGGTGCTAAATTACATGAACTTAAGCTTAGACTAATACTAAGACCTAAAAAGATAACATAGCTAAATTGAATTACTGAGCGCATATAAAATATTAATGTGATGTCGACTTTACCGATTCAGAAGTAACTAGCTCAGGCTCTATTGTTTTTTGTCCGCCTAAGTTGGTGAGTTTTATAAACCAATTATTAAGCCTATCCATATACAGATAAATAACTGGCGTTGTGAATAGCGTCATTGCCTGACTAACAATAAGACCACCAACAATAGTAACACCTAGTGGCTTACGAAGCTCTGAGCCCATACCAGTTCCTAAAGCAAGAGGTAGACCTCCTAATAAGGCAGCCATCGTTGTCATCATAATAGGTCTGAAGCGCAGGAGAGATGCCTGAAAAATAGCATCGCGCGGAGTCGCGTGATCCTTACGTTCTACTTCGAGAGCAAAATCGATCATCATAATCGCATTCTTCTTAACAAGACCGATTAAGAGAATAATGCCTATAAGCCCAATAAGGCTTAGATCCATTTTCATTACGATTAATGCAAGAAGTGCCCCAACTCCAGCACTAGGAAGTGTAGATAATATAGTTACTGGATGAATAAAACTTTCATAAAGCATACCAAGTACAATGTACACCGCTACTAAGGCAGCTAAGATAAGTATAGGCTCACTAGACAGCGATGAACTAAAGGCCTGTGCCGTACCGCCAAAAGCACCATGAATTGTATTGGGTACGCCTAACTTTTGCTCAGTTTTTTCTATCAGGTCTACTGCATCTCCTAAGGCCACACCTGGCGCTAAATTAAAAGATATCGTTGCTGAGGGAAATACACCTGAGTGATTAACCGATAAAGCCGCGTTTTCACGTTTAAATTTTGCGAACGCTGACAATGGAACAGCAGTTCCGTTAGATGTATTAACGTAAACGTGGTTAAGCCCATCTGGAGATTGTAAAAACTGAGGAGCAGCTTCAAGTACTACGAAATACTGATTAATAGGAGTATAACGTAGCGCAACGGGCCTTTCCCCAAACGCATCGTAAAGCAAATTGTCTATCGCTTGAGCAGATATACCCATGCGTGCAGCAGTTGCACGGTCTATATCTAAATGAACAGACAATCCATTGTTTTGGGCATCCGTATTCACGTCCATAAGCTGCGGTATGCGGCGCATAGACTTTAACAACTCAGGTGCCCAATACGTTAAATCCGCTAAATTATCACTCTGAACTGTGTACTGATATTGTGCAGCACTTGGTCGGCCACCAATACGAACATCCTGAACAGCTTGCATATACAGCATTACTCCAGGCACACTTGCTAGCTTAGGACGTAAACGATTAATAACTTGTTCCGCAGTTAATTTACGTACCTCGATAGGCTTAAGCGTTACAAAGCATCGACCTGTATTAATCGTAGAGCCGCCACCACCACCGCAAAAAGCAATAACTGTGTCTACGGCTGGATCATCATTTAGAACTTTTACTAATTTTTGTATCTTATCTGACATCGCTTGGAACGAAATACTTTGATCCGCTATAATATTACCTGTGATACGTCCCGTATCTTGCTGAGGAAAAAATCCCTTAGGAATTACAGCATATAGGTAAATATTTAAAACCAAGGTGCCTATTGCTATAAATAATACGACTAAAGAATGCTCTAAAACCCAAGCAAGTGCGATTTCGTATTTTTTAAGAAACCAATTAAAACACTGCTCGTTAAATTGATAAATTTTACCATGACTTTTCTTAGATTCTTTTAGCCGCGAACACATCATAGGTGTAGCAGTTAAAGATACGATTAGAGAAACTAGAATTGTAATAGATAAAACAACAGCAAACTCCCTAAAAAGACGTCCCACAATTCCACCCATTAGTAAAATAGGAGTAAATACCGCAACGAGCGATATACTCATCGATATTACCGTGGAGCTAATTTCTGCTGCACCCTTATAGGCAGCCTCTAAAGCACCATATCCTTGTTCCCTAAAGCGCGTTATATTCTCTAATACTACAATCGCATCATCTACCACAAAGCCGGTAGAGATCGTAAGCGCCATAAGCGATAAGTTGTCGATACTGTACCCAAACAAATACATGAATCCAAGGGTGCCAATAAGTGAAACAGGTACTGCAACACTTGGGATCAATGTAGCTTTAACTTCTCGCAAGAAAATAAAAACAACTAAAATAACGAGGATAATTGAAATAAACAAAGAGCGCTCTACGTCATTTACGGAAGCTCGTATCATGACCGATTGATCACTCGCTATGGTCATCTTAATAGACTGATCTACCGAAGCTTTTAAGCGTGGTAATGCAGCTTTAACACTATCAATAGTGTCGATAATGTTAGCTCCCGGTTGTCTAAAAATCAGTAATAGCGCTGCCTTATTACCATTAGCTAAACCTAAAGACCTCACTGTCTGCACAGAATCTGTAACAGTTGCCACATCCGAAAGACGCACGGCTGCACCATTTTGATAACTTACTATAATAGGTGCATAATCAGCAGCTTTAGTTAATTGGTCATTAGCAGAAATGGACCAATGCTTTTTATCACTTGATAGACTACCTTTTGCTAAATTTGCAGTCTGGGACTGTATAGCCATTCTCACGTTATCAAGTTGTATACCGTAGCTATTAAGCTGTGTTGGATTTACATCAATACGAACGGCAGGATTTGAACTGCCACCAACAAACACTTGTCCTACTCCTTCAATCTGAGCTAGTCGCTGTGAAAGTACCGTAGAAGCCACATCATACAAATCTGGCGCTGACATCGTATCCGAGGTTAGCGCAACAATCATGATAGGTGAATCAGCTGGATTCACTTTTCTATAGGTTGGATTAGATGGTAAATCTGCAGGCAGATTATTGCGTGCCGCATTAATCGCTGCCTCAACATCGCGTGCTGCAGCATCAACATTACGGCCTAAATCAAACTGCAAAGTAACACTGGTTTGACCCAAGGTACTTTGAGCTGTCATTTCAGTCACACCTGCAATACGTCCAAAAGATCGCTCAAGTGGAGTAGCAACAGCTGATGCCATGATTTCAGGGCTTGCTCCCGGTAGCGAAGCTTGAACTTGAATGGTTGGAAAATCTACCTGAGGCAAAGGTGAGACTGGTAAAAACTTAAATGCCACCACTCCTGAAAGCGCGACTGCGATTGTCAGTAGAGTCGTAGCTATTGGCCTACGTATAAATGCCGCTGACACACTCATGATGTCGTACTTATTGGCTTAGCCTCGTTTCCAGATTTGCCTACACGATTAGCAATACGGTCAAAAAATAAATAAATAACAGGTGTCGTATATAGCGTCAGTAATTGGCTAAAGATTAATCCACCAATAATTGCTATACCTAATGGTCTACGCATTTCAGAACCAACTCCTTGGCCCATAGCTAAAGGAACCGCTCCTAAAAGCGCTGCCATTGTGGTCATTAATATAGGCCTAAAGCGAAGCAGACACGCTTGACGAATAGCTTCAAATGCATCCAAGCCAAGTCGTCTTTGAGCATCGAGTGCAAAATCGATCATCATAATGGCATTTTTTTGCACAATACCAATTAGTAGCACGATACCGATAATCGCAACGACTGTTAATTCAGTGTTGCAAGCCATCAATGCGAGAAGAGCACCAACACCTGCCGATGGCAGTGTAGAAAGAATAGTTATTGGATGAATATAACTCTCATAAAGAACTCCTAATACAATATAAACAGTAACCAGAGCACTTAAGATAAGTATAAATTCATTACTTAAAGAACCCACAAATGCTTTAGCAGTACCCTGAAAAGATCCTTCGAGTGCTGGAGGCAATGGAAGTGTTTTTTCTACTTCTTTGATCGCCTTAATAGCAGCACCAAGCGAAGCCCCAGGAGCTAGATTAAATGATACCGTACTCGCTGGGAATTGACCCATATGGCTAATAGCAATTGGCGCTGAACGCCAGGTCATTTGAGTAAGTGTATTCAAAGGAATAGGACGTGATCCAAAACCTTTGAGATATACATCAGAGAGCTTGGTCGGGTCTGTTTGAAATAAAGGATCCACTTCTAAAATCACGTGATATTGATTTACTTGCGTAAACAAGGTGGAGATCTGTCTTTGACCAAAACTATTATATAAGGCCAAATCTATAGCTTGGGGCGTAACACCCATACGTGCTGCTGTAGCACGGTCAATAGTAAGAGCTACCTCCTGACCTCTTGTTTGCAAGTCACTAGCTACATCGGTAAGTTCGGGAATAGCCTGCAGCTTAGTTACAAATGCGTTTGTATAGTCAGCTAACTCAGTGGCGTTAGGATCCTCCATACTATACTGGAATTCAGTACGACTTACCACGTCAGCCACAGAAATATCCTGTACAGGCTGCATAAATAAAGTAATACCAGAAACAGAAGCTATTTTTTGCTTTAGTCTTCTTATAACTTCAGTTGCAGAAACACGTCGTACCTCAAGAGGTTTTAGACTAATCTGAATTCTACCGCTATTGAGCGTCGTATTAGTTCCATCTACTCCAATAAATGATGATAGACTATCTACAGCAGGGTCATCTAAAACAATTGAAGCAACCTGCTGCTGGAGTTTTGCCATTTGGATAAACGATACACTTTGATCCGCCTGCGTAATACCTTGAATAGCTCCTGTGTCTTGCGACGGGAAAAAGCCCTTAGGAATAATATAGAACAATAGTCCTGTAAGAACCAAGGTCGCTACTGCTACATTCAGTGTTAAGGTTTGATGCTTGAGTACCCAATCAAGTGTTTTTTGATACAGTCCAATAATACGCTCAAAAGCATGTTCCGATTTTTTATAAAAATCACTCTGTTCTTCCGGCTTCTTGTGCTTAAGCAGTTTAGCACAAAGCATCGGAGTTAAAGTGAGTGACACTACGGCTGAAATTAAAATCGTAACGCTCAGTGTGATTGCAAATTCTCTAAACAAACGACCCGTAATATCACCCATAAATAAGAGCGGTATAAGTACAGCAATCAGGGAAACTGTTAGAGACATAATCGTGAATCCAATTTGTTCAGCTCCTTTTAATGCAGCTTTAAGTGGCTGCTCCCCTTCTTCTACATAACGAGATATATTCTCAATCATCACAATCGCATCATCTACAACGAATCCAGTAGAGATAGTCAGAGCCATTAAAGTTAAATTATTAAGGCTATATCCCAAGGCATACATCACTGCAAATGTACCGATCAAAGATAACGGTACCGCTACACTAGGAATAATCGTTCCTGCCGCCGTACGAAGAAATAGGAAAATAACACAGACTACCAAGGCGATACAGACAACAAGCTCAAATTCAACGTCATCTACTGAAGCTCTTACAGTCGTTGTACGATCTGCTACTACTGTAATGTGTATCGATGAAGGAATGGTTGCGCGCAACTTTGGTAAAAGCGTCTTAATACGATCCACTACATCAATAATATTAGCTCCTGGTTGACGCTGTATATTTACAATCACAGCTGGCACCTTATTCATCCAAGCTGCCTGTTGTACATTTTCTATTCCATCAACAATCTTAGCTACATTTTTTAGAGTAATCGGAGATCCGTTGCGATAAGCTATAATAACATTACTATACTGCGCACTGGTAGTAATTTGATCATTAGCATCAATTTGAAAATTTTGACGCTTTCCATCAAAACTACCTTTTGCAGAATCAAGACTAGCAGCAGAAAGCGCTGCTCGAACATCCTCTAGGCTTAAACCATACGAAGCAAGTTGCGCAGGATTAATCTGTATACGAATAGCTGGTTTTTGTCCGCCGCTGATTGTTACAGCACCAACACCTGGTAGCTGAGATATTTTTTGTGCTAAACGTGTATCAGTAAAATCTTCAACTTGAGATAATGGAATCGATTGAGATGTTAGTGCTAACGTTAAAATCGGCGCGTCAGCTGGATTAACTTTGTTATAAACAGGTGGCGTAGGAAGACCTTGAGGTAAATATGTCTGTGCTGAATTTATTGCCTGCTGTACTTCCTGTTCGGCAACATCAATATTTAAACTGAGTGCAAATTGTAACGTAATGACAGACGCCCCTTCGGAGCTTGTAGAGAGCATCTGATTGAGTCCTGGTAATTGACCCAACTGACGCTCTAACGGTGCAGTAACAGCAGATGCTACAACCTCAGGACTTGCACCTGGATAAAATGTCACTACCTGCATTGTAGGATAATCTACCTCAGGCAAAGCAGCGATCGGTAATTGGTGAAAGCCAACTAAGCCGATTAAAAGAATAGCAGCCATTAGCAACGATGTTGCTATTGGCCTTAAGATAAACGGACGAGAGGGGTTCATGGAGCGCCAGCAGAGCGGTTCATCGATTTATCACTACTAGGCTGACGGATAGAAACCTTCGTGCCTGTAATTAAACGATCGAAACCATCCGTTACTACGACTTCGTTTTCTTTAATACCGCTAACTGCAGTTATATCACCCTCAGTAGCAACAACCTTAACTGGGCGAATAGATACCGAGTTTTGTTTATCTACTACATAAACAAAGCGCTGATCATTATTCATTTGAACAGCAATTGTAGGTACCAATACAGCAGCATCTAAGGTTTTATACTTCAGAAGAGCGTTAACAAACTGATTTGGGAATAGTAGTTTTTCGTTATTTGAAAATAACGCACGACCTTTTACCGTACCACTGGTAACATCAATTTGGTTATCCAATGTTATTAATTTTCCTACACCTAATAATTTTTGTTGGGTACGGTCATAGGCATATGCCATAAGGGCTTTCCCGCTATTAAGACTAGGAAGAATATCACTTAGACAATCTTCCGCCAAAGTGAATATAACAGTAATTGGTTGCAGCTGTGTAATAGTTGTCAGAGGTAGGCTACCATTTGCTTGAACAATATTGCCTGCATCAATTTGCCTTAGACCTACACGTCCATCAATAGGAGATACAATACGCGTATAATCTACATTAACTTGGGCAGCTGCTACATTTGCTTGATCTACTCGGACTAAACCTGCGTCACCTTCAACTACTGCTTGCTGAGTTGCGTACTGCTGTTCCGGTATAGCGTGTTGTTGATAAGCATCTGTATAACGTGCTAAATCCAATTGAGCGTTCTTTAGTACCGCCAAATCGCGTTGTAATTGCCCTTGTGCTTGCTCTAGAGCTGCTTGATATGGACGCGGATCAATAATCGCAAGTAGGTCACCTTTTTTTACATACTGACCTTCCTTAAAGTTTACTTCTGTAATTTGTCCAGCAACTCGGCTTGTGACCGTTACTGTAGAAACAGGGGTTACGGTACCAATAGCGTCAATATACAAATCAAGACTTCCTACTTTGGCAGTTGCTGCAGTTACAGGAACCGCACCGCCACGCATTCCAGCTGATGCATGAGAAGATGATCCTCTAAAGATAAATAATCCTGCGATAACGACTAGGACTAACACCGCACCAATCACTAATTTGTTTTTTTTAGTTTGAGTCTTGGGTTGCATGAAAAATTAAATAATTAGCCTAAGTTATTTCCACGAAAACAGTTTTTATGAATAGAAATATCTTAATATAAACTAAGGGTTTAGGAAAAAAGATAGACGTTTTAACTAGCTTAAAGTTGCAGTCAAAGATAACCAACAATCAGCTGAATGCAAGGGGCTATACCCAATCAATTCACAGCTAATTAAAGACGTTCTTCCAGACTAGATACGCGCTTAAATAACTCAGGCAATCGGCGACGTAGAGCTTCCAAACGTTGTTCTGCAATGAAGCTCTGAGCTGGATTTCCCAACATTTTAGAACCTGGAGCTACAAAATTAGTAATACCTGCTTGGCCACCTACTTGAGCACCCTTTCCAATGGTTAAGTGCCCACTCACACCAACTTGACCAGCAAGTACAACGTAATCTTCCAATATCGTACTGCCAGCAATTCCACACTGGGCACAAATAATACAGTGCTTACCAATAATCACATTATGTCCCACCTGAACCAAGTTATCTATTTTAGTACCTTCTCCGATTACGGTTGCACTAAAACGTGCTCGGTCGACCGTTGAGTTAGCGCCGATTTCGACATCATTTTCTAAGATAACATTCCCTACTTGGGGCACTTTTTCGTGCTTTCCTGCTATAAATTCATAGCCAAAGCCATCAGCGCCTATAATTACGCCAGGCTGTAGGCGAACGCGGTCTTTAATGGTACATTCGGCCGAAATTACAACCCCTGGCATAAACCAGCACTGATTTCCAACCTTCGTACCATGACCGATAAAAACATTAGATTGTAAATAAGTCCCATCACCAATAACTGCCCCAGCCTCAATCACACACAATGGTCCAATGCAGGCTGAGTTACTTACCTTAGCATCAGGACTAATCCAGGCTGTTGGATGAACTCCAGGTTGAGGTTTTGGCCATAAACTTTGTTCAATCTTTAAACAGATTTTAGCTAAACCAACCGATGGATTTTCTAGAATATAGAAAACCTGATCTTCGCTAGGTTTATCTTCTGAGCCTACAGGTAAAAGTATTGCAGACGCTTTAGATGTAGCAACATCAGCTTTGTATTTAGGATTTCCTAGAAAACTTAAATCACCTGTTTTTGAATGAGCCAACGTAGCAATACCACGAATGACCTGCGTAGTAGCTCCACGCACCTCTTTAGGTTGAAGTAGCGTGATTAATTCTTCGTGAGTAAAGACAACCTGCATAAATCTAAAATAAATGAAAGCAGTCTTGGTGCAACTCTTACATTTAAGACATTAAAAAACCCACAACCAATAAAGGAAGTGGGTTTTTAGAAAAAAACTAGATTAGCTAATTACTGGGTTACTCCAGGAACAGTGATCTTTGGTGTTACATCGCTAGCTGGTGCAGCGCTGGAAGAACCTGCTGGAACTGGTACAGCTGCTGGCATGTTAGCTGGTTTACCCTTATTGATCTCACTGATAACTTCTTTTGTGATATCATAAGATTCATCATTATAGATAATTGGTGAAATACCTAAGAGTGATGGACCAGACTTGTCGATTACGAGCGTAGCGTCATGACGTTTTGCAACAGTAACAACAACTTTTGAGATAGAATCCATCATAGTAGCGCGGAAACTTTGGATACGTTGTTGAATTGTGCTACGAGCATTGTTCGCGAAATTGTCGCGGTCCTGCATCTTTTGTTGAATTTGAGCACCGATTTTTTGTGCTTGGTCTGCAGCTTTTGTCTTAGCATCTGAAGTTGCAGCTGGGTTCTTTGCTTGCTCAGCTAATTCTTTGTATTGAGCAACAAGAGCGTTACCTTCCTTATTGATATTATCTAAGGTGTCTTGAGCTTTTTTGTTAGCGTCATCGAGCTTAGTTTTTTCAGCCTGTGTTTCGTAGTGATTGTCAAATACGTTAGCCATATCGACAACAACGATTTTTACAGGAGCTTCAGCACGAGCACTTACCATAGAAATGCTGAATGCAGCTAAGGATATAAGGGTTAGTATAGTTTTCTTCATGTTTATTTAGGAAAAGTAAGTTGTTTATGTAATCAGAATCAGAAACGAGTGCCAAAGGAAAAATTGAACTGATTGCCTGATTTATTGTTATATCTAGCATCAGACCTAATCGGGATACCGTAGTCTAAACTTAGTGGTGCACCCATGACAAAAAGACGCAGGCCGATACCGAAATCATCTTGGTAATTATTTACGCTAAAATCGTAGGCACCGCTATTTACATAACCTACGTCATAGAAACCAGCAACACGGATAGGGCTGACAATATCCATGGAATATTCAGCCGTCATCATGCCATAGGTTTTACCACCCACAGGCTCACCGTATACGTCACGTGGGCTAACCCAGCGGTATTGATAACCACGTAAGTCGTCTGGTCCACCAAGATAGAAGGCATCATAGTAGGGAACTACTTTAGAAGATCCAAAGTTTTGTATCACACCACTACGAGCGACAAGAGATAAAACCTGAGCTTGTGTTTCAAATAGGTTAAAAAATTGTGAACCGCGGAATTCCCACTTGTAGTAATTATTCTTACCACCAAAAGGACCGCCAGCGAGTGTTTGATCCAGCTCTATACGGTTACCCGTTGTTGTATTAACGATCTTATCACGCGTATCACGTATAATGGATAGCGCTACCTTAGATTCAGAATTGTTACCAGCAGCTGCTTGAATAATAGGTGAAGCTTGAGCTGATACGTTTTTAATTTCAGTTACTTGATACGTGTAACCTAACTGCGCATCAACTAATTCAAATAGATGCTTTCTAACGTAAACTGTGCCACCTAAATCAACTTCGTTGTAGTAGGTACTTACGTAATCGGAACTAGTTCTAAATAAACTGAAACCTAAAGCTAAAGCTTTTTGGAATAAATATGGTTCTTCAAATGAAATAATAGCTTGGCTAGAAAGTGATCCTAGTTCCAAACGAATACGGAATTTTTGACCGTCACCTTGAAACATAGAGCGACTATTAAAGAGGTCGAAGTTGGACTGAGAAACTTCAGCGAAAACAGTTGCTCGCTCAAGTGAGCTATAGCCAGCACCGAAAGTTAAGCTACCAGTACGTCCTTCTTTAACAGCAACACGTAAATTTTCACGTCCAGGAAGATTTGTGCCCTGAGGAGTAACATTAACATCATCAAAGAAGCGTGTGTTATCGAGCCTCATCTTACTGACTTTCATACGAACGGTATCAAATACATCGCCAGGACCTAATACCAACTCACGTAAAATCACCGTGCTCTTAGTTTTAGTATTACCTTCAATAGCAACTGACTCGACGTTGAACTTGTCACCTTCTTCGATCGTGTACTCTAAATCGATATTTCCAGTATTTAGATTCGCTTTACGATTTAACGAAACGCGTGTTTCGATATAACCGTCTTTACCATAAAAATCTTCCAAGCGCTCACGATCTTTATCGATCTTCGAAGGTACAAAAACTACTCCTGGCTTTTGTCTAACTACTCGGCGTAGCAATGACGATGAGTGTAATTTATTACCCTTAAAGGAGATTTGTCCTACGTGATAGAGACGACCTTCATTAACGCGAATAGAGACAACTAAAATGTCAGGTTTTGGATATTGGAATACAACCTGATCTTCTAAAATTTCTACGTCCAAGTAACCTGCTTCGTGGTAATAGTCGCGGAGTTTTCCTAAATCATCATCGAAAGTATCATCCTCGAAGCGTCCAGATCCTGTTAACCAAGAAAACATCCAATAGCGCTTAGTATCCATCTCACCGCGTAGAGTCTTGGTTTTGATATGCGCATTACCTACAAATTTAATTTCACCAATTTTAACACGATTTCCTTCACGTATCTGGAAAATTACCGTGCCTAAACCAGTAGCGCGATCACGTTCGATTTTATAGGTTACTGTAGCCTGATTATAACCTTCTTTTTGATAGTAGTCGTGTATCTTCTGCTCGTCTTCCTTAACCTGACGTTCATCTAAAGCAGTATTAGGCTTTGTCTTAACTTCTTTTTGAAGACGTGTAGATTTAACTTTTTTATTACCATCATAACGTACTGCAAGTACGCGGTACTTTGGTGTTACTTCTACAACAAGATTCCAAACGCGAGGACCTACTGGCTCCCACTTCGTTTGTACGAATTCAAAAAGTCCTGTGCGGTAAAGACCACGGATATCACGATCTAAAATAGTATCATCCAAATCGCCGCCTTCATGTAATTGCATGTTAGCGCGTATGACCTGTTCATTTACGTTAGCAGTGCCAACAAACTTGATTGTAATGGTACCAACTTTATAAGTTGGTGCTGTTTCAGCTGTAGGACCCGTAGCAGGTTGTTCCTGGGCTAGAAGACCAGGATTTACTGCAGAGAGCGTAAAGCCTATGACTAAAAGTGTAAATGTGGCCCTGATTAACGGGTTACTGAGTAAAGTTTTCAAATCGGGTAATATCTCTTAGGAAAGTAAGTTTTAAGTCTCCCACTGGTCCATTACGTTGCTTAGCAACGATTAGCTCAGCGGAATCAGCAGCTACTTGAAATTTTTCGTCGGCATCTTTTGGTCGGGTGAGGATCAAGACAACGTCTGCGTCTTGTTCAATGGCACCCGATTCACGTAAATCGGCTAGTTTTGGAGTTCTTTGTTGAGTTTCGGAGGATCGGTTTAATTGACTTAATACAATGACGGGGACATCAAGTTCCTTTGAAAGAGCTTTTAATCCCCTAGATGCTTCAGAAACTTGCTGTTCCCGAGGCACTTTCGAATCAGTAGGACTCAAAAGTTGAAGGTAGTCCACAACGATTAAGCCTAATTTTTGCCTTGCATGCAGCCTTCTCGCTTTAGCTCTAAGTTCCATGATCGAGAGGTGACTAGAATCGTCGATAAAAATAGGTGCTTTTGAGAACTCGTCAGCCACAGCTACTAGGCGGGTATTATCATCCCCACTCTTTGATAAAAGCCCTTCCCTCAACAACTTAAGATTAACTTTAGCTCTAGAACACAGCATACGTAAAGCGAGCTGTGCCGAACTCATTTCTAACGAAAATAGGAGGGTTGCCACCGGTTCACCCCGTTTTGGCATAGAAGCCGATTCTACGAAATTTAAGGCCAAAGAGGTCTTACCCATCGATGGACGGGCGGCCAAAACGATCATTTCCTGCTTCTGAAAGCCCCAGGTAAGGTTATCTAGGTCCTTAAAGCCTGAAGTTACGCCGGTTAGCTCCCCCTTTTTCATCATCATCTTCTGGATGACGCGCATTGCCTCTTGGGTCGGATCCTTCATGGACTTTGCCCCATCACTTACCCTAGCCTGCGTTACTTCAAACACATCGCGTTCAACCGCGTCTACAAATTCCTCAATACCACCTTCAAAGTTATAACAATTTTCAACGGTAGTGGTAGCTACAGTGATTAATTGGCGAAGTAGGTATAATTCGCGTACACGCTCAATAAAATAAGGAATTTGAGCTGTGGTTGGAATCTTCGCACTTAACTGAGCTAAATAGGTAAACCCTCCTACAGAATCGAGGAGTCGTGCCGTACGTAATTCTTCCGCTAAAACGGAAATTTCTACCGGTGGACTTTTTTGATAGAGCTCACACAGTTTCTGATAAATGGTGCGATTAGCCTGATTATAAAATGCTTCAGGTGTAATTTTTGCCTCTAAGCAGCGCGCAATACTGTCAGATCCATCAATTAAACAGCACCCTAAAAGATACTCTTCTGCCTCAGCACTATGAGGAACGGTACGCCCGAGTGGTTTTTGCGCGGAGGATGCTCCTAGATTAGGGGCATTTCGCTGAACAACTGAGGGTATTACGTCTTCTGACATGAATTAGAGCTATCTATCCGACACGAACAAACGACAAGATGCAATCCGGAGTTTTACACGGCTTATTCACCACTAAATAATAAAACCCGAGCTTAAGTAAGTCTCGGGTTTTATAAGATTAAAAAAGTAGATTACTTTTTATCGTGTGTCTTACGAGGACGACGTTCTGGCTTAGCTTCAACAGGAGCTGGAGCTTCTGGAATGATTGGGTTTTCAGATACAACATCGAATGGAAGATCAACACTGACATCATGGTGAAGTTTAATCTTCACTTCATGACGACCTAAGGTCTTCACAGGTGTGAATAGGTGAATCTTCTTACGATCGATAGTAAAGCCAGCTGCAACGAGCTTATCGTGTACGTCTGCTGCTGTAATAGCACCGAACATTTTACCACCTTCGCCAGTTTTAACTGCGAATGCGATACCAGCTTTTTCAAGCTTACGTGCAAGTTCTTGAGCATTATTTAGCTCTTCGTTTTCACGAGTAGCACGACGCTGTTTTAATGCATCGATTTGTTTACGATTTGCTTCGTTAACAGGTGCTGCAAATTTACGAGGTAATAAGAAATTACGAGCATAACCAGCGCGTACTTTGACTTGATCGCCTTCATTGCCGAGTCCTTCGACTGGTTTTAGGAGCAGAATTTCTGTGTGTGCCATGGGAGTAGTGATTTAACGATTTTTAATTTAAAAGTGATGTGAGTGATACCTAGCGACTAGAATGGAACATCCTCGTCAGGTTGATCTTTGAACGATGGTTTTGAGCCAGAAGATGGCATATCGGATTCATCCGATGGAGCAGCAGCCGAACCGCCTGCACCACCACGTGATGAAAGAAACTGAATATTTTCTAAAACAACTTTGATCTTACTGCGCTTTTGGCCGCTAGTCTTATCATCCCATTGATCAAACTTGAGACGACCTTCAACCATTGCAGGACTTCCTTTGGTAAGATACTTGGAAACTAATTCTCCTTGTTTACCCCAGGCTTCAATATCAACAAACGTTGTTTCGTCGCGGGTTGCGCCGCTCTCATCTTTGAATTGACGGTTTACCGCTAAGCCAAATTGGCAAATCGACGTGCCTTTCGGAGTAACACGCAATTCAGGATCACGTGTTAAATTTCCGATTAAAAAGACTTTATTGAGGTAAGCCATAAAAAGTGAGAGCCGTTATCGATTAGTCTATTAGAGGATTTCGACAAACGTGCGATATACGTTTTGATTCAAACGTAGACGCTCTTTAAGTGCAGCTGGTGATTCAGGTGTACCGCTGAATTCAATTTGAACGTAAGAAGCTGCTGTAAACTTAGGATCAGTAACACGAGAAAAATCGCGCTTTCCTAAAGATTCAACGGACTTAACTTCACCTTGAATAGAGGTGATTTCTGCTTTGACCGTTTCAATGATAGTGTCGGTCGTGTCTTCCTTGCCGCGGTTATCAAGAATGAATGTAGCGCGGTAGTTACGTTTGGAGGTATTCATGTGTCTGCTTTGCGATTGATGTGATTCATTGCTAAAGAAGCTCCTTCATTTAAAAGGAGTTCTAGGTTTTGAATCGTATGATCTAGTGTTTTGTCGATTAGTGAAAATTGTTCGTTAGAAAAAGTGCTTAATACAAAGTCCTTCATGTCCATTTCCTTAGGCTCCTTAGGACCAATACCGAGCCTAAAACGTGCGAAACCGTCTCCAACGTGTTCCAACAGACTTGCGATACCATTATGACCACCGGCACTTCCGGTCACAGTCACTTTGATCTTACCAAAATCAATATTGATATCATCATAAACGACAGCAATTGATTCTGCGGTAAGTTTATGAAAGCGAGCGATCGCTCCTACAGAGCGACCACTTTCATTCATAAAGGTCTGAGGCTTGACGAGCCAGCGGACACCACTTGGGTGGTTCCACCGAGCAACCAAGGCGTCAAAAGCTAATTCCTTTTGCCAAGAAAGCCCATGCTTCTTGGCCAAGTGATCGAGAACGATCCAACCATAATTGTGGCGGGTGTTCGCGTAACTTTTGCCCGGATTGCCGAGAGCGACGACGAGCGAGAGGGACATGACTCAAAGAACGAGCGTCTGGAATTATTCGATACAGGATCGGTAATTGCAGTCGCGAAAAAATTACTTCTTGGCAGGAGCTGGAGCTTTTGCTGCGGCTGCACCAGCGGCTGGTTTTGCACCAGCTGCAGGAGCTGCACCAGCTGCAGGTTTTGCACCGGCGGCAGGAGCTGCACCAGGAGCTGCGGCTGCACCAGGAGCTGCGGCTGCACCAGGAGCTGCAGCTGCAGCTGCAGCTGCTTGTTCTGCTGTTGGTGTAGCTGCAGCGGAAACAACTTCTGCAACAGGTTCGACACAGGAGACAACAGGTTGTCCCTTAGCATCAAGGTAATCTACGCCAGCGATTGGCTTTAATTCTGCAACCTTGATTGTTTCACCTACTTTAAGTGGGGAAACGTCGACTTCGATTAATTCAGGAAGATCTTTTGGTAAGCAGCGAATGCGTAGTGTGTGTGTACCAATTTCCAACACGCCACTTTGGTTCTTAACACCGAAGGATTCACCAACGATGCGAACGCCAACATCAATTTCGAACTTTTCGTCCGCTTTTACTTCGTGAAGGTCAACGTGCAGATATTTATCTGTGATTGGATCACGGCTTACTTCTTGGATAATAGAAAGAGCTACGTCTTTACGAGCTGGGCTCTTGATCTCGATTAAGATCGAGCGGCCTGAAGCTGCTTTAAGAAGTTTGCGGAATTCTGGTCCATCGATGGAAAGCTTTTCTGGGCTTGTGTGCTTTCCGTAAAGAATCGCAGGAACTTGATTTGCATTGCGCAAACGGCGGGAGGCACTGCGGCCTGTTTGTGTGCGCGGAGCTACGTTTAATGTAAGGTTTGTTTTCATAGTTTCGTTCCCCCTGAGACCCCGGAATTGAGGGCAGGCGTAGTGGAAAGAGGGTCATCACATACGATTTAGACGGGGTTAGGCAACTAAAACTTTGATGAGACTTAGGCTCTATATATAGAGAGATGCCTAAAATCTCTCAAATATATACCCTTTTTGCTTGCGAGTATGCCTCCTCATTCCCTAATACCTACCTCTCTTCTGTAATAATACAGGTTTGGTTATTTAGTTTCGTTACCACGAAATCACATAACTCTTACTTAAGTTGTTGTTATAGAATAGTTAATATTGCCTGGTAGCTCAGTGGCAGAGCAGGTGACTGTTAATCACTTGGTCGTTGGTTCGATCCCAACCCGGGCAGCCATTTTATAATCAAGGACTTACGACAAAATCGTAGGTCCTTTTTTATGTCCTTTATAACCAGCAAGCCATACCTCTGCCAAAAATCCTAAATATAAGCACAAAAAGCTTATATGATCGTAAGTAATGGAGGTATTATTATGTTTACCCTGCTTATCATATGTTAAAGCGAGTCCTCTTGTTAGCCTTTATAGCATTTAACCTAGTACGGGCTGAATCAGTACCTCCTGCAGATGAACCCGTCATGCGTAGTGATAACAATTCGCATATCGCTCATGAGCAGCTAGTCGCTAAAGCTAAAACTGGTAAGATAGACCTCTATTTTTTAGGAGATTCCATTACGCGACGTTGGGGTGCAACCGACTACCCTGCATTTCTTTCTAATTTCAAATCCAACTTTTACGGCTGGAACGCAGCCGACTTCGGTTGGGGTGCTGACACGACCCAAAACATCCTTTGGCGTATAACACACGGCGAATTAGACGGCGTTAATCCTAAAGTCATCGTCCTACTCGCTGGAACAAACAATGTGGGTAAAGAAGCAGGCGATGACGCCAAAATTGAAGATGTAACACGTGGTATTACAGCCATTATCAAACTCTGCGAAGCAAAAGCCCCACGTGCCACCATAATTCTTATGGGTATATTCCCAAGAAATGATGGCCCGACAACCGACTGCATTAATCTCATTAATACAAAGTTAAAAAAACTAGCAGACACTAAACACGTACGTTATCTCAACATTAATGACCGCTTAGCAGATCAACATGGCAAGCTTTATGAAGGTGTAATGATGGATAAACTACACCCTACTCTTAAAGGTTATCAAATATGGGCCGATGCCCTAAAACCAGTCATACTAGAACTCCTAGGAGCACCTAACTCAGTTGATGAAGCACCACCTGCTACAGGAGATCCTAGCGCACGACACTAGTCTTTATTTGGATGAATCTGGACTCGGTTGACGGCGCTGCTTTTTTTGATCATTGAAACGACTCATATCAACTTTGGGCTTTTGCCTGCTACCCTCTTTCACCTCTCCATCACGGATAGCTAAAAGTAAAAATTTTTCTGTTTTGTCGGCATGGCTTATGAGTCCTGTTTCCGTATCCATAAACCAAGCCTGTATGGGATGATTTACGAGTGAGGTTGAAGACCAGTAGCTAGCTGTCTTAATTTGTTTAAAATATTTGCGATCAATGGAAGGATCTGCCCGCAGATCATCACTCAGAGAGCGCAACTCTTTAACGTTGGGTAAACGCCAATCCTGATTTTTTGCTAAACTGAGT
>Ga0316229_1000847_pt1 | contig 36043 bp, 24 predicted proteins | sample TBH18023metaG_FD_206011 | JGI IMG/M metagenome (GOLD analysis project Ga0316229, IMG submission 206011) | Freshwater microbial communities from Trout Bog Lake, Wisconsin, USA - TBH18023 | ecosystem: Environmental > Aquatic > Freshwater > Lake > Hypolimnion/Profundal zone | place: USA: Wisconsin... | reverse complement strand
CCCTTCAAGACCCTCTGCTTCGAGCGAACCGTCTATTACGGAATTGAGTTCAACGCCGAGCCGACCCTCAATCTCGTGGGCGATTGCCTCGGCCGCCGTACGTCGGCGCGTCGCTGCAGCCAGCGCGCTTGGATCCTCCCGAAAGCGCTCTGCAGAACGATGAAAGCGCTCCTCAAGTGTCACTACTCTTTCGCCGCTTACCAGTTTGTCTGCAAGATAAACGATCGCTGCCTCGTCCACCTTGTGCTCCGTGAACGGATAATCAGTATGGAGCGCAACCACATCTGCAACCTCGTCGAACTCAAGGTCTCGCAGGATTTGTGCCCCAGCACCTGCGTGGCTGGGCTTGCCTTTCGCCACATCGTGTAAAAGCCCGCCAGCTCTCGCCAAGAGAGGTTCCACAAGGCCGCCGCTCTTTGCCAGGGCTACAGCTATTCGATGCGCCACATCCGCGACAATGCGCGAGTGTCTTGCGACTCGCGCCTCTGTCTGATACTCCGCCAAGATGGCTTCGCATTCCACCGCACTCGGGATCTCGTGGTGGATTGCAAGCTCCCGAATGCTGACGAGTTCATCGGGCGTGTCCATATCCCGATGAATCGCCTCATCCGGCACGAAGAGATCGCAGGCCCTGGCTTCGTGGGATGCCAGAAGGGTGGAGAGCTTCGCGTCCGACCCCATCCTCAACCCTCCGGCTAAAACGGTGCATGAGATTAACGGCGGGTGACCGCGGCGTTTCTGGAAAACGGGGTACACGATATCTATGTTTCCCTTTTTCGCGGCGTAGCAATCGGCTAATCGCCGGATCGTGTTTGCTCTCACCAGGGGAATGTCGGCAGGAATTACGAAGCTGGCATCAGTGCCGGCTGGCAGAGCGGCCACTCCCGCGCACACGGATGAAAACATGCCCTGATCGAAATTGGGATTCAAAACGCATTTACCACCTGCCGCCTCAACTATGGGCCGCAGTTCATCCGCACGATGCCCGAGCACGACGAGTACCTCAGGAATTCCGACGGACACAAACGAGCGCACGACGGCTTCCACAGCCGTGCTGCGGCCCACCGACAGCAGGGGCTTGAGTTTTCCCATGCGCGAAGAGTAGCCCGCGGCGAGAACGATCGCAGCCAGTTTTGGCCGGGGCTCGACGAGAGAACTGTGACTGGTGGCTGAGGTCATATCACGATCCGTGGGCATTTCAAACTTCGACCCAATGTTTACAGTACCATTATCGTAAGAAGAAGAGTTCCTCACAGGATGCCGCGCGCTTTGTAATCTGTGGCTTGCGGACCTGCCATGACTCGTCATAGTGATTCTCCGCTGTGCGAGTCGTCACCTCAGATAGTGCGGTTAGTCACATATTTCCGGAGCGTCTCCAAACACAATCAAAGTTGCCCTTCGCGATCATAAAACTCGCGGGGGTATCCCCGGAAGAATGCCGGGGGATTATCGCCCAGCGCTGATGTTTGTACACCAACTCCGGAACTGTTCCAGCTGTGGTTTTTGCTGGGCACGCTGGCCGCACATGATCGAGCTTGCTTCATCAATCGTTCTTGGAAATAGTGCAGAATTTCCGGAATCCGTTCAGGAAGTAAGCTCCGGTATCATTCGGCTGCTCAATTTTCCACCCATAGGAGTGGACAAAGATGCTACTCAACACCTTTGAATACCTCAAGCCGACGAACTTGAGCAACGCCTTAGAGGTCCTCGACGACCTCAAAGACAAGAACATGCAGGTATTGGCTGGAGGAACTGATCTGATCCCTTGGATGAGGGCCAGAGTCAAGGAAGTCGATCATCTCGTCGACCTCGCAGATGCGGGTTTGAATCACATCGTTTTTGATCACGACCAAGCCAGAATTGGCGCCACCGTAACCTTCGCGGAGATCTTCGCGGATCCAGAAGTACGGTTGAAACTGCCGGCCATTGCCGAAGCTGCCGGAGTTGTGGGAGCGGTGCAAACTCGCAACCTGGCTACCCTTGGCGGCAATCTGTGCTCAGCCATACCTTCCAGCGACGGAGCTCCTGCTCTGCTGGTACTTGGCGCCTCGTTGCGCTTGCAGTCGAAGAACAACGATCGGCTTGTCCCTATCGAGCAGTTCTTCCTTGGCCCCCGCCGCACGGTATTGCAACCCGGCGAAGTGCTGACCGAAATCGTAGTTCCCTTGCGCGAAGACTTCACGGCGAGTTTCCTGCGCCAGGGGCGGCGTAAGGCGCTGACCTTGTCAATCGTGAACTCCGCGGCAGGCTTTGCCATGGACGGCCAAAAGATTTCAGAAGCTCGCATCGCCCTCGGAGCAGTAGCGCCCATTCCTCTTCGAGCGACTAAGGCAGAGCAATTCCTGCTGGGGAAGAAGATCACATCGGAATTGTTTGCCGAAGCGGCTGCCGTTGCAGCCACGGAGATCTCCCCAATCAGCGACCTGCGGGCTTCAGCCGACTACCGGCGCAAAATCAGCATGGTGCTTGTACGCCGTGCCCTGGAAAATGCCCTCGCAAGACAGAAGCCTAAGGCTGATGCTCAGACGGTGGGTGGAGGTGTTCGATGAAAAAGAACATAAGCCTGAAGGTTAACGGTAAGCAGTATTCCCTGGAAGTCGATGCAAAAGACATGTTGCTACATGTCATCCGAGAGAAAATTGGGCTGACCGGCACAAAGGAAGGCTGCGGCACGGGAGAGTGCGGTGCCTGCACGGTGCTGCTCGACGGTACCCCCGTGAATTCCTGTCTCTATCTAGCCATCCGGGCGGATGGCAAGGAGATTCTCACCATCGAGGGTCTTGGTACTCCAGCCCATCTGCATCCCTTGCAGCAGGCATTCATCGACAATGCGGGCGTCCAATGCGGTTTTTGTGCTCCGGGCATGTTGCTCTCGGCCAAGGCGCTGCTGGATAAGAATCCGAATCCCACCGAGCACGAAATTCGCGTGGGGATCGCCGGCAACATCTGCCGGTGCAGTGGCTATGTGAAGATCGTCAAGTCCGTGAAGCAGGCAGCTGCCGAACTTCAGCAGCCTGAGCACGAGGGGAGCTATAAGTAATGGGTTACAGTGTGATCGGAAAGAGTTTCCCCAGAAGCGATGCCTTGCAGCAGGTCACCGGCACGTCGCAGTACGGTTCAGACGTTTTTCGTCCGGACATGTTGCACGCATTGGTTTTGCGCAGCCAGCACGCCCACGCGAAAATACTGAAGATTGACACCTCTGCAGCGGAAAAACTGGCCGGAGTGAGGGCTGTCATCACCAGCAAAGACGTACCGGTGAACCGATTCGGCTTCTCCCACCAGGACCAGCCGCTATTGGTCGACGATAAGGTTCGGCATTACGGAGACGCCGTAGCCGCCATCGCCGCAGATACGTGGGAGGCGGCTGAGGAAGGCTTGCGCCTGATTAAAGTGGATTACGAGCCGTTGCCTGCGGTTTTCGATCCGATAGAGGCGATGAAGCCGGAATCGGTAAATATCCACGGCACCAGCAACACGGCATCCCATCTCAAGATTCGTACCGGAGATGTAGAGCAGGGTTGGAAGGATTCCGAGGTCATCTTCGAGGAGAAGATTTCCACGCAGATGGTGGAACATGCGCACATCGAACCGCATGCCGCATACGCCGAAATGTTGCCCACTGGCGAACTGCTGGTTATGTCCTCCGTGCAGCGTCCGTTCCTGATCGCCTCCGACATGGGCAAACTCCTGAATATACCGATGAATAAGATCAGGGTCGTTTGCACGGCGATCGGTGGCGGTTTTGGTGGCAAGAACGAAGTGACGATTGAGCCTATACTTGCCCTTCTGGCCATGAAGAGCGGCAAGGCAGTCAAGATGGCTTTCACTCGCGAAGATGAGTTTATATCTTCCACAGTGCGTCATCCCTACCTCCTCAAATACAAGACTGGGCTGAAAAAAGACGGCACCCTGGTGGCCCGGCAAGTGGAGATCATCAGCGATAGCGGGGCATATGTCTCCTGGGGCGAATCTACGTTGACCAAGGCCTGCGTTCATGCTGCCGGTCCATACCAGATTCCTCATGTTCGCATCGACGGCTATGTGGTTTACACCAACAACCCGGTCGGTGGAGCAATGCGCGGCTTCGGAGTAACCCAGCTTGGGTTTGCGTACGAAGTTCACATGGATACAATCGCCGCCGAGCTTGGATTGGATCCGTTGCAGTTCCGATTCAAGAATATGCTGCTTGACGGCTGTGCGCTGCCGACCGGGCAGGTGGTAGAAACCATCACCGTCTCAGAGTGCCTCGAGCGCGCCGTGGAAATGTCTGGCGCCTGGAAAGGCGATTTCAAAAAAACAGTGGAGCAAGGCTGGGAATCCGAGGTCAAGGCACTATGAAGAAAAGAGGCAGAGGTGTTGCCGCAATGTTTTACCCGAATGGCTTTACCTCCTACCCCAACCCGGGAACGGCTTTTCTGAAAGTCAATCAGGATGGTAGCGCCAATCTGTGGATCGGTACTGCCGATTTAGGTCAGGGTTCCACCACGGTTATGGCGCAGATCGCCGCCGAGGAACTGGGCATCGAGTACGACAAGATCACGGTAGTGACCGCCGATACCAAACTGACGCCATTCGATTTAGGGACCGTGGCCAGCCGCGTAACTTACATCGTTGGTAACGCCGTGAAGCAAGCGGCAGCACAAGCGAAGCAGATTCTGTTCGAGGTGGCCGCCGAGGATCTGGCTGTCAGTGCGGCAGGGTTAGCCGCTAGCCAGGGGTTCATCTACGTCGACGGCTTCCCCGAGCGCAGAATCGCCATCAGTGCAGTTGCCCAGAAGGCTTGCATGGGCAAGGGACGTCCTCCGTTGGGCACGGGTAGTTTCAATCCGGTGACTACTTTGCTGGATAAAGAGACTGGCCACGGCAAACCGTACGGAACCTATGTTTTCGGCGCGCAGGTGGCAGAGGTGGAAGTCGACACCGAAACCGGCGAGGTCGAGATCATCAAGATCACTGCAGTGCATGATTGCGGCACGGCGATCAATCCCCGGTTCGTTGAAGGACAAATCGAGGGCGGAGTCGCTATGGGAGTAGGCTTTGGGTTGATGGAGGAGATGGTCGTGAATAAAGGCCAGATTCGCAACAAGCAACTCACCGACTACATTGTTCCCACGGCTTTGGATGTGCCCCCGATTTTGAGCGGCATCGTGCAACGTCCCGAACCGACCGGACCCTTCGGGGCCAAGGGAATCGGCGAACCATCCTTGCTGCCCACGGCTCCGGCGATCGTCAATGCCATTCAGGATGCGGTTGGCGTGCGTATCCGAGACTTGCCTGCAACGCCGGAGAAGATTCTCAGGGCTCTGCAGGAGAAGGAACAACTCCAAGCGGTATAAGCGAAGACCTGTGTAACGCGTATGAATAAAAGCGGCTCGAAGCCTAAGTTTCGAGCCGTTTTTTTGTTCCAGATTCAATGGCTGCTAAAATCGGAGGCTACTGCTCGGGGCGGTCGAAGTTACGCGAAAGGAAGATCAAGCTGCATGGCGAAAGCGAAAGAATTTAGGGTAACGGTCGAAGACAAACCGGGGGCTCTGGGGTCATGCTGTATCGCGCTGTCGGAGCGTGGCGTAAACATTCTGGCTTTTCAGTCGTTCGTGGAGCAGGGCGAGAGTCTGGCTCGCTTTGTCGTGGACGACCCAGATAACGCTCTCGTAGTGCTGCGCGGTCTGCATGCGAATTTCGAGCAGGACGACGTCGCTGTAGTCAGGTTGGAACATCGTCCGGGCGAGTTGGGACGCGCTGCACTGCGCCTTGGCGAACACAAGGTCAACATCAACTACTCTTACTGTGGCATGGAACCGGGTTCGACGCAGCCGCTTGTCGTATTCGGAGTCGATCAGGTTACCAAGGCGTCGGCAGTACTGGACGAGCTCGCAGCCAAGTAAACAGCCGAAGAAGGGCTGATCAATTTGGTGCCTGGTGCCCCATATCTGCCACTGTTAGCAGATGTGGGACGTTCTCAGTGAGCCGTCTAAGTTCTCGGCGTTGCCTGTTTTGGAATCCACTCTTCGTCATCGCTGTCCTCTGACATCAGACCGGCTCTGCTCAACAGGCGATAGAGAGCGGCAGTGCCACCTGCTCCGTCCTGCCTGCCGGCGATTTTCCCGTCGCGATCGATTACCACGTAGAGCGGAAAGCCCTTCGTCTCAAACATTGCGGGAAGATTAGTGTCATCGTTGAGCACGACTCTGCATGAGCGAGGACTCTCCTCAAGATACTTCCGTACCGTCTTCTTGGATTCCCCGACATTTACAGCCAGTACGATCAACCCTTTCGAGGCCAGGTCCTTCTGAACAGCATCCACCAACGGCTGTTCACGGCGGCAGTAAGGACACCACGTCGTCCAGAACTGCAGCAGCACGACCTTCCCTTTAACAGATTGGTTGTCGAAGGATTCACCGCTAAGAGTCTTTGCCCTGAAGCGCGGGGCCGACTCGCGCTCGCCTGACTGAGCAGCCAGCGTAGTTACTAATAGTCCCAGCGTTACAAACAGCCCAGCCCAGGAAACCAAGCGCCGGAATGCTCCACGGGTTATCACCATGCGAGCAAATATAGCACGCGAATCCGCGTACCCTCTGAATTAAACATTGGCCTGGCAAACCACTGTCCACACCGTTCGGAGCTTGCCGGTAGCCAGTGCATCGGCAAGCCAACGGGCTTGTTACAACTTAGCGAGTCGCTATACAGCTGGCATGGTGCTCCATTAAGCGATTGACCATGTTGTGATCGCCGTCGAATTTCAGCTCGACAGCTTCGGTTTCAAGTTCCAGGTTGGCTCTCGATTTCAACTCTGGAACGAGCGCTTCGGATACGAATAGTTTCTCCAGGTGCAGCGTGTTCGGAATGATTATCATCCGCAGATCCTTCGCTGCGACGCGCCCCAGACTCGCGATGGCCATCTCGATCGTTTCTTTTTCCGTGGAAAAATGCAAAGGAGTAAAACCCCGCTGCACAAAGCCAGTTGTCAGGATATTGAGGTAAGTGGATTTGAAATCTACCTTGTCGACAAGCTTCTGGGTCACGAAATCGGCCAACCCAAAACCATTCGCATTGCCGTGGGACTCCTCGGAAAGGTCCAACAACACAACGCGCCTGATCGCGGGCTTTTCGGGCTCCGGTTCACCTTGTATCCGGAAGCGGCCAACAATGTTGGTATCAATGCCGGTCCCGCTGTAGTTCTTGCCGGTTTCTTCAATCACCAAAACGTCGAGTTCGTCGGTGGGCAGCCGCGGCATCAGTTCCAGGGCCCGGGCGAGAAGCTTCGGCTCTTCCTCGACGAAGTTGCGGGCCTCCACGCCAATGATGTCAGCCGTCTCCTCGAAACCATTTTCGAGAATCGCCAAACCACCCATGATCGGTGTCTTCTCGATCAAAATGGCGCTGATGGCCCGCAGGCACGAAGGCAGTTCCTTGATGCCTAAGCTATGGAACTGTTGCGCTCCGCTGGGGCCGCCGAGGCCGACAACGATCATCTTGGTGAGACCGCTTTGCATGTCTCCCGTCAGTGCGGTGTGGAGCTTTATTCGGTTGAGCACAATCACGCCGCCGACCTCGGTGGCATGGCGGTTGATATAAGCCGTCAGGCCTTGCGGAGTCTTTCCGACCTCGACGGTTTCCGCTCCGGTCAGCACAGGCGCGCCAACGCTTTCAGGCGTCAGTCCCAAGCTGGTCAGAATCGCCCGCTGTCCTTCGGCTGTGCCCCCGCCGTGGCTTCCCATGGCGGCGATCAGGCAGGGTTGAAATTCGTTTTCCTTCAGGTAATCGACTATTGTCCGTGTAATCGTGACAATGTTGTTGATCCCCCGGCTGCCGGCAGTAATTGCAATTCGCGTGCCCTTGGGCAGCCGATTCTTAAATCCCAGTTTTTCCAACTCCCGGTAGACCGTGCTCTTTACGTCCTCCACGCGCGGGCGAGGAAATATCTGCTTGGCAAGATAAAATTTGGGAAACACGTTTCCCTCCTGAGTCTAAATCCGGAAACTTATACGATCCCGGCGAGATACTCGTCTGCTTCTTCGGTTAAGCGACGGTGACTGGATTTTACAGCCAATCCGTATTCTTGATGAGCAAAACTCCTGGAGCCCCGGTGGAGGCCTAGCGCCACTGAAGCTCGGATCCCCTAATAAAATGCAGTCCAGGGAATATTCATGGGAAGGTCATGACAGATTGCATCGACAATTGCGATGGCGAGTGGGAACGATTTTCGGTCAAGGCGCCCGTGCCTGAACAGGACGTCCAAAGCAGGACCAATCACCAACGCCAACTCGGCGCCCTCCACCGTGTCGTTGGCCATATGGTTCGCTTTTGCCTCACTATAGCGCAAGCCGCTCCCGAGAAGGTTCCCCATGCGGCTGTTTCGCCCTGCCTGGCACGTTACGTAGAGATCACCCGCACCGGCCAGACCCATCACGGAATCCCGCGTACCGTCAAGAAAGCTCACGGCCTGGGTCATCTCGACCAGGGCTTGTGCAAACAATCCGGCGGCCAGGTTATGCATGAGTGCTCCGTTCTCAGCCTTTCCTTGTTTCGACAAGAGTCCGGCAGGATACCCGATGGCGAGTGCGTAGAAGTTTTTCAGTGCAGCACATGCCTCAATCCCAGCGAGATCCGTGCTCGGGTGGACATGATAATAAGACGTGGCCAGGCGGGGTACGATCGACTCCAACAACTCGGCTTCGGAAAATCCAACGACTACCCTGGTATCACGACCTGCCGCCAACTCACTGGCGATGCAAGGTCCGGCCACCGCGCCCACAGGCACGTTCCTGATCCCATGTTCTGCCAGTCCGGCTCGGACCGAATCAGGCAAGATTTGCAGCGTATCTTCTCGGGTTTGAAGTCCTTTGGTCAGCAGCAGAATTGGCGTCGTGTTCTGGATTAACGATCCAAGTTGTTCCACTGCCCATGGGATACCCGCAGAGCTCACACCCAGCACAATCAGGTCGCATGTCGAGAGAAGAGTTTTGCTAAGCTGATCGTGAGTATATGGAATTACTTTGTCCGGGAACTTCATCTTCAGCTTTGGGTGAATTCCCGTTTCGCGCACGCTGCGGATCCATTCCAAGTCAAGGTGGGTTCCGACCAGGTGCACAGTATTCCCGGCATCCGCCGCCGGAAAACAGAAGGCGCTGCCCATTGCCCCTGCCCCAAGAACCAGGATTTCCGACACTTTACAATCCTTTCTCAAACATCGCGCATGACACTTTTGCGACGAGTAAGTTCGATGGCGAGTTAAAATAACTTCTTCCCAATCGCGCTCAGCCATGCAATCTGGGCGGTCTCCTCAACCATTTCCGCCACGTTTTCCGCATCCAATACGTTCTTGCCAACCGCTACCAGTCCATGAGCCACTAATAGAAACGCTGGAAGGGCTGGATGCTTTTCAAATAAAGCGATCACCTTCGGCATCTCCTCCAGCGGAACTACCGGGGCCTCAATATTGAGAGTTGCCACAGGAACAACGAATTTCATCTGCGCGTGATAAGTCACCAGCGGCAGATCCTTTTTCGAGAAAGACCACGATGTTGCCCAGGGGGCATGACAATGAACCACCCCGCCAATGGTCGGCACGTTGCGATAAAGGACGCCGTGCAGCAAGGCCTCGCGGCTGGGTTTGCCGCTTCCGGCGACTACTTTACCGTCGAAGTCTGTTACGACCAAGTTGCTTTGATTGCAGTCAATGAAGGAAATGCCGCTTGGTTTCACGACCATCAAGTCTTCACCCGGAACGCGCGCGCTCAGGTTTCCGCCGCTTCCAGTTTGAATCCCACGCCGGTAGGCTCTCGCGGCGGCCTCAATCAAATCCTTTTTCACATCTTCTAAACAAACCATCACAGAGTTCTCTTTTCTCGATTTGATGTTTCATGAACCTTATGCTGCCAGACCGGCAAGACTTCCCGTATAAGTGCGTTGAACTCTGAAGCCACCCACGCAGAACGCCCTATAAACAGGCCGTCAATAGCAGGCTGGCTGATCAGTTCGCACGCATTGCCCGAATTCACGCTTCCGCCATAGAGTATCGGCACGTTGTGCCCTTCATGGGGAAAGATCTGAAGCAAGGCTTCACGGATCACCCGATGCTTTGCGTCGGCATAACCAGAGGAGGCAGGTACTCCGTTAACTCCAATCGCCCAGACAGGCTCATAGGCCACCCATAGACTTTTGCAGTCTGCTTCGTTCAATCCGTGGAGTCCAATTTTTAACTGTTGCCGGAGACGTTCATCCCCGACCCCCAGTTCCTTCTCGTCGCCAGTTTCCCCCACACATAGCAGGGCGATGAAGCCATGGTTGATTGCGGAAACGACCTTCCTGTTTTCTTCAATATCGGTTTCACGGAAGGTATGACGCCGTTCCGAGTGACCGATCTCCACAATCTTGAGATCAAGTTCCTGCAACATGAGGGGTGAAATCTCGCCGGTGAACTGACCGTTTTCTTCCCAGTTCATGTTCTGGGCACCCAACCTGATCCGGGCTTGATCCACAGCGGCCGACGACGCCGGAAGCGCGGTGTAGGAAGGAATCACGAACAGCAGGAGATCGTCGCATAGGTCTGCGGTAACCTCTTGCAGGTCTGTCAAATAAGAGACAGTCTCCCTGATGTTCTTGTACATCTTCAGGTTGGTGCCGATGAGGAGCTTATTGTTCGTCATCATTTTGCGGAACTAGCCTTTGCGGCCATTGCGTAATTCGCCTTCTCGATGGCGTTGATCTTTTCAACCTTCGAAAGTGAGCGACCACCCTTAAACTCGAGGCTTAACCATTCCCGCAAGATCTTCTTGGCAAGCTCTGGACCAATAATCCGAGCGCCCATACAGCAGACATTACTGTTGTTGCTGAGCCGGGCTCTCTCGGCAGAGTAATTGTCATGGCAGACTGCGGCGTAAATACCGGGAAACTTATTGGCGGTAATCGCCATACCGATGCCAGTCCCACAGATAAGAATGCCCTCGAGTTCATAGTTGCTTGCGATGATCTTATCGGCAACCCGTTGAGCGATTACCGGGTATTCGGTTTGATCTTCCGGGCTATCAACTCCGACGTTCTCAAAGGTGCGTCCCTCTTCTTTTAAGACGCCAATCAGGATGTTCTTCAATTCAACTGCAGCGTTGTCGCATCCGATCACAATTGATTTCAAGGCCATATGAATTCCTCTTTCTCGCGCGTATTCAACCCCAAACTTCCATTGCCTTCTGCAATTCTGGGCACTGGCTCGCCGCCTCTTCCAGGGCTACACCTTTTACCGCTGCTTCCACGGATCGAAGCATGGCTTTGGCCCCCGCAGCAGCCCCGTCAGGATGACCCTGAATGGCTCCTCCAACTCCTAGAATCGTGTCAGGACCAAGGTCGCGGCAGATTGCAGCGGCATTGAGAGGCGTGACTCCACCACCGACCGCCGTGCATACCTGCCGCATGCTTCCAATGGGGAGCCTGTGCGCCTGCACTGTCTGGAGGTACTCCAAATAGCCGGGACCACTTCTCTCCGCGGGGTGCATGATCATCACGGCATCCGCCCCGGCCATCCTCGGAAGCAACCCGAGCATAACGGCGCTGCTCACTCCCTGGGTTGGAGCGTTCATCATTCCTACCCCGGCATAGTGGCCAAGGAAACAGAGACTTTCGCCAAATTCCGCCGTCAATTCAGAGAGAGAATCCAGCCCCGCCGTAATGAAGTTAACCATCACCGCCTGTGCGCCGGCGGCAAGAGCAACCCTGGCGTTCTCGCGCATTCTGGCTGGCCGGTCAGTGATATTGACGATGTACACGGGAGATCGCCCCGTTTCCTCCAATATTCTTTTCGCAGCCTGCAAGTAGGCTTTCACACGGCCTTCAACTCCGCTGAGGTTGGTATTTCCCATCACCTCGTCATCTTTGATCAGGTCGACGCCGCCTCTGCCGGTTTCATAGAACAGGCCCGCACCAACCTCTGGGGAGAAGCCCAAGCAGGGTTTGATCATATTCAAGATAAGTGGCCGTTCCATGACGCCCGTCAGACGGCGCAATCCTGCAACGCCCTGGCTCGGGCCGGGGAAATCGTGTATTGCCTGACCAACAAGTTCGAGGTCGATGAGTCTGATCCGTATCGCGGTCGATACGTCATTTCCAGCCAGCCCTACCAACAGCATTGCCAGGCTTCCGCCGAAGTTATCAAACGGAAAGGCAATGCGTAAAAGAGTGGTGGAAGGGTCAGTCCCAGGCATGGGATAGCATCCGAGGACGCGAGCCTGGTAGTTCTCAACCATCGTCCTTGTAACACCGGGCAAGGGCAGCCATGTACCCACAGTTTGGCCTGACGCGAAACCGCCCGCCCGCTTCAAGACATCCTGATAGCTGACGCCGAAAGCAAGGTAAGTGGCAATGACATAGCTACCTTCACTTAACGATTCCGGATGATCGAAAGGTAGATCAAAGTAAGGTAACAATGTATCGTCTCCTCTCCACGTTTCCGTAGTTACTGTTTCCTCTTATCCGCAAGCAACTCACGCATGGCCTCCACTGCCGCTTCGCTGAATTCTTTGTCGTTAATATTCGCGTTGACTTCGATGACCTTGATTCCGGGTTTTAGCCGTGTGCGCAGAATCTCGATCAAAGCGTTGTCCACTTCCGGATCCCACAAGGGCCCGCCTCGTGAGGCAGCCTGACAAAAGCCACCAAGCGGTATCAGTACCGTGACGGAGCCGTTGTTCCTGTTGAGACGCTCAACGATGATCGATCCGGCCCGCACGATCTCTTCTTTGTGCAACTTGATGTGTGCGATGTCGGCGTTATGGAAAACATATTTCCGCCGGTCCATATCTGGAGGCAGTTCGTCGATTCCATAGTCGATAAAGTCGCAACCTCCCGGTGCAATCACCTGGGGAATTCCGGCCTTGCAGGCTGCATCCAGCCGGTTAGTGGCTCCTGCCGAGAAACCTCCTGCAAACATTTCCGCAATAATCTCGTGAAGGGTGAGGTCCATTACCGCCTTGATGGTTCCCCCGGCGATCAACTCTTCCATGGCTCGGCCGCCTGCTCCGGTCGAATGGAAACTGATCACCTGGCATCCATCTTTCTCAAGAAGCCTTGCAGCCTGAACCAAACCGTTCGTTACGCCCATCAGCGTTGCACCGATAATCAACTCATCTCCGGCACACAGTGGCTTTGCCCCGTTGTTGGCCATCCCAATGATTGCAGCGACTGCATTCTGCAGAATGGTGCGCGTCAATACATTGATTCCCGCAATGTCTGCCACCGAGGGCAATAGGATGATGTCTTTGCTTCCCACCAATGGTTCAAAGGTCCGCTGTCCACTTGCAACCGTTGAAACCATCAGCTTCGGAACCCCGATAGGAAGGGCCTTCATTGCTGCTACGCCGATCGTAGTATTCTGCACGCCACCAATCGACATAATGGCGTCGAAGAGACCACGCCTGTAGAGTTCAGGGGCCAGAATCGACGCCCCCTCTGACATAGCCGCGATCTTCTCGTGCTTTTTCTTGGCTTGAAAACTCTTCCAGTCGCCGCCTCCCGCTTGTATCACTTCCTCGCGTGAAACATCCGGGAGAATAGCCGACCCACCCAGAGCACTGACGTCGATGATCAGCGCCCGGCAACCCAGACGCTCAATCATCTCCTTCATGAAAGAGATTTCACCCTCTTTCGTGTCCAAGCTGGCCATCACTGCAATCGTCTTCTTCATGATTGAATAGCGCGTACGCCTCCGGGCTTAGAATGGTTCCGGAGTTATCTCCGGAACCATCGATGCTTATTCTTTAGCCGCCCGCTAAAACACTGTGTTAGAGGCCCAGTACGGGCGTCTTCTTGATACGTTCCTCAATCTCAGGCTCGTGGCAAGGGAGGATAAGTCCCAGGTTGGCGGCCCGCTTCTTTTGAAGCTCGATACTGTTCCAACATTCCACGATATTCGCGAAGCGTGCAGGAGGCGTTATCGTGTAATGGATCTCCGGGATAGGGTTGAAGTTGGCCATAATAAAGACAGAGTCACCGGCGCAGATGTAGCTGCCGTCTTTGGTGTCAACCTCAACCGACTGGTGTCCCGGAGAATGTCCCGGGGTCGGAAACACCCTTACCCCTTCAACAATCTCTTCCTCACCGTCCACCACCTCAAACTTGAGTCCTTCAAAAGGACGGCGGTTTCCCAGTGCTGGATGTTCGTAAGACTTGTAGTAGAGCGGAATTGGATCCAGAGCAAACTCATATTCAGTACGGTGTGCAATGAATTGAGCTTTAGTAAATTTCTCCATGTAGAAGATATGGTCCCAGTGCAGGTGGGTGAAGATGACCTTGTCGACATCTGCGCATGAGTAACCTATCTTTGCTAACTGTTCGTGGATCGCCATTCCTTCGGGTTGGTACGAACCGCCGTGATGATACTTACTAGCCCTCTCGGTCCAAGCCATACCAGTATCGACCAGAATAAGTTCTTTTCCGCCCTCGATAAGAAAGGTGAAGACCGGAAGTGCAACTTTCTCATCGCCTATATTCTTGACATACTCATGAGTTGAATGATGGTAATGGTACTGCTTGGGAAAGGTCGGAATGTATCCCGTATTAATTGGTCGGACCGTCAAATTTGCCATTGAATCAAAAACCTCCACTTACAATATGTGTTGATAACAGTTTCAACTGCACAGGTAACTTAAGTTAGTCTGACCATTTTCGTGTGACCACATCAAAGAAGACAGCCAGCAGAATCACACCCCCGGTAACTAATGGATGGACCATGGAAGAGACTCCCATAAGGTTTAGGCCGTTCACCACGAGTGTCAGAATCAAGGCTCCGATAATCGTTCCCGGAATTCCCCCCTCGCCGCCCATCATTGAGCTTCCGCCCATGACTACAGCCGCAATCGCCTGCAGACCGAATGGTTCCCCCATCCCCTCCTCCGCGGCATCGAGTCTGGCGGTCATCATGATTCCCGCGATGGCTGCCGTCAGTCCGCTCAGGCCGTAAACCAGTAACAGTGTCTTCGTTGTCTTGATCCCTGAGTAACGCGCCGCGTCACGGTTCGCGCCCAACGCATAGATCTCCTGACCGGGGACGGTCTTTCTTAAGTAGAAATGGAAGACAACTGCCACGACCACCGTGATGATTACAGGGATTGGAATAATGGACACGTACCCTGAACCGAGCCATAGGAAGTTATCGGGAAGCCCGAAGATGATCTTTCCCTGCATCAGGATCATTGCCACGCCGTTGGCGATCCACATCATGCCGTAGGTTGCTACAAAAGGTGGCAAGCCAAAGACACTTATCAGCACTCCATTCAACAGGCCGACCAATAGTCCCGCGGCGAGTCCGCACGCAATTGCCGGGACGAGGGGCATACCGTTGACACTCAGTTGGGCGGTGAGGCAACCAACCAGCGCCATCACACCACCCACGGAAAGATCGATGCCAGCGGTAAGAATCACGACCGTCATTCCGACTGCCACTACAACTAAGATCGTTGACTGTCTTAAGACGCTGATGATGTTCTTCAGGGTAAAAAAGTTCTCGCTCAGGAATGACAAAAGAATACAAAGGAGCAGAAGACCGAGAGGTCGCAGCAAAGGCCCGATAAAGCGTTTAAAGTCGATACTCTTCTTGTCCGCAATGCTTGCACTTTCAGCTATCTCGCTCATCTTACCTGCCCTCCTCTGCACCGGACAGGCGCCGGACCATGATCTCGAAGATGATCGCGCCGAGCACCACCGTCCCCATCAACGCGAACTGGTACATATTCGGCACGCCCGCAACATTCAATCCATTGCGCAGGACGGCGATGAGAATAACGCCAAGAATCGTAAAGCCAACGCCACCCTTGCCTTCTTCGAATGACGTTCCGCCAATGATGGTCGCGGCAATCGCATCGAAATCCCAACCGAAACCCGAAGCGATGTGGCCGGAAGCGGTACGGGAGGCAACAAGGATTCCCGCAATCCCGGCGAGCAATCCTGCGACTGAATAGGTCACAATCAGCGAAGCTGAAACACTAGCGCCACTCAACCGGAGCGCTTCGGGATTTCCGCCAAGGGAATAAACATTGCGGCCGAACGCGGTGAATCTCATCAGGAACATAACTGCGCCAAGGATTACCAAGGCAATCAGGATCGGCATCTTGATGCCCAGCAGCGCACCGTTGGTGAGAAAATCCAAAACACTATCTTTTACTGGAATCGACGTCCCAGCGGTAGAAACCAACCCGGCACCGGTGAGAACACTTGCCATACCTAACGTGGCGATGAAGGGCGGTAGGTGGAGCGTGGCGACCATGACGCCATTGATCAGACCGCAGATCCCGCCCAGCACTATTCCACCCAACATGGCGAGCCACACCGGGACACCATGCTGCGCCAGCAACGCAAATCCAACGCCGGCAAAACCGAGAACAATGCCGCACGACAGGTCAATACCTTCGGTCAGAATAACAATCGTGGAGCCGATCGCCAGAACCAGCAACGGCGCAGCCTGTACCCCTATGTTCCACAGATTGCTCGCTGAGAAAAAACCAGGAGCAAAAAATCCGTACACAATGAACAACCCAACTCACTGGTGGGATGTCCACGAAACGAAGATGAAAGTTATGCTTCATTGCGTCCCACACCCAGCATTAAGGAAGCTACCTTGTCCTGGGTCGCTTCCTCATGGCTGAACCTTTCACTCAGCTTCCCCTGGTACATCACGTAAACCGCGTCGCTCATCCCCAGAACCTCCGGCAAATCCGAAGAGATCATCAGAATCGCAATGTCGTTTTGCACAAGATGATCCATCAAGGTGTGAATTTCCACTTTGGCTCCGACATCAATTCCGCGTGTCGGTTCGTCGAAGATCAACAATTTCGAATCTGTATTCAGCCATTTCGCCAGCACGACTTTTTGCTGGCTTCCCCCACTCAGGAATTTCACCTGTCGGCTCACGGAAGGAGTCGCAATTCTTAGCTCCTTTACAAACTTCTCGGCCAACCGGGCTACCTTGGAATAACTGACCACGAAATGTGGGAAGTGGAGTTTGAGGCTCGCAACTACAACGTTCCACGCAACGGAAAACTTCATGGTCAGGCCCAGGCGCTTACGATCCTCGGGTATCAACCCAACCCCTTTTCGCACCATCTGGGCGGGTGAGCGCGGCGTCACTTTATCGCCAAACAGGGTGATCTCTCCCTGCTCGATATGCCCGATGCCAAAAATCGCTGTGACCAGTTCCGTACGACCAGACCCTACCAAACCGGAGATTCCGACAATCTCTCCTTTTCGCACAATCAGATCGACGTTCTTGGGGCCGCCTCTTACCGAAAGACCTTTAACGCGAAGTGCCTCTTCCCCGGGTGGTCGCCGGTTGCGCGGGTACATCTGCGAGATACTCCGGCCCACCATGATCCGAACCAGTTCATCGTTGCTGATATCGTTCATCAATCCAGTAGCAGCATTTTTTCCATCACGCAGAACTGTAACCCTGTCGCCGATTTCCCTGATTTCCTGCAGACGATGGGAGATAAATATGATTGCAATGCCTTGCTCCCGCAGCTCCCTGATGCGCTTGAACAGGCACTCGACTTCGCGTTCGGTCAAAACTGCCGTGGGCTCGTCGAGTATTAATACCCGCGGGTTTGACGCCATAACCTTGGATAATTCCACCATCTGCTGGATGGCGGTGCCGTAATGTTTCAGGGGTTGCGTCGTGTCGATATGCACGTCTAGGGAGCCCAGTAATCTCTGGCTCTCCTCATGCATCTTCTGGTGGTCAATTACTACACCCCAGCGTCGCGGTTCCCGGTTCAGAAAAATGTTCTGCGCAACATTCAGCCATGGGACCAGCATGAACTCTTGATGTACTCCCCCGATACCGTACCGCAAGGCCTCCACTGGACGGCCAATCTTAATCGGCTTTCCCTCCAGTAGGATTTCCCCGCTATCGTGTTTGTAGGCACCCATCAAGATCTTGCCCAAGGTACTTTTCCCAGCGCCGTTCTCGCCGATCAGGATGTGTACCTCGCCGGGGTAAACGTCAAAGTCGACGTTCTCAAGGGCGCGAACCCCGGGAAACTCCTTGCAGATTCCCCGTGCCTGAAGAAGTGCTGCCTGACTCACCATGCTTGCCCCTTTAGGGGAGGCTGAACGCATCAACCTCCCCTAGATTCCTCTACTTCTTCCACCAAGCGGAGTTCTTCATGTAGTCGTCGATGTTGGCCTGGGAAATTAACGGCTTATCCAAGGCAGATGGGAAAGGCATAAAGGCTTTTGCCGGCTTTGCGCCATCGTCGAGGAACCGCAACATAAAGGCAGCTGCACAATAGCCGCTTCCATAGGGATCGGTATTGTAGGTGACGGCCATCTGACCTTTCTTGATCGCCCAGCTTGCATCTTCACTTCCGTCGAAGCCCGCCACAATGATGCCTTCACCCTGCCGTCCCGCGGCTCTGATGGCCATGATTGCGCCTAGTGCTTCCTCATCATTCGCCGCGATGACTGCCTTCACTTTCGTAAACTTCTGCAGCAGGTTCTCCATTACCTGCATGCCGGCAACTCTCTGAAAGTTTGCGGGCTGTGAGGCTACAACCTTGATCTTCGGATAGTTCTTCAGCGCCGTATTAATGCCGCGCAGACGCTCCTGGGCATTGGCTGCTGCCGGGGGGCCTTCCAGGATAATCAGGTTTCCCTCGCCCTTCATCTTCTCCGCCACCCATTTCGCAATGACCTCTCCGCTTTCCGCATAATCCACACCGGTACGGAAGAGGACCTTATTACTGTTGGCAGGAGTTCCGATGGTCGCAACGGGAACTCCCATTGCAACAGCTTTTTCTACGGAGGGAACAATGCCGTTCGAGTCGGCCGGATGAATCATCAAAGCAGAGATTTTCTTCTGCAGGAGGTCTTCTACGATTCTCCCCTGTTCTTCAACGCTGTCCTGCTTAGCCGGAGCAAGGGTAATCGCCTCAAAACCCATGTCCTGCGCCGCTTTTCTAACACCCGCCAACTGAGACACCATGTACGGATTTGTTGAGTTCTTTACGATACAGGCGATCACGTACTTTTTCTTCGCTTTCACGTTCGTCTTTACCTGCATTCCCAAGCCGCTCACTGGGTAAAGACTCTTAATTTGCGCCGAGACAAAAAAAGCCGCTACAACGATAACAATCAAAATAGTCCAGATTCTCTTCATTGCCTTACCCTCCTTCGTAGTTTCATTTCATTGAAGCGCTTGATGTCTACATACCTACCCAAGACACCAAGTGTTGTGTCCGCTTCTGATGAGACCTTTGATGGAAGACCATGCAAGGCATGGGTTCTTACCCGAAGGCCGCGACGGAGCGGGGCGGAACTGTCCTTACGCCAGGCCTATCGATCTTGATTTCGTTCCTTCTGCACTTTCTGTTATTCCCTTGATGCGTGCGGTAAGAAGTTCTTCCAAAGTCTCCAGCGCCTTGGTAAAGCCAGCAATCCCTTCTGAAAGCTTGTCAGAAGCCATACGATCTGCAGAATGCATGCGGTCGAAGGTTAACTTGTCGACGCTAATCTTCTCGATCTGTTCAGTTGCAGCGACACTCGCATCCAATTTACGCGGAAGTAGTCTTTCGGTTGATTTCAGTTCGGCCAACAGAGAGGGCGCTATCGTCAGGAGATCACAACCCGCCAGTTCTGTGATTTCGCCTAAATTGCGGAAACTGGCACCCATCACTTCAGTCTTATAGCCAAAGTTTTTGTAGTAGTTGTAGATGTAGGTGACGGAAAGCACGCCGGGATCTTCGTGAGGCTCGTAGGAATCGCGACCGGTATCTTTTTTGTACCAGTCGAGAATACGGCCAACGAATGGCGAGATCAGCGTGACCCCAGCTTCTGCACAGGCAATCGCCTGATGCAAGCCGAAGAGGAGTGTCAGGTTACAGTGAATGCCATCCTTCTCCAGAACGGTAGCAGCCTGAATGCCTTCCCATGTTGCGGCAATCTTGATCAGAATGCGCTCGCGTGACACGCCCTTCGTTTCATACTGCGCGATCAACTCCCGGGCTTTCGCGATTGTCGCCTGGCTGTCATAGGACAGGCGCGCATCTACCTCGGTCGAAACCCGTCCGGGGATGATCTGAAGGATCTTGAGACCGAAGGAAACCGCTAGCCGGTCAAACGCCAGTGTTACAACCTGGGCGGTTGTCGCCGTTGCACCGAGGTCCTGCCGCGCCTGCTGCAGAGTCTCGTCGACGATGCTCTGGTATTGAGGCATCTGGGCGGCAGCGGTGATCAACGACGGATTCGTCGTCGCATCACGCGGCATAAAGGTCTCGATGGCCTGGATATCTCCTGTATCGGCTACAACAATCGTCATTTCCCGCAATTGTTCAAGCAAGCTCTTTGACACAATGGACTCCAACGTTAAATTCTCGAGAAGCTACGAGAGATTCGACTGCCTCAACCACTTTTGCCGCCGTTATATCCAGGAATTCAAACACCTGATTCGCGGGACCGCATTCGCCGAAACGATCGACGCCGATCACTGCGCCTTCGAGTCCAACGTATTGCCGCCAGTAGCTTGTGACCCCGGCCTCAACAGCGACGCGGGGCACACCGCGCGGCAGCACCTCATCGCGGTAAGCTTCGTCCTGCTGGTCAAAGACGAAGTTAGACGGCAGCGAGACGACGCGGGCGGAGATTCCCTTTTTTGCAAGGATTTGCTGTGCGCTTGCGGCTAGACAGACTTCAGAACCGGTGGCGATAATCACGGCCTGGGGAGCGCCGACGCAGTCCTTGAGTATGTAGCCGCCGTGCCGTATTGCTTTCACTTGTTCGGCATCGCGCGTCTGGTGCGGCAGGTTTTGGCGCGTGAGGATCAACGCCGTCGGACAGTCGCGGTGTTCGATTGCGACTTGCCAGGCGACGAAAGCTTCGACACTGTCGCAGGGTCTCCAGACGTCGAGGTTGGGTACCATGCGCAAGGTCGCCGTTTGTTCGATCGGTTGGTGCGTCGGACCGTCTTCGCCAACGCCAATCGAATCGTGCGTGAACACATAGATCGGGTTGATCTTCATCAGCGCGGCCATGCGGATGGCGTTGCGCGCGTATTCCGAGAACATCAGGAAGGTGCCGCCGAAAGGACGGAAACCGCCGTGAAGGACAAGTCCGTTCATGATCGCGGCCATGGCGAACTCGCGTACTCCGTAGTGGATGTAGTTGGCGCCCTCGGACATGGTTCCCGGGCGAAGCTCGCGACACCCCTTCCATTGGGTCAAATTGGACGGGGCCAAGTCAGCTGAACCGCCGATGAATTCCGGCATCACCGGGGCCAGTGCTTGAATCGCATTTTGCGATGCTTTGCGCGTAGCGATGGTCTCCGCTTTGTCGACAATCGCTTGCAGCGCTTCAGCCGATCTTGCCGCGAAATCGGGATGCAGTGTACCCGTTATGCGGCGTTCAAATTCAGTTGCCGCCTGCGGGTGTGCAACGCGGTAAGCGGCGTAGAGCGTTTGCCACTCGGCATGGAGTCTGGCACCCTTGGCGCGGCCATCCCATGCGCTGCGGACGTCTTGTGGAACCTCAAAAGGTCCCCAAGTGATACCCAGGGCCGCGCGTGTCGCCGCGACTTCGTCCTTTCCCAGCGGAGAGCCGTGCACGTCTTGCGTTCCGCCTTTGTTGGGCGAACCTTTGCCGATCACTGTCTTACAGCAGATCAGCGTTGGCTTTTCATTCTGAGCCTTGGCAGCTTTGATTGCGTTTTCGACGGCGTCAACGTCGTGGCCATCAATGCCACGGATCACGTTCCAGCCATAGGCTTCAAAGCGCTTTGGTGTGTCGTCGGAAAACCAGTCGGCAACGTGTCCGTCGATGGAAATTCCATTGTCGTCGTAAATTGCAATCAGCTTGGAGAGTTTCCAGGTACCGGCGAGCGAAGAGGCTTCATGCGAGATGCCTTCCATCATGCAGCCGTCGCCGAGAAAGGTGTAGGTATAGTGGTCCACAATAGGAAAGCCGTCGCGGTTGAATTCGGCTGCCAGCAGTTTCTCGGCGAGGGCGAATCCGACAGCGTTGCTGAGGCCTTGGCCGAGCGGTCCCGTTGTCGTTTCGACGCCGTCGGTTCGGCCATATTCCGGATGGCCCGGGGTCTTGCTGTGCAATTGGCGGAAGCGTTTGAGTTCGTCGAGCGGCAAGTCGTAGCCGGTCAGGTGCAGCAAGGCGTAAAGCAGCATTGAGCCGTGACCGTTGGAAAGCACGAAGCGGTCTCGGTTCGGCCATTTTGGATCGGAAGGGTCGTGCTTGAGTTTACGGTTCCACAAGGCTACCGCGATTTCAGCCATCCCCATCGGGGCACCCGGATGGCCCGAGTTGGCTGCTTGTACACCATCCATGGCCAGCACGCGAATTGCGTTTGCCAGCGAAGACTCAGAAGACATGGCTTACTCCAACGTATTAAGACGAACGGCCTCACCGAATCAGCTTTGAAACTTTTGTATCTTATTTGTAACAATTGTACACAGGAATCACATGATTGATCAAACACTTTTGTATATTATGTGTGACAATTGTGCAGAACGTGAATCTGGAAGGTGCGACCATGAGCGGCGACGAATCATTTCCCATAAGCGGAGATCAGTTGCGAGCACGGATCGCTTGGTATTACTACGTCGCCGGGTTGACCCAGCAGGAAATTTCCGATCGGCTCGGCATCCCACGAGCGCGCGTCAACAGGATCGCTGGGCAGTTGCGGGCGGATGGCTCGGTCGTCGTCGATATCCGGCTCCCACTAGCCAGTTGTGTAGCACTCGAAGAGCGGCTCAAACAACGCTTTGGGCTCAAGTCAGTCGTTGTCGTTCCGGCTGCAGATAACGACGAGCAACAACGGCGCATGCTCGGTGATGCCGCTGGGGCGCTGCTCGATGGGTTGCTGCTCGATGGACAGTGCATTTCGGTGGGATGGGGCCGCACCCTGATTGCCAGCATCAAGCAAATGCGTACGCGGCAATTGCCCAACAGTTCGGTCGTTTCCCTGATGGGCGGCCTGACCAAAGGATCGGAAACCAATACTTTTGAGGTTTCCACCGAACTCGCCAAGACGCTCGGTGCCGACTGTTATTACATAACGGCGCCGATCTACTGCCCGAGCGTTGAGAGTCGCGGAATTCTGCTCACGCACAGCGGCGTAAACGAGGTCATGGAACTAGCGCGGAATTCCGATGTGGCGATAGTCTCCTGTGGCGATTTGACTCCTAGAACAAAGCTCACCACCATTGACAGCGTGCGCGAACGACTCGCTGAACTGAAGAAAATCGGCGCAATTGGTGAAATTCTGGGGACTTTCATTGACGCGCAAGGTATCCCCGTCGACCACGATCTCAATCGCACCGTGATTGCCATGCCCCCGGCGGACCTGAAAGCGGTCGCGGACAGCATTCTCATCTCGGGAGGAATGTACAAAGCGAACATCGTTCAGGCCATCCTCTCGGCCGGATATGTGAATTCCCTGGTGACGGACGAGGCCGTGGCAGAATTTCTCTTGAAGGCGCGTCCATGATTGGCCACTGAAGTAAACGCGATCCCACCCCAGGTTAGTAATGGATGTCGGCTTTGGCACCCTTGGATTGCGACGTCACTCCTGAACCACACAGCGACGGGTTCCGCTTCTTCGATACACTCAAAGTGGGAGATCCCTGCACGTGTTCCCTTTCCTGATTCTGATATGCCTTCTATGGGGTGGCCTGCACTTTTACGTGATCTCGCGGCTGCTCTCAATCCCATTCATTGCTCACCACGTTCCAGCGCAGCTGTTGATTCCCGTGTTGATCCTGCTTGGGGCAAGCTACATTGTCTCGCGGGTGCTCGAGCACTATGGAATCGACGGGCTTTCGCACGTGCTTGAAATCGTCGGGGCCTACTGGGTGGGCGCATTCTTCCTGCTCTTTTCGACCTTCCTCGCCTTCGATCTCGGCACCGGTTTTGGCTTATGGCTGCGCCCACAGTTACCTGCGCTACGCACGGTTGCGCTTGTCATCGCGTTGGTAATGACGATCGTAGCTCTGGTCCAGGCGCGGCGTTCCCCGGTGGTGACGGAGTACGACGTAGTCCTCGAGGGACTGCCCCGTGAGGCGGATGGAACGGTGCTCGTGGTAGCCAGCGACATGCATATGGGAGCCTTGCTCGACCAGAACTGGGCGAGGGAACGGGCGGCTCAGTTTGAGTCGCTCCGTCCCGACCTCTTGTTGCTGGTGGGCGACATATTCGAAGGAGATGAAACGACCTACCCCGACTGGCTGCCAGTACTGCAGCGGTTCCGCGCTCGGTACGGCGTCTACGTTGTGACAGGGAATCACGAGTTCTACGCCGGAAGCGCGAAGATCATTGACCTCTTTCGCCGCTCAGGTTTCCGCCTACTGCGCGATGAAAGTATTGAGCCCATCCCCGGTTTGGTCCTGACCGGAGTCGATGATGTAGCTTTCCGGGGACGCCCCGCGCATGCTGCAGCCCTGGAGAAGGTGCTGCGTCAGCGTGGCGAGGGCGCCAGCGTCCTGCTCTCACACACTCCGATGGAAACGCAGCGAGCAGCCAGCGCCGGGGTCGGACTCATGCTTTCCGGCCATACCCACGAGGGGCAGATCTGGCCGTTCACCTACCTTGTGAAGCTTGCTTTCCCTATTATGTCGGGGCGTTACCGTGTGCAGGACATGACCGCCATCGTCTGCCGGGGCACCGGAACCTGGGGACCGCGCATGCGTCTCTTCAAACGGAGTGAACTGTTGCGCATTACCGTGCGCGCAACGAGCTAAGGCGGTTCAATGGGAGATGTACCCAGCTCATTTTGAGAGTGTCATCCTGACCCTTGAGCGTAGCGAGGGGGAAGGACCCCAGCACCGTTCAAGTCTCCCATGTGGCCTCAAGCCTTTTGGCCAGTGGTCGATTCTCTTCTGGCTTCGATCTCGGGGATACACTTAGCCTGAAACTGGTCTAAGACGCCTCCTGAGCCCAAGGAGTTTCGCGGTGATACTTTTCGACTAAAGATTTCGAGCGCAAGGCAAGGCCTTGCGCTCGGATGAATTCAAAAGTATTGCCCTAGTCTCGGAAGCTCACGTTCGGCCTGCTCGCAACTTCCTACTTGTCCAAGGCGCCGTACTTCGTTTCGTAGTCGGCCACCACGTTGTTGAGAAGCAGCGCGAGCCGCTTGGCGACAAAGGGGCTGATAACGATTCGATTCGAAAGCTGGATGGTCATTTCGTTTTCAGTCGCGTTGAACGCCTGGTTCATGCCGAAGAGAAGAACGATCTCCTCGCGAGTTCCCGCGACGTTGCAAACGTTTGAGTAGACGCTCTGTATGCTGGTGTTTTCCCAACGAACCTTAACCTGTTGCGCTGCGTTCTCGGCCACGATGTCTCCTAAGTTAGATAGTGATGCAACTGACTCCAAACAGATGACGCGGCCAGGATTTCACTCAACCGCACTTTTTTTACCTTAGCAAGGGGCCATATCTATGTCGAGTTCTAAATCACCGATTTTAGAAGCGGTGTCCGAGAAATCGACGCAAACCGATCTTTTATGCACGATATTGCACGTTGGAATCCTAAATTGGGAAGAGCTTTTCTCCATCTTTCGTTTTAGGACGCAGTTCTGCTTGCAAACTCACTCACGAGTAGTGGAATATTTTCACACCCAGAAATAGTTATCAGGCAATCGCTTTTCGACAACGCGGCAATTGAAGAGCGGAAGCAGGGATTGTAGACAAACGGCTGTTGAAACTCATCCAGGCATTTCTGAATGCCAGGGTGACGGTGAACGGACTGGTCTCAGTCCCAGCTTGAAAGGTACTCCGCGAGTAGGCCCACTCTCGCCTTACTGTCGAACCTCGCTTTCGTCGACCGCGAGTTAGAGTGGCGGACATCACTACCTTCTTTACTCCGTAGAAGTTGCAGTTTGCAGTCGTTGTCGGGCGGTTCGTTCCGCCTAGACCTAAACCCTGGAAGGTAGGATGCGAACGTTCCGCAACCACTCTATCGTTCTGTTACTTGTACCCTCATTCGCATTTCTGAGTTCATACGCACAGCGGCGGACGATCTTACTCCCGGGCGCCATGGGGAGTGAGTCCTCGTCGAAAGGAGTCTTTTAATGAAGAAGACCTTTGGAGCTATTTGGATCTTCTGTTTGACGTTCGCAATTGTCTTCCATCCTGCCGTCGCTTGGGGCGAGGATCTGATCCAGTTGTACCAGGTTGCGATCGACAAGGACCCGCAGTATAAGGGTGCCGGGTTCGAGCGACTGGCGCAAAAGGAGAGCCTCAAACAGGCGCATGCGGCATTCTGGCCCATCGTGGACTTCCAATCGAACATCACGGAGACACGCCAGGATGTCGTCCATAGCGAAAACAAGGTCTTCGTCAATGGCGCGTCCAATTACATGTCGACCACATTCGGTCCGACGCTCAATGTGCCGCTTTTCCGGTTCCCTTTGCTCGTGCAGTTGCGCCAGGCAAAAGAGATTTCTAAGCGCGCGGACGTGGATTTCGAAATCGCGAAGCAGGACCTCATCATTCGCCTCTCCAAGGCCTACGTGGCAGCCCAGACGGCCGCCGACAACATCGCGTACGTGAAGGAAGAGAAAAAGGACGTCGAGGCCTTCGCTTCCCGCGCTGAAATGCGTTTCCAAGGCGGCCTCGCGCCCAACACCGACCTCTATGACGCCAAAGCGCGGCTCGCTTCCGTCGAAGCGAACCTCGTGAAATCTGAAAACGAGTACCAGAACGCGCTCCAGGCCCTTGCCACCATGACCGGGCGCCCAGTTTTGAGTGCTAATCGGTTCAGGGACGAGCTTCCTCTCATCATGCCCGATCCATCCTCGGTGGAGGATTGGACGAAAGCGGGGCTTGAGAAAAGCCTTCAGTTGAAGAGCCGCCAGTTCGAAACGGAAAGAGCTCGCCAGGAGGTAAACCTCCAGAAGGCTGCCCACCTGCCGACCCTCAACGTGGTGGGGCAATACAACCGGAACAACATGGGCGGGTCTCTTTACGGCGGCGGAGCCACGGTCGATACAGGGGATGTGGCGATCAACATCGACGTGCCGATCTTCAACGGTTTTGCGATCAAGTCGAAGACCCGCGAGGCGAAGAACCGCTATCTGGAGAGCCTCCAGATATTGGAACAGCAGAAACGTGACGTGGTTTTGAAGGTGAGTACCGCTTTTTCCGGGGTGAAGACGGCCATAAGCAGGGCCGAGGCCTTGAAGAAGTCGATCAATGCGCAGACGGAACTTTACAGCGCGAAGGAGCGGGGCTACAAATCGGGCGTCTACACCAGTCTCGCGGTTCTGGACGCTGCCAGGGACCTCTATCTTTACCGGCGCGATTTCTCCCTGAGCCGGTACGACTACGTCATGAGTACCCTGGAACTGAAAAAAGCAGTAGGCACCTTGTCCGAGGACGATCTCTTGGTGATCAACGGTTGGCTTGCTCAATAGTGCAAGACCCGTACCGCCAAATGTGAGGATGCAGCTATGTTTAAGAGTCTGAAGGAAATTTTCGGCGCAAAGAAGTCTGCCAAGCGGCAGGAAAAGCGCGCACGGCGCGCGATGCGTTTCGAACTGCTGGAAAAACGCATCCTGCCGGCGGCGACCGTGGGTGTTCCTCCCCTGCACGCGGTTGTCGCTCCGCTCGACTACAAGCAGCTCTTGCCGATCCATGTCCGGTCAGACGTGCAGGCTCAGCAGCAGTCTCAAATAGCAGCCATTCTCTCTTTCAAGGGAGCGGACGCGCATGGAGGAATGACCCCTCATCTGCGCGTAAATCCCGCTCTCCCCTCGGCCACCACGCCTTGGCTCGTTCCGGCTGGGAAGTCACTGGATAAAGGCGATTTCGCCCCGGCCTTCTACTCGACGGTGAACCACACCTCATCTTCGAATTCAAACGGCGCGCTGAACGGCGCCGCCCGTCAAGACAATGCGGTTCGGCCCAAATCGGCCGTGCCGGTCTTCAGCGCTCCTGTTGCGTCTTCGACCCAGTCCCAGTCCTCCGGGACCAAGATCGTTTTCGTGGACCCGAGCGTGACCGACTACTCCCAACTGGTCCAGAATCTGGTCCAGTCTTCGGGGCTAGCCGGACAGGGCGTGACGGTTATCGATTTGAGCCAGCAGAGCACCGGACAAGCCGTTGGAAATTCCGGCGCGGCGGATCATGGGATCGTGGTCGTCATCCTCAATCCTCTGCAGGACGGCGTGGATCAGATCACCCAGACCCTCTCGCGTTTCCAGAATGTCAGTGCGATCGATATCGTCTCGCATGGCGCAGCGGGCCTGATTACCGTGGGCACAACCCAACTGAGCGATGAAGATCTAGCGCAAAGAGCTGCAGAGATTTCCCAGTGGAAGGCTTCGTTATCTTCCAACGCGGGCATCGTTCTCTACGGTTGCGACGTTGCGGGGAGCGCCCAGGGGACCGAATTCGTCCAGCAACTGGCCGCCCTTACGGGGGCGAATGTGGCTGCGGCCACTCAGGACGTAGGCTCGTCCGACGCAGGTGGAACCTGGACGCTGGGCTACTCGACAGGAACGATCTCAAACTCGGCGCTTCTCGGCTCTAATGTGACCGCCGGCTACTCTTACCTGCTCGCCGACTACGTTGCCTCCTCGCCGAATATGAACCTGATCGGCACGAGCGGCAACGACCGGTTCATTTTCAACAATCATTGGGGCAGTGACACCGTTACGGACTCCGGGACCGCCGGCACGAACGTTCTCGATTTTTCAGCGGTTTCGGCGAACCTGACCTTCACCATCAATACCAACGGCACGGTCTCCGTTACCGACGGCGTGGATACGCTCACGGCGACAGCCAACATTCAGGAGTTGATCGGCGGTTCGGGCAACAACACTTTTGTCTTTCAGTCGGGCGCGACCTTCAGCGGAACCATCGTCGGCGGAACCGGCGGTACGAATACTCTCGATTATTCGGCCTACGGCTCGGCAGCAAAAGTGAATCTTGCCTTGGGAACGGCGACCGGGACAAAGGGCGTCAGCGAGATCAGCAACGTTGTTTTCATGGAGGGCGGGAACAAGGACACGGTCTCCGACTCGAAGGGCGTACTCGATTTCTCATCTCTTAACGAGGCCCTCGCTGTAACTATCAATACCGATGGCTCGGTTTCGACGACGGATGGCACCAACACCATCATTGCTGGGGCCAGCACGACCGAGATCATTGGCGGATCGGGCGACAATACGTATGCTTTCGCGGCGGGCGCGAGTTTTAACGGAACGATCGTCGGCGGCAGCGGAGGGACCAATACCCTCGATTACGCAGCCTACACGACTGGCGTAAATGTAGACCTTACGGCCGGTACGGCGGCCGGAACCAAGGGCGTCAGCGAGATCAGCGGCGTCACGTTTGGCTCGGGCAACTCGAGCGTTGTTTTCACGGAGAACGGAACCAAGGAGACGGTTGCCGATACGGCGGGCGTGCTCGATCTCTCTAATCTTGGAGCCGCTCTCACCATCACCGTCCATGCCGACGGCACGGTTACGACCACGGATGGCAGCACCATCATCACCAGCGGCACTGGCGCGACAAAGATCATCGGTGGCTCGGGCGACAACACGGTCAAATTTGATAAAGGTGCGTCCTTCAATGGGTCAATTGACGGTGGAAGCGGGGGGAGGAACATCCTCGACTATTCCGCCTACACGACCGGCGTAAGTGTGGACCTTAAAGCTGGGATGGCGACCGGGACACAGGGCGTCAGCGACTTCACCGGCGTTGCGCTCGGCTCGGGTGGCTCTAGCGTTTCTTTCACGGAGAACGGAACCACGGAGAAGGTTAGCGATACGGCGGGCGTGCTCGACTTTTCCAAGCTTGGAGCCGCTCTCACCATGACCGTCAATTTGGACGGCACGGTTACAGCGACGGACGGAACCACCACCATCACCAGTGGCTCCGACACGACGAAAATCGTCGGCAGCTCTGGCAACAATACGGTCGTATTCAGTGACAACGCCTCGTTCGCCGGGACGATCGTCGGCGGATCGGGTGGAACGAACACTCTCGACTATTCCGCATACGCGACTGGCGCCACGGTAGATCTTGCGGCAGGCACGGCGACCGGCACACAGGGCGTCAGCGGTTTCGCCAATCTTATTATCGGCTCGGGCAACGATAGCGTTGTTTTCACTGAGAACGGGAGCAAGGAAACCGCTACCGATTCAGGGGGAAAGTTCGATCTCTCGGCCGTCACCGCCGATCTCACCATGACCGTCAATGCCGATGGTTCCATTTCGGTGACGGACAAGACCATCACTGTCACTGTCGCGGACTCCAGCATGACGAGCGTCGTCGGCGGTTCGGGCAAAAATACGGTCAACTTTGCGGACGGCGCTTCCTACAATGGGACTATTGACGGCGGCCTCGGCAGCAGCAACACGCTTAACTACTCGCTCTACAAGACCGGTGTGACGGTCAATCTGGCGACCGGCACTGCAACGGGGACGAACGGCGTCAGTGACTTTAATAATGTTATCGGCGGCGCGGGCGACGACGCGCTCACCGCGAACAACAACACCGACACGCTGGACGGCGGCGCGGGAAGCAACGTTCTGTTCCAGGGTCTGGGCGCCGACACGCTCAAGGGCAGCGGTACGGATAGCTATGTCTTGAATCCGTCAGCGACTACACCGGCCACAATCATCGAGAGCAGTCCCGGGGTTGGCACGCTCGACTACGCGCTTTTCGGCGCCTCCACGACCGTAACCGCAGATCTCGGCAGCTCCAACCCGAGCGCGACGGACGTTACCTCCACCTTTGCCAACATCACGGGTGTCATCGGGGGCGCGGGAACCAACGTGATAACCGGTGGAAAGAACCAGACTTTCGGCCTTCCAGACAACTGGGGAAGCGGTACAACGATTTCCGAAGACCCGCAAAGCACCAATGACACGCTCGATTTCTCGGCGGCCACCGGACCGTTGAGCGTTGTTCTGGGAAGCGTGACAGGCTCGAATACGACTGGATCGATCTCCGTTACTGAGCAACAGAGCGGGGCGACGACGGGAACGCTCACCCTTGCCAGCGGCAACGGGGTCGGCGCGATCACCGGCGGCCAGAGTGATGACACCTATACGTTCAGCAACAATTGGGGAAATTACAAGATCAGCGAGTCCAGTAGTCTGCCCAAGAACGACACGCTCGACTTCTCCAATGTCACTGACAATCTGACCTTCAACTTTGGTGCCGATGGCTCTGTGACGGTTTCCGAAATCGATTCGAAAGGTGTCGCCGTCGGCTCCGTCAAAGCGGCCGGGGGCATTGAGGACATCATCGGCGGTCAGGGCACGAACCAGTTCATCTTCGCGGATCAGGGCTACCTGGCTGGATACATCACGGGCGGGACGGGGGCGAAGGCGCAGAACATCCTGAATTACTCCGCCTACAAGACCACCGTGTCCGTCAGCCTGGGCGATATGGACGTCACGTCTACACAGATCGTGAACGGCGCCACGACCACCAACATTGGAGTGGGTAGCGCCACGGGCGTGCTGGGCGTCAATAACATCACCGACGTCATCGGCGGAACGTCGAGCGCCAACAACATCACGGGCTACGACGTCGAAGACGGCGCTTCCGCCCCCACCGTGTACACCACGAATACGTGGGACATTACCGGCAAGAATTCGGGAACACTCTCGGTCGTCTATAAAAACACCGACAACACTAGCAGCGACAGCGCTTCTGCTTATTACACGGGCAGCGAACCGAACGGCCAGTTCACCCATTCCGTCACCTTCGAGAACTTCCAATACTTGAGCGGGACGGCGGACAGCAACAGCAATTTCACCGTCGAAAGCGGCGGTTCGGTGAGCGGTTCGATCAGCGGGCGCCCCTACGGTCCCTGGAACGGCAAGAGCACCCTGACCATCAACACCGGCAGCGAGGCTAGCGCGAACTACGTCGTCTCGGGGTCGGACACGGGCACGATCACGCTCGCATCGAGCGCGAAAACCAGTGTGATCAACTACTCGGGCATTGACTCGATCCTTGACAACTCCTCCGCAGCTACGAGAACGCTCTCCTACGACACGAATGAGACCGCAACCCTGACCTTTGCCGGGACCGCTCAGACAGGCGATACGTGGACGGTCAGCGTTGACGGGAAAACCTATACCGCTACGGCGGGCGCCAATCAGGCGCAGATCGACATGCTGGATCAACTGGCCGGGAAGATGCAGGTCGCTGGCCTCGATGCGAACGTTCGCGGCAACATGATCCTCGTCACAAATCCCAATGGGTTGAGCTCCGTTCAGTGGACGGCACCCAGCGACAACTCTGTCGGCTGCGAAGTAGACATGCCGGCCCGCGCAAACGCGAGCCTGCAACCGGAGATGCTCAGGCTCTCCCAGGACACCACCGCCACCAGCAACCTCGTGCTCACCAGCCTCAATGGCAGCTTCAGCACGATCAGCTTCGTGGCTCCGACGACGAGCTTGGCGATCAACGGAGGAACGGGCGACGACCTTTTCGAAGTGGACCAGACGGCGGTCTCCCTGTTGCCAGTTCTCTCTATCAACGGCGTGGGCGGCAACGATCAGCTTATCTGCTCTGTGGACACGGTGACGGGGCCCTACAGTCAGACCATTTCCAACGTTCCGGGCGCAGTCGAGGCCGGTTCGCTTGCGTTTACCGCGGGCACTTCCACATCGGCGATCAGCTACTCAAACATTAAGAGCTCGGACAACGTTGTTGTGAATGGCGGGGCCAGCGACACGATCGCGCTTACCGAAGTTACAGTGGGCGGCGTTAGCAATTATGACGTGACTGATGGTAGCGATACGATCACCCTGGACAGCGGTCTTCAGTCGTTGGTGATCCTTGGAAAAGGCAACGAGACCATCAACGTCAACCCCGATTCCAGCATTAAGACCGAGTTTGCTCCCACGCTGAGCATTGACGGCGGCAACGGCAGCACGGTGAATCTGGGCGGCAGCGCAGACCTCAATACGTTTGCATGCTCGGCTGACGAGACGGTGAACTTCGTCGGCAATTTCTATATCTACAACTATGTTTTCAACGGCGCAGCAGGGGAATCGAATGCGATTACCGTAACCACCTCCGGCTCGACGCTGAACATTCAAGACAAAAAGACCGATTCGTTCGGCACTGATACCACCACCAATACTCCCATCGACGACTCGAAGCTGCTCACGATTACGATCAACGCGGACAACAGCGCCGCCGGTTTGACTTCGTCCATCACATTGAGCGGTTGTACTCTGAACTCCGACCTCGAGCTGAACGCCGGAAGCCTCAACTCGAACGAGAGCGGTGCGAGCTCCGTTACGATTGGCAGCAACGGCCTTACCTTGACGAACGGTCACTCGCTGGCGGTGCAGGGCGATACCATTGACGTTAAAGGCGCGGTGAACACAAGCTCCACCACGGGCCAAGCTGGATTCATCACCCTCGCGGGACACAACATTACGATCGAGTCCACCGCCTCGCTGATTGCGACTGGGACGGCGACCGCCGGGAGCACCGATGGGGACGGCGACATCACCATCACCGCCGTGGACGAAACAGCTAAGTTCATCCCGTTCGCCAATGTGCAGATAACCAATGTCAGCGTCAACATTGATGGCAACGGCGTCGGCAAAGGCGGGGCCACGATCACGGGCGGCAATGTCACCATCACAGCAACTGCCGACGCCAACAAAATTCTGGATGACAGCAGCGACACCGGAACGTTCTATAACACCTCCTCGTCGGAGTGGAGCAAGCTGGAGGGCGATCTTTCGTCCGTTACCAGCGAGGCTCTCTCGGTTCTGCAAGGACTTCTCTCCTTCGAGGCCTCCGTCTCTTATGCGCAGGCGACGGCCGATATCAATATCGGCGCCGGCGCGTCGATCGAATCCTCCGGTTATGTCGGCATTGCCTCCACGACTACCACCAGTGTTTCCGCCTCGCCCACGGTCACGATCGGCGGAGGCGTCTCGGTAGGCATCATTGACTCAAACGCGACGGTCGAAATGGGCGGCGAGGTGAAAGCAGTAACCGGCGTGGCGATCGAGGCAACATCGACCAACACAATGAACGTAGTGGCCGACGTAGGTGCGGTCAAGGGCGTCTCCGGCGCCATCGCGGTGGGCGTGCTTGTCTCCAACGCGACCGCAGATGTGGAAGACACGGCCACAATCGTTGTTACGGGCGGTGGCATCAACGTCCTCTCGAACACGACCGACAACACCCGCGTCATGGCGCGGTCCACGGCTGGCAACGACGGCACGGTAGGCGTTGCGCTGGGCGTAGATTTCGAGAACTCCCAGACAAACTCCTTCCTCGATGGTACGGCGACGGCGAGTTACAGCAATCCCGTGGGTACGGCAAGCGGCACTACGCCAAGCGACATCAACGTCGAATCCACCATGACGCAGGGCTCGGTTCCGTTCAAGGAACTCTTCTTGCTGCCTGACTCCACGAACGGTGTCTTTGCTCAGGGCGGTGTCGGGAGCAACTCAAAGGGCGACATGCTTGCCGACGCCAAGTCAAAAATCACCTCGCAGGCCACGCCTTACGTATCCAAAGCCATTTCCAGCATCAAGTCCTGGGTTACGGGGAAAGAGCCTGCGGCCGGACCGGATGCACCCGCCGATTTCAATTCCAGCTATGACGCAGCGGCTGCCTTCGCGGTCGCCGTTGATCTGGACTCGGCCACGGCCCGCATTGGGGACGGGACTGGCACCAGCAAGGGCGTAGTGGCGACCAACGGCAACGTGAATGTTACGAGCAACGTCACCTACTCCCCGTCGCTATCCTCGAGTTCCTCGGCCGCGAACAATCCGGATACAGCGGAAAGCCACAGCACAAGCAAGTTCTCCGGGTCGTTGGCGATCTCGGTAGGCTACATCGCCAACACTGCGCAGGCTTATATCAATACGGACGCGCAGGTGGACTCTCCCGGGACCATCACGGTCGAGTCTCAGGCCTTGAACGATTACAACCCCTACGGTTCGAACCTCTCGCAGGCGTTCGCCGACCAAGCGGACTTCAAGACTTCGACCGGGACCGATTTGCAGACAGTGATGCCTGGGCAAATCGTCGAGGTCGAAAAAGGATACACCGGGGGTGGGCAAGCGGGGTATTGGTACACCTATCAGGGAACCTTCCCGGAGACCGTGGACCTGGACAGCATCAATTACGCCAACAGTACTGACTGGGTCGCGGAGAACCCGGCCGTGGTGAAGGCCAAGGCTTTCGCCACGGCTCTTACAAGCTACCTCACCGGAGACTTTGGCGTAGGCGAAAACATTTTCGGCACCTCGAGCCAGGCGACCGCCAGCGGCGACAAGCTCGCAATTGCCGGCGCAGTCACCTTCCTCGACGTGCAGAACACGTCGAAGGCGACCATTTACAGCGGCGCGGAGATCAATCAGAACGCCAGCAGCGGTAATCCGGGGAGTGTGGTTGTACTGGCGCAGAGCGACAATCAGAGCGTAAACCTGATCGGCAATCTCACCCTGCCCAGCATGGATATTACGAACGACAATCTAAAGGATTTTGCAAAGGGAGCGCTGCTGCCCAGCGCCGGCGTGTCGGGCAATAATGCGGTGGGTGCCTCCCTGCTGCTGTCGTTCTACGGAGACGATACCGAGGCGGTGATTCAGTCCGGTGCGGCGGTTCAAGCGTCCAGCCTGTACGTGGACGCGGTGACCAACGTTCTTGCGGTGGACATTGGCGCCTCCGGCGGCACAGCTGAAAACGTGGGAGTCCTGGGCACTGTGTCGGTCAACTACATCAACGACACAACGCTCGCCCAGATTCAGAATGGCGCCTATATTAACGTTGGCTCCGGCGCTGTCTCCGCTACCGCTCCGACGGGAGATGCTCCATCGGAAGACGGTGCGGTCGTGGTCAACGCGCAAGACAACGCCTATGTATTCTCGATTGATGGCGGCGTGGAAGTCTCCAAGGCAACCGGGGTCGGCGCGTCTGCCAGCCTCAACATCATCACACGGAACACCCAGGCGGTGATCGGCGACCTGACGGGCACGGCCACTCCGGCCGGTTCCTTCCAGTCGGGCGGTGATGTGTGGGTGATCGGCGGCAACAGTGGCTATGCCGTTACGC
>Ga0316229_1000819_pt1 | contig 36731 bp, 30 predicted proteins | sample TBH18023metaG_FD_206011 | JGI IMG/M metagenome (GOLD analysis project Ga0316229, IMG submission 206011) | Freshwater microbial communities from Trout Bog Lake, Wisconsin, USA - TBH18023 | ecosystem: Environmental > Aquatic > Freshwater > Lake > Hypolimnion/Profundal zone | place: USA: Wisconsin... | reverse complement strand
CTTTGGCCGATCCTCCGGCCGGTTCGCGCACGGTAACATTGGCGGCGATCAAATCAAGCGCCTTGCCCATGAGAATTTGCTCTCGGATCGGGCCGAACCCCTCGCGCGACTGCAGGTCCTTGACCAGCTTTTTCACGGGGATCTCGTAGCGCCGGGCCATCTCCGAGACCGCCATCAGCATGTCGGTCTCCGTCACCTCGAGCTTCTCCTTCTCGGCCACGCGGAGGAGGAGGAAATTTCCGCGCACGCGGTCGAGTGCGCTCTGCTGGGCGAGCCCGACGAGCTCGTCCTGGTGGGAGCGGAGCTCGTCGTCGCTGACGCCGCGGACCTGGTTCTCCTGGACGATTTCGCGCAGGATGCTCGAGACCTCGCGCTGGACTGTCTGCGCGGGAAGCTCGCACTGGACGAGGGCGAGAAGCTGCTTGAGGGCGGCGTTGCGCTTGGCGTTCTGGAACTGGGACTCCGCAAGGTTTTCCAGCCGCTCGCGGATTTCGGCGCGGAGGGTTTCGAGGGTTTTGCCGGGTTCGATTTTTTCGGCGAGCGCGTCATCGAGCGGCGGGAGCTGCTTGGAGTTGATGCCGTGAAGGGTTGTGGAATAGCTGACTTTCGATCCGCGCAGATCCTCGAGCGGGAAATCCGCGGGCACGTCGAGCGTGAACGAACGCTCCTCGTTGATGGCCATTCCCCCGAGCGCTTTGGCGAACCCGGGGACCAGAGTTCCCTCATCCATGAAAATCCAGGCGTTCCGGCGTCCCTGCAGTTGGGCCGGAGCCTTGGGGAGCGCCTCGGAAAGCAATCGGTCGCCGATTTTTCCCTCGTAGGTCACCACGGCGTAGTCGCCCATCGCCAGCGCGCGGCCTTCGACCGCCTCGAACGTGGCGTGCGGGTCGCGGAATTGCTCCAGCCATTTTTGGACGTCCGCCTCCTCGACCTCCTTCTTCGCCAGCTCGACGGTGATCGCCGAGTAGTCCGGCAGCTCGAACTCCGGGGCCGTGACGACGCTCGCCCGGTAACGCATGGTCTTGTCGTCGCCGATCTGGACGTCCTCAACTTTCGAGACCGAGAGAACACGGAGGTTTTTCTGTTTGATCGCCTCGTTGATGCTGTCGCGGAGCAGCTTTTTTTCGAGCTCCTCGCGGATGTCCTTCGCGAAGCGCGTGTCGATCAGCGACTGCGGGGCTTTGCCGGGACGGTATCCGGGGATCCGGGCCTGGCGTTGGAAATCTTTGGCAATAGACTGCCATTCACGCGTCACCTGGTCGGCGGAAAGCTCGACTTGAAGGTTGACGATACAATTGGGTTGAGGATCACAAACGACATTCATGGGCAATTTGTCATTTGAGCACAGGAAATCCCATCGGGCAACCGCGAACCGAAAAAACTGTTCGCGGGAACATAGTGATCCGGGCAATTCTTTCCATCCAGTTCTGTTTGTATCGATGTGACTCGGGTGACAATGATATGATTTCCCAAGCCTGAAACGCCATGCCATTGATTCCATCCGACCCCGTGCACCGGTCATTGACGGAACCCGCCCGCGAGGTGCCTGTGGGGTGGCGTGGCGACCTCTGCGTGGTGGGCGCTTCCTGCACCGGGGTGTTCGCCGCCCTTCGCGCCGCACTCATAGCAGGAGGCTCAATCTTTCCAGCGACACCATCCGGCCATCAAAGCACCTGAGCCATGCGACTTCTCTTATTCTTCCTGCTCCCGCTCACCTTGAGCGCCCAGGAGTTTTCGCTTGGCGTTGCGCGGATTGTGCCGGAGCCAAAACCGCATCTCCCCATCTACAAATACTCGCCGGATGGCCATTGCACGCTTTTGCGGAATGGCTCCTCCCGCATGATGTTTTGGCCGGGTGAGGACTCCTACCGCACCACGGGAACATCTCTCTTTGAAATGCAAAACTGCGTCAAAGTTCTACCGAAGGGCAGCAAGGGGGATTATGACAACGGCGGCGCCTGGCTCTACTCGGTCTTCCGGCGTGGCGGTCGTCGCATGCTCGGATTCTATCATGCCGAAGACCACAGGTTCCCCCTCAGTCCGAACTCCGATTTCACGGCTTACAAGTCGATCGCCCGATGCGCATCTGATGACTCGGGGCTCACATGGAAAGATCGGGCGCAAATCCTGACCTCGCACCAGCGGAAACCGCAGAAGGCGGCGTGGTCCGGCCTGGGCGACCACTGCACCGTTTGGGACGAAAAGAACCGGCGTTACCTTTGCTTCTTCCAGGAGGACGGCAGGTTTTGCATGGCAATGAGCGCAGACCCGGAGGGACGTCCGGGCTCATGGCGCAAGTGGTATAAAGGAGGCTTCACGGAGCCGGGCCTAGGCGGCCGCGCTACACCGATTCCAGCGCTCGCTGGTCACAGCGGTGTAAATCCCTCCGTGCTCTGGAATACGTTTCTCGATCGGTGGGTGATGGTGTGGCACCGGTGGGCAGGCGATCTGTGGATTTCCACCAGTAAAAGTCTGACCGACTGGTCGCCGCCGAAACTTCTTCTCGGCAAACCGTCGAAGGCCGGAAAGGTCTGGTATCCGACATTGATCGGTGAATCAGACCATGTCGGCGGGGTATCCGTTTCCCTTCTTTACGCGGAATTCCCGGATGATAAGTCGACGACCCGCCGGTTCCTCACGCGGGAGCTTGTCTTCCGGAAGAGGTGACACATCCGAATGTGTATCCAACAATCGGTTGGGATTCATCCGCTCTGCACCACCGCGCGAGCGGGTTTCTGCCAGCTTGTCGAATGCGGGACCAGCAGGGATAATCGCCGGGAATGTTTGTGCGTGTTCTACCGGACCAGGCTGCGGGGCGGCTGTTGGATTACCGCGTCCCGGAATGTTTCGGGGACGCGGTGGCGGTGGGATCGCGCGTGAAGGTTCCTGTGCGGACCCGGATGCTCACGGCCACGGTGGTCGAGATGCTGGAATCCTCGGACGTCCGCGGGATGCGCGATATCGCGGAGCTGCTCGACGAGAAGCCGATGATCCGGCCAGCCCTGCTCGAACTGGCGCGCTGGATGGCCGACTATTACTGCTGCCCGGTCGAGACCGCGGTGTGCAGCGTGCTGCCCGTGGCGGTGCGGGACGGGCGGGTTTCGGAAAAACGGCGGAACACGGTCCGGGTGGCGAGAGAGGTCACGGAGGAGGAACTGGCGGCGCTCGAAAAGCGTGCCCCCCGGCAAGCGGACGCCCTTCGCGCGGTGATCGAAGCGGGCGGTCCGGTCCCGGTCTCCGGGGCGGCGGAGCAGGCGGGCGTGGCGGAGGGGGTTTTTCGCATGCTCGAAAAGCGCGGGTTCGTCGTCATCGAATCCGCGGTCTTTGCGCGCGATCCCTACGCGGAAAATTTTGTTTCGTCGGCGGACCTGGTCTTGAATTCCGAGCAGGAAGCGGCTTTGCAGGCGGTCGAGGCGGCGATGGCGGATCCGTCCGCGAAGCCGATCCTGCTTTTCGGAGTGACGGGCTCGGGGAAGACCGAAATTTATCTGCGCGCGATCCGCAAGGCCGTCGATGACGGGCGCACCTCGCTGGTTCTCGTGCCGGAAATCGCGCTGACCCCGCAGACGGTCGAGCGGTTCAAATCCCGCTTCGCGGACATGCAGGAGAAGATCGCCGTCCTGCACAGCCACCTCTCCGACGGCGAGCGGCATGACGAGTGGCACAAGATCCACAGCGGGGCCGCGCGGATCGTGATCGGCGCGCGCAGCTCGATTTTTGCCCCGCTCGAAAACCTCGGCATCATCATCGTGGACGAGGAGCACGAGAATTCCTACAAGCAGGACGAGGCCCCGCGCTACCATGCACGGGACATGGCCGTTCTGCGCGGCCACCGCGAGAAGGCGGCCGTGCTTCTGGGCAGCGCGACCCCGAGCCTCGAGAGCTGGCACAATGCGCTGTCCGGAAAATACCGCCTCGTCCGCCTGGACAACCGGGTCGATGACAAGCGCATGCCGGTGGTCCGGGTCGTCGATCTCCGGCAGGCCGCGCGCCGCTCGCCCGAGGGCGGCATCCTCTCGCTCCCGCTCAAGGAAGCGATCGAGGGCCGGATCGCGAAAGGCGAGCAGACGATCCTTTTTTTGAACCGGCGCGGGTTTTCGACTTCGATGCTGTGCGAGGCCTGCGGGCATGTCTGCACGTGCCCGGATTGCAGCGTGTCGCTCACGTTCCATCGCGCCGCCGAGCGGCTGTGCTGCCACATCTGCGGGCATTCGTCGCGCGCGCCGAAAGTGTGCCCGAAATGCAAGGATCCCGGGATCCGCCACTCCGGCGTCGGCACGCAGAAAGTCGAGGAGGCGGTGAAGCGGATTTTTCCCAAGGCCCGGATCGCCAGGATGGACGCGGATTCGATGACCCGAAAAGACGCTTACCGGGAGACGCTCGGGGCGTTCAAGGAGGGAAAAATCGACATCTTGGTCGGCACGCAGATGATCGCGAAGGGCCTGCATTTTCCGAATGTCACGCTGGTCGGGATCGTCAACGCGGACCTCGGGCTCCACATGCCGGATTTCCGCGCCGGCGAGCGCACGTTCCAGCTTCTCACGCAGGTCGCCGGGCGGGCCGGCCGCGGCGAGATGGAAGGCGAGGTGCTGGTGCAGACATTTACTCCGTTCAGCCCCTCGATCCAGTTCGCGCGGCACCACGACTACGAGGGGTTCATGGACCAGGAGATGGAATTCCGCCGCCAGTTCGGGTATCCGCCGTTCGGGCGCATGGTCATGGTCACGCTGCGCGGGGCGATGCTCGAGCGCGCGCAGTTTTCCGCCGAGACGCTCGCCCGGAAGCTGAAGGCGTCCGCCCCCGCCGGCGTGGCGGTCGGCGACGCGGTCCCCGCGCCGCTCGCGAAGGCGAAGACCTACCACCGGTTCCAAGTGTCCCTGCGCGGGCCATCCTCCGTCCAGCTCTCACGTTTCGTGCGGACGACCCTCGATTCCCTGCCGATGCCTGCAGATGTCTTTGTGGCGGTGGACGTGGACCCGCTCCATCTTTTGTAGGAAAATTTATGAATAAAATGTCATGGGCAGGACATGACACGCGGAAATCATCAGACGGGCCGAGAATGATCGGGGGGCTGTGCAGGCCGCCCAGCGTGAGGGCAGGCGGTTGGCACACCGCCTACAACGAATCGTCAGGTTTTTCTTTGAGGGGTGGGATGATGGCTGGGGAAAGACCGCCGTTCGCGCCGCGAGGCAGGCACAAAAAATCCCGGCAGCCCGTTTCCGGAACTGCCGGGAGATCGTTGAGAAATCCTGTCTGGTTTTAGCGCGCTTTCGCTGCAGGCTTGGCGGCTTTGCGGGCGGCCCAGCGGGCTTTCATGTTGGCGGCGAGTCTCGCGCGGCCTTCCGGAGTGATGCCGCCCTTTTTCTTCGCCTTCGCCTTTGTCTTCCCCCGCTTGGCGGCAGGAGCCGCTGTCTTGGAAGCCTCTTTCCTGGCAAAACGCCCTGGAGCGAGTTTCGTGGTGATATGCTTGCCGGTCGTGCTGAACCACACGGCAATGTTGCCGGGCTTCGATCCGAGCTTGTCGGCGATCTCCCGCACCTTGAGCCCCGCGTCCCCGGCCGCTTCGAGCAGCGCAAGAATGCGGTCCTTCAAGCCGCCCGGCTTAACGGGCTTGCCTTTTATCTTCGGTGTCTTCGCGGGTGCCGGCTTGGCTTTCGGTGCTGGCGCGACGAGGGCGGGTGCCGGAGCGACCTCGAGAACTTCGACCGAAATCCCACCCTTGAGGGTTCTGATGATTTCGGCGTCAATTTGTTCGAGCACCTGGAGGAGTTCTTCCTTCTTCTCCGTCAGACCGAGCAGATGGAGAAGGGATTGGCTGTTGATGAGTGATATGTCCATATACGAGGCATAATATAGCATTAGTTTGGACGGGGTTGGCAATAGAAAATTGCAGGAGGCTGCGCCCGATCCCGCTAATGCCGCTATTCCTCTGCCAGGGCCGCGAGCCCCGGAGGGAGTTGTTTGTCGCCGCGGGCTCCGAGCTTTTGGAGCTCGAGGGTGCGTTTGACAAGGTTGCCCCTGCCTGTGGCAAGGCGGGAGATCGCGGAGTCATAGGAGCCCTTGGCCTGGTCGAGCCGCGAGCCGATCTCCTCGAGCGATTGGGTGAAGAGGACGAACGCGTCATGGAGGTTTCCGGCCTGCCGGGCGATTTCCTGCGCGTTGACAGTCTGCTTGTGGTGCCTCCAGACGCTCTCGACGGCGCGGAGGGCGACAAGGAGCGTCGAGGAGGAGACGAGGACGACATTCTTTTCAAAAGCATCCCCATAAAGCGACGGGTCTTCCTGAAGCGCGAGATGGAGGGCGGGTTCAACCGGCACAAACATGAGCACAAAATCCGGCGACTCGAGGCTCCTGAGACCCGGATAATCTTTTTTTGCCAACTCCTCGACATGGCGCCTTACCGAGAGCACATGCTCGCGGAGGGCGGATGCCCGCAATCCCTCCGAATCCGCATTGACCGCCTTCTCGTAGGCGGTGAGCGAGACCTTCGCATCGACGATGAGGTTCTTTCCCTCGGGGAGGTGGATCACGACATCCGGCATCCGGCGGGTGCCGTCGTCATCTTGGTATGACGCCTGGGTTTCGTATTCGACGCCTTTGGTGAGGCCGCATTTTTCGAGAATGCGTTCGAGCACGAGCTCGCCCCACGACCCCTGGGTTTTGGATTGCCCCTTGAGAGCATTGGTCAGGTTGCCCGCCTCTTCCGCCATCTGGCGGTTGAGTTCGTGGAGGCTTTTCAACTGGAACCCGAGTGCCGCCGCCGACTTCTCTTCCTCGGTGTGGATTTTTTCCATCCGCTCCCGGAATTCTCCCAGGCGCTCGCGCAGCGGGTTCAGGAGCGTCCCGAGATGCTGCTGGTTTTGGTCGAGAAACTTGACGCTCTTCTCATCGAGGAGGCGGGAGGCGAGATTTTCAAACTCGAGCTTCATCCGCTCCTGCATTTCGGCGAGGCGCTTCCCATCGTCTTCCAGACGCCCGGTGAGATGCGAGTTTTCCGCCCGGACCGTGGCCAGGGAAGACGCCAGATCGGAGCTCTTTCCGCGCTCGGAGGAAAGGGATTCGTCGAGTTTGGAAATCTGGATTCCCAGCTCCGCCCCGCGCGCTTCGAGCGCGGAGGCCCGCGCATTCAGCCGCGCCGTGCGGACCGAGGCGGCCAGCCAGCCCGCAAGGATCCCGATCATCAAAACGCCGGCCATCGCCAGCCAATGCCATGCCGTCATGGCCGCATGGTATCTGCCAGAAACCGAAGATGGCAGAAAAAAAGGGGCCGGGAGAACGGTCTCTCCCGGCACCAGGAATTTTCAAGAGGCTCAGTTCATGCCGGGCCGGCGTGGCGGCGATCATGTCCGCCGGGGCCAGGGCCGGGACCTCCAGGGCCGGGGCCTCCTCCAGGGCCGCCGCCTCCTTCTTCTTCGATCATCAGCTTGTTCTGTTTGACCATGTCGGCAACTTTTCCCGTGGTGTCGAAGATCCAGATTTTGGCGGGCCTTCTCCCGCCCGGAGCCGCGACAAGCGTGCCTTTCAAGGAATTGGAATAACTGCGGCTCTTGAAATCGGTGCCGTATCGCTGCGCGAAGTGGGAAGCGTCTTCGGACAGGATCACGACGAGGATTGCGCCGCCGGGTCGGTAGTCCCTGCGGTCAAGCGTCATGGCGTGGAAAAACGCGAGTTCGGGCACCGGGCTTTTCCAATGCACGGGCTTGACGAAGGAAACATCGAGGGTCACCTCTTTGCCCTCGAAGTCCGCGGGGGTGGTCAGGATATATTCCGCCGTGCGCTTGGAGTCGGATGCATGGAGCAACGGAGCCACCGCAGCGAGGAGGACCAGTGGGAGACAGTGCAGGGTTTTCATAACACGGATAAAAAACCGCGGGCCGTGAAAAGTTGCAAAAAAAATCAGCGGGCGTCCCGGAGCGCGGCGATTTCTGCGGCGGCGTCGCCGGCTTTGAACACCGATGTTCCAGCCACCAAAACGTCTGCACCGGCAGCCACGGACATCGCGGCGGTCGCCACCGTGATCCCCCCATCCACCTCGATGTGGAAATCCAGCCCGTCCCTCTCGCGCCACTCCGCCGCCACGGAAATTTTTCCCACCATCTCCGGAATGAACGGCTGGCCGCCGAAGCCGGGGTTCACGGCCATCACGAGCAGGATATCGAACCGCCCGAGATAGGGCCGGATCATTTCCAGCGGGGTCGGCGGGCTGACGGCCAGGCCCGCGAGGCAGCCCGCTTCGCGGATCGCCAAGAGGGTTTTCGAGACATCGTGGGAAGCCTCGACATGGCAGGTGATCGAGGCGGCGGCCTTGGCAAACCGCGGCACGTAGTGGTCCGGACGCTCGATCATCAGGTGGACATCGAGCGGGAGGGCGGTGCAGCGCGAAGCGGCTTCGACAATCGCGGGACCGAAGGAAATATTGTCCACGAAGTGCCCGTCCATCACATCGCAGTGGATCCAATCGGCACCGGCACCGCCGGCGCGCCTGACCTCGGCTTCGAGGCGCGAAAAATCGCAGGCGAGAATCGACGGGGCAACGATGGTTTTGCGCGCGGGCATGAATCTGTTAGATTGCCCGCTATGGAACTTGCGGGCGAGGAATATTTCATGGGAGAGGCACTGCGGCAGGCGAGGAAAGCATTCGCTGCAGAGGAGGTGCCGGTCGGGGCCGTCATCGTGCGCGAGGGGACGATCATCGCGCGGGCATGGAACCAAGTCGAACTGCTCAAGGATGCGACCGCCCACGCGGAAATGCTCGCCATCACCCAGGCGGAATCCGAAGTCGGCGACTGGAGGCTGACGGACTGCGATCTTTATGTGACAAAGGAACCCTGCCCGATGTGCGCGGGGGCGATCGTCCATGCGCGGGTCCGCCGAGTCGTTTTCGGGTGCAGCGATGCCAAAGGCGGCGCGGCGGGCGGTCTCCTCAACATCCTGCAAATGCCCGGGCTCAACCATCGCAGCGAGATCACCCCGGGCGTCCTCGCGGACGCCTGCGCCGCACTCCTCAAAGAATTTTTCACCTCGCGCAGAAACTCTTGAGGAGGCGTTGGTTGGATGGAGCTGTTGGTCCTCGGTGACGTTCATAGGCCTGCCAGCTTTTCCAACTTCGTCAGCCGGGCCGACAAATCCGCCGGTGCGACAAAGACCATTTGCCTTCCTCGCTTGCGCTCGATGTCAGAGTGTAGTTCCAGGATGGCGCGCCTGATCACCTTCGGCTGGGCAACGAGGAAATGAGCCCTATTTTCTATTGCGCTATATTAACTCTTGTATTAATATTTCTCAATGAATGAGAGAGAGGCTGTCGAGAGGTTTCACCTTGTGTTCCTGCGGCATTTCGCGCCGGTTGTCAGCCCCGGAACGATTTGTCTGAAGGGCGGGGTCAACCTGCGTCTCTACCACAACAGCCCGCGCCTTTCCGAAGACATCGATTTCGACGCCCGGGTTGTTGGTGTCGATATCCTGAAAAAGAACGTGAGCAAGGTTCTGGCGAGCCGGCCTCTGCTGACCGAACTCGCAGCTGTTGGCATCACGTTGAGCGAGATCAAGCCGGCCAAGCAGACACAAACGGTACAGCGGTGGAAATTCCATGTCGTTTATCAGGACAATCCGCTGCCGACACGCCTGGAGTTTTCTCGCCGCGATGAGGAAGAAGAATGCGTGGCTGAACCGCCGTCGGCATCTCTGCTTGCCGAGCAACGGGTGGTCCCTTTCGTCTTTAATCACTACACGGCGACGGCAGCCTATCGTCAGAAGATCCATGCCCTCGCGTCCCGCACCCAACAACAGGCCCGCGATGTTTTCGATCTGCACCACCTGGCGCGGTTTGCCGATGCCGGGAAGGGAATGCCTGCCGAACTGGTCGCTCGGGCCATCGAGCAACTCTCGATGATCAGCTTTGAGATGTTCATGGAACAGGTGGTTCCGTTCCTTCCAGCCGCCTTGGCCGCACACTACGGCACGCCCGGGGCCTGGAGGAACATGTCGGAGCAGGTTGGGAGCGATCTTTCGGCGGCCCTGCCGCCTTCCGCACCATGACCACGCTCGGATTCTACCAGAAACTGGCAGGGCACAACCGCATCACGACACGCGACGCGGCCCAGCTTGCGGGGATGAGTATTCCCGCCACCTCCATGGCATTGCGTCGGTTGGCTGCCGAGGGGCTGAGCACGCCGCTCAAAAAAGGCAGTTGGCTCCTGGGGACGCCGTCGTCGAAGCCGGGTGCCTTGGTGACAGCGGCGGCCGAACCCTATCAGGCGTATCTCTCCGGATGGTCCGCCTTGCGGTTGCACGACCGGATTCAGCAGATCCCGCAGAAACACTTCGCGATGACGCTGGGCCGTCCAGGCGAAATGGAGATCGCCGGGACACGGATAACACTCCATCGGATCACGCCGGCATTGTTCGGCGGCTACAATTACGATGCCCGTGTGGACGGATTTGTCGCGTCGCCCGAGAAAGCGTTGTTCGACATCGCTTACCTGGCGGCCATGAACAGGAGCCGCGTCAGCGGAAACCTGCCTGAAACCGATTGGGGAGGTCTGCGCTGGAAGGAAATACGAGATTGGGTGCGCCTCATCCGAACACCGCGGGTGAGGGATGCCGTCGAAAGACATTTGGAGTCCACAAAATGAAAATTCCCTTTCTGCTGGCTCTGGCACTGGCCACGGCCTCCGTCCATGCCATCGACATTTCCGCCAGGCAGGCGACGGAGATCGGGCGGCGGATCTGGAAAAACGAATGCGCGGGGACGGTGTCCGGGATGACTTCGTGGAACGCGGGCGAGGGGTTCGCGTCGCTCGGCATCGGCCATTTCATCTGGTATCCCGCCGGACAACGTGGCCCGTTCGAGGAGAGTTTTCCGGGGCTGGCGCGATTTCTGAAGGCGAACGGACAGCCGGTCAGGGACTGGATGCTCGGCCCGTGCCCGTGGAAGTCCCGCACCGAATTTCTCGGCGATGCCAACGGCCCCCGCCTCAAAGAACTGCGGGCACTGCTGGCGGGCACCGTCCCGCTTCAAGCCCGTTATGCGGCCATGCGCCTTGAGTCCGCATTGCCAAAGATGCTCGCGGCAGCTCCAGCGGGTGAACGCGCGAAGGTCACCGCGAATTTCCAGCGTGTGGCAGCCCAGCCGCTCGGCTACTATGCCCTGATGGACTATGTGAATTTCAAGGGCGAGGGAACAAACCCTTCGGAAAGGTATCACGGAACAGGCTGGGGGCTCCTGCAGGTCCTGACGAACATGAACTCCTCCCGCCCTGCCCTCCCGGCATTTGTCAGCTCGGCAATCGAGACACTGGCGCGGCGGGTGAAAAATTCCCCTCCGGAACGGAACGAAGCGAAATGGCTGCCCGGATGGTGCAACCGCCTGAAAACGTATTTGAAATGAGCAAAGACGACATCATCACGGTGCTCGAAAACATCGCGCGGTTGCTCGAACTGAAAGGCGAGAACCCGTTCAAAGTCCGCGCCTACACGAATGCCGCCCGCGCGCTGGAGACCCTCTCCGATCCGCTCGAAAAGCTTGTCGAAGAAGACCGCCTCGGGTCGGTGGACGGGCTCGGCAAGGCGACATCGGAAAAAATCGCGACCCTCGTGCGGGACGGGCGGCTCGAATACTACGACCATCTCGCCGACGAATTCCCGCCGGACATCCTGAGCCTCTTCGAGCTTCAGGGGCTCGGCGCGAAAAAAATCAAGGTCCTGTGGGACTCGCTCCGGGTCCATTCGATCACGAAGCTCGAGCGCGCGTGCAAATCCGGCAAAGTCGCCGCCCTGCCGGGATTCGGGGAAAAGACCGCCAGCAACATCCTGCAGGCGATCGAGCATCACAAGAAGCACACCGGCGAATTCCGCATCGGCGATGTCGCCGGGCTTGCCGAGAGCCTCCTCGAAGACCTGCGCGGGCATCCCCGCGTCGCCCAGGCGCAGATCGCCGGAAGCTACCGCAGAAAAAAAGAAATCGTCCGCGACTTGGATTTCATCGTCTCGACCCGGCAGCCGGAGGAGGTTTCGGAGTTTTTCACGGCCCACCCGCTTGTGGGATCGGTCCTGGCCAAAGGGGCGACCAAATCGAGCGTCATCCTGAAGTCCGGCATCCAGTGCGACCTGCGCGTGGTGACCGGCCCGGAATACCCGTTCGCCCTCGCCTATTTCACCGGCAGCAAGGAGCACAACGTCCGCATCCGCTCGCGCGCGCTCACCCGGGGCTGGTCGCTCAACGAATACCGCTTCAGCGAGGCGGAGGGCCGCGAACTCCGGAAGCCGCTTCCCGAAATCCACGAGGAGAACGATATTTATCGCGCGCTGGGGCTCGACCCCGTCGTGCCAGAACTGCGCGAGGACCGCGGCGAAATCGAGGCCGCGGAATCCCATAAGCTGCCGCGCCTGATCGAGTGGTCGAACCTCCGCGGGACATTCCACTGCCACACGACGGAGAGCGACGGCAGGGCCACTCTCGAAGACATGGCCGCCGCCGCGCAGGAACTCGGCATGGTTTATCTCGGCATCGCCGACCACAGCAAAAGCTCGTTTCAGGCGCGCGGGCTCGATGAGAATCGCCTCGCCGTCCAAGTGAAAAAAATCCGCGAGCTCAGCGGCGAATCGCTCCACCTTTTTGCGGGAACCGAATGCGACATCCTCAAGGACGGCAGCCTGGACTTTTCGGACGATGTCCTCGCCTCGCTCGATTATGTTGTCGCGAGCGTCCACTCGTCGTTCACCCTCTCCGAGGCCGAGATGACGAAGCGGATCATCCGGGCCATCAGCAACCCATTTGTCACCATGCTCGGGCACCTCACCGGACGGCTCCTGCTGACCCGCGAACCCTACCGGGTGAACATCCCGGCCATCATCGACGCCGCCGCCGACACCGGCACCATTATCGAGCTCAACGCCAACCCCCGGCGCCTCGACATGGACTGGCGCTGGTGGCCGCTCGCCAAAGAAAAAGGCGTCCTCTGCTCGATCAATCCCGACGCCCATTCGACCGCCGGCCTCCAGGACCTGATCTTCGGCATCGGCTCCGCGCGCAAAGGCTGGCTCACAAAAGACGACGTGATCAACACCCGTCCGCTCGCCCAGGTCGTTCCTTTCCTCACGGCAAAACGCGGCCGGAAAGCTTAATTCAACGGGGTGCCGTTGATGAGGTCCGTCCCCTTCTGGTCGGGATCGAAATTGAGAACGAGCATTTCCGGGAGCGCGAGGGATTCGACTTCCTTGAGCTCCTCGGCGCTGCTCTTCATGAATGCCGCCAGCTCGGTTTGGAGGCTGAGCGTTTTGTGGGTGTTCCGTGCCGCCACGATTGAAAACCCGATGCGCTTGTTTGCCGTGATCAGTTTTTTCCGCTGGTTTTCGAGGTTGGAAATCGTCCAGTTCGCCCCTTGGATGGTTTCCTTGCAGGTCTTGATGTTGAGCCCCAGGGCGGCCGAGCCTTGGGCGTTCTCGAGCGCCTCGTGCGAGAGGAGGGCGTCCTGCGCCTCGCTGATCGTTTTTTCCGCCTCGGCAACGATCGACTTCGCAAACGGGATGTGCACCGCCTCGATTTTGTCCATGTAGTTCCTCTGGATCTTGTCGAGCGCCATGAGCAGCACGGTGTAGGTCGCGTAATATTTCCGCGCGAGGTTCCTGTCCGGCTGCGCGAGCACCATGAGCTCGAGCTCTTTGGTGATGACCTGGATGCTGCGGAAGCTCTGGGCCAGGCCGATGATGTCGTTGCGGTCCGGGGCGGCGCAGAGGTTTTTGACACCTTGGACACCGATCGGGAACCCCTGCCGCTGGAGGGCCTGCGCGATCCTGCCGGCCAGCTCGTTGTTTTCCGCGGTCGAGGTCTGGATTTGTTTGTTCGCCTCCTTCGTGGAGTCGAGGCTGCCGGCTTTCGATCGGGCGATGGCCGCGGCTGCCGCGGGGTTGCTGGACTTCATTTCCACGACGTCCGCATCCGAGACCTTGGCGAGTTCCTCGCTGTTCGCAATCCGCTTGCGGGCGACGCTGATGAGATCGTCGTTCTCGCGGTAGGTTTTGATCAGGGAGTAGAGTTCCGAGCTTCCGAGCTCGACGGCGAGCGCCTCGAGCATCTGGGAGATGGAGTTCTCGTTCGAGAGCCGGTCCTCGCGCAGGAGCGAGCGCTCCGGGAGTATCGAGTTGCGGTCGAGACGTTCGGCCAGCTCCTGGGCCAGCTTGATTTTCTCCGGGTTCGGCACCTCTTTTTCGGGAGGGTCGGGGAGAAGTTCAACTGCCGTCCCGTTCGGCTTCGTCACCGTGACAGATTTTTGGGCCCAGGGGGCCGGCCATCCCCCGCTGATCAGCCGCTGGAGGATGCCCGATTGATAGAGCGGATACGCGAGCCCGAGGCCCAGCAGGGCCAGGATGACGATGGCCGCCAGGGCGGAGGAATGCTTCCCCCCGACGAACGGCTCACGTGATGGATTTGTGTGTGCCATCGCAAAACGGCGGGTTGGCAGTTTGCTTGCACTGGCAGAGCCATGCGGGGCCGGAACTTTCGGCGGCAAATTTCTTGGGGGCGAACCCGCTTCCCTTGTGGGCTCCGTTGCAGAAAGGCTGGGCGGATGAAAGCCCGCACGTGCAGAACCAGTAGTCTTTTCCGGCTTCCAATTCCACTTCGACCGGGGACTTGGCAGCAATGTGTGCGCTCATACGCTCAGTATCACCCATCTCCCGGAAAGCGAAAGGAAAAAATCAGGCGAGCAACTCCCGCAACTCCCCCACCCTCCGGGCAAAGAGGTCCAGCGCGGCCTGCACCGGGGCCGGGCCGCCCATGTCCACGCCCGCCGAGGCCAGTGTCTCGATCGGATACCGGCTCCCGCCACTCCTCAGGAATGCCAGGAAGCCGGACGCGTCGCCGGATTCCAGAACTTGCGCGGCAAGCGCCGCGGCGGCGGAGATGCCGGTCGCGTATTTGTAAACGTAGAACGCATTGTAAAAATGCGGGATCCGGAGGCACTCGAGTTCGAGTTCCGGATCGAGGGCGAACCGCGGCCCGAAATAGCCCGCGAGCAGCCTGCGGTAGATGCGCTGGAAGGCGTCGAGCGTCAGCGCCTCTCCCGCCTCCTCGGCCGCGTGGATGTCGCGCTCGAACTCCGCGAACATCGTCTGCCGGTAGAGCGTGCCGCGCAGGTCGTCGATCTGCCGGTTGAGGATGTAGGCGCGGGTGCGCTTGTCGCCGGTGGTCTTGAGCAGGTGCTCGGTGAGAAGGATCTCGTTGAACGTCGAAGCCACCTCCGCGAGGAAAATCGGGTAGTGGTAGTTCTGGTAGAGCTGCTCGCGCTGCGAATACCATGTGTGCATCGAATGCCCGGCCTCGTGCGCCAGGGTGTAAACATCGGAAAAGACGTCCGCCTTGTAGTTCATCATGATGTAGGGCGGGCTGGTGAACGTGCCGTAGGAAAACGCCCCGCTCCGCTTGCCTTTGTTTTCGTAGCGGTCGCACCACCGCCCGTCGCGCAGCCCACGGCCCAAAGTTTCCACGTATTCCGGACCCAGCGGCGCGACGGCTTCGAGAACCCGTTCGACCGCCCGGTCCCACGGCACGTCGGCCTGGACGTTTTCCACCATCGGAACATACGTGTCGTAGTGGTGGATTTCTTCGAGCCCGAGAACCGTGCGGCGCAGCTCGAAGTAATCGAACAGCGCACCGAGGTTTTTCCGGACGGTCGAAATCAGCCCGTCGTAAACCCCCGCCGGCACGTCATCCCCGAACAACGCGGCCTCGCGGGCGGATGCGTAGTTCCTCGCCCGGGCCTGGAAAACATCCGCGCGGACCGAGTTCGTGAGGCTCGCGGCCAGCGTGAATTTGTGGTCGGAAAACTCGGCGTAAAACTGGTGGAATGCCGCGCGCCGCACGCCCGGGTCGCGCTGCTGGAGAAACGACGAGAACGAGCTCTGCGTCAGCTCGCGCTCGTTGCCGTCCCCGTCGCGCAGCTTGCCGAACTTCATGTCCACGTTGGTGAGCTGCGAAAATGTTTCGCCGTGCCCGCGGAGCGCGGACGAGCCGAGGGCCATGAGCCGCTCCTCGGCGGCGCTCAGCGTGTGGGCGCGCAGCCGCCGCAGCTTGCGCAGCGGGATCGTCCAGTCGCCCAAAACGCCCGCCGAAAGAAACGCCTCGAACTTGTCGTCCGGCAGCGCCTGGATCTCTGGCGGGAGAAACGAGAACGCCTCGGCCACCCGCACCAGCAGGTTTTCCAGGCGCGCCTCGCGGTCGAGGGCCGCCGCATCCGAGCTGTCCTCGGTCACGCGCAGCGCCGCGAACTGGTTCAGCCGCTCGATCCTCAGCTCGACCGACTTCTCGAATTCCAGGCATTCGGCGAGCGCCTCCGCCGAGTCGCCGATCCGGCCCCGGAAGCGATCCGCGGCGGAAAATTCATTCTGGAGGACATCGAAGTCCACCTCCCATGCTTCATCGGACGGGTAGAGCGGGGACAGATCCCATGTGTCGGCGACGGCGACTTCGGAGCGGGTTGGAATGGCGGGCATGAGGCGGGATCCTACACACATCCAGAGCCCAGTGCAAACAGCACGGCGCGTTTGCAATCGCATGTTTATTTCCGGGATCCGGAACCGCATTTCTCAAAAGCCCGATGCCGGAACCGGAGCTTCGGGAAAAAATCGCGCGGCTTGGAGAGACGGCTCGACAACAGTGTTCAAACCACCAATACCAATGCCATGAACTTGGATTTCAACGCGCGACGCTGGGAAAAAATCCGGGGAGATTACTCCGCATGGTGGGCCGGCAAACTGGATCGCCCTCTTCTCCACCTGACCATGGCAGGCCGCGATCCCGGCCGTCCGGAGCCCGCTTTGCCTTCGCTGGGTTTCACCAGCCACTACGACCCGGCCATCCCGAGCGAGGAGATTGCGGACCGCTGGCTCTACGACCTCGAGAGCAGGCATTTCCTCGGCGACTCGTTCCCTTCGGTCTGGCCGAATTTCGGGCCCGGCGCGATGGCGGCTTTCATGGGACTCGAACTCCAAAATGGCGAGAACACGGTTTGGTTTCACCAGCCGGAAGACCTCGATCTTGCCGAAATCAATTTGGAATTCCTGCCCGACAACATCTGGTTCCAAAGGGTCCGCGAACTTTACCGTGCGGGTGCCGAGAAGTTCGGGGGACTCGTCCACATGGGGATGACCGACCTCGGCGGCAACCTCGACGTCGCGGCTTCCTTCCGCGGGAGCCAGAACCTGCTCGTGGATCTGTTCGACGAGCCCGGGGAGGTCGAGAAGATCGCCTGGCGGACCCACGAATTGTGGTGGCGCTATTTCGAGGAATTCGACCGCCTGATCCAGCCTGGAAACCGTGGCTACACCGCCTGGACCCCGGTCTATTCCGAGGCGCCCTCCTACATGCTCCAGTGCGACTTCTGCTACATGATCGGCCCGGAAATGTTCGACCGGTTTGTGAAGCCGGAGCTGGCCGCAACCTGCCGCAAACTCGCGAACCCGATCTACCACCTCGACGGCCCCGGACAGTTGAACCACCTCGATTCCCTCCTCGAAATCCCCGAGCTCAAAGCCGTCCAGTGGGTCTCCGGTGCCGGGCAGCCGCCGGTTTCCGAATGGCCGGACGTCTATCGCAAAATCCGCGCCGCCGGAAAAAACATCCAGTTCTTCTCCGGCCAGGATCCCCTCGGGTGGCGCTGCTTCGAAATCATCGCGGGCCAGCTCGGCAGCGCCGAGGGCCTCGTGATGATCGGCGACTTCCCCCCGGAGGATGAGGCGGACGTGCGCAGGTTCCTGGACAAATACGGGGCGGCGGATTGACGGCAAGGATGCCGGATCCCGACTTCAATGCTCACCTCCGAAACCAAACGCCGGATCGACGCCTGCCGCGACATCCTCGTCGGCAAGCTCCCGCAGCCGGGCGACAAAATCCTCGACCCCGCGTGCGGCACGGGCGGCTTCCTCGTCTCCGCCTACCGGCACATCCTCGCGCACAGCACGTCGTCCGGATCGACGATGCCCGGCGACAAGCTCACGCACGACCAGCGCCAGAAGGTCTATGGCAACCTCGCCGGCTACGACGTGGACGACCAGATGGTGAAGCTCAGCAAGGTGAACCTCTTCCTCCACGGCTTCCCGAACTCAGCCCAAGCCAGCGCAAACGGCTGCCCCGTTATGAAAAGCTGGGAGCCGCCCTGCTCGGGCGTCTTGCCGTTTCGAGAGCGCTGCACGGTCAGGGACTTGGAACCCAACTGCTTTACGATGCCATGCACCGGGCGCTGACGGCTGAAATCCCCTCCGTCCTCATCGTCGCCGATCCGAAAGACGAAAAGGCGGAAGCGTTCTATACCGGCCACGGATTCCAGCCGCTCGATGCGAGCCGGATGTTTATTTTAATGACAGACGTTGCCGAACTTTTTCGGACTCGGGATTCACATCACTGATGACCGTTTCCCGATACAATTTCAGCGCGCGTTTCATGGCGGCGGTCGGTTTCCGGGGCGGTGAGAGAAGCGCCTCGACCAGCCGCCGGGATTCCTCCAGGTTCAGGCGGATGCCGCCGCGCTTGTGGAGAACTCGCTCCGCCGCCTCACGGGCCGTGGAGACCACAAAGGTTGCGGCGGACTGGCCCGCAAGGCTGGCCGCCTCTTCGATCAGGGCTTTGTCCGCGGTGGAAATCCGCGCGAAGAACCTCGTGTCCTTGCCCTTCGTTGAAGTGTTTTGGTATGCCACAGCCGTAGCCATGAGACCAATGTGCGCACAAAGAGCGCACAAAACAAGCTGATTTTTTATGCCCTCCGAAGCCCAAGCCCGCATCACGATCAACAAGCTGCTCGAAGATCCAACGCGTCCTCGACCACGCGTGCGGGAATGGGGTAGAAAGAACCGCCGATGAAACCGGAAAAGAAGCTGCAAATCCGCAACAGCACCGCCGAGTTTCTGATTTTCACCCGGCAGGCGGGCGAGGACGGCATCGAGGTGCGGGTGGCGGAGGAAACGGTTTGGCTGACACAGAAGTTGATCGGCGTGCTGTTCGACAAGGGCCGCAGCACCATCACCGAACATCTGAAGAACATTTTCGACACCGGCGAACTGGATGAAAAAGCAGTGTGTCGGGATTTCCGACATACTGCCGAGGACGGCAAGGGTTACACGACGCGATTTTACAATCTGGACGCCATTATCGCCGTCGGTTTCCGGGTGAGCTCGGCGCGTGCCATCCAGTTCCGCCAGTGGGCTACGGGCGTGCTGCGGGATTACGCCATACGTGGCTACGTGCTGGACAAGGAGCGGCTGAAGAATGGGGCGTTCTTGAGCAAGGAGTATTACGAGGACCTGCTGGCGGAGATCCGCGAAATCCGGGCGAGCGAGCGGAAGTTTTACCAGAAGATCACGGACATCTACGCGACGGCGATGGATTACAGCGCGGAGGCGGAGACGACAAAGGCATTTTTCGCCACGGTGCAGAACAAACTGCATTTTGCCATCCACGGGCGCACGGCGGCGGAGTTGATCGTCGAGCGCGCGGACAGCACGAAAGAGCGCATGGGGCTGACGACTTGGAAGAACGCGCCGCACGGAAAAATCCTCAAGCCGGATGTGGTCGTCGCGAAGAATTACCTCACCGGGAAGGAACTGAAGTCGCTCGACCGCATCGTGACGATGTATCTCGATTATGCCGAGGATCAGGCGGAGCGGAACATTCCGATGACGATGCAGGATTGGGCGGGCAAGCTGAATGCCTTTCTCCAGTTCAACGAGAGGGACATCCTCGAACATCCGGGCAAGGTGAGCCAGGAGGTGGCGAAGGCGTTTGCCGAGAGCGAGTTTGAAAAATACCGGATCGTGCAGGACCGGCTTTTCGAGTCGGATTTTGACCGGCACATCAAGCAGGCATTGGAAGACAAGCCCCTGCTGCCGCCGAAAAAGGGAAAACCATAATGCCCTCCGAAGCCCAGGCCCGCATCACGATCAACAAGCTGCTGGAGGAGGCGGGCTGGAGGTTTTTGCCGGACGCTCAGGGGCGGCGAGAAAACATCATCTGCGAGCACCGGATCACGCGGCGGACGTTTTCTCCGAGCCAGGACTTGGGCCGGGACTTCGAGCATGCGCCGGACGGGCTGGTGGATTTCGTCCTGCTGAACACGGATGACCGGCCAGCAGCGGTCGTCGAGGCAAAGCGGGAGAGCATCGACCCGCTGACCGGCAAGGAACAGGCCCGCGCTTACGCGGAGAGCCTCGGGGTCAGCCACATTTTTCTGAGCAACGGGCTCGTGCATTATTACTGGAACCTCCAGCAGGGGAACCCGGTGAGGATGTCGCGGTTCCTGTCGCTCGACGAACTCGGCAAGGCGGCGGAGTGGAAGCCGGATTCCGCACGGCTCGCGTCCGTGACGGTGGACGAGAATTACATCGCGGTCTCGCAGGATGCCGCATGGCTCACGTATCCGGCCGCCGAGCGGGCGGAGGTGATGGTGAACAAGAAGATCCGCCTGCTGCGCGATTACCAGATCGAGGCGGTCCGCGCGCTGCAGAAGGCCGCCGGCCCGCAAAACCACCGGTTCCTATTTGAGATGGCCACCGGCACGGGAAAGACGCTTCTCAGCGCGGCGATCGCCAAACTTTACCTCCGCACGGAAAACGCGACGCGGATTCTTTTTCTCGTGGACCGGCTCGAACTCGAAACCCAAGCATGGAGAAATTTCCAAGCGTATCTCGCCGCCGACGGGATCAGCACGGTGATCTACAAACAGAAGCGGCAGGAGTGGAAAAGCGCGCAGGTCGTGGTGACGACGATCCAGAGCCTCGCGGCACGGAACCGTTTCCTTCACGAGTTCGCGCCCACGGATTTCCAGCTCATCATCAGCGACGAGGCGCACCGGACGATCAGCGGGAACAACCGCGCGATCTTCGAGTATTTCGTCGGCGCGAAGCTCGGCCTCACCGCCACGCCGCGCGATTATCTGAAGGGCCTGGACGAGACGGCCCGGCAGGACGACCCGCGCGAATTCGAGCGGCGGCTGATCCTCGACACCTACCGCACGTTCGGGAGCGAAGACGGCAAGCCGACATTCCGATACACCCTGCTCAACGCCGTCCAGCACGATCCGCCCTCCCTCTGCAACCCTGTCACGCTCGACGCCCGCACGGACATCACCACGCAGATGCTTTCGGACGCGGGTTACGCGGTGACCATGCCGGCCGGCGAAGACGATCAGGAACTGGTTTTCGGAAAGCGCGACTACGAGCGGAATTTTTTCTCGGATGAAACCAACCTGAGCTTCGTTCGCTGTTTCCTCGACAACGCGAAGCCCGACCCGATCACCGGAGAAACCGGCAAAACGATCTTCTTCGCGGTGAGCCGGAAGCACGCGACCAAGCTGGTGACGTTGCTCAACGAAGAGGCGACCCGCCGCTGGCCAGACGAATATGCCGCGGGCTCGACATTCGCCGTGCAGGTGACGTCCGACATCCCGGGCGCACAGCAGATGACGATCGATTTCGCCAACAACAACCTCAACGGAAAATCCAAGTGGCGCGCGGCGGAGATCCGCGACTACGACACGAGCCGCACGCGCGTCTGCGTCACCGTGGGCATGATGACCACCGGCTACGACTGCGAGGACGTGCTCAACGTGGCGCTCGCCCGGCCGATTTTCTCGCCGACCGACTTCATCCAGATCAAAGGCCGCGGCACACGGCTGTTCATGTTCAAACAAGGCGAGGGGGCAAACCAGCGCACCGCCCGCAAGGATGGCTTTGCCCTCTTCGACTTCTTCGCCAACTGCGAATACTTCGACGAGAAATTCAATTACGACAAAAAGCTGACCCTGCCCGCGGAGCCGGCCGAAGAAGGCGACGGTGGCGGCGGGGGTGCCCGCATCGAGGATTTCACGAACACCTCCCCCGACCCGATGGCGACCGTCGCGCGAGAGGAAATCGGACTTTTCGGGATGCGGATCGACCGCGAAATGTATCGCGAGCGCTTCGCGCAGCAGGCCGGAGAAGCCGTCGCCAGCGATGCGGATTTGCGCCAGGCATACGACGACGAGGACTGGCCCGCCGTCGAGGAGCGCGTCCGCCGGCTGCTGTTCGAGAAGCCGCAGGAGTTTTGGAATCTGCCGAAGCTCCAGGAGGTTTACAAAACCGACCGGATGCCGGGTTTGCGCGAAATCCTCGCCCGCGTGTTCGGGCTGATCCCGGAGATCCCGACGCGCACCCAGCTCGCGGATGAAGCGTTTGAAAGATTTGTCGCCACCCAGCCCACGAACGCGGTGCACAGCCGCGAGTTGAAAGTGGTGTTCGTCGCGTAGGCCTATCTGATCCTCGGGCTTGTCAGCAAAGGAAGATACCCAAGCACCCTGCCGGAAAAACGACCGGCTCAATTTTCCTATGAGAGAGGTTCGGACAGCCCGAACTCAGGAACGAACGGCCACCGGGCGGCGGACGAGGAAGGCGACGGCTCCGAGCGCCAAGAATCCCATGACCCAAGTGCTGCTCTCGGGAACAGCCACCGGGGCAGGCGGGGCTACCGGCGCAAAAGATGTCAGCAGCAGGCTCTGCCCCCCGCTCGTGCGCAGGGTGAAAACAGTTACTCCCGACGGCGTCAACGGAGAGAGACCGTTTGAAAACAAGTTGAAATCTCCAACAGTGGACGGGAACACCCCCGGTCCCCAAGCGCCTCCGGGGGTCGTTTGCCCGACGAGTTCCGAGTGGAAATCGAGTGTCCCCCCGGCTGTATTCAGGAAAATCGTGCTGAAATCAGCACCGGTGAAGGCCCCGTTTCCCGCTGACGCTCCCGACACGGCGAGCTGGAAATTCTGGAAAGCATTCGAAAAAGCGGGTCCCGAGAAGGACGTGAAGCCCGGGTTGTTGAAAAGCGACGTGTCGAGCGTGAAGGTGGCGGTCGCGGAAGCACCGTTGCCGTAGCTGGCCCCCGACCACTCGGTCTGGATGTCGATAAGATCCGCACGGGAACTGGTGACCAGTGCCAAGGCGGCTGCGAAAGAAAGGAAAAGATTTTTGGTTTCCATTTTTTGCGTGCAACAGGCTTGAGTTACTTTTTTGAAATACTTGATCTGAATCAAGGTTGTCCAGAAAAATCTTTCGCTTCTTGAAAAAAACCTGCTGCCCCATGGCAAAAACCGCCGGTGGAATCGGGTCAGGCCGCCATCGACCAACCGCCCTATTTCAGGCAGGAGCTCACAATCTCTTCGATGATTTCCTTTTTAATATCAGTTTTCTGAGCTGATCTCCCAATGGCCTTCGCGAGAATGAAGAGATTTCTTCCATTGCTGAATTTTTTATCCCGCGCCATGCTGCTCATGACACGCTGTAGCGTGACACGGGGGTCATCGCAGCCCGTCGGCAAACCAGCTCGTTCAAGCAAGGCCTTCGACCTTGCAAGAACGCTCTCGTCGCACTCTCCCAGAAAAACAGCGAGTTTGGCAGCCGCGACCATCCCAATAGAGATGGCTTCACCGTGAGTGAAGCGGTATTCCGCCGCCATTTCTATCGCATGCCCAAATGTGTGGCCGTAATTTAAGACATTGCGAACGCCCAATTTATCCTTCTCGTCAAGCTTGACTATGTCCGACTTGATATGGAAGCACTTGCTGACCACCCAACGCAAAACAACAGGATCAAGCGCAACGAGTTTCTCGATGTTGCTCTCAAGATACTCGAAGAGATCGCGGTCACAAACTACCCCGTATTTGATGACCTCGGCAACCCCGGAGCGCACTTGCCTTTTCGGCAAGGAATGAAGCAGCGAAAGATCGGCAAAAACAAGCCTGGGCTGGTAAAACGCGCCGAGAATATTCTTCGCGTTTTTCATGTTTACCGCGACTTTTCCTCCTACTGCACTATCAACACATCCCAAGACGGTGGTTGGGATTTGAACATAGGGGACGCCTCTGCGATACGTCGCTGCGGCAAACCCGCCCATATCGCCAACAACGCCACCACCCAAATTGACGACAAGCGGAATTGCCTCTGACTCAGGGAATTCCTCTAAAAGAAACTCGCAGCATTTCGTGAATTCCGCCCAATTTTTATTTCCTTCGCCATCTGGAATGTTGTGGCGGGCGACCTTCGTAAATCCTGCGTTTAAAAGCGATTTCTTAACAGCGTCGAAGTATAAATCCCCGACAGTTGGGCTTGTAAAAACAGCAGCCTCCTCTTGTCCGAGACCAAGTTCACGGAGCTGCTCTCCAAACTCCGAAATTCCATTGTCGCAAACCATTATCGGGTAGGATCTCCCTTGATCTAGATCGACAGGAATGATGTCGAATCCTTCAAACGCTCTTTTCATGTTGCGAGGGTATTGCATAGGTGGGTTTCACAATTTTGGCACTCTGTGCATGGTTGCGCATGCATCTCAAAGGACAATAGATCGCGATGCCGAGCTCGCAACAAATTCCGCTCCGGGGCTCCGGCGCGGTTTCACGCGGAAGAGGCGGAGGACGGCGACGAAAAACAGCGGGATGAACAGGATGCCGAAGAACGTCGCCGAGAACGTGCCGCCGATGACTCCGGTGCCGATGGCGTTCTGCCCGCCGGAGCCGGCGCCGGTCGAGAGCGCGAGGGGCAGGACGCCGAGCATGAACGCGCACGAGGTCATGAGGATCGGGCGCAGGCGCTGGCGCGAGGCCGCCAGCGCGGACTCGACAAGCCCCATGCCCCCGTCGAAATTCGCCTTGGCGAACTCGACGATGAGAATGGCATTTTTCGCGGAGAGCCCGACGATCGTCAGCAGCCCGACCTGGAGGAACACGTCGTTGGCCAGCCCCCTGCTCAACGTCGCCACGACCGCACCGAGAATCCCGAGCGGCACGGACATCATCACGGCGGTCGGGATCGACCAGCTTTCGTAGAGGGCGGCGAGGCAGAGGAAAACGACCAGCAGCGAAATGGCATAGAGCGAGGCGGACTGCGCGCCGGCGGCGATTTCCTCGTAGGAGAGCCCGCTCCACTCGAAGCCGATCCCCTTCGGCAGTTGGCTCGCGATAGCCTCCATCGCCTTCATGGCGGTGCCGCTGCTCTCGCCCGGGGACGGCTGGCCGAGGATCTCCATCGACGGGCGGCCGTTGAAGCGCTCGAGGCGCGGCGAGCCGTAGGTCCACTCCCCGCTGGCAAAGGCGGAGAACGGCACCATTTTTCCCGAGGCGTTGCGCACATACCATTTCCCGAAATCCTCCGGCTGCATGCGCGAGGGCGCGTCCCCCTGGAGATACACGCGCTTGATCCGGCCACGGTCCTCGAAATCATTGATGTAGGCGGACCCCCATGCTGTCGAGAGCGTGTTGTTGATGTCGGCGATCGTCAGCCCGAGGGCACCGGCCTTTTCGTGGTCGATCTTGATCCGGTATTGGGGCTCGTCATTGAGCCCGTTCGGCCGCACCGCGACCAGCCCGGCGCTTTTCGCGGCCATCCCGAGGAGCTGGTTGCGCGCCTCCATGAGTTTTTGATGCCCGACCCCCGCCTGGTCGATGAGCTGAAAATCGAAACCCGTCGCATTGCCCAGCTCGAACACGGCCGGCGGCGGAAACGCGAAAGCCAAGGCCTCGCGGTAGCTCATGAACCGCATCATCGCCCGCTTGGCGATGGCCTGCACGCGGTTTTGTTTTCCGGGGCGGCTGTCCCAGTCTTTGAGCCGGATAAAAACGAGGCCGGCATTCTGCCCGCGGCCGCCAAAGCTGAACCCGGCCACGGTCAGCACCGACTCGACGTTTCCCTTTTCCTCGTTGAGAAGGTATTCGCGGACCTTGTCGAGGACCTTTTCGGTGCTGCTGAGCGGGGATCCCGGCGGGGTCGTGACCTGCGCGAACATGATCCCCTGGTCCTCGTCCGGAAGGAAGGACGTGGGAAGCTGTTTGAACAGGACCGCCATCGCCGCGACGATCGCCAGATAAAGGACGATGAACCGTCCGCTCCGGCGCAGAATGTTCGCGACGGTGCCCTCGTAGCGGTTCGTGCCCCAGCGAAATGCCGTGTTGAACCATCCGAAAAATCCCCGGGTGGCCTCGCGGTGGCCCTTGGGGATCGGCTGGAGCATCGTCGCGCAAAGGGCCGGCGTGAAAATCAGGGCGACCACCACCGAGAGGGACATGGCCGAGACGATCGTGATCGAGAACTGCCGGTAGATGACGCCGGTGGAACCGCCGAAGAATGCCATGGGCACAAAAACGGCGGAGAGAACAAGGCCGATGCCGATGAGGGCACCGGTGATCTGCTTCATGGATTTCCGCGTGGCCTCCCTGGGGGAAAGCCCTTCCTCCGACATCACCCGCTCGACATTTTCGACCACCACGATGGCGTCATCGACCAGGAGCCCGATCGCAAGCACCATCGCGAACATCGTCAGCGTGTTGATCGAAAACCCGCACGCGGAGAGCACGGCGAACGTGCCCAGCAAAACCACCGGCACGGCGATCGTCGGGATCAGCGTCGCGCGGAAATTCTGCAGGAACAGATACATCACGCAGAAAACCAGCAGCACGGCCACGAAGAGCGTCTTGACCACCTCGTGGATCGAGATCTCGACAAAGGGCGCGGTGTCGAGGGGATAGACGACTTTCAAGCCGGGCGGGAACGTGGGCTGGAGCCGCTTCATCGTGGCCCTCACCGCCTCGACCGTCGTGAGCGCGTTCGCCCCCGTCGCCAGACGGATCGCCATGCCGGAGGTCGGCTCGCCGTTGTATTTCGCGGCGACCGAGAAATTCTCCCCGTCCAGCTTGATCTCCGCGACATCCTTGAGGCGGATCTGCCCTCCGCCCGGGTCCACGCGCAGGAGGATTTTTCCGAACTCCTCCGGCGTCGAAAGCCGCGAGGGACCGAGGACCGTGGCATTGATCTGCTGGCCCCGCACCGAAGGCAGGCCGCCGATCTCGCCCGACGCGACCTGCACGTTCTGGGCGGAGATGGCGTTGCGCACGTCCGCCGGTGTGAGCCCGTAATTCGTGAGCTTTGTCGGATCGAGCCAGATGCGCATCGCGTATTGGGCCCCGAAAACCTGGAAGTCCCCGACTCCCGGCGTCCGGCTGATCGGGTCCTGGATGCTCGACACGACGAAATCCTGGAGGTCCGCGGCGTTCATGCTTCCGTCGGTGGAGACGAACGCGACGATGGCCAGGAAATTCCTCGTGGATTTCGCCACGCGGATCCCTCGCTGCTGGACCTCCTGCGGCAAGAGCGGGATCGCCAGCGACAGCTTGTTCTGGACCTGGACCTGGGCCACGTCCGGGTTCGTCCCCTGGCGGAACGTGAGCGTGATCGTCATGTTCCCGTCCTTCGTGCTCTCGGACGAAAAATAGAGGAGGTTGTCGATGCCGTTCATCTGCTGCTCGATCACTTGGACGACCGAGCTTTGGACGGTTTCGGCCGAGGCGCCGGGGTAGTTCACGGTGATCGAGACCGCGGGCGGCGCGATGCTCGGATACTGGGCGATGGGAAGCGTCTTCAGGGCGAGCACCCCCGCCAGCATCATGAAGATGGCGACGACCCACGCAAAGATCGGCCGGTCGATGAAAAAATTAACCATGCCCTATTTCGCGGAAGCTTCCGGGATTTCCACGGGCCGCACTTCCGCCCCCGGCGCAATTTTTTGAAGCCCCTCGACGATCAGCCGGTCGCCGGCTTTCAGCCCGTCGGTCACGAGCCATTTGTCGCCGATCGCGCGATCGGTTTTGAGCACGCGCAGCTCGACCTTGTTTCCCTCGCCCACGACAAACGCGGTCGGCTCGCCGCGCACGTTGCGGGTGACGCCTTTTTGCGGGGCCAGGATCGCCTGGTCGTTGGTGCCTTCGCTCACGATCGCCCGGACAAACATGCCCGGCAACAGCTCCCGGCGCGGGTTCGGGAACACGGCGCGCAGGGTCACGGAGTCGGTTCCCGGATCCACGCTCACCTCGGAAAACTGCAGCGTGCCCGGCTCGGAATACTGCGTGCCATCCTCGAAGACCAGCCGGGTCGCGGCTTCCTTGGTTTGAGAGTTTTTGAGTTGCCCTGAAGCGAGCTCGCGCTGCAGGCGCAGCAACTGGTTGCTCGACTGGGTGACATCCACGTAGATCGGATCGAGTTGCTGGACCGTGGCCAGTGCCCCGGCTTGGCCGGATGTCACGAGCGCGCCCTCGGTCACCATGGAACGCCCGATAAACCCGGCAATCGGAGAAAGGACCTTCGTGTATTCCAGGTTGATCCGGGCCTCCTCCAGCGCCGCGTTGCGCGCTGCGATATCCGCCTCCGCCTGGCGCATCACCGCGAAGGAATCGTCGTAATCCTGCTGGCTGATCACCTTGGTGCTGGCCAGCTTTTTGCGGCGGTCCATCAGGAGCTCCGCCACATGCGCCGCCGCCTCCGCCTTGGCCACGGCCGCTTTCGCGCTGTCATAGGCGGTTTGATAGGTTGCCGGATTGATCTGGTAAAGCTGCTCGCCCAGCTTCACCTCGGCCCCTTCCGTGAACATCCGATTGAGGATGATCCCGCTCACCTGCGGGCGCACCTCCGCGATCCGGCAGGCGGCGGTCCGCCCGGGCAGTTCCGTGACAATCTCCGCGCGTTGCGGGGCCAGGGTCACCACCGCGACCTCCTGCGGGGGCATCCCCCCCGGCGGCATCCCCGCAGGAGTTGCGGCCTTTTTTCCGCATCCGCTCAAGGAGACCAAAGCGATGATCGCAATCCATGCGAAGAAAATCCGGCGTCGCAATCTTAATCCGCCGGGAGATGATAGGTGGTTCATACGGGCAATAATTGTCTCGGTCCTGAAAAGGGATTTCGTTGCTCGGTCGGCTCCTGCTTTCAAGCAAAAGAAAGAGACGAATAACACCTCTCCTTTCCCGTGAAATCCCCGCTTGTCTATATTGTTAAGCGCTTTGATTATTAATCTGGTTGATTATATGGGGATCGGAAAAAAGTCAAGTCGGCGAGGAAATATTGCAGGGTGCTGATGTTTCATCCTTTCCAAAAGCCTGCGGGCTGTTTCATTAGTGTGAATGATGTTTGCCATCAAGCGTCTGTTCCTCCTGCTGCTGATCGTTTTTGCCGCCTATTGTTTCTGGCCGAGAACGTCGTCGATGACGGGGTTTGATCCCGAGCGGATGTCGGAGTTGCAGATTGCCATTTGGAAAGGTGCGGAGGACAAGCAGAAACCGTCGTTGGTCATCCCGCTTTTCAAAGAGTATGCGGGCCAATACAACCTGCCACCGATTTCGGCGTTGAAAATAGCCTTCGACACCGCACGGGCGCTGCGTCTTTTTCACTCGTCGCCGGATGCCGCGGACCAGGAGAAGGCACTGCTGCCGCTACAGGTCGTTTTTCTCACCCTCAAGTCCAACACGAAAGCCGGCTTCGACTCGACGGCGGCGGCACGGATCGAGCTCACGACCTGGATCCTGCGGGCCGATCACGCCAAACGCGCGCAACTCACGACCGCATGGGCGGAATCGGTCGCCCTTCTCTACGGGCATTCTGCCGACGAGTGCCTGCCCGCGGCGAAGAAATTTTCCATCGCGTCCAAATTGGCCGAGGAAGGCAAGTGGGACGAAGCGCAATCCAGTGTCCTGGAAGCCTGGAAGGCGATCAAGAGCCTGTCTCCCCCCGAAAAATAGAGCATCAGGACTGCAGAAACCGGGCGAGCATGGCCGAGAGTTCCGCCATTTTGAACGGCTTGGTGAGGACGGCATCCATGCCGGCGGCGAGGCATCGCTCCCGGTCGCCAGGCATGACATTGGCGGTGAGGGCGATGATGGGAAGCCGAGTGCCGGACTCGAGCTCCCGGATTCCTCTCGTCGCCTCCAGACCGTCCATCACCGGCATCTGCATGTCCATGAGGATGGCGGAAAATTTCTCCGGGGCGAAAGCATCGACCGCCTCCTGCCCGTTAGTCGCGAATTCGGCCCGGCAACCCAGGTGTTCGAGCATTTTGCCCGCGAGGATCCGGCTGGACAGATCATCCTCGACGACAAGGACAGGATTGTCGGCGGGCGGGCTCCACGTCGCGCCACCCTTATTGTCAGGACTGGATGAAGTGTCGCCGCTCCCGTTGTTGGGAGAAGCCGGTGCCCCATCCCGGAGCGGGAACCTGAACGTGAACCTGCTGCCTTTGCCCGGGTTGGACACCACGCCGAGAGTGCCCCCCATGGCCTCCGCAAGGCGCAGCGAAATCGCGAGCCCGAGCCCGGTGCCCTCGAACTGGCGGCTGACCGTCGAGTCGGCCTGCGTGAAGGGCTTGAAGAGATACCCGATCATCTCGGGGGCGATCCCCGGACCGGTATCCTCGACGGAAAATTCCAGAGCCGGGCAGCCATCCAGGGAAGACGTCGCGATCTCCAGGACCACCGCCCCCCGCCGGGTGAACTTGATCGCGTTGCCGAGGAGATTGATGAGAATCTGCCGGATCCGCCGGATGTCGCCCGTGATCTCTTCCGGAACATCTGCGGCCGTCACGCTGGAAAATTCGAGGCCTTTGTCCGCGGCGGCCTTCCGGATCGGGCTGCAGGAGGATTCCACGAGCGCCGCAACGAGGATCGGGGCGGATTCGATCTGCATGTGCCCTTTGTCGATGCTGGAAAAATCCAGGATATCGTTGACGAGGTCGAGGAGGTGCTTCCCGCTGTCGAGGATCGTCTTCGTGAATTCCTCCTGCTCCTCGTCGAGCCGTGTTCCGGAGAGGAGTTCGGCGAACCCGAGAACCCCGTTGAGCGGCGTGCGGAGCTCGTGGCTCATCAACGCGAGAAACTCGCTTTTCGCCCGGGCGGCACCCTGCGCTTCGACGGCGAGTTCGTCCGCACGGACCTTCTGCTCCTCGAGATAGCTGTTGAGTGCCTTCAACTCCTCCTCCGCGATTTTGCGCTCGGTAATGTCGGTGGAGACGCCAAGGATGGCCGGCTTGCCGCCCCATGCAACCTTCTTCGCAAAGACCTGCAACGGGAGCGTGCTCCCATCCTTGCGGCAATGGGCCACCTCGAATACGGCCTCGCCCAGCTCCTCGATGAGGCGGACGCGCTCCTTAAACAGGGCCTTGCTTTCCGGCACATCCAGATCCCCCAGGCTCAAGGCCATCAATTCCTCATGACCGTAGTCGTGCCAGACGGAAGTCCTGCGGTTCGCATACAAAAACCGTCCCTCGAAATCGTGCACGGTGATCGAGCACGGCGCGGCATCGAGCATCTCCGACATCATCCGGGTGAGTTCCTCCGCCCGCCTTCGCTCGGTGATGTCCAGTGTGATCCCGAATGTTTTCCCGGGCCGCCCGTCGGCACCGACCTCCAGTTCCATCGAGCTGACCTCCACCACCCGCTCCGAGCCGTCGAGACGAACGATGCGCCAGTCAATGGGTTGGGAAGGCCGCCCGGCACGCGCATCGCTGACCACCCGCTCCAGCTTCCACAAATCCTCCGGATGCATAAATTGTGCAACACTGGCGATATCGCCACCAAAAGTGTAAGGGTCGGCCCCATAGATCCGGAACAGTTCCTCCGAACACGAAATCCTGTCGGAAGGGATGTCCCAGGACCAGTTTCCCAGGTGGGCTATCGCCTGGGCCCGCGAGAGATCCTCTTCGCTTTTGCGCAGATCCTCCTCCTTCCGCTTGAGCTCGCAAATATCCCATGCAATGTCAGCCAGTTGTGAAACGGTTTTGACATCGTCACCGGTATAATCGGCCGACTTGTTGCCCACGCCAAGAATCGCAACAATCTTCTCGTTCCGGAGCACCGGCACCACCAGCTCACGAATGATGGAAGCGTGTCCGGGCGGCAATCCCTTGCGATGGGGCAGCGCCGCATAGTCGTTGTGGATAACCGGACGGTTCTCGCGAATGCAATCCACCCAGACCCCCGCCTCCGACACGTCGTAGTGCCGGCCTTTCCCTTCCGCCTGGCACATGTCCCGGGACGTGCGCGTGGACCAGGCCTGGAGCAGGAGCGTTTGCTGATCTTCTGCGAGGAAATGATAGAAGCCGACCTGGCTGCCGGTCAGCGCCTCTGCTTCGTCGAGCGCCGCCACGAGCAGATCTTCCAGCGAGTGCGTGCCAGAGAGATCGACCAGCCGCAGCCGTGCCTTCATGATGCTTCCGATCTTCCTTCGCTCCTCCTCGCGGGCAAAGTTGTCGAGAGCGAAGCTGACGTCGTCGGCCATTTCCTCCAGCAGCTCCCGCACTTCCTCATCGAACACATGGGCTTTGTCGCTGAAGATGCCAAGAGCTCCGATGGTTTTTCCACCCCTGCGCAGTGGCAGCGCGGCGGACGCCATCCATCCGTAACGGGTGCCGTGCTCATGCCACGGCGCCGTGGTCGGGTCGTTCTGGTAATCCTGGCACCAGACCGGCCTGTTCTCGCGGATCGCCGAGCCCGTGGGGCCGCGCCCGGTGGCGTCCCGCTCATCGGTCGAAATCCGGATTCCCTGAAGGTAATCCGTGCCAGAACCGTATGTGGCCACGGGGCGGACCATTCCGGTCGCCTCATCCACCATGCCGATCCACGCCATTTTCATTCCGCCAAATTCCACCACCCTGCTGCAGACTTGCGGCAGCAACTCCTCCAGCGAACTGGAATGCACGATGGCCTTGTTGCACTGGCTCAGCGCCGCGTAGAGCTGGGTCAGGCGCGCGATCCTGGCATCGGCCTTGTAACGCTCGGTGACATCGCTGAAAACGAGAACCACGCCGACAATTTCTCCGGACAAATTCCGGATGGGAGCGGCGCTGTCCGCGATCTGGAATTCCCTGCCGTCGCGGGCCAGAAGCACCGTGTGGTTGGCCAGCCCGACCGTCACCCCGCGGGCGATGACCTGCTCCACCGGGTTCTCCACCGGGTTGCGCGTATGGGCATTGATGATGCGGAACACCTCTCCCATCGGCCGGCCCGCAGCCTCCGCCAAGGGCCAACCGGTCAGCCGTTCTGCAACGGGGTTCATGCGGGTGATCCGTCCCTCGGCGTCGGCGGCGATCACCGCGTCTCCAATGGAATGCAGCGTGATGGCCAAGTTCGCCTCGTTCTCGCGCATCGCGGCCTCCGCCATGTGGCGCTCCGTGATGTCCTGCACGATGCCCGCCATGCGCACCGGCTTGCCCTCGGCATTTCGCTCGTGTGCCCCCGCGGCCCAGATCCACCGCACCACGCCGTCCGTGCGCCGGATGCGGCACTCGAAGCCCCAGTCGGAATGCGTCTCGGTCGCCCAGCGAAAACACCGGTCCACCTCCGCGCGGTCCTCGGGCAGGACATGTTCGAGGAACATCTCGTAGGTCCAGGCCGGCAGCTTCGTCTCGTAGCCGAAAATCCGGTCGTGAAGCGACGTGCGGTGCGCGGTGTGGTCCACCAGATCGAGTTCCCAGGCACCGGCCGACATCGTTTGTAGGGCAAAGCGCAACCGATCCTCGCTTCTTCGCAGCTCCGCTTCCGTCTGCTTATGGAAAGCGATTTCGCTCTCGAGCTGCTCGTTGATAATTTTGAGGGTGGCGGTCTGGCCTTCGTGTCGGGCGCGCAGGCGGGACAATTCCAACTGCATCCGCACCCGGGCGAGCAGCTCCCCGGCATGAAACGGTTTGGTCACGGAATCCACGGCGCCCAGCTTGAGCCCCTCGATCCTCTCATCCACCTCCGCAAATGCGCTGAGCAGGAGGATGGGGATATCCCGGGTTTCGGCCCGCGCCTTGAAGCGCTTGAGGACTTCGAATCCACCCATGCCCGGCATCCGGATATCGAGCAGGATGAGGTCCGGCAACCCGTCCGCCACCGAGGCCAGCGCGGGTTCTCCGCCGTTGACCGCCCGCACACCGTAGCCGGCAGACGTGAGGACATGGCTCAATGGTTCGAGCCATCGCGGCTCGTCATCGACGACGAGAATTCTGCCTTGGTGGGACATGATAGACGACCGAAACCCGTTTTCTCACTTTCCGGCAAGGCATTCAAGATGCGAATGGCGGCGGCGCACGGAGGGAAACATCCCGCGCTTTCTCAGGCTTTATACCAAGGATCCCCGGTGGTCTGCGGGGCGAGAACAATCCGGATCCCCGCATTGTTGCGCCCCTTGTCCGGCTGGCATTTGTCCCGGCGGGAAGACATGAGGAGCTCGGGATCATCGTTGAAACAGGACGCGCCTCTCAAAACCCGGAAGCTGCTGCCTTTTTCGAATTCATCCACGCACCACTCCCAGACATTGCCGCCCAGATCGTAGATGCCGAATTTGTTCGGGGCAAAACTGCCGACGGGGGACGTTTCCGGGAAATCATCGACCCCGAGCCGCGCATGGTAATTTCCGGCTCCCGGCGGCGGCGGGAAATCCGATCCCCACGGGAATCCCTCGATCACCCCGCTGCGGCCCTTCGGGTTGATGGCATACTCGTGCGGCAACCCGACGGCGGCGCTCCACTCCTCGTCCTTGGGGATGCGGTATTGAAACTGCGAGGTGATCAGGCCGAGCCGGATCTCCCGCTTGGTGAGCCACTCGCAGAAAAGGTGCGCGTCCGTCCATGAGACATTGACGACCGGATGGTCGGGGCCCTGGGGAAAATCCACGGCTGGCATCACGGCTTCGGTCTCGGCGCAATATTGCCCGTAATCCCTGACGCGCAACAGCCAGACACAGAAAAGGGTTTTGCTGCGGGTGGTCGGCACGAAAGGCATCCCGAGGCTGTTCAGGAACGGATGCCCCACCGCAGCCTTCGCGGGGTTGTCGGTGTGGTCGCCCTCTTCCTTCGGCTCTTTCCCGGCGTGCAGAACCCTGGGGGCGGGCTTTGCGGGCGGTTCCGGAGCAGCGGGCAGCGAGGCCGCGTCGAGCGGAGGCGCGGCGCTTGAAAACGCGGCGAGCAGGCGTTTGCGGTCCCCCAGCTTCGCGACCCCGATTTCCCGGAGATCGGAGTCGGTCAACCCGGCCAGCAGCGAATCGTCGATCTTCTCCTTGCGGAATGAAGGATGCAGACCGCTGAGCCCGAGCTGGGCCAATGTTTGTTCGAGCTTGGATGCCATTTTAGAGCGCCTGCGGAATAATATCAAACCGCATCCGGCACTGGCAAGAGAGCTTACAGCCCCAGCGAAGGATCGGAAAGCACCTTCAGGGCTTTTTTCACGTCGCTGACGCGCAGGATCAGAAGGCCCTTTTTGGCGGTCGGCATGGAAGCGAGGTAGGCGTATTCGATGTTGACCTTCGTGGCCGAAAGCGCCTTGGCGATTTTCGAGAGCCCGCCCGGACGGTTGTCGTTCTCGATCATGATCACGTCGTTCTCGACGACCAGCGTCCCGTGCGACTCGAGGAGCGCGATGGCGCGGCGCGTGTCGCTGACCACCATGCGGACGACCGCGTGATCCACGGTGTCCGAGACGGTCAGCCCGTAAATGTTGATCTTGTCTTCGGCGAGGGCGTCGCAGACCGCGGCGAGGGTCCCCGGTTTGTTGGCGATGAAGATGGCGAGCTGTTCGACGATGCGGACGGATTTCATAGGAGCGACATTCGCACAGCCCGGCGCGGGAGTCGAAGGAATTTGCAATCCGTCATTGAGCGCGCCCGTTCCTCCGCTAATTTGGAGGCCTTGGAAATTCCGATATCCATCGAGAGCGTCGCGTTCGGCGGGGCGGGCGTTGGCCGCCTGCCGGACGGGCGGGTGTGTTTCGTGCCCCTCACGCTGCCGGGCGAGAGGGCCTTGGTCCGGGTCGTCCGGGAAAAAAAATCCTTCGTCGAAGCCGAGGTGGTTCGGCTCACCGAGGCGTCTGTCGGACGGGTGTCGCCTCGCTGCCCGATCTTCGGAAAATGCGGGGGATGCGCCTACCAGCACGCCGCCTACCCTCGCCAGCTCGACATCAAGCGCGGGCAGGTCCGGGATCTTTTGCGGAGGATCGGCAGGATCGAGGACGCGGATGTGCGGCCCGTGCTCCCCTCGCCGTCCGAATGGGAATACCGCAACCGGATCTCCGTGCATGTCCGGGACCGAGCGGTCGGATTCCATGGACGGAAATCCCACCGCATCGTGCCGGCCTCGCACTGCCCGATCGCCACGGCTCCGGTCAACGAGCAGCTTGCCGCACTCGCCAAAAACCCGCCGCGGGAAAACCAGCGGATCACGCTGAGGGAAAGATCCGACTACCATGGGTTCAGCCAAGTGAACCCGGGAGCCGCGGAGGTCCTTGCATCGGCCGTGTCGGACATGCTCGCCGGGGATCGCGCGCTCCTGGTGGACGCGTATTGCGGGGCAGGATTTTTTTCCAAAAAAATGGCGTCGCGCTTCAAAAAAATCATCGGCATCGAGTGGAGCGCCGGCGCCGTGCGGGCGGCGAAGGCGACGGCGCCGGAGAACGAATCCTACCTCGAAGGCGCGGTGGAGTCCCATCTCGCGCAGGCGCTGGAATCCTCGCCCCCCGCAGAAACCGCGCTGCTGCTTGATCCGCCTGCGGAGGGGATCTCCGCGGAGGTTGTCGAAATCCTCGGGAAATACCGCCCGGCCTCCGTGGTGTATGTCTCCTGCGATCCCGCGACGCTCGCCCGGGATTTGAAGAAACTTGGCACTTGGTATGGCGTCGATTATATCCAGCCGGTCGATCTGTTTCCGCAAACCGCCGAAATCGAATCCGCCGCAATACTGAAATCCCTATGATGCTCCGACGACGCTTTGGACGCACCGGCCTGGAGATGCCGGTCTTCACCTGCGGGGGAATGCGCTTCCAGCATTCCTGGAAAGACGAGGAGATTGTTCCGGACGAGGGCCAGAAAAACCTGGAGAAGACGGTCCTGAAGGCGCTCGATTCCGGGATCAACCACATCGAGACCGCGCGCGGCTACGGCAGCTC
>Ga0316229_1000812_pt1 | contig 36969 bp, 23 predicted proteins | sample TBH18023metaG_FD_206011 | JGI IMG/M metagenome (GOLD analysis project Ga0316229, IMG submission 206011) | Freshwater microbial communities from Trout Bog Lake, Wisconsin, USA - TBH18023 | ecosystem: Environmental > Aquatic > Freshwater > Lake > Hypolimnion/Profundal zone | place: USA: Wisconsin... | reverse complement strand
CTGGCAGGCCGGCGATGTGACGGAGTTCAGCGGGTGTGAAAGGCCTGTCCACGTCACCGCGTGGGAGAAACGCTTTGGCGCCATAGCGTTCCATAAGCTGACTCTCAACCTCCTCGGTTGGCAGAAGCTTCAGGGCCAGCGATTCCATGTAAATCTGGTCGTTTGTGGCCCCCTCGGCAATGCGCTGGCGATAGAGCACATCCCACCAGAAGCTCTTATTATCGCGTATGTGGTCAGTGCTGGGGAAGATGATGGCCGGCACATTAAACTGGCGGAGGATGGGCAGAGCCAAGACGTTGTTGTAGTAGCCATCGTCAAAAGTAATTATGGCGTACTTGCCGTCCGCGGGAAGCCCTGAGAGCAATTGGTCGGGGCCGATGAAGCGATATCCGCAGCCCAGATAATACTGGATGAGGTTGCGGAACTGGTCCACGGTAGTTCGTTCGAGGGGATCGACGACATTGGTTTCCATTTCACGCTCGTCGCGGAAGAGCGAATGAAAGAGAAAGGCCAGCAGTCCGGGGCGTTCGCTACAAACCGAGAGGGAAACGCGGGCCATAGCGGCGTCGGTGCTGCGAATCGCGTGTTTGAATGCATCGACAATCATGATATTGGTCGGACCTCCATGACGCGATCGGTGACAGACGAAATGCGATGGCGCTCATCGGCACGCAAGTTGGGGCGGGCGACCTGACGATAGGCCTGCAACGTGCGCTCGACCATGGCGTCTATCGTAAAGAGTTGGGAATGGCGTCGGGCCGAATCGCCCATCCGCGCCAGCAGCGACGGATCGCGTGCCAACTGAATCAAGGCCGCCGCGAATGCGGCGACATTGTCCGTCGTCACCACGCGCCCGCTGATGCCATCATCCAGAAGACTTTCGATGCCAGCGGAGGCGGTGGCCACGACGGGCAACCCTGCGGCCATCGCTTCGAGAACGACGTAGGGGAGACCTTCCTTGCGGCTGGGCATGGCGAAAACATCAAAAGCGGCAAGAACGGTGCGGGCATCGCGCTCGCCAACAAAACTAACCCTGGTCAGTATTCCGAGGCGTTGGGCCAGTTGGTTCAGCGAATTGGTCAGAGGACCGGAGCCAACCATCACCAGACGCGCCCGGGGCACGGCGGCTAGGGTCGAGGCGAAAGCCTCCACAAGTATTTCAGGGGCCTTTTGGGAAACCATGCGGCCAACAAAACCGATTACTATGTCGTCAGGAGCCAGTTGCAAGGCAGCGCGGGTCTCATCCCGCGGTGGCAATTGCGCCGGTCCCACTCCATTGGGAATGAGGGTCACGCGCGATCTGCCGAGTTTCAGGCGGATGGCGGCGCGGGCTTCTTCGGGAGAAACGGCGATGATGCGACTGGTTCTCCAACTCAATAACAGTTCGATGCCCAGATAGAAGAGCCAACGCCACCGTGGCATGAGCGGATCGACAAGAATCAGGCCATGCAGCGTGTAGAAGGGACGCAGGGAAGTCCCCAAAGCGGCCAAGCGGGCCAGGGCTCCACCTTTGGAACTGTGACCATGGATGATGTCGAATGGTCCGAAATCGCGAAGGTAGCGGCGGATGGCCATGCAGGCGCCAATATCGCCGGGGTTGGGCGGGGCGCGTAGTTTCAGGGCCAGGTGGCGCATACCACTGATGGACGTAAGCCGGTCGGTAAACAAGCGGTCGGTTCGTCCGGTGGAGTATATCAGGTGGACATCGCAGCCACGGCGGATAAGGCCTTCGGCCAAATCCAGCACATGACGGCCGGTTCCCCCCGCTGCGGATTCCACAATGAGAAGAATTCGCAGGTTGGTAGGATCGGCGGCGGTATGCCAGTGGGGTTGGTGGCGAGGCTGGCGTGTAGCATCGAGGGGAACCGGGAAGAATGTCATGTTCGGAGCGATGGGCATGGCAAAGTCTCTTGATTCATATTCATTGCGCGGCGTTCAACCACAACGGGGACATACCAGGGTTAGCGAACTGGTCCAATGAAGCATCAATGTAGTGGCCATTGTGAGGGCCAGAGGCAGCTACGGTTTCATAAAGACGTTCGTAACGGCGGGCGATGGCAGTTAGATCAAAGAGTTTGCAGACGCGGCGGCGCGCTGCCTGGCCGATTACTGCCCGGTCTGCGTCGGAAATACTAAGGAGCTTGGCGCAGGCGGCAGCCAGCGCCTCCGGATCGCGGGGGGGGACGGCCAAGCCGGTGTCGCCGATCATGAAAGCCGAGTCGCCCACATCAGTGACGACGCAGGGCACCTGGCTAGACATGGCCTCGCCGATGGCCATGGGAAAGGCCTCACTGATGGAAGATGAGACCAGGAGATCAAGGGATGGATATATGGCGGCAACGTCGTCGCGTCGTCCGAGGAGATGGCAGCGATTCATGATGCCCAGGGCGTCAATCTGGCGGCAAAGTTCAATATTGTGACAGTCCACGCCGCTGCCGCAGAGAAGAAAGCGGGTGGCGGGTAACTGTCTGGCTAAGAGCGCCGCCGCCTGGAAAAAGGTGGCATGATCCTTAAGAGGGTGATAGCGAGCTACCAACCCGACCAACGGTGAGGCGGCGTCGATGCCCAACTGCCAGCGCAGCCGGAGGCGTGCAACGGGATCAGCGTGGAAGGAACTGGTGTCAAACCCGTTGGGGATCACGATAAGTTTACCCGCGGCAAAACCATGACTGCGGTAAAGCTGGCGTGAATGCTGGGAGCAGAAAACGATTTGCCAGGGGATAACGCCGGAGAGCCTGGCGCAGGCCGCCACGGTCATAAGGGTGGTGCGTTTAGTAAGGCCGGCAACGTGGCGCGAGTGATGAATGCTCCAGATGGGTTTAGAGCGGGCGGAGAGCAAGCAGGCCAGCCCGCCGATAAGATTGGAGTGATCCATCCATGTATGGATGACGTCTGGGCGCAACTTGCGCAGATGACGGGCTAGGCGCAACAGTCCAAGAGGATCGGGAACGCCGGGTCGCATGCCCATGGCCACCACGGGAATGTGCGCCGCCAGAACCGGCCGTGCGACGCTCATATCGTCGATCAGGGTGGCAACCGATGCCTCAAAGCGTGTGGGATCGCTGCGCAGGAGAAGATTGGACAACATCGCTTCGGCGCCGCCGGAGGCGAAACTGTTGATGATGTGAAGAAGTCTGATTTTCCTGGTCATGGTGATTTACAAAGGTCTATGTCCAGTGGCCCTGGGAACGCAAATAGACACCTGGCATGCGTGATTCTGGCGCCATTTGAGGATCGGATACTCCGGTGATCGAAGCACACAATGCCCTGTAACTCCAACGCGAGCACAGTACAGCATGAACGTATATGGCGACAATTGGGAAAATTCGACGATTTCACGAATAGGATGAAGGGATAGCGGCCAAGGGCGTGAGACCCGTTTACGTGATACGCATGGCAGCGGGACATTTTCCCCGTTGTCAGCAAAGTGGCGTAATCGTAGCTTGCGTGCGCCGAGTAAGCATCACCTTGTAATGCGATCGCGGCGGATAGAACAATTGGATTACCGCGTGGGTGACAATTGGTGACGCCGATGGTTACAGAAAACATTGGGTTGCGTGTTCGGAACTTGCGGCGCAAGGGCAGCGACGGTTTCCGTTGCCGATGGGAGACACGGTTATGGCCAGCGAGATGATGTCTGCGACAAGAGTTTATGGAGAAGGCGGCCGGGCGACGGCGGATCACGTGGCGGCACCCATGCTGCTGGTGGCCTGGCGGCGCCGCTGGACTTTCATTTTGGTGACCAGCGTATGCATGGCGATCGGCGGAGCGTATCTATATAAAGCCACGCCACTGTATGTTGCAACAGCGCGCGTATTGGTTCAGAATGTCGCGCCAAAGGTGTTAAGTGAGACGGTAACGGAACGGGACTCATCGGGTTCAGAAGGAGAGAACTACCTGCAGACGCAGGGGGATGTGGTACAGTCGGCGCCGGTGCTGCAGCGGGCTATGGATGCAGTTGAGTGGTGGAAGATGCGTACTTTTGCTGCTGCGGAGGGGGATCCGATCGGGTATCTACGGCGGGTGGGGGTGTTGAGCGTGGAAGCATCGCGGAAGAGCGCAACGATAAGTATTGCCGTGGAATCTTCTGATGCCGCCGAAGCCGCTAAACTGGCGAACGCGGTAGCCGGCGCCTACATCGACGAAGTTGGTGATCAGAGAAAGGTTCTCGGCGTGGAGATCACCAGGGCGCTGCGGAACGAAAGGACGCTGCTGGAGCGACAGCGGGAGAACGTGGTGGCGTCGATGGCGACGCTTAAGCGGCAGATGGGCGTGGTGGCGCCTGGTGAGAATGGAGGAAACAGCGACATATCCCGGGAAACGGTGCTGTCGGCCGCGCTGACCGATGCCCAGATTGCGACGATTGACCTGCGGGCGCAGCAGGAGGCAATACGGGGGGCGCTGGTCAACCCGGAATCAATTCGGGCGTACGCGGAGTCGCACCAACCGGCGACCACCAGCGGCGACCGAGAATACGACGAACTGCGTACGGAATTGACACAGGCGGTCATATCGCTGGCGTCGCGGGCTGGCTACGACGGGGCGAAGAATCCGCGGATGCAGATCATGCAGGACGCGGTCGATGCACTCCGCCAGAGGCTGGCGGCCAAAGAACGATCCATGGTTGAGTCGCAGTTGGCGGATGTTTCAGGGCGGTTGGTGGCGGCTGAAGAGAAAGTGAATGAGCTTCGCAGCACACTGGAGTCCCAGCGCGGCCGCCTGGTGGACGCGACAGGTCCGATGGGGCAATACGCCGGCCTCAGCGCCCAGGCCGCCAGGATACTGACGCAGTGCGACTTGTTGGATTTGCGAATTGCCGAAGTAAATGCGAACAACGTGGCCAGTAAGCCGCTGCACATCAGGTTGATGGAAGCGGCGCTGGTGCCGACCAAGCCGGCCAAGCCCAATCGCATGCTTGTGATGGCGGCGGCATTCCTGATCGGCATGCTGGCTGGGTTGGGGGCGGCCCTGGCGCGGGAGGCGCGGGATTCGCGAATCAAGAGTCCGGGGGACATCCCGGTGAATATGGGAATAAGCGTCCTGGCTTCTGTTCCCCACAGCCGTTGGCATTCCCTGGCCCATCGCGGCCAGTTGCTGCGTATGAAGCCGCATTCAGCGGCGGCGGAGGCCTACCGGTCGATTAGGACCTGCCTGCGCTTTGGGTCGACGCAATCGGCCAGGACATTCCTCATAGCGTCGGCGATGCCACAGGACGGCAAATCCACCACGGCGAGCAACCTGGCAATTGCATTTGCGCAGGCTGGCGAACGGACTCTATTGCTTGACTGCGATCTGAGGGAGCCGGTACAGCACCTGATATTTCAGACCGGGCAGCGGGCGGGGCTAACCAGCGTGCTGGATCAGCAGGTGGAGTTGCAGGAAGCCATAAGCGGGACGCAAGTACCGGGGCTTTACGTCCTTCCCAGCGGTCCGCTGCCGACCAACCCATCGGAACTCCTGTCAGGCGAACGATTTACACGACTATTGAAAGCGATAGGGATGATTTTCGACAGAATAGTGATTGATTCGCCGCCACTGGCGAAGGTGAGCGATGCGGCGGTCTTGGCCGCTGCGGCCGATGCCACGCTGTTGGTGGTGAGGATGAACAAATCCAGGAGCGAACTTGGTGTGATGGCGGTGGACGTTCTGGAACGCGTGGGTGCCAGGCTGGTTGGCGCCGTGGCCAACGAAACCCGCCGGGTGGATGGGTGGGCGTACGGGGGGGCTGCTCAGAGGCCCTGGCGCCTGCCAGAGTCGGAGGCACGCCAGCGACAGCCTGGTGGCGTGGCTGAACTGACGGCGAGGACCTCCAAAGGAACGCGAAACGACCGTGTGGATGCGGGCGAGTATCGAAAGTTGCTGCTGGCAATGGAACGCCGGGAACGCGTCATTTCGGAAACCCAGCCGTCGGTGGACGCGGTTGCGCAGAGCCAGGCGTAGCCTAATGGATGGCAGGTAACCGACACCTGCGGAGACGTGGAAAACACCGAATGCGAAAATTGGGTCCTGGTGACAGTTAGTGCGCAAACAAGGAAGGCGGCTGGCCATGAGCAGAGATATGGAAGTTCAAGCGAAGATTGAGATGACAAGGTTCGGCACGCCAGCGCTGGTGCATACCCAGGCAGTGGCGAGAACAGTGGACCGATGGCCAAAGGCTGTGCCGCGGCGGTTAGAGATAAGGCCGAAGGAAGCGGCATCGGCCCAGGCACATCTGACGCCGGCAATGTGGAACGCGGTAGAAGTGTGGCGCTGGGTGAGGACGGTAGGTCCGATTGTGGCGGCTGATCTGGTGGCGCTGGGCATGACGACGGCCGCCGTGTATCTGGCTTGCAGACTGGTATTGGGCGCCACGCCAGGAGTTGTGGCCGTAGTGGCACTGCTGGTGCTGGCGTTGTTGCCATTGGCATACGGGATGAGCGGCATGTATTCCGAGGTCTGGCTGCATCCCGTGATGGCTCTGCGGCAGTTGACGCTGGTGAGCACGATTGTGCTGGCGGCGGGCGCTGTGGGTGGGCTGCTGATGTGGCCGGTGCCATTGTGGTGCCTGCTAGCCTGGCCTTTGGTGGTGTTCCTGGTTCCCTTCCTGCGGATACTCAGCAGGCGGTATCTCATTAGGCAGGCATGGTGGGGATTCCCGGCACTGGTTATTGGTTCGGGACACAATGCTGAGGAAGTTGTCCGCACGTTGCTGGAGTATCCCCGCGCGGGACTGCGGCCGGTATTGATGAGCGACTTGTGCGACATGTGCCACAAGTCGTCGGTTCCTGTCATCAATGATCTGAGCGCGATCAAGGAGCAAGTCCGGCGGCAGGCGATACGTCACGCGGTTGTTTCCCTGCCTGATATGTGCATGGGTCGCTTGACGGCGGTGCTCGATTTGTACAGCGACATAATTCCACATCTTCTGGTGGTGCCTAATAGTCTGGAGTTGCCATCGCTGTGGGGAGTCTCGCGTTACGGCGGGCAGATCAGTGGCATCCAGATGCGCAACGGTCTGCTGCTGGCGACGATGTTGTGCGTGAAGCGTGCGATCGACGTGAGCGTGGCCACTACGGCGTTGTGCCTTGGTGCGCCATTGATGGGGGCCATCTGGCTGCTGTTGAAGTTCAGTGGTCCGGGGCCGGTGTTCTTCGGGCACAGTCGGATCGGGCGACGCGGACGGAGTTTCAAGGCCTGGAAATTCCGGACCATGCATCCGGACAGCGACCGGATATTGCGCGAGCATTTAGCACGTTTCCCGGAGGCACACGTGGAATGGGAACGTAACCAGAAATTGCGTGACGATCCGCGGGTGACCAGGATCGGGCGAATTCTGCGCAGACTCAGCCTCGACGAGTTGCCGCAGTTATGGAATGTGCTGCGCGGCCACATGAGCTTGGTTGGTCCTAGGCCGATCGTAGGCGCTGAAGTCTCCCGTTATGGGGACCTGTTCCCGCTGTACACGACGGTCAAACCTGGGATCACCGGCTTGTGGCAGGTGTCCGGTCGAAACGATGTCGACTATGAGCATCGCGTTTTGCTCGACCAGTTCTACGTTCGTAACTGGTCGCCATGGCTGGACATATACATCCTGGCCAAGACAGGCCAGGCGCTGCTGCGGCGAGACGGCGCGTATTGATGACGGTTTGAAGGAATACAGGCGATGAGCGAACACGGAGAACATGTTCTTTCGCACACCGCGATATACATGGTGGCGCGTGGCTTGCCGGGCCTTGTGGCGTTTGCGGCGATACCATTGTTGACCCGTTACCTGGACCCGGCTGGTTATTGCCGTTACGCCCTGGTGTTGGGAGGCGTAGGATTGCTTAATGCCCTGGGTTTTCAATGGCTCAGACTGGCTCTGGTGCGTTATCTTCCGGGTTGCCTGGACGATCCGGTTATTCTGAAATCCACGCTAGTCACGGCGGCGGTGGCTTTGCTAGCCGTGCTAGGCTTTATGGTCGCGGCAGTCTGCTTCATGCCGGTGGGAGGCGAGTGGAAGCTCATCATAGCGGCGTGTTGGTTCATGCTGGCGGCGCAGGCCATGTTCGACATGTGCTGCGAATATGTCCGGGCCACACTGCGACCATGGAAATACATGGTCCTGCAACTGGTGCGTTCGCTCGCCACCGTTGGAATCGGGCTGGGGTTGATCATGCTGGGGTTGGGATGGTGGGGACCCATACTGGGCGGTGCCGCCGGTATGGCCGGCGCCGTCGCATGGACTTATCGGCGTGACTGGAGCGATGTGCGCATTCGCTATGACCGCCAGAGTCTGGCGGGGATCTGTCAGTACGGGCTGCCACTGTCGTTGACTATCGCCTTGACACTGGTCTTCAGCACCAGTGACCGGTATTTGTTGACTTGGCTTAAGGGCGAGGATGTCGGCGGCCTATATTCTGTGGCGGTAGATTTCACCAGCCAGACACTTACGCTGCTGCTGCTGGTGGTCAATATGGCCGTGTTTCCGCTGGCGGTTCGGGCATTTGAGCGGGAAGGCGTCGAGGCTGCCAAGGGGCGTATGCGTCATAACGCGGCACTGCTTCTGGCCCTGGGCGTACCGTGCGTGGTGGGGTTATCGGTGCTGGCGGAAGGCGTTTGCCATTGCTTTATAGGTCCCAAGTACCGCGTCAGTTGTGCATCTATCATGCCGCTGGTTGCCCTGGGGGCGTTCCTAGGCGGTTTGAAGGCCTACCACTTCGACGCGGCGTTCCAGTTTGCCCACCGGACCATATACCAGGTATGGATCGTGCTGGCGGCAGCGGTGGTGAATGTAGCATTGAACCTGCTGGCGATCAAACCGTGGGGAATCCGCGGGGCGGCAGGGGCATCGGTGGCGGCGTATGTGGTGGCGATCGCGCTGACGGCATGGTTGGGACGTCGGCATTTCGCAATGCCATTCCCGATCCGCGGGGCCGTCCAGGTGGGTGCAGCGGCGCTGCTTATGGGAATGATGCTATATCCATTACGGCAACACCAGAACGCAGCGGCGCTGGGAGCACAGATTGTCGGCGGCGCGGCGGTTTATGGCATCGTACTGGTGACCGGTGATTTTCTGGGTGTTCGGGGAGCGATAGTGCGGCGGTGGCGCCGGCAGCGTTTGGGATTGGAATTGGCGGCGATGGCCGCAGACACTGGAGCCAGCGTCCCAGCGACGGCGGGAGTAGGCAACGGTGGGTAGGGCTAAACGCATGAGGAAGTCTGTACAATACGATCGCAAATGCATCTGCATGTATGCTCCCACGGCCAGCGGCGGTCATCCCCGCTACGTATGGGAACTCTTGACGGCGTTGGCTCGGCAGGGAAGTGGACATCGTTTTGAGCTGGTAACGAGCCGGGATATCGAGAGTTGTTTCAGTTCTGACCTGTACATCATCAATCCTATTCTTCCGCCGTTAGCGCATCGCAGCGAGTTTAGATGGCGTGCGGCTTGGGTGGCGAGTCGGCTGTTATATTATCCGTGCCGGGAAATGGGATTCGTGACGTGGTTACGATCGCGTCCGGATATCGGCGTCGTCCATCTTCAGGAGTGGTTCCCGGCTCTGGCGGCCCCGGAATTGCGGGCGATCCGCCGCATGGGCAAAAAGGTGTTTTTCACGGTTCACAACATTGTGCCGCACATGTATCCGGCGATGGTTCCCAAGAGATTGTTCAACCACGCCATACGCCGCGCCTGTCGCGCCTGCGACGGCCTGTTTGTACACACCCGTGGCCTGGCCGAGGAACTGGCGGCCTTTTTGCAGCATGTGCATCCACCAATTACCGTAACTCCGCATGGTGTATGGACGGTGGGGTATGGCGCCGGCGCTGCCATACCAAGGCAGGATTGGGAACGCAAGCGGCTGCTATTCTTCGGAGTAATCCGGCCCAATAAAGGGTTGGATATTCTGTTGCGGGCCATGGAATCCCTGGATGGTTACAGCCTCACTATAGCCGGCGAAGCCTCTGAACTTGGATATTTCCAAAAGGAAATCATGCCGCGCATTGTGAACCTGCGCCGCCGTGGCATTAACGTTGAGCTTATGGAACGATTTATCCCGGAAAATCAGGTAGGCGACCTGTTCAGCAGCCACAGCGCCATAGTTCTTCCCTACACCAAAAAATTTGTGGCTCAGAGCGGCGTGGTGTTCATGGCGCTGGCCTACAACCTGCCGGTCGTGGCCAGCGAAGCTGGTGGGCTTGCGGACTTGTTTGCAGAACACCACTTCGCGGCGACTTTCTCAGACGACACGCCTGAGGCCATAGTTCGGGCGATCCGGGAACTTCATGAGACGCCAGCCGGCGCGGTGTTGATCGAGCGGATGGGTGCAGCACGCCAGACGTTGTCCTGGCAGGCTACTGCCGCCGCTACCTTGGCGGCCTATGCGGCCAATGGCCAGGAGGGGAACAGAAACTGATGTATGCCGCGTGCGCGCAACCTCTGTTCATGGACGCCTCCGGCATTAGCGGGCTGTGGAGGCGCAGCCGGTTCGTTGGGTATTTAATAGCCGCATTCGGCTTCTTCGGTTTCTTTCCGTATCCGGCTGTCGCCTTGGGGCACGCATCGGCGCTCCAGATCGGGAACGTGCTGGCTCTGCTCTTGGCGTTGCCGCTATTGGTGGTGGGGGCCAAAGGCCGCCCGCTGTTCGTCAGCGCGATGATAATGCTGCCATTGCTGGTGTCAGCGCTGAGGGTGGGTCTGGCGGGCGATGTGGATGCGGGTCTGCCGTTTAAGGAGATAACGGTCTGGGCCAGTGGTTGCCTGGCGATGCTGGTAACGCAACTGTATGCGCCGCGGTATGGTGGATACCTCGTTGGAGGCATTGCGGCGGCGACACTGATACATGCTGGCATAGGCGCGCTCCAGGTGCATCAATTCGTCCAAGGCGTATTCCCTCTGCCATGGTTATACCAGAACCAGTCCTTCCTGAGCGTTGCGGAACACGCGCGGGAGTTGGCCCAGTACGAGCAGCGTCCCTTTGGCCTTTTTCCGGAGCCGTCGGCGATGTCCAGTTGCCTGGCTCCTTGGATTGTGCTGTGGGTAGCGCAGTGTAGCGGTGCGGTGTGGCTCAATGGCGACATGGCACATTGGCGACGAACGCTGTATGCCGCGGCCGCGATTGGCGGGTTGGCCCTACTGTTAGCTTCACGCTCGGGGAATGCGGTGGTGCTGGTGGCGGCGCTTGTTCCTCTAGGGTTGTTGGCCTTGATTTGCAGCAAGGCCAACTCCGTCGGCTTTGCTGCAATCGTCATGGCCAGCATAATCAGTGTCGGGGTAATTACCGCGACCGCTGCCGTGCTACGCGACCGTACTTCGGGGAGGGGCATGGCCAACAGTTCCTGGGATGAGCGGACGGCTTCCGTTGGCATAGGCTTTTCCATGGTGACGGAGGGATCGCCGGAGACACTGGTGTGCGGACTTGGCCCTGGAGCCACGGCGGGATACTTGAGGCGGGCAGCTAACATCGATGCCGTCTTCAGTGTGTTGCTGACTTATCTCTACGAGACCGGATTGATAGGCGTCATATGCGTCGCGGCGGTGGCACTGTATCTGTTGCGTATATTCGCGCAATCGCACTGTCGGCTGGCTCTGGGGTTAATGACGGCCGTCTGGCTGGTCGGGGTGAGCGTGATCACCAGCTACCAGCAATTGCTTCCACTATGGATAACCCTGGGATGGCTGACGAGTTGGCCGACAGTATGTGAAAAGCCGTCGCTATGGCAAAACAGTATGGAGAGAAGCCGATGATCATGAGGTGTACATCAAATACCGTGGCGATTCTGTATCCCGGCGAGATGGGGGCGAGTTTGGGGGTGGCACTGAGGACCAGAGGTCTTCGAGTGGTGACCTGTCTGCGGGGGCGTTCGCGGCAGACGTCCCGTCGTTGCCGTGAAGCTGGCATTCATGTGCTGGAGAGCATGGACGACGTGGTCAGGCAGGCCAAGGTAGTCGTTTCGCTTGTGCCGCCTGCGGCGGCCAGGCAGGTGGCCGAGGCTTATTTTAACCGCGTAGAAGTGGCGCCAGTGGGAGCGGTGTATGTGGAGGCCAATTCCATCGGGCCGGACCTGGCCGTCGAACTGGCAACTGAGGCGAGGCAGTGTGGCGTGGGTTATGTCGATGCGGCCATAAACGGGCTGGCGGCGAACCTGACTTCCAGCAGCACGCTATATCTCAGCGGTGCGCAAGCCGGGGAGATATCAGTGCTGTTTGGGGATGGAATCCGGGTGGATGTGCTGGGCGAAGAGCCGGGGCGTGCATCGGCGATGAAGATGCTTCTGGGAGGCATTTCTAAAGGAACATGCGCGTTGTTTATCGAACTGGCATTACTTGCGCATCGGCATGGCATGCTCAAGGAATTTGACGGTGCGGTGCGGCGGATATACCCGGGACTATGGGCTCTGGTGGAACGCATGGTGCCGACATACAGGCGGCATGCGGCACGAAGGGCAACGGAGATGGCGGAATTGCGGAGGACGGTGCTGGGAGGCGGCCTGCAGACCGATTTGATCGACGCCATTGTGTTGATCCATGAGGCGCTGTGTGAGTTGGGGCCGGGAATGGCTTCCGAGGAAGGGGCAGTGGCGGTTGAGTCTCTTATTTGTGACCTGGTGCGTCAGGAAATCCTGACCACAGCCAGGTCGGTGGAAAAAACGACAGTGGTCCCAATTTTGAAGGAGTAACGTCATGGCCAATAAGCCAAGATCAGCGGAACTGAATCCTGGCCCGGGTTTCCGGGTGATGATGAATATCGATCGCGCCGATCCGGAAGTTATGGACGGACTGGGTAGGTTTGCCACGCCGGACATATCCGATCTCCTAAATCGACTGTACGCGGTCAATCCGGAGATTCGCTGCCTGACGGGGGCGCATCACCGGCTCTGCGGGCCGGCGTGCACGGTCAAGGTATTTCCGGGCGACAACTTGATGGTCCACAAGGCTCTGGATGTACTGGAACCCGGTGACATCGTGGTTATCGATGCGGGCGGTTCAAGAATGAACGCCGTGTTGGGCGACCTGATTTCCACCAAGGCGAGGCATCGAGGGGCCGCGGGATTCGTGGTGGACGGTCTGGTGCGCGATCTTCCCGACGTGCTGGCGCTGGACTTCCCGATCTTCGCGCGGGGCACGACGCCGATCGGGCCACTGCACCGTGGGCCCGGGGAGATCAATTTTCCCATCTGCTGCGGCGGGGTGGTGGTAAATCCCGGGGATATTGTGATTGCCGACGGCGCCGGTGTAGTGGTTGTCCCCAAAGGCATTGCCGCGGAACTTCTGGGACGGCTGCGCTCCCATGAAGAGGCCATGGCGGAGTATCTGGCCTCGGTCAAGAAAGGGAACTTTTCCAACGCCTGGGTGGATACGATCCTCACAGAGATGGAGTGTCCTATGATTCTCGGTCAGAGGCCAGCGCCTGGGGCGCTGCCTCATGGCGAACCGATGGAGGTGGGTCACGGTCCCGTGGTTCTCAGCGACAGCCTTGCGCCACCGCAACCCGCGTCTTCGGCCAAGACACCTGAAGGCGCCAGTTCGCAGGGCGCATGGACGGGGGGATCACCCCGCAAACTGTGCTTGCGGACGAATTGTTCCAAGAGGGAAACGTCGGCAGAGAACGGAGCGTCGGATGTTTCAGAAGCGCCACCAGGGACGGCTGGGCCAGTCAACAAACAGTCGTCAGTGCCATGAAGCGTAATTCAGGAAATCTTCGGGGTTCCCGTGGCGGAGATACTCCATACCATCCGCCGGCCATCATACTAGGCGGCGGCGCCAATGCCCTGTCGGTTGCCCGCAACCTGGGGCGCATGGGGGTTGGCGTCTATTGTCTGGATGAACCGGAGATGCTGGTACGTTACAGCCGCTATTGCCATCCTTTACATGCGGCGCTGGACAGAGAAGCGGACGTTAAGGCGGTGTGGGACCATTATTTGCTAAACGAGAGGAGCCATGAACTGCATGGCTCCGTGTTGCTGGCGTGCAGCGATCCTGGCATTGAGTTTATCGCCGGACATCGCCTGGCCCTGAAAGAGCGGTTCATCCTCGATGACTCGTATCCGCCGGCGCAACTTGCCATGCTGGATAAGTTTCAGACGTATCAGGCGGCTGTTGCCGCCGGGGTGCCCACGCCGGGGTTCGCCCTGGCCGGTGACGAGGATGAAATGCGCGCGATGGGCCGACAATTATCTTTCCCAGTTATCGTCAAGCCATGTTCCTCTCATGTGTTTGAGGGCGTTGCCGGCAAAAAATTGATCATTGCCACAAATGTTGACGAGGCTGCAGCCGCCGTTCGCACTATTACGGCTACAGGCACACGCTGCATGTTGGTGGAGATGATCCCCGGCCCTGATGACCGGTTGTGCAGCTATTTCACGTACCTGGATGGCGAAAGCCAGCCCTTGTTTCACTTTACCAAGCGAATTATTCGCCGTTATCCGGCCCTGATGGGCGCGGCATGTTATCACGTGACGGACTGGATCCCCGAGGCTGTTGAACTGGGTAATCGGCTGTTCCGGCAGGTGGGCTTGCGGGGGATAGCCAATGTTGAATTCAAGCGTGACATCCGTGACGGCCGGCTCAAGCTTATTGAATGCAATGCCCGGTTCACGGCCTCCGACTGTCTGGTAGCCAAGAGCGGGTTTGACATCGCGGCCTTTGTTTACAACCGCCTGATCGGCGCCGCCGTGCCGTCCATGGCCTATCGGCGAAGATCACTTCGTCTGTGGGATCCTATCCGTGATTTTCAGGCATTCCGGTCTTTGCACGAAGAAAGGAAGCTAAGCTTAGGCGTCTGGCTGGCCAGCGTAGCCCACGGGCAGACTTTTGCATATTTTCAGTGGTCCGATCCACTCCCGGCCCTGGTGCGGTTATGTGCGCCGTTGCGTAAACGACTCCGGGCACGATCTTGTCGCAGCGCGACAGGCGACATCGATGCGAGAAAGCCTTGTGCCGTAATGCATGGGTCGTGAGATCAGGACATTACAACATCCACTTGTGGTCATTAAGCTACTCGGCGGTCCACAGATTAGCCGACGACAGTTCGAGGTAGCGGCAAGGTTTACGGAGGCTGTTCTGTTGAGGCTGCGTCAACTCATTCCTGGAATGCCTCCTTGACCAAGTTCCACTTTTCTTCTTCAATCGGTGGGAGGGTGAAGTCAGAGTCTTTCACGCCGATGTTGATCTTGATATTGCCCAGCGTCGTGGCGTGTTCGATATTGCCATTGGCATCGAGCGTCTTCATGAAAGTGGGCATGTTGGTTTTGGGGTCAACCCAGACGTCGATCTGCTCGAACTTGTTAGCCAACCTGGTCCCCTCCTTGGGTTTGAGTTGAACGTGGAACGTGCCCGCGGGGTCATCCGTGGCGACGGCTATCTTCTGGGCGTCAAAAAGCTTGTGGACGTCGGCCTTGTCCTGTCCGATAGGCAGAGGAAATGGTCCCTCGCCGAGCTTGAGCAGGTTCATTTTCTGGCCTGGCCTGAGAACCTGCCGGGTGGTCTGGACCTTGGTGCGGTAGTCACGGTCCACAAGAATCCCGTTGTCCAGTAGATAATCTAGTTTTTCGTTGAAGGTCTTGCCGGCCACGGTTTTGGTGTCAAATCTAGCGCATAGGCGGGCATCGCCATCGCCCTTAGTTTGATAACAGATGCCGCCTTTGCGAACTTTGGGTTCTACCGTGCGTGCGTCGCTGTCGGAGAGCGTGACTTCGGCGGTGAAATCCTTCAGACCAACGCCGCGGTCGTGCAGTGCATCAAGGATGTCGTCGAGACTGGAGTCAGCCGTCAAACTGCCGACGGCAGATGTGACGGGCATGGTCTGGGCTCGTGTCGGCGCCGTGGCCAGGATCAGAAGTCCCAAGGCATACACAAAACTGGCGAATTTGCGCGATTGTCCGATAGAAATCATATCCGCATCCTCCATGCCGCATTGGCCATGGCATCCATTTTACATTCTTCGGTTTACATTAATTACGGTACGCTTTGGCATTCATTCATCTCTATTTCAGACACTCCCTCAGCATGGTTATCAATTCCGGTAGCGCATTGATAGTCTGCCACGGCTGGGCGGCGAAATCACGCTGGCGACCGTGGCTGAGCCAGACGGTCAAAGCTCCCGCGGCTAGACCAGCCTCCACATCGTACTGTCCATCTCCGATCATCCAAGCGCTGGCGACGGGAATCTTCAGGGTCCGGCAGGATCGCAGCAGTCCGTCGGGATGCGGTTTGTGGAGCCCATCCTCGCGCGTGACGAGAAAATTAAAATGCAGGGCGTGGCGTTGAAGTACGGCGAGCGCGCTCCTGCGGCTGTTGCGGGTGATCACCGCCGTAGGTATGCGGCGCTCGCGCAGGAGTTCCAGCAATTCGCGGCAACCGTGATTTAGGGCCGCAGTGGCGGCGGCATGTTGCTCGTGGCGTTGCAGGATACTCAGTACCCGCAGCCGGTTAGGACCATCCAACTCCGCCATGGCCTCCAGGATCGGCCTCTGGCCGATACCCATTTCCTCCTTGATTTTTGGGAAGTCCAGGAACGGTTCGGTAATCGTGCCGTCTAGGTCGAATAACATGCCTTGAGGGGTAGGTATCAACATGGGTATACCAGCTAAGGTAAGTACAATGTAAAGGCTATAATGATGAAAGACCAATTCAAAAGTAGTTTGCATAGAGACATGGCCCCCGTCGCAACAGGTTTGCAGAATGCAGGAAGATGGTTAACAGTGCGCCAGCGTTCAGGGATCAGTTGCTTATTGATGACGGTCGTCATGCTTTATGTTTCGTCCTTGGCCCGTGGCAGTTCGGCATGGCTTGATGGGTGGACATTTCGGCGGCAAGTTGAAGTCAACTGGGATCCGGACAAGGCGGCAGGGGATGATCTGGCCACCGCCGAGTTCTTTACGGCGGGCCATGCCATGGCCAGGGGAGAAGACATACGCGTGTCCGATGACGATGGGCATATCGTCCCCTCCCACCTGTTGCGATGCGGACCTGGCGATGTTGCAGAGGTTGCCTTCGTCCTCCAGAAGGGGGCTAGGAAGTATTATGTGTTTTTTGGCAACCCGGCACCCGTTGGGCCATCCAAGGGAAGCGACCAAGTTCCATGGCGTTGCGGGCTTTTCTACGAAATGCGGGCCTGGGCCGGCGGGGCGGCCGATAATTTCAACGACCTCCAGAAGGATTGGGAACGCGGTAAAGATATTGTCGGCCAGACGATCGTTCATTCCCTGTTCAGCGGCGTCAACCCTTTTGATGATCGAGCCCAGGGAATGGTGCGTATGGAGGGGGTTCTCTTCACGCCCATTGACGGCAACTATGAGTTCGCCCTGGCGGCGAACGTGCGCGGAGCGCTTTGGATCGACGGCAAACCGCTGGTGTTTGCCCACGGATGCCCTGGAGATGTGCGCTTCAAGAAGGAAGTGGATCTGAAACGTGGAAAACACGATATTGTGTTTCTACAAGCGTTCGCCGACGGCGATCTGCGTATGAGCGCGGCTTGGAAACGGCCGGATTCTGATCATTTTGAGTTGATTGACAGGGAATTTTTCGGCATTGCCCGCCGAGGGGTTGTCGGGCCGCTGGAAGAATTACATAAGACACTGACGGCGGATTTCAAGGTTCAACATCTGGCGGAGTCGTTTTTCGAGAAACATTATGCATACCGATACAGTTTCACAGCCAATGTGGGTGGACTGGCTAAGACAGTGGCGGTCAAGTACGACTGGGACTTCGACGATGGGCAGACGGCTTCTGGACCGGTGGCCGGGCACGTCTATCTGACCGACGGCGACTTCGCGGTGAAGCTTACGGTGCATCTGGGCGCCAGCAGTGATACGCAGGCTATCCGTGTCCATGCGACGCGTGACATGGACCAGATTACCAATCCGCCCAAGGATGAGCCACATGTGCAGTCCGCTATCGTCGCAGGTTACGATCTTACAAAGCTTCCGGTTCGGTTGCTGCCTTGGGCTACATTGTTGCACGAAAGGGCCGGGGCAGTAGGGCCGATGTTGTTGGCTGGACAGGCCACAGCGGCTCGTAAGGCCGAAGATGCCCAGGCGGCGATGAATGCCATGCAGCAGGCATCAAGCAAGGGGGTGGCCGATGGGAAAATCGACGCGATAGTAGCCATGTGGGATGCGATCCCCGTAGATGCTTTTTACAAGGGACGGGCTGCCGGGTGTGAGGCATCCGTGCTTCTCTGGCGGGCGGCGGATTTTGAGAAAGCAGTGAAGGTGATCGAGCCGTACGGCGGCAAGGGGGCCGATAGTCGCCTACGGAGGCACTATGGCCAGGCACTTATTCTCAGCGGCAAGGCGGATGCGGGCAGGAGAATACTGGAGGAGTTGCCCATAGATGGCAAGGCCGAAGAAGCTGCGGCCCGCAGCGGCGCTATGGCTCGTACGGTGGAGTATTATATCACCGAGGGCGATGCCGAGGCCGGGGAGGACAATTGGGAGCGGTGGCAAGCGAAATACCCAGCGGATTTTCTGGAAGGATATAGCGTTCTTTTGCAGACGAAGCTGATAGAAATGCAAAAACTACCGGAGGCGGCAGCGCGGGTGGCCGAGGCGTTTGCCATAGCCATGCCGCGATCGAGTTATGCCCCAGCGCTGCTTGATCGAGCAAGTAAGATTATGGCGAAGATCGATTTCCACAAGAGCCAGACGCTGCGGGATTTACTCAAGCAGCGCTATCCTGAGGATCCTCTGAGCAATCCTAAGTGAGTTCGCGGAAGAGCCTGCGGCAACCTGGGGACAGAGGCTCTGGCTGTCGACACACTTACGCCGGGCTAGGCCAACATCCAGCCTGGACAATGTATTTCTCTATGCAGATGCCGTCATAGCCGCCGTAGGATCGGCCAGTAGCCAACACTCTGGGCCCTTCCCAAGGCCGGTCTAAACGTCCCTTCCCCAGACACTCAAAAAACTGCGCAACTTTGAGCCCCTATTGCGCTACATTGGGAAATTCGCTCAAAACGCTACTTGTCACACCGACCCCCTAACCCCGACTCCTCCCGACCCCCGATTCCTTCCTCTATGGCACCGCTATTGGGATAAAGCATTGCAGAACGAGAATTAACGCTTGCCCGGAAAATTCGGCACACCCCCCCCATAACTACCTGTGCGCGCACTTTGACCGGTCCGGCGCCGCGGGGTAACATGGTACGTAAAGTTCCCAGGCAAAATATCCATGCTGAACCACCAACCATCGTTTCTCGACACTCATGTGCCTCAAAAGACATTGTCTCATTTGGCAGGCCGTCTGGTTCTGATCGCCTGCCTGGGGCTTGGCCTGATGGTCGTGGCCGTTGGCGGCTGCGACCGTTTGAAGCAGGCCATGGGAATGACGACGGCGGCGCAGACAGCCACCGCTGGGCCCAGGGTGCCGGGCGGTTTGCCACCGGCGTTGGTTGAGACGGCCGTCGCTGTCACCGGCGACGTTCCCGAATACCTCGATGAAATTGGCAAATGCGCACCTTACGAACTGGTTTCCATCCAGCCACTGGTATCGGGACGGGTCACCAAAGTGACTTTCAAGGATGGCCAGGAGATCCATGTCGGCGACATGTTGTTCGAGATCGATCCCCGGCCCTACAAGGACGCTCTGGACCAGGCTAATGCCAACTTGGCCATGGACCAGGCCAACCAGGTCTTCGCCAGGGCGGACCTGAAACGGCTAGAGGATATCGGTGACCCAAGGGCCATAACCCAGCAGGATCTCGATACCAAACGCAACGCAGCCGCCATGGCCGATGCCAAGGTGCAAGGCGATGTGGCCGCAGTTGCGGCGGCGAAGCTGAATCTCGAGTATTGCACCATCGACTCGCCAATCAACGGCCGCGCCGGCCAGCACATGCTGGACGTCGGCAACGTGGTCAACACCATGATCCCCATGGCGACATCCATGCTGGTTATACAGCGGCTGGACCCGATTTACGTGGATTTCACCATCACCGAAGCCCAACTGGCGCGGGTGCGAGCGAATATGACGCATCACCCACTCACCGTGGACGTGCGTCTGCCAGACGATGACGCTCCGGCAGTTGCCATGGCGGCATTAGGGGCGGCTACGGAACCTGCGCGTAAGGCAACGACCCTTCCGGCGGTCGGGACTGGCGATGTTACCTTTATCGACAACAGCGTTCAGGATGGCTCGGGAACAGTGAAAGTGCGCGCCGCCCTGGGCAATCCCACATGGCACTTCTGGCCGGGCCAGTTCGTCAAAGTTCGGTTGGTCTTGAGAACCATAAAGGATGCGGTGCTTATCCCCTCCGCCGCCGTGCAACTTGCCCAGCAGGGGCCTTATGTGTTGGCGATTGTGTCAGGAGATAATGGGCCGGTTACGCAGATGCGACCCGTGAAAATCGGACAACGGCAGGGGGGCGTGGTCGTGGTTGAACAGGGCCTGGCCGCCGGCGCCATGGTGGTCACCAGCGGCCAATTTGGGGTGATTCCAGGCGGTCCGGTGCGGTTCGCAGGGGCGGCCACGCAGCCATGAACCTTTCCTTGCCTTTCATTCGCCGTCCGGTAATGACCGCTCTGTTGACGGTCTCCATCATCCTTTTCGGAGTGATGGCGTACCGTCAACTGCCAGTTAACGACCTGCCGGTGGTCGATTACCCGGTTATCCAGGTGAACGTCGCCTATCCGGGGGCCAGCCCCCAGACCATGGCCGCCAACGTGGCCACGCCGTTGGAAAAACAGTTCATGCAGATTCCCGGCCTCGAACTTGTCACCAGCAACAGCGGCCAAGGTTCCACCAGTTTCGTACTGCAGTTCGATCTGGACAAAAGCATCGACGCCGCCGCCACCGACGTGCAGACGGCCATCACACAGGCCGCGGCTTCCCTGCCTGTGGACCTGCCCAGCCCGCCGACATTCTCCAAGACCAATCCCAATGACTTTCCCATAATGTTCATTGGCGTGGGCAGCGACACCTTGTCCGAGGGCAAGCTCTACGACTATGCCAATACCGTCATTGGCCAGCGCATCAGCATTCTCGCGGGGGTCAGTCGCATCATGGTCTTCGGGGTGCGCACCGCTGTTCGGGTCAAGGCTGATCCCTCACAGATGGCCTCGAGGGGAATATCCATCGACGACCTTGCGGCCGCAATCCAGGCCGGTACCGGCTACACCGGAGCCGGCCAGCTTGATGGGCCGCAGCGCACCTTTCTCCTCAATCCCCTGGGGCAGTTGGAGAATGCCAAGGGATACAACGACCTCATCATCCGCAAGGTCAACGATGCCCCCGTATACCTCAAGGATGTGGCGACGGCGGTTGATTCGCTCCAGGATGAACGCCAGAGCCGGCATTTTTGGGTGCGCGACGTGCATGTCCCGGCCGCGATGCAGGTGATCGCCGTCTACCGCCAGTCGGGCTCCAACGCCATCGAGGTTGCCAAGTCCGTTCGGGATGTTCTGCCCGGCATCCAGGCTCAATTGCCGACCTCCATCACCGCCCGCCTTATTTACGATCGTTCCCTGACCATCGTCCATTCGGTGGAGGATGTTCAGGAAACATTGTTGATAGCTTTCGTGCTGGTGGTGATGGTCATTTTTATGTTCCTCGGCCGCGCCGCCGACACCCTCATCCCCTCTGTGGCCCTTCCCCTTTCCCTGCTGCTGACCCTCGTGGTCATGCGCATCTTTGGCTACAGCCTGGACAACCTGTCTCTGATGGCCCTGACCCTGGCCATTGGATTCCTGGTAGATGATGCCATCGTTTTTCTGGAAAATACCGTCCGCCGTATGGAGCAACGTGGTGAAAACGCCACCGCGGCGGCGGTCCAGAGCGCCAAAGAGATCAGTTTCACCATCCTCTCCATGACCGTCTCGCTGGCGGCGGTGTTCATTCCCCTGGTCTTCATGCCCGGCCTGGTGGGGCGCATCTTCCGCGAGTTTGCCATCACCATCGTCGTGGCCATCATAGCCTCGGGCATCATCTCTCTGACCCTGACGCCTCTCATGTGTGCCCGTATGTTGGGCCAACGCGGCCATGGCGTGCGCAAGACCTGGGTGGAACGCGTCATCGGCGGGGTCGAACACCGCGTCCTAGCGGTTTACGGCCGCACTCTAAGCTGGTTCCTGAACCATCGCTGGATTTCCGCCATGACGTGGCTGGCTTGCCTGGTTCTGACGGTTGTCTATTTTCAATTGGTTCCCAAGGGCTTTCTGCCCATCGGAGACAGTTCCTTCATCCGCGGTGTGATGATCGCCCAGGAGGGAACCTCGCCGGAGCAGATGCGCCAGTATCAGGCGAGGGTTGAGGAAGTGATTCATGCCAATCCCGCGGTGGACATGACGTTCACCATCACCAGCGCCAGCGGCTTTCTGCCGGGCAATACCGGTTTCGTGCTGGTATGGCTGAAGAGCCGCAAGGATCGTCCCGGTCGTACGCCGATTCAGCAAGTGGCCGGCGAGTTATCCATGGCCGCCATGGGCCAGGTGCCTGGGGTCATGGTCGGCCTCCAGCCGGAACCGGTTTTACGTATTAGCACTGGGGCCACCTCCAACACTCAGGGCCAGTTCGCCTACGCCCTCTCCGGCGTCGATCCCGAAGAGGTCTATGCCGTCGCCGGCAAACTCCAAGCCAAGCTCCGTGAATTCAAGGGGTTCCGTCCGCCGGGAGTGCTTTCGGACATGTACCTGCACACCCCCAACCTCAATATCCAGATCCTTCGCGAACAGGCCAAGAGTTACGGCGTGTCGGAAACACGCATCCTCAACCTCCTCCGCAATGCGTTTTCCCAAAACTACGTCTACCTCATCAAGCGTCCACAGGACCAGTACCAGGTAATTCTTGAAGTGACGGACAAAGGCCGCGCCGAGCCCGACAATCTTGGTTTGCTGTACATCCGTTCCGATGATGGCCAGAGGGAGGTGCCTCTGGACGCAATTGCCCGTTGGGAGCCGATCCTAGGTCCGCAGTCGGTGAATCACATCAATCAGTTCACCAGCGTCACCTTCAATTTCAACCTGCTTCCCGGCGTTCCGTTGCAGGTCGCCACCGACTTCGTTGAAGACTCCGCCCGCCAGATCGTTCCGGCCTCCATGCGCGGCAGCCTCCAAGGCGAGGCCCTGACCTTCAAGGACACCATCTCCAGCCTGCTGATCCTCATGTTTCTGGCGATTTTCGTCATGTACGTGATCCTCGGGATCCTGTACGAGAGCTATCTGCATCCCATTACCGTATTGTCCAGCCTACCGGTCGCCCTCGTTGGGGGCCTGGCCACGCTCTATTACTTCCACGCCACCGCCACCTTGTACGCCTACATCGGCATGTTCATGCTCATGGGCATCGTCAAGAAAAACGGCATCATGATTGTGGACTTCGCCGAGCAGCGCGTGGCCCGCGGCGCCACGGCCAAGCAGGCCATTCACGATGCCAGCATGGACCGCTTCCGGCCCATCATCATGACCACACTGGCCGCCCTTATGGGCGCCATGCCCATCGTGCTTGGTTACGGCGCCGACGGCGAGTCGCGCAAGCCACTGGGTCTGGTCGTGGTGGGAGGCCTTCTGGTTTCTCAGTTCATCACTCTCTACGTCACGCCGGTTATCTACCTCTATCTGGAAGACTTCCAGGAAAAGGTTCTCGACAAAACATCGTTCTTCCGGTCCTCGCATCTTTACCACAGCGATATCGCTGATGCCCACCTGGCCAAAGAGCCTGTTCCGCCTCCGATTACCCGGGTTGATAGCGCCCGCAGCCCAGTGATGAAAGTGGTGGATCATGTTCCGACGCATTGAGCAGCATGCCCAGGAGCGACCCGACGCCGTGGCTCTGTGGCAGTGCTTCGCCGGGCAGGAAGCCCAGGCGACCACCTGGGTTCAATTGGTGGCGTTGATCAGAGCCTATTCTTTGCGATTGAGGGTTTTCGCTTCCGCCAACGATTTTGTGGGTTTGTTTCTGGCCAGATCGGCCGATTGCGTAGCCGCCATGCTGGCGTGCCAAGAAGTCGGGAAGACCTTCGTGTGTCTCAACCGCAAACTCCGCCCCCCGCAGATCAACGCCATTCTTCAAGGCATCTCCCACGCCTCCGGCGATACCGCGGTTCCGGTTTTGACCGATGGTCCTGGTCTCATGACCCTGGCCAGTAGCCCGGAACCATCGTCTTTCATCGCCAAGTCCCGCTGGCGTGTAATCCACGACCGCACCTTTCTCCCCCCGCACCAGCGTGCCATGGACCGTTTACGCGCTGAGCAGTGGCTCGATATCGACATGTTAGAAAAGGAACCAGGGGTCATTTGTGAAAATGACTTGCGACACATCTATTGGCCATCTTCTCCATCGCCTTGTACTCAAGGAGAGGATAAAAGCGAAGGCCCGGACCTCCCCCCAAGGTCGTTGGCTTCTTTGGAGCAAGACTCGCGTTCCACCTGCTGCCTGTTCACTTCCGGATCGACCGGCCAGCCCAAAGGGGTCCTCATCGGCCATGGCGATTTGAAGGATAGGGCGATCGCCGAGACCGCCTTGTTTGGAATCAACACAGGCGATGTGCTCCTGAATGTGCTGCCTTTCTCCTTCGACGTTGGTTTGAACCAGCTCTTCACCGTTCTCCACAGCGGTTGCGCGCTGGTGATGCTCGATTCTTTTCTGCCCGCCGACATCCTGAAGACCGCCGCCCAATTCAAAGTCACCGGCATTTCCGGCGTACCGGCGCTCTGGCTCGACATGCTCAATTCCGGCATGCGTTTCGACCGTACAGCATCCCACGCTGCGTTGCGTTATATCACGCTCTCCGGCGGCGACCTTTGCGTCAGGGATATGGACCGTCTGGCCGCAATGGCCGGCGGGGCGGGAATTTTCAAGACCTATGGCCAGTCCGAAACATTCCGCTCGTCGGCACTGGTTCCCCATGAGTTCGCCACCGGCGGGATCCGTCGGCAAAGCGTGGGTCGGCCCTTCGCCGGAGCGAAGTTTTATATCGTGCGTTCCGATGGCTCGCTGGCGGCAGCCGGCGAGGAAGGCCAGATCGTCCATACCGGCATTGGCATTATGCTCGGCTATCTGGACGGCAGCGAGCGTGAAGGAAAACTCCTGCCCAATCCCTTCCAAAGCCACGAGGATACCTCGCCCATGGCAATATTCACAGGTGATATGGGCTGCGTGGATGCTGACGGCTATCTTTTTGTGAAGGGGCGTCAGGATGCCATGTTGAAGGTCGCCGGGAACCGCATTTACCCCGCCGAGATCGCTGCCCAAATTCTGGTTTTGCCGCACGTCATTGAGGCCGAGGTTTTGGGAATCAAGTCGCCCGACGGCCAGACAGAGATCGTCGCTTTTGTGGTTGCCGACGCCGCCGGGCTTTCCGAACTGGGTTTGCGCCGGGAACTTACCGCACGCCTTCCTTCCTACATGGTGCCCCGTCGTGTTATCCTGTTGCAGCGGATGCCGCGAACAGCCAACGGAAAGCCCGATCGGCCGGCATTGCTGCAACAACTTGAAAGTATGCCTTATGGAAATCAGCAGTGAAACTTTGCTTTTATATTTTCGCGACCGCCTCGGCGCCGATATCGAAGGCATGGACGATACCACCCCGTTGTTTTCCTCCAGCGTCCTGGATTCCTTCAGCATTGTCGAGGTGATCGCCTTCATTGAGGCGCAGGCTGGCATTAAGATGGATGTCTGGGATGTGACTTTGGAAAATCTTGATACAATTGAGCGTATCAAACGCTACGTTCAGTCCAAACAGGTATAACCTGTTGTCGTTGAAGAATTGCATGCGGAAATTACTTGCACAAATCGCCGAACAGTTTGGCACACCCTGCTACGTTTACGACCTTGACGCCATTTGCCAGCGTGCCCATACCATCCGCAAGGCGTTCGCTGGAAGGTTCCGCCTCAATTATGCCGTCAAAAGCAATCCTAATGGCATGCTGCTCTGCGCTCTTCGCGGGCTGATCGATGGTTTGGACATTTCCTCCGGCGGCGAACTGAAACGCTCTCGTGCCGCCGGCTGGGATGCTACCCTCATGAGCTTCACCGGCCCGGCCAAGAGCCCGTTAGAATTGAGGGAAGCCGTCACCGCTGGGATTGGATGCATCGTTGTCGAATCCGTCGAAGAGGCTCGGCAGATTGATGCCTTGGCTGAAGCATGTGGCGTGCGGCAGACGCTGCTTGTGCGTATAGCCCCGGCGAAAGTTCTCCCGGGGTTCGGATCGCGCATGTCCGGCAAACCATCGCAGTTTGGCATTGACGAGGAGGATGCGCTGGGGGCCGTCAAGGCTATCGCTGATCTGTCTAATGTCGAGGTGTGTGGTTTCCACGTCTATGCCGGTACGCAATGTTTGGACGGCCCGACCATCGCCGCCAGCTATCTTTCGTGGATCGAAATGTTTCGGCACCTGGCTGCCGGCGTCGACCTCAGCCCCCGCACGCTTATTTTTGGTTCGGGCCTGGGTATTCCCTACCATGACCAGGATAAGCCCGTGGATCTGGCCGCCATCGCCGAGAGTGTCGTACCTGCCTTGGATGCCCTGCGCGCCGAATCACGGTTTGTCGATGCCCGGATGGTTTTGGAAACCGGACGATTTTTAGTCGGAGAAGCCGGCTTCTACCTGACCCGCATCGTGCGTACCAAGCGTTCCCGCGGCTTCGAGATCCGCATCTGCGACGGTGGCATGAACCACCATCTCGCCGCCTGCGGCCACATGGGATCGGTCCTCCACCGCAACTATCGCATGTTCAAGGTCGACCCCGCCGTTGCTGACGCGCCGGTCACGGCCTACGATATTTACGGTCCCCTGTGCACTTCGATCGACACGCTGGCGCGGGCGGTGCGCCTTCCCGAACTAAACGTCGGCGATGTCATCGCCATATGCTGCAGTGGAGCCTACGGCCTGACCGCCAGTCCCTTGCGCTTTATCAGCCATGAAGAGCCAAGGGAAATCATTGTGCAAACCGTTAATGGCAAACACCAGAGCTCGGACGCCAGTGAAAAAGAGGAATCAGGAGTCGTGAGGTAAGCTTGCAAATAGTCCGAAAATGGGGAAATTCCGCAAAGGACGCCCGCCAGCCGGTCAGGAAGACCGCCTCTGGTGTGGGGCGTGACCTACAATTGGGTCCGAAATGTTCGTAACACAGGACCACTGACCCTTGACGCCAGGTGTAATGATGGCTGACTTTGCCTCGCCTACAATTAGGACGTTTCAGGTCTTTCCCGATGTCCCCGAGGCCCTTAAACCTTTGCTGGAACTGGCCCACAACCTTTGGTGGGTATGGCACCCTGACGCCGTCGAACTTTTCCATCGTCTTGACCGCAAGCTTTGGGATGAAGTCGGCCACAATGCCGTCAAGCTATTGGGCGTCTTGCCTCAGGCCCAGTTCACCGCCGCCGCCGACGACGAAGGGTATCTGGCCCACCTGGACCGCGTTTACACCGCTTTCAGAAAACACCTCAGTGAGCGCGGGTGGTATCAGAAAGCACACGCCGCCAACAATGAACTTCTGGTCGCGTATTTCTCCGCCGAATTCGGTCTGCACGAATCACTCCCCGTCTACTCTGGTGGTCTGGGAGTTCTGGCCGGCGATCACCTCAAAAGCGCTAGTGAAATAGGCCTGCCTCTGGTTGCGGTCGGACTCCTTTACCGCAACGGCTATTTTCAGCAGTATCTTTCCGCCGACGGCTGGCAGCAGGAAGCCTATCCCGAGCTGGACTTTTACAATCTTCCCATCGAAGACGTCAAATTTGCTGATGGCTCGCCGGTTCATGTGCGGGTGGACTTCCCGGATAACGCGGTCTTCTGCAAGGTCTGGAAGACCAATGTCGGTCGCATTCCCTTGTACATGCTGGATACCAATCTCACCGAAAATGCTGCAGCCGATCGGGAAATTACCAGCCGCCTCTACGGCGGCGGCACCGAGATGCGCATCCGGCAGGAAATCGTGCTCGGCATCGGCGGCGTGCGCGCTTTAGATGCTCTGAATATCCATCCTACCGTCTTTCACATGAACGAAGGCCACTCCGCATTCCTTGCCTTGGAACGCATCCGCGTGCGTCTCAACGACGCACCCATGACCTTCGATGAGGCTCGCCAGCAGGTCATGGCCACCAACGTGTTTACCACCCACACACCCGTTCCCGCCGGGATCGACATGTTTCCGCCGGAATTAATGGTGAAATACTTCCGTCATTTCATTCCTTCGCTGCGCCTTGATGAAGAAGGTTTCCTGGCCCTTGGGCGTGAGGACGTGACCAATAAGAAGCAAGGTTTCTCCATGGCCGTGCTGGCGATTCGTCTGGCCGACAGCATCAATGCCGTCAGCGCGCTGCACGGCGAGGTCTCTCGAAAAATGTGGCACAACCTCTGGCCTCAGGTTCCGCCGGAGGAGGTGCCCATCCGCCACATTACCAATGGCGTTCACACGCGCTCATGGCTCTCGGCGGACATCCAGTTCGTGCTCGATCGCTATCTCAGCGGCAAGTGGATGACCGATCCGACCGATCAGAGCGTATGGGAGGGCGTTCACCAGATCCCCGATGAGGAACTATGGCGCGCCCATGAGCGTTGCCGCGGGCGTCTGGTGGGCTGGGTCCGCAGTGTGCTGCGCGATCAACTCACCCGCCGCGGCGTAAGCTATGACGACCTGATCTCGGCCGATGAAGTGCTTGATCCCGAGGCCCTGACCATCGGCTTTGCCCGCCGTTTCGCCTCCTACAAGCGTGGCGCCCTGCTCATGCGCGACCCGGATCGCCTGCGCCGCCTGCTGGAGGATAGTAAACGTCCCGTCCAGTTCATCTTCGCCGGCAAGGCTCACCCCGCCGATCATGAGGGCAAGGAACTTATTAAGTCCATCGTCAATTTTTCACGCAACCCGGCGGTCCGTCGTCGTATCGTCTTCCTGGAGAACTACGATATCAACATAGCGCGCCACCTGGTGCAGGGCGTTGACGTGTGGATGAACACTCCGCGGCGCGGCATGGAAGCTTCCGGCACCAGCGGCATGAAGGCAGCCGTCAATGGCGGCCTAAACTGCTCGGTGCTTGACGGATGGTGGGTCGAGGGCTACGAGGCCGACCTTGGCTGGGCCATTGGGCATGGCGAAACCTATTCTGATGCCTCCTACCAGGATCTCGTCGAGAGCAATGCCGTCTACGACCTTCTTGAGAAGCAGATCATTCCGCAGTTCTACCAGCGTGGCCTGGACAACATACCCCGCCCCTGGATTGCCAGGATGAAGAACAGTATGCGCAAGCTCTGTGCGGTATTTAACACCAACCGCATGGTGAAGGATTACGCCGAAAAATTTTATGTCCCCGCTCAGGTCCGCGGCACGGCCCTGGCCGCCGAGTCTTTCAAACGCTCCATCGACCTTGCCCGCTCCAAGGACCGACTGCGCAGCAAGTGGGGCGGTATCCGCATTATCGGCATTCATACCGATGGCAACGGCAACTACAAGGTCGGCCAGACCTTACAGGTCGAGGTAATGGTTGATCTTCCTGACATGGACCCCAATGAGATCAGCATCCAACTCTACGTCGGCCCTGTCGCCGCCTCTGGCCAGATCGAACACGGCACGGCGGTGCGCCTAACCGACGTCCGCCCCATGGCCCACAACCGCTATCTCTTCACCGGCACCGTCGAGTGCAAGGTTAGCGGCCGCCAGGGATTCGCCGTGCGCGTTCTCCCCGGTGGCCCGGATTTCGCTACCCCTTTTGAGCCAGGCTTGATCAGTTGGGCATGAAGAAGTATGACACGAGGCAAAAGTGGGACAGCAGAAAACTGCGTGACAAGCGCGCTATTTGCCTTTTATTCTCGCCAGGCTAGTCTTACGCGAGATACAGTCTGTGTTCTCAATAACTTAAGAGCACTTTCTGCCCATTAAATGCAATCCCCACTATGCGTACCGTCCATCTTATATTCAATGCTCACATCGATCCCGTCTGGCTTTGGCCTTGGCAGGAGGGCCTGGATGTCGCGTTGGCCACCTGCCGCAGCGCCTGCGATTTGCTTGACTGCCACCACGATCTCACTTTCAGTCAGGGTGAGGCTTGGGTTTACCACCAGATCGAGCAGATCGATCCCATTCTTTTCCGCCGTATAACCCGTCACGTGCGATCTGGGCGTTGGGAGATCGTCGGCGGATGGTGGGTTCAACCAGACTGCAATTTCCCAGGCGGCATCGGCTTGCAAAAGCAGATCGAACTCGGCAGAAAATACTTTCAGAAGCGTTTTGGCCTGTTCCCTCCTATCGCTTACAACGTCGATTCCTTTGGCCATGCCGCTACGCTTCCCGGCCTTATGCGTGCCGCTGGTCAGACCTGCTACATTATGATGCGTCCTCAGGAACATGAGATGAAACTCCCCGCCCGCCTCTTTCGCTGGCGCGGCTTCAAACATGACAAAGACGTCGTAACTTTTCGTATTGCCGCCTCTTATGGCACCGACGACATCACCTTGGACCATATCCGCCGCAGCCTCACCGAGTTGCCCCAAGGCATCGATCATACTATGTGTTTCGTCGGACTCGGCGATCACGGCGGTGGTCCGACCGAACGCCAGATCGCCTGGTGCCGCGCCAACGCCGAAGCCATTGAGGATACCCGCCTCGTTTTCTCCACACCCAGTCGTTTCTTCGCCGCCATCAAGCCCAAGCTCAACCGCCTTCCCACAGTTACCGGCGAACTTCAACACCACGCAATCGGTTGTTATACCGTGTATCGTTCTGCAAAAACGCAGATACGTCGGGCGGAACACTTACTAGTACAGGCTCGGATAATGCTCGATCGCGACCCACATCCGCCACGCGACGCCTCAGTCCGGCTCGATGATTCTTGGCGGCGGGTCTGTACCCACCATTTCCACGACACACTGGGCGGTACCTGCATTCCTTCGGCCTACGACCAGGTTGCCGCTGATCTTGGCCATGCGTGTTCCTCTGCTGATGAGCTTATACAGTATGCCTCCCGACGTCGCGCCGGTGCTATTCGCCAGGATCCCCGGCAGCGCATCGTTTTCTTTAACGCCTCGGATTCCTCTTTTGACGGCTACGTGAGTTTTGAGCCATGGGTTGACTGGCGCGCAATGACCACCGATCTGCGCCTTGTCGATGAGAAGGGCAGACTGGTTGATTCTCAGTTAATGGAGCCCGAAGCGGTTATTCCGCGACACTGGCGGTCCAGACTTTTGCTGCGTATCAAGGCACCCGCAGGCGGCATGCGCGTGCTCAAACTCGGCGCCGATGTGTTGCGACGGAAGCGCATCAATGTCGCGGCAGCGGCTAATCACCGAGCAATCTCCACTATCGATGGCATGCGTGTTTCTGCGACAGGATCATTTACCTGGCCAGATGGCGCCAGCCTGCGACCGAAACTTATGCTTATGGAAGATCCGAGTGATACCTGGTCGCACGGCCTCGACCGCTACATCGATGGCCCCGCCGAGGCCGCCTCATGGCAACCCCCGGTTATTGTTGACCGAGGCCCTCTTATGGCCTCATATATCCGCTCCGGCCGTATCGGCCAGAGCGACTTGCTTCTGGAAACCAGGGTGTACTTCGGCTGGCCTTTGGTGGAATGTCATATGCGCGTTCACTGGCGGCAGTCCCACAAAACATTAAAACTTGTCTTGCCGTTCGACGAACAGGCGATCACCCGCGTTGACGGCATACCCCATGGACACCTTGACCGCCAACTGGACGGCGCCGAACGTCCCCTGCGTGACTGGTCCCTCTTTACCTTTGCCAACGGGCATCGACTGGGCGTGGTTTGTCCCGATGTTTTCGCTCTTGACGCCACCTCCCATCGGGGCCGCTTGACGTTGCTTCGCAGTCCCATCATGGCCCATCACGAACCCCGCGTTGCCGACTCTCCGCGTGGCCAATTCGCCGACCAGGGCATCCATGAATTTAGGTTCCGTTTCTTGTGCGGTGCGACGATCACACCCGATATCATGGAACGTCATGCCCTTATGCTCCAGCGTCCGTTGATACGCGTAGATGTAACTCACGGAATGGCTGGCAGAGTTGTTAGTTAGGCGTTTATGGATTTTGCAAGTGCTGCGAGGGGCGGCGTGAGATCCCCTGAATCACGCTTGGCCTCGTTACGGACATACTAGAGTCGCGTTCAGGTGGAAGGCGGCATTATCATCAACCCACCCAGCATATGCCCTCAGGCTCTGGAGATCCGATCTTCACGTCCACTCAAACGTAATTGGAGCATCGATATCAGGATGCAGGCTCTGGTGTACCGGACACGTATGGGCGGCCCGTTCTAGTCGCATGCGATTCTCCGCCGAGATGTGGCCGGGAACGCGAATAAAGACCGGCAATCGTGCGATGCGGCGTATGCCTTCTGTGGCCATTTCCTTCTGCACCCTCACGCTTGTACCCGTCAGATTCATTCCCTGTTTTTGGGCAACTATCCCCATGATGGTGAGAATGCATGTTCCCAGTGCCGTCGCCACCAAATCAGTAGGGCTGAACAACTCTCCCTTGCCCATATTATCAACCGGCGCATCGGTATGCAGAACCTCGCCCGATGGTCCATGCACGGCCTTGCAGCGTAGCTGCCCTTCGTAAGTTATGTCTATTTCCACCATTGCCAGTATTGTGCCTAAAACCTCTCCCACACTCAATGGCAAAAATTGACATTCCCTGGCCTGAACAGCGACACCATCTCAACAAACCATGCAATCGCCTTGTAATTTCCCTCCATTAACCAATCACTGACACCAACGCTGAGCATTGACGTTCGCCACAGCGGAGCATAGATTTGCGGCCAATGCGTCTCATCACGGCGGGGTTGTTGTTTTTTTCGCTTGCGACCACCGCCTTGGCACAGGCCAAAGGGGAAGTGGAATCCATAGGCTTTGGTGGGTTGTATCGGCCGGATGCCTGGACGCCAATGCTCATCCACTTGCGGCCAACGGGCTTTGAAGCATGGGCCGGCAAGCTGGAGGTAATCCAGGACGACCTTGATAAGGATCATGTTATTTTCAGCCGGGACATCGACCTTTCGCCCAGCATCGAAGGCGAGTCGCCGCGGGATCAATATTGTTGGATGTATTTCATTCCGCGGCCCAATGGGTTCGAGTCCAGCAACCGTTCCTACCTTACGCAGAATCTTCAGGTTCTTCTGTGTAGCAAGGATGGCAAGCAGCTTTCACAACTGGAAGTGACGTGCGGCTTGCAGAGCCTGGATGAGTCGGGCGGCATGGCCGGCTCGATGTTTCACCGGCGGGGATGCAAACTGGCCCTGTTTGTCTGTACGCCACAAAGTAATATTGTGCTCGATGACGCCTATGCCAGGACCATGGGACTCAATGAAGACGTCTGCAGAATAAGCGTTCCCGAGGCTAAACTTCGCACGATCCTGCCGGAGAACGTGATCGGCTACGAGTCAGTGGATGCGATCATCTGGTCGGATGCCGATCCCAGGAGCCTCAATGATGACCAGCGTGCGGCCCTGGAGCAGTACGTCCGCCGTGGCGGCAGGCTGGTGGTGCTCCAGTGTTGCCGGTTGGACCGCTGGAAAACGATCAGTGATGGCCTGGCCAACCTGCTGCCGGTCCAGGTACAATCGGTCGAGTTTGAGAAAGAGCTCGCGGGGTTGCGGAAAATCACTGACGAGGCGATGATTCACGTGGAGGCTATGGATGCCCGGGCAACAAGGCCGGTCTGGCCTATGGCCGGGGGACCGTTTGCCATAGCCCGAGCGAAAATTAAAGCCGGCGTGGTGGGAGCATGGGATGCGGATCTTCCTTATATTGTCCGTGGAAGCTTCGGGCAGGGTTCGGTGACATGGGTGGCCCAGGATCTGGGCGATCGGGCCATCGTCGGCAATGGTTCGGACTCCGGAAAGTGGGTCCATGTGTGGGACCGCGTCTTCGATTGGCCCAATGACTCCATTCCCGCCAAATCGGAACAGCGCGAAGAACCATTTTCGCCTGTCGAGGTGGCCAAATACGGCGGGGGGGATAAAGCGGCGGACTTGAGCTACAGCATGATTTCTGCCATGGAATTGCCTGGCAGAGGGGCGGCATTGCTGGGCATCGCCATACTGTTCTTCGTGGCCTATTGGGCACTGGCCGGTCCAGGTTGCGATCTATTTCTTGGCAGGCGCAAGCAAACCAGCTGGCGATGGTTCGCATTCGCTGCGGTGGCCCTCGTCGCCACGGGGATCACTCTGCTGATCGTCAAGTTGGTTTTGCACGGACAGCCCAGGCTTCATCATGTCAGCTACGTTCGCATTGCCCCAGGAGAAGACGCCCTGGTGCGCAGCGATTTCGGGCTTTACGTTCCGCAGGACGGTTATCGCAGTCTGACGCTTGGCAACACCGACGCAGGTGGTGGAGCGAGCTTTCTCAGTGCGTATCCGCTGCATTTACGACGGGGGTTGGGCGCCAGCGAGGGATTCGTTTCCGCCTCCGACTACGAGTTGCCGGTGTTTCATGCCCAGACGCTGTCGGTGTTTTACCGCAGCACCATGAAGAAGATGCAGGCCTGCTGGGCGGGCAAGTTGCCAGGTATCGAGGGGAGAGCCCGGCTGGGCTTGCGGGAGAAACTATTGGGCATCCTGACCAATAAGTGCGGATTTGATCTGCGCAACGTCTACTTCGTTTTCCACTATCCGCGTGGGCATTATCGCGATGAAGTTTTCTATCTTCCCGGCTGGAAGAAGGATGTTTACTTTAATCTCCAGGCGGAATTCCCCGCGAACATCGAGGAGACGAATCTTCTGGATCAGCAAACCCCGGCGGGCAGGCGCGAGCCGGGTTTCAGCAACCCCATGAAAATCGTCGGAGATATCGGCCGCCGGGGTAGCGGTGGTTGGGACACGTATTGGTACAGGAATTATAGTAAGTCAACCATCACCGGAGCTTTCGAGGATCGATCGGATGTGCCACAGGCGTTTCCCATGCTCAGTCTCTTCGATCGGCTGCCTGTGATGCCCAACTCTGACAGTGACAAGCGTCAGCCTAATCCGGAAGCAGACCGCTGTGAGATGAGTCGTTATGGAGCGAGATGGATGGATGTATCGGCGGCAATAAGCGCCGGAGAGTTGGTGATTTTGGCGGAGGTCGACGATGTCCCGCTGCCCTTCCCGCTGAGAGTCGATGGCGATATCATAGGTGGCTCGGGCGTTGCTTATTACCAGTTCATCGTGCCTCTCGATTGTCGGGCTGTTGAGGACTCGGTTGTGCCGTCGAGCACGACGCGAAGCCACTGATTCATGGCGACAGTAATCAAGACGATCAACCTCACGAAGCGATACGGGACGCTCGTGGCGCTCTCGAACCTCAATCTCACCATCGAGCAGGGTGAATGTTTTGGATTCATCGGGCCTAATGGAGCTGGCAAAACCACGACCATTAAGGTTCTGGCCACCCTGCTTCAGCCTACATGGGGTGAGGCGCGCGTCTGCGATTATGTGGTCGGCTACCAATCCCGGCAGATTCGCCCGCTGATCGGGTATGTCCCCGACTACTTCGGGGCCTACGAGGACATGGTTGTACAGGAATATCTGGAGTTCTTCGCCGCCGCCTACAACATAAACGGCTCGGTTCGTGCCAAAATCGTTAAAGACGTGCTGGAGTTGACCGATTTGGCGTACAAGCGAGGCGCCCTGGTTGACGGGTTGTCGCGCGGCATGAAACAGCGCCTTTCTATCGCCCGAGTTCTGGTTCATGACCCCAAATTGCTGTTGCTGGATGAGCCGGCCGGCAATCTTGATCCCCGGGCCCGCATCGAACTTCGAGAATTGCTCAAAAAACTACGGGAAATGGGCAAAACCATCCTTATTTCCTCGCACATCCTTCCGGAACTGGCCGACCTGTGCAACACCGTTGGGATCATCGAACGTGGCGAATTGGTTTATGCGGGGCCGGTTAGCGATATCGTGAGGCGAGTTCGCGGCGGTATGCGTATTCATGTTGGTGTCGATGCCGGCCAACAGGCCGCCGCCGGGGCGTTGCTCAGCCAGAACCCCAATGTTCAGAGTGTCACCCCCCGTAATGGTCATCTGGAAGTTTTTCTTGTCGATGGTGTCGACGACTACAACTTCATCCCCGCCGCCATCTTAGGAGCGGGATTTCGGTTGACTATGCTCAAGGAAGAAGAAGTTAATCTGGAAACGGCGTTCATGCGCCTTACCAAAGGTATCGTTCAATAAGCGTTAAATGATGGACAGCTCCCTGCCGTCCCCGGCGTACTTGGGGAGTGTGATCGGCGAATTTTCGAAGATGTCACTTGCCAGTTGGCAGTAGTCGGTGGCTAGCCCCTGACGATTTGCCACCGGCCACTTACCCATGCTCGGCATCGCTAACTATTTTTACCGCCTTATTCCTGGAAACCCGATCTTCCTGAGAGTAGTGCAGGGGGCGGGCAAACTACGGCGGGATATGATAATCCGCTGGACGTATCTAGGGCTGTTGGCTGGGTTTGTGTGCATAAGAGTCCTTGGTATAGTCACTGGTGGCTCAAGTTTGACCGAGCTTGCCCAGGCTAGCGGTAATCTGTTTGAATCGCTCAGCTACATTCAACTGGGGCTGGTAGCGCTGCTGGCTCCGGTCTTCACCGCTGGGGCCATAACCCAGGAACAGGATGCCCAAACCTATGACATTTTGCTGAGCACTCCCCTGACCAATGGACAGATCGTGCTTGGCTCCATGCTTTCGCGCGTCTTTTTCATTTTCTCGCTGTTGCTGAGCGGAATTCCTATTTTCTCGATCACCCAGGTCTTCGGCGGCGTGGCTATAAACAGCATCATCCTCTCTTTCGGTATAGCCTGTACCACGGCAATGGTCACTGGGTCGTTGGCGATGGCCATAGCCGCCCTCAAAGTCGGCACCCGTCGCACTATTTTCGCCTTCTATTTCTTCATCGTAGTATATCTGGTCGGCGGCTTTTTCCTGGATAGAGTGGAGTACTTCCATCCCGAGGTGGCCGACCGCGTGGTAAGCGTCCAAGCCAGCGGTCCGCCAGCGCAGGCGGCATCAGAAATAAGAGCGGATGTGCAGAGGGATCGTATCGCTATCACTGAAGTCAAATACACGCTCCTGGAAAGTGGCGACGGTGAACGATAT
>Ga0316229_1000805_pt1 | contig 37237 bp, 42 predicted proteins | sample TBH18023metaG_FD_206011 | JGI IMG/M metagenome (GOLD analysis project Ga0316229, IMG submission 206011) | Freshwater microbial communities from Trout Bog Lake, Wisconsin, USA - TBH18023 | ecosystem: Environmental > Aquatic > Freshwater > Lake > Hypolimnion/Profundal zone | place: USA: Wisconsin... | reverse complement strand
GAAATATACCACGGCCCATTGCCTCTGGAGGCACGCGCCGGACGGTTGTACGCCGGGCGCTGCTACGCTAGCGGCGGCCGATTTATCGCGCGCGATCGGCAAAACGGGCGCAATTTTGATCGCTCTACAGGGCGAAACGGCCCGAATAACCGTTGGCGGAATCACCGTCTCGCTCCTCACCAAACCGGACGTTTCCCCTCATCATCAGGCGTTCCCGCGGCTTCAAGAGGCGGATACGAGCGCGCTGATCGACGATTGGCATCCGGTGCATGACGCAATCACAACTGTTGCGGCGTTCGCTGCGTCCGACCCAGCGCGCGGTTACATTATGAATGGGATGGACCTGCAATTCGCGCCGGAGCGCTTGTGGAATGAGGATGCGGGCGACGAAACAGTTAGTTTTACTGCGACCGACGGCCATATCTTGCGACACACAACGGTTCCGGTTCGCGCGATAATTAAAGGAGTTTGGTCCGGTGCGCTTCCGGGCGAGGGCAGCAGAGAGTCCGCCGTTATGCCCGCCGAATTTATTGCGGCGCTGCGAAAGCTAAAAGGAGTTTGGTCCGGTGCGCTTCCGGGCGAGGGCAGCAGAGAGTCCGCCGTTATGCCCGCCGAATTTATTGCGGCGCTGCGAAAGCTAAAAATTGGAGCGCGATCGCGCGCCTCGGGAACCCTGGCGATCGCGAAGGGCTGGATTCTCGCTGAAGTGTACATGGGAGAGGAATTGGGATCATACCTCTTCCGCGATCGCGCGGTCTATGGGACCTATCCCAACATTGCAAAGATCATGCCGGCGGCGTTTCCCGATCCCGATAAGGTTCCCGGCGCAAAAGTGAAAGAATTCGCCCAGGCGCTGCGCAACGCGATCGCATTCCGCAAACGCACAGACCGCGTAGGCCGTTATGCTTGCGTGCAAACGCGTATTGAGCAAGCCAAGCACGATTCGCAATTAAAGGTTTCGCACGGGGATTATACCGATACCGTATTCTGCCAAAACGCGGACGCATGGCACGAATCGGCATGGAACGCGCAGCTATTACTGCGCGCGATAGAATCGCATTCCAGCGATTGGTTTTTGATCGCGCAGAAGAACGCGCACGAAGCCGCGATTCTTTGGGACCATACGAAGAACGGATTCGCAATGGTTATGCCGATGCGGATTGACAAGCCCAAAAAGGCCAATCGCAATGTATGATCGACAAACCTACCGCGACGCGGTTCGAGCTGGGTGGCCCTTCGGGGTCGCCCTTTTTCTCGCCGAGGAGATCGCGTTTGCGCTCTTACAACATCTGGGATGGCAGTATGAGGAATTGGTCACGGGGTCGATCCCGCAAGGGTATGCCCATACGTTGCTTGTTCGAACAGGCAGAAGTGTTTCGAAATGAGTCTTCACCTAGGGGCGCAGGTGCGCCCCTCTCTTGGGTCCGCTAGCGTAGGTGGGTGCAATTCCCGCCGGACCCTCACACTTTATCCCTTTGGAGAATCCCTATGCCGTATTCACGCATATCCATTTACGATGCGCCCACGAGCGCAAGCGTTAAACCATACCCCCCCGGCGAACCTAGCACGTTCGTAGGAGCAAGCTTGACCCAAGGCGACCTTGAGATTTCATGGCTGCTTGGGCCCAAAGACGCAGAACAGTTAGCCTCTGACTGCGTGACCCTTGCCATGGGGCTCTATAAATTCGCACGCGAACATGCGAAGGCGCGCGCGCTTGCTTCGATGATCGAAAACGCACCGGCGTCCGAGTGAAGCCGTACGATTCGCGCGCGCGAATCGTCTCCTGGAACGTGCTCATGGACCTCTGTGAGCACGTTTCTTTTGACGTTCGCATCGCCAAAAGCAGCAGGTCCCGCATTCACCTGCACGTCGGACCCTACACCGAAGGCGGAACCAAAGGGGCGCTCATCATCCTTCCCACCTGGCCCTCGCTGCGACGCGGAGACGAATTCAACCCCAGGGTTGCGCTCCAACCCATGAGGATCGAAGGCGACGTCACCCTCGGCCTGGATGCCATGCGCGCCCTGGTCCACGGGGAGGAACCGTGAACCGCTCCCTTGATCGCGCCCTCATGCTTGCCCTGGCCCTCACCGGGTTCGTTTGGGTTGTGGCGTTTGTCGTTCGGACTTGGCCCGGAACGGTATACTCTAGCGCGGCCCTGGCCGCGATTGGGATCGCTTACTGGGTAGTGTGGACGTGGCCCACGCGCTCGTAGCTTATCGCGGCTTTCCCGAGGACGCGCGCGTCCTTCAGCTGCGTGACGGGTCGAAAGAGCCCGCGACGTCGCATGGCCATCACGATGCCGCGCCCATTGCGGACTTTTACGAGCTCGGACGCAACGTCGGCATTGCCCTGGATGGGCAATACCTGGTCGTGGACATTGATCGAGACTGTCCCGAATCACGCGACCTGCAAGCGCGGCTAAACACCCTTGGCACGTGGTCACAAAAGACCCCAAAGGGGCGTCATTTTTTGTTTTATTTTTCGGACGGATTTCGTACCGAAAATGGGCCCAAAAACGGCAAGTTACGAGACAAAAACGGCGTGCCGTATGGGGACATCAAAGCCCTCGGATACATCGTCGGACCCGGTTCCGAGGTGGGTGGAACGGTCTATCAACGCGAGAACGACGCGGACCCCATCGAGGCCCCCGCGTGGGTTGTCGACACCGCAAAGGCTGCGTTCCGCTACACCGCACCCACTGGCACAAGCCCGGTCGGTGATCGCACCGGCGTACCCGCCGGGGAGCACGACGATTTCTTAGTATCGGTCGCAGGGTTTCTGCGGGGTCGGCATGGCCTCGGAGCAGACGCCATTCAACGCGTCCTATTTGGGGCTGTAGAGGTCCTGGAAGGCATCGATACCTCTCGGCCTTACCGAGAGTCGGACCTGGCCCGTATCGCGCGCTCAGTGGCCCGCAAACCCGCTGAAATCGATTCCACGGTCTCCAGCCTGTTACCAACCTCATGGCTGCGCGGGTCGGACGTCTCCATCGTCGGCCCTCCGGTCCGGTGGTGGGTGCGGAATTTCTTCCCACGCGGTGAGCTCGTGATGATTTACGGGTCGGGTGGGATTGGTAAATCGTCTGCGGGCTCGTGGCTTGCTTCCGAGGTGACCAACGCCGGAGGCACGTTCGCATTCGTGGGTGTCGAGGAACCGTTTGCACGATTCCTTGGGCGTGCCGTGTTGGCAGGAGCGCGCAGAGAGAACATTTTTGGCATCCCTGACCCTTCCGCATTGCTGCTCCCTCGGGATGCCGATAGGCTTGCCGAGGGGATTGCCCAGTCGGGTTTGGGCTGTCTGTATATCGACTCGGTGTATTCGCACTTCGAGCACTTGGAAGGCTTGAATGCTGCCGAGCGGTCCCGCCGGGCTCTCGCACCCCTCGCAGAGATCGCACAGCGCACGGGCTGCACCGTGGTGTGTGTGTTCCATACGAACAAAGGTGGGGAGTTTCTCGGGTCGGTCGAGATGGTCAACGTGGCCCGCCACGTCATCAAGGCCAGTCGCACGGGTGATCGGCCCCTCCGACTCGACGTCAAGAAAACGAACCTGCGGATGCCGGACATCGCTCTTGCCCTTGTCGGCGAAGAGATGCCCTTGCGTGACCCCGCAACCAACGAGATGCAATACGAGGAGCTCGACGATGGCAGCATTCAAGAAATGACCATCGTCGTGCCGCACCGAGGTGATGACATTCCCGTAAACGCCATCGACCTTGAGGATATAAAAGAACAGAAACAGGAGTGACACACCCCCTCCCCCTGTGACCAGGGGGGTGTTATCCCTGTATCTAAAGATACAAGGGGCCGCCCTTATATAAGGGCCGTCCCATTTCTTATATAAGGAACGCCCTATGCCTGAACCGAAACCCAGAAAGGACCCCCCTCGCCAAGCCGTGCTTGGCATGCTCAAGGCGCTGACCCAACGGACAATCGAGCGCAAGGACGTGCCGTTCGGGAAACAGTTGGCAACGATCTGCGAGCAGCAGGCGTTAGTGTTACGCAGCATCTTCGGAGGCAAACCGATGTGGCACGTCGGCACCGACAGGAAGGCCAAACCAGAGGCCATCAAGGTGCCGAAAGGCGTGACCTACAAACTGGTACCGCCGCCACCACGCCAAGAGCCCAAGCCGATCATCACCTATGGGCAATGCCCAGAGTGTCGGCGCGCGTTCGTAGAGTCGGAGCGGTGCCGTTACTGCGACGTGCCGCTGGTAATGCACAATGCCTGACCTCTACCCTTGGCAAGCCGCCGAGGTCGACCATCACGCCCTGACCCCGAAGCGGGCCATCTTTGCCTCGCCACGCCTTGGCAAAACCCTGGCGGCCATCGAGTCACTGCGCCGCGCTGTCGACGCCCACGGCTATGATCGTGGCCTGATCTTGGCCCCCAAGGTTGTGTGCCCCCACTGGGCCACCCAACTCGAAGCCGCAGGGTTCAGCGTTGTGCGCGGCTACGCCAAGCCCTCTGCCGACCTGAAGGTCATCCTGGCAAACCGGCCCGCAGGGCTACTTGTGCTCAATTATGACAAGCTGGGCCCGGTCATCAACGCCATGCTGCGCTGGCGAGCGCAGGCCGTGATCGCAGACGAATCCCACTACATCAAGAGCCCGACGTCCAACCGCTCGAAGGCCACGCGCAAAGTTGCCATGCAAGCGAAGTGGGTCCGCCTCTTGACGGGGACGCCCACGCCGAACCACTACGGCGACTTGTGGTCGCAGATGGTGTGCGTGAGCGCAGACCGCTGGGGGACGTGGCCCGCCTTCAAGAACGAATTTCTCATCATGGACTCGTTCTTTCCGAGTCGCGTGGTCGGACATGTCAATGTCGACCGCCTGCAATCGAAACTCGTGGCCGACGCGGCGTTCGTGCGCCGTGAAGACGTCTTCGGACCGGACTCTTACCAGACCATCGTGCGCGAGATTGATCTCCCCGAAAAGGCGTACACCCATTACGTACGGTTGGCTCGTGATTGGATTCTTGACGCCCAAGACGACGGCGAAGGGGTCATCCGGGCTGATCACGTGCTCAAGCGGCTTGTGCGCCTTCAGCAGATGGCTTCGGGCTACATGGTCGACGACGAGGGCGGGGTGCATGAGATACACTCGTGCAAACTCGACGCCGTGGCCGCTGACCTCTCCGAGATCGTGGCCGCCGACGAGAAGGCCATCATCTTCCACCGCTTCCGGTGGGAGGCCCAGAAGTATTTGGAGATCGCCAAGTCGTTGACCGATAAGGTTTGGGTCATCAACGGCGACACGACCGCCGCCCAGCGCGAACGTGTGGTCGAGGAGTTTCGGCGTACCAAACACGAGGGCATCGTGGTGGTACAGACCCAAGCCGGGGGCGTCGGCATTTCATTTGCCGAGGCCACGCACGCCCTGTTCGTCTCGCAGTCGTTTGCTTATGCGGACGAACAGCAAGCCAGGGACCGCATTTACAAACGCGGCGCGTCACGGTGCGTGACGTATTACCGCTGCGTCGGCACGGTCGATGAGTACATCGGCGACGCGCTTGACAACAAACAAAACATCCACGATTCCGTCCGGCACGCCGACCGTGAGGCAATGGCGTTCGGACGATTCCGCACCCCCCGCCGCAAGGCATCTATCTAGGAGCCCCTACTATGGACTATACATATAAGACCCAAGGCAACCGCCGCGAGCGGCTCCCCCGTGTAAACGTGCAATGGCATCTCTCGCCAGCATGGGCCATTGCCCACGAGCGTGGCATCAACGTGACCCCACCGCCACCGCTGACCCATGAGAGGGTTCGCGAACTTATGGGTCTAAGGCCGCGTTCAACCAGGCACCGCGGCGGGGAGGCATAGGCCCGATCTGCGACCTGCGTTCCAGGGCTAACCTCGCCCGCATACGAGGTGCACTTCTCCGCCGCCAGTCGGAGGCCCGAAACTGGCTACCCCCCTTCCCAACATGTTGACACCTATGCTATAGAGTATAGTGTTACAAACGCACAACACCGCTGGCGGGTATGTGCGATGAGAGAATGAGGAAGGATATGAAGACTGTTTACCCATCGCCGACAGTACGGAAGCCATTGGTGCTTTCGATGTCGGCGATTGCGTTGTTCCGTAAGTGTCGCCGAGCGTATCGCTACGGCTACGAAGATGGGCTGGTCACACCCAGCTCACCAGCGGCAGAACTGGGCACGGATTTCCATGAGCTGATGAAAGCCGCTGCGGCGGGTCATCCGCTCGACCAGGACGCGCCCATGTACGCGGTGGCCGAGGAGTACCTCCGACGCCACCCTCTGCCCGATGACATCATCTCAGCCGAAGAAGGGCTGTTCACCCAGATCGTCCCCAAGGTGTGGTTGCGTACCACGTTTGATCTGGTGTACCGCGACGCCGACGGATGGATTGTCGGACGCGACTACAAAACGTTCGAGAAGTCTCCGGCGTATGACGTCGATTTGGACTTCCAGGGACGCATCTACATCGCGGCGCTGATGCGTGCGTTCGATACCGACCGCGTGCGCTTTGAGTACGAGTACGTGCGCCGCTCGGTCCCTGGCACCAAGAACTCTCGTGGATTTTGGGAACCCCACGAGTGCTACATCAACATGCCCGTTGTGATCTCACGCCGCGAGGCAGACGAGTTGTGGGACGAGACGATCCTTTGGGTCAAAGAGATTCTGCGCGCGCGCAAGGAGGGGCTGTTCATGCGGTCCGGCACGCGCAAAGAGTTTAGCAGCCCATGCCTTGGGTGCTTTTACGAGACGCCATGCAAGACCGAGATGTCGCACGGCGAGCTTGACGATCAAGACATTGAATTACTTGGCCTCGGGCGTCGCGAGCGTGACACCCTGCCGGCACACTTATTGGGTAAAAAGAAATGAGCCTTGACGACATCTACGACCGACCGATGTTCCGTTACGACGACGAGGACCCGTGCCAACACCCAGGGCGCGACCCGTATGACCAAGACAAGTGCGTTGAGTGTGGGCTCACATTTCTCGCGGGGCAGATTTTCACCCCGCGCCCATTCATCGTGACAGGGCGGAACACGGACGCCGTGCGTACCGCGCCAATGGTCGAGAACTTCTACAATAGCGAGTGGCAACGACTGCTGAAAACGACGAGGAAGAAGACGAGGAAGAAGACGAGGAAGAAGACGATGTGGAATTGGCTAGCAAAGCTGTTGGGTAAACAACCCACCATCGAACCGAAACCGTATTACCGATTGCGCTACGATGATCGCAGGGCCAACGGCCTTTGTGTGACATGCAAGAAAGAAGCGCCAAACAAAGCCCGCAGGGGGAAGACACAGTGCTCGCACTGTGCCCAGCGACAGAAAGAATACGATGCGAAACGACGCAAAAAAGCAAAGGAAGAGAGTAAGTGATTTACTACCTTGACGCTGACGGGCGTGGATACGAAGCCGTCGAGCATCTGGTCCAAGCGAAACTCATCACGGTGTTCCCGTGCCAGTCGTTCCCGGATTTTGAAGATGCGTGCCTGAAACTGATTCCCAAGGTCGGCCCGGATGATCTTATCATCCTGGATACGATCTCCGCGCTTGCCAACACAACACGCGGCGACTTCAAACTTGGCACCGACATCACGGCAAACATCTGGGACAAGCGCGACAAGTGGTTTGGCGACAAGACGGGCCAACTCAACTACGAAGCCGCGCAACAGATGATTATGCGTCGCCTCCGCAACTTCGAAGCCCGCAGCGCTCGCATGATTATCATTAGCCACGAGCGTGAACAACTCAACGAATTCACAGGCATGAAGTCGCGTGGCCCTGATCTCAACCCCGGGTTCTTTGGCACCCTGTTCCCGTTTGCTTCAGACATGTTTCGCCTGGGCGTCATGATGGCAAACGAGATGGCCGAAGACGGCACGGTCAAGATCGCTGCGGGCACCCGCGTGCTCTACCTCAAAATGTCGGAAGAACAAATCTGCAAGGCTCGTGTGGCGATTGAAGTCGCACAGAAACTGCCGAACGGAATCCTCAACCCGACACTCACCAAACTGTACGGCGTCCTCAATAAGAAGCCGTCCAAACTTGTCCTGTACGGCCCACCTGGTGCCGGAAAGACGACCCTTGCTTGCTCAGATGCTGAGGAAGCATACCAACGTGTAAACGTGCAACAACACAAGAAGAAGGAAGCGAAATGAACTATCAGTACGACGAAGAGATCGAACGCGCTGGCGGCATTGATCTTGACCGCGTGGTGGGCCCTGGCATTCGCGTCGAATACGGACGCTACACGGGCAAACTTGCCTCTGTCGAGATTCAACACTCGAACTTCGACAAAGCCCCCAAACTCCTCGCGCGTTACGAGATCACCGAAGGCCCGTACCGTGGCATGGACGTGCCCGAGTACTACCCGCTCATGGCACTCCCGCCGAAGAAGCCAGGCGGCCCGTGGTTCGCGCCAGGGCTTGCAGCCATCAAGGCGGCGTTTGCAGCCATCAAAGCCCCGGTGCCCAAACCGTTCCCGCTTGACGCGGAACGTGCGAAGAAGGCCTTCGCAATGGCCCTGGGCCGCAAGTCTCTTCTCATCGACGTGGTGCAAGACCACTACAAAGATCGTGACACCGGGGAGATGAAAGAGAAGCGCGTGGTACGCATCATTGGCTTGGCCAATGCGCCTGCCACCGTCGATGACCTGGAAGACGCGGGCCTCGTGTCCGCTGGAGATGGCTTGATTTAATGACTGAAGACCGCTTCCGCACGACCATCGTGATGCCACGTTTGCGTTCGCGCGGGGCGGTCGTCACCGTCATGCCAAAGACCGTGATGGCACCGGCTGGGGTATCAGACCTGTTGGTCTGCTACCGTGGCCGGTTCATCGCGTTAGAACTCAAATCACCAGACCCGAAGTCGCGATATGACGCGACGCCATTGCAGCTGGATTACCAGACGCGCGTCCGCCAATCCGGCGGCTATGCGATTGTGACTTCCTCGTGGGATGACATCGAGGCCCTCTTGCGGATCGTGGACGAGGAAGTATAACTCTAACGTCACTGCGCTCGCTCTTCGCGGTTGTACTGTGACTGTTGTGCCGAACGACTTGGCACTTTTTGGAAGTACGAACCCAGCACTGACGCCAGCGTCCGCTCTGGAATGTTTGTCCCAGGAGCGTCTTTGTACCCACCAAACAGACCGCTTGTGCCCAAATCTTGCACAAACCCGAACCCCGGGATGTACGACCGACCAACCTGGTCGATGAGATCGCCAAGCGTGACCGTTTTGTGAGGGTCTGCTAGATTCATCATTAGCCCAGGGATGCCAAGCGTCGATGGGCTGGTAAAGTACGTACCCATATTCAACGCGCGTGATGCGTCTTCTACCGGACCACCCAACACGAATTGAGAACCTGGGACGCCGCCTTGCTGGTTGATGTTTTGCTGTAAGCGCATGGGCGCTTCTACATACCCAGGACGACGCAACAGCGCACGACCAACCGCACCGGGGACGATGCCCACGCGGAACGCGGCAAATGGCCCGCCAAGCGCCTGCAACACCGACACAAAATACGAATTGTTGCGATAGTCCCCAAGCGCTTTGCGAATGATCGCAGCCTTTTGTATTTCAAGATGCGGGTCGAACACTCGCCCAGCGTCATCCACGGACTTCCCCATGTGACGATCTAACTGGTCAAGCAACGCTTGACGATAGCCGAGCTCAAGACGAGTCAACGTCTTGTTGGAAAACTCTGTGGCGGCTTCGGTTGGTTTGAACTTCTTGAGAAACGACGACGCATTGCCCGTGATGTCGTGAACGTATTCGGCGTTCAACCCCATGTTGATGATGCGGTCTTTTTGCGCATCATCAAGACCTTTGTTGGCATACCACAACCCCTTGCCAAACGCTTCGGGGCCACCATGCAGAAACGCCAACATGCCCATGTTCTTCACGCCGTGAGGAAACGGGTTGATCGCAATGGCGTCTTTGGCTAACCTGCTCGTTGCCCGCAATGGGCTTCCAGGATAGAACGTCGCAGGGCTGTGCGACAATGCGTCGACATCCAACTGACCGTTCTTGTACATCGTGTCTTTGGACAGGCGCGGATACTTCAACTCGTATTGCGCTTTCTCCGCAGCACTCAATTTGGGGTCTTTCAAGACCTCATCCAACTTGCCATCAAGGTCTTTGATCATCTGTTCCGTGCGAGCATTGACCTTGCGCTGACGAATCAACGCATTGCCAATACGCAAACGGTTGCGCACGCGCTCAACCTGGTCTTGCTCCTTGAGCCTTCCGCCCTTGCGCTCTTTCTCAAACGGCTTGAATTCTTTTTTGCGCATACCGCCGACGTTCTTGATTACCGGCGAATCAAAGAGTTTGTCCGTGTCTTTCGGGTTGATCATGGTCTGGTAGTCGTCAAGGACGTTGTAGTCGAGCAGACCTGTCGGCGACCCACGGCGCACGATGTCCATCTCTTGAGGCGTGAGACTTGCGCCTTCCGATTGTTTTTTCTTAAGCGCGTTTGCTTGCTCGCGCAAGTCTCTTTCTTCTGCCGACTCTAACGGGATGCCACGCTTCTCCGCAATGTCGAGCGCCGCTTGGCGCATATCTTCAGACCCATGCCGATACGGCTCCTGAAGATACCGTTTGTAGATCGGCAACGGCAAGTCGCTACCACCGACGGTGGTATGGCCTTGCTTGGGCGTGACGTTACGCAAGGCTTCTTCATGTTCGCGGATGAGGGTTTCGTCTTCGGCGTTGTCGTGCAATTCTTCCGCACGGCCCCACTCCTCGTTGCCGATACGCATGTTCTTGCCATGCGTCGTCAAGTATTCGTCGAGCTCAGGACGTCGGCTGAGGAATCCTGCGTGAAACTTTTGGACGCCTTCAGCCATGCGCTGGAGCGCCGCGCCACCCATCTTCTCCGTGACCTCAAGCGTTTTCTTGAGGATGGGAACCTGACCCATTGCCGCTTGAGAAGCCGTGCGCAATGCTTCTGCGCCACGGGTCAGCATCCTGACTTCGCCGATGAATGGTATATACGTCAGCGGGTCGGTCAACGTTTGCGCACCCATGTTGAGCACGACATTCTCTGCGCCACGGGTAAACTTTGAAAAAATATCATCGCCCTTTGGCTTGGGGATGTTGAGCGCATCAATCGCCCGCTGAAGCTCGGCGTGAGCTTCCTCCGGGTGCATCATGTCTTCCCACGCATGGCCGACTGATCGCCCGGTGAGCATCCCCTGAACGAATCGTTGGGGTGCCCCCAAGACCGCATCAACATCAGTCTGCGCGGTGTTGTATAACTCTTTGGTCTTGCGAACGGCTTCGTCGAGCAGGCCGTGCGGCGCTAAAGGGTTGAACTTTTGCAGCTCTTCAAACGGGTTGAACTGGCCACCGTACGCACGTTTTTCGTTATTGATGGGCTCGAAGTCGGAATCCGGTGCGAAGTCAGAAGAACTGGCGCGGGAAGGCGACGGCCTTGGGTCCGCAATAAAGTCGTCGCTTGCGGCCATTAGATTTCCTTACCGTTCTCGTCGTACAATTTACCCGTGCTTGGGTCTTTGTACAAAGTCTTTCCAGTAGACTTGCTTTTGCCAGTGACCCAATTCGACGGCGGATTGAAGCCACCAGCACCACCACCGCCCGTATTGACTTTCTTGACAGGTTGCCCAACAGCCGCGCTAAACAAATTGTCGCTAATGGTACTAACGCGGTTGGCATTAGACTGGACTGTTGCTGCAAGCGATGCTTGTTTGCTAATGAGTGAATCCGGTTTGCTTGGGTCTAAAGCATCAAGGATTTCTTGCGGAACAGGTTTGCCATCTCTTGCACCTTCGGCTACCATCTGCCGCATTGTATTGATGCTGGTGTCAATCGAACGCAAAGCGGATTCTTGGCTTGATACGTTTTTTATAAATTCGTCAATGTTGGTAAACGAAGCCTTTTGCAAGTCAGCAGCCAATCGGGCGCTACTGATTTCGACAGACGTCGTTTCGTTTTTAACTCTTTGGACATCCAAATTATATGTGGATTGCCACCTTCTGTTGCTTTCTAGGCGATCACGTTCTTCTTTGGTCAACTTGTCGCCACGGTTCAGACGAAACTCTGATTGGTTTTCTTCAAAAATTGCTTGGGCAAGTCTGCGCGCGTCGTCTGCATTTCCAATTTCGTCGTAAATCTTGTTGACGTTTGCCTTGGCAACGGCAGTCAATCCCTGATTGATGAACGCATCCGAACGGTAATATGCCGTGTCGATATTCGCCGAAGCCAACTGGTCTTTGTTGGCCTCCAAGTACCCTGTGATTTCTTGGTAATTGCTTTGTCCTGAAGCGAATCGTTGTGCCATTTCAGACAAGTCTTTACGCATTGATACAGCGTCGCCCGGAGCCAACGCCATCTTGTATGGCAACTTTTCAATAGACTCGGGCACGTTACCAAACTTAGAACGGATGTCGGCAAGCATCGCGTCCCGTTCAGGACCAGGCTTGGCGTTCTCGACTTGCGTGCGGACGGCGCTCAAGTCGGAATACGAAAGGTCAGCAAACGTCTGCTTGGGCGTCAACTTTTCGCGGTCAATCTGCGCAACGCCGTTGACCATCTTGATCGGCGCAGGGGCCCCCGTCAGTTTTGCAACCTGATTGATCTGGTTGAGAAAGTTCGGGTCAGTCAACTGGGTGTCGCTGGTGATCTGCGCACCAATTTGAGCGTACAACTTTTTCGCAGCATCAGCCTTGCGCGCTTGCATGGTGATCGCGTTGAGTTGCTGCTGCTGCTGTTGGTACTGCTGTTGCTGCTGGTTGTATTTGCCTTGGGCAATGATTTGCGGCAGTTGCCCAATCGCCATCAACGCTTGCGCCATTCCCCCCACGCCTGGCATGGCCGGAATTTGTTGCATTGGCGGAGGGGCAACTGGGGCCGTAAGGAGGCCGAAGTCCTGGAAACCTTGTTGCGGGGTTGCAGTAAGCGCCGAATTGTCAGCCATCAGTCGTCCTCCTCATCCGATTCTACCAGCAACCCCATGTGGATGTCGTACCCCGCCTCGACCAATTTCTCGGCCATCTTGCGGCAGTCGCGCTCCCCGTCCGTGCGGTACTGAAGGCTCGTTCCCGACACCTTGAGTTTCTTTTTGGCGTAGTCGATGACTTCTTTGTGGAGCGCGGGCAACTCGTCACCAACCGCTAACGTCAGACCCACCAATGCTTCGGGCCCTGCCACCTCAAGGCAACTCTGGTCTTCGCCCAGGCGGACCTGGTAGGCAATGAAGTTGCCATCCCACAGGCCATCCACGCCCCGCAGTTGGGTGCCGTCGGCGGTGCCCTTCTCGTCCTTCTTGCCGTGTTCCCACGGGTACGGCGGGATGGACAAGCGCACCGAATAGGCCAACTCTTCGTACGGTTCGGGCACGTCGTGGCCGTAGGCGACCGCGTGCAAGAACTCCCCGAGGTCCGGGAGCAACCGGAACGACGTCATCTCCGAGTCGTACCCCAGCCGTGGGGTCCACTCCAGGAAGTACGCCGTGCCGTCCTCGGCGACGATACAGTTGATGTCGTAGATGCCCGGCGGGGCGTTGTTCTTGCGGAACGCTTCGGTCAGGTTGTCCCAGCCCAACTGCCGGGCGATCTCCGGCTCGTGCTGGTAGAACCACACCACGTTGAACGAGCACCCCGTGGCCGTCCCCACGTTGTCGTTCATGAACTTCTTGTTCTCGTACGTCGCCTGGTACGGCCCCACCCAGTCGCGCCCGTTCCACCACCGTGCCGTGGAAAGTGGCACACCGTCGATCTTCTCTTGGAGGATGCACTTGCCGTGGGCTCCGTACTTCTTGATGAGCCCTTCGAGGTACTCGGCCATCTCTTCGCCCGTGTCAGCCCCGTGCGTGGCGTCTGAGTCGACGTAGCGGTCGCTCTTGAAGTACATGGGTTTGTCCATGCTCCGAGCGGCGTTGAGGCACTCGCCGAACGACCCGAACTCCTGGTACGGCGGCAACTGGGCACCCGCTTGCTCGGCGATCTCCTGGCCGAACCCACGGTCTTTCTCCAGGCGGTCGCAAAACTTGCCACCGCCGACGACCGTGATGCCTGCCTTGCGGGCTTGCTCTGCCAGCCCCCCGAGGCCGGATGAGTCGAACAGCATGATCGTGTCCGGCTCGCGTGCGAACGCCATGAGCTCCATCCACGAGTCGGTACGCGGGACCAAGCCCTCACCGACTGAGCGATGGGAGTACATGGTCTTGGGTCCGCCGGTAGACGTCTCTTCCCCAATCCAGACGAGCACGTCGTGGCCTTCGTCTTGGAGGCGAGCCCACCACGACAACGCGCACCCGAACCCGGATGCGATTGCGAATCTCATCTACGGATACGGTTGGACCAGCGGTCCCATCGGCATCATGCCTGGGTACAAGCCGTAGATCGGGTCTTGGTATTGGGCGCTAGGCGTATACCCATACGTCCCTGGGGCTGCGTACGACGGGGTGTTGGCGTAATTGAACGCGCCAATCGTTGGCGTTGACGAAGACATCTGGGTATAGTCCGTGCTCAACGGGGTGGTGTTAATGTTGTTGAGCGGCGAAGCAATCATGTCCGAAGACAACGTGGTTGGATAAAACGTCTGTGGAAGTTGCGATTCTAAATTCGTAATTTGCTCTGGAAGCCCACCTTTGAATTGACTGGGGTCAACGGGGATTTGTGTCGTCGTTTGACCCGTGGGCCATTTGGCACTTGCAATGTCGCCTGCGGCACCCAAAATCCCAGACATCAATGGGTTGCCCATTGCGTTAGCTTGGTTGGCGTACTGCCCAGCAATCGTGCCGTATCCACTTTGTGCTTGGTTGAACGCATTGAGCTTCTGGTTTGCCACTTGGCTGGCGATGTTCTGAAGCATGGTTGCGGCCTGCTGGTTGAGGCCACCCATGCTTTGCATCGCCACGGCCCCTGGGTTTGCCATCCCGCTTCCCATGCGGCCCATCATCGTGCTGAGGTTTGATGCACCAGCCCCCTGCAACGTGTTGCGAAGGTTCTGCAACTGGGTCTGGTCCAAACCGTTCCAGTTCATCATCTGCGCCAAAGCCGCTTGCTGTTGTGCCTGCGCGGATTCTTCTTGGGAGACTAACTGGTTTTGACGGTTTTGCGCCATGATGCCGCCGCCAATAGATGCGGCTGCGGCAATGATCGGTATGGCTGCTGCTCCCATTAGATGTCCCCCATGACGTAGACGTTGGCCCGGTGGCTGCCCCCGTGGGCATACCATTTCTTCTGGATGGCTTCGTTCATTCTACGGTTCTTGAACAGGGCCGTACAGACTAACGCCCGCACCGCCCCGGTCTGGTACAACTCTACCAGACGCCCCTGGGTCGCCTCAAATGCCCGCACCCCAGCCCGATTGGGGTACACGTACAACCCCGTGATCTCCAAAGTCGCCGTCGGAGCATCGACGTTGACCCCCACCACCCCGGCGATCTTACCGTTCGAGCGGTCCACGATGGCAAACCATAACTGCCCGTAGGGCTTGGCTTCGCCTGGCAACCCGTACCGTTTGCGGTACGCCTCGAACAACTGCTCAACCACATAGAACTGGTCTTGCCGTAACGGAAGCCAGCCAAACGGAGCAGTTGTCTCGGTGGATTCTAATGTGGCAGTCACTAGATGCCGCCTCTACGACGAGCGATGGGCTCAGTCGAGCGCCGACCAGTTGGGCCTTGAGATCCACCAGCGTATGCCGCCGTCGGGTTGAACTGACCCAACAGCAAAGCGTTGAGCGTGATGCCAACCGTGGTTGCGGTTGAATACGTCACGGGGTAATACGTTTGGATTACCACGTTCATCGTGGCTGCTGTGACCTTGATCGGCCCCGTCAATACGGCATTTGCACCGACCGCACTGTTTTGCGAACCAGGGACCCCCGTGCCGTAGCTAATGGTGATGTATGGCAGGTTCATCAATGGCCAAGAGTATCCTGATTCGTTGGCAACTGGAGCAACATTGACCCATGCCAAGATTTTTCCGTACGCCCCTGCTGGAAACACAATCGGGTTGGGAAACGAGTTGAGCGGTGCGCTCAACGTGATAACGCTTTGATTGCCAGCAGGAAATGCCGGGAGAGTCACAGTTTGTGTTTGCGAGAACACGGCACCGACTTGCCAGTTTGCTGGGAAGATCGCTGCCGCCGCCGACATAGTAGACGGAAAGGCTGCCACGCCAGGGCCGCCTTTGATGTACTCGCGTTGCCAGTTCTGAGGTACGGAAGGAGTCGGCATTACATCCCCATCACGTTGCTAAGGCCAGCCTGGTAGCCCATCCCAGGGTTGTTGATCTCACTGCTCAGGCTGTTGGAATATCCGCCCGTGTTCGGGTTGGTCATCTGACCTGACGCGCCTTGGTAGCCTTGCGCGTAGGGGCTTTGTTGGCTAAGGGCACCGACTTGGTTGTATCCACCGCCACCGCCAGCGTTCATCATGTTGGCCAGCGCGGTCGCGGTAGTGGTCGGAGAATAGGCCGTGTACCCTCCTGTACCACCGCCCGTGTAGGCGTTGTTGGACCCGCCCATAGTAGGAGTGCCAGACGTACCTGCGGTTCCGCCTGCGGCGTTATACGGGTTCCCAAACGTCGGACCATACGGATTGCCCGGTTGGTACTGGCTGACTTGAACACCGGTCGGGTTCTGTAAATTGACCCCGTTGATTGCGTTGTATTCTTGTTGCACAAACGGGTTGCTCATGTTGATGCTGGGGTTGTTTTCTTGTTGCATGAACGTCGGGTTGTTAAAGTTCGGATTGGACTGCAACGCATTTTCCATTGCCTGGATTTGCGGCTGGCTAAACAACGCTTGCCCCGTGCTCGGGTCCGTTGCGTTGGTCAGGTTCGACCCAAACAAATTCAAGATGGTTGAGTTGAGCGTGCCTGAGCTCAAGCCACTAAGGCTATTGTACACCGCGTTTTGTAACGCATTGTATTGTGCTGACCCTGGAGTCAGACTCGCAGGGTTCCAATTCGTCGTCCCCAACCACGTCTGATCGTACGCAGGACCATTTGCCGGATTGGTGCTGGTGGTGGTGGGAGTACTCGCGGTGCTTCCCGTGCTTCCCGTGCTTCCCGTACTTCCCGTACTTCCTGTGGTTGGTGCGGTCGTGGGTGACGTCGTAGGTGTGGTTGACATCCACGGTGGCGGGCTTCCTGTGCCTACCCAGGGCGCAGATTGCGGCGTCGCTCGCGTGGTCGTAGCCGTACCAACTCGACCAGTTCCCCCCGTCGAAGCGGTTCCTGTGTTGACCGCACCCGACGTGCCCGTGCCCAGCGTCCCTGTCCCGGCAGTGCCCGTGCCCGTGGTGTTTGCGCCACCAGCGTTGGTACCGCTCAGTAATGCGGCTAACGCATTGGGGTTATTCAAGATGGAAGAGAAGTTTTCCGGCAACGATTGGCCACCCAGCTTGCCATAGTTGCCAGCCGTGCCCGCACCCATTGGACCAGTCGATTGTGCTTGACCCGATGATCGTTGGTTTGCGAGCGTCGTTCCCATTACGTTACCCCACTGTTGGATGCCACGAAGGACCGCTGGATGGAACCGTGGATTTCTACCGAGTATATCACCGCCGCTGACGTCGCGCTGGCAGTATTGTTCAACGTGATAAACACCTGGGCCATGAAGCCCGTGTTGTCCAGCGCATACCCCGACGGGTTGATGCCGGGACCAATCGTCGCCACGAGCGTCGGCCCCTGGCTCAAGTCAAACGTCCACGAGAACTGCTTTTGGGTCGTGTCCTGGTCGATGACCAACTGGACCGTGGCCGTGACGCCCGTCTGCACGGGGGCGTTGATGACCACCCACTGGTATTCTTTCTGAACCCCAGGTGCCCCAGAATCCGTGTACGGACTGGTCCACGTCCCCGTGATGGCCCCACCCAAGTCCGTGTCACCCGTGGCCCAGGCATCAATCACAAGGCTACTGGGACGAGCGGCAATCGTCTCGTTGAGACGAGGGGTGCCCACCGGAGCCGACTCGGACGCAATCCCGTACGCAGCATTAGTGCCGTACGGAAGCGTCGGCAACCATTGCTTCGTCTGCAAGTAATACCGCAGGGTGATGCCTGTGGACGGGAACGACAGATACCACGTGCGATCGTTGAACCACCCCACGGCCTTTTGCCAATCGCTCTGGGGGATGGTGTTCAAGAGGTTCCGCACCTGGTCACCGATGTACTGACGGACCTGGCCGTCGGTGATCTGCGGTCCTTCCTCCGACAACCAACACACCACGTCTTCGCAGACCGTGGCCGACGCACCAGACACACAGCCGATGTCAAACATCTTCCGAGGAAGAAACGTCGTTTGGTCGTCACCGTACAAGATGTACGTGGTGCGGCGTTTGAACAAGATGGCAATAGACGAGAGCGAGCATCCCGCCATCGGCATGTTGTTGTACAGCGTTGCGGTCAACGGCGCGGCGTTGTCGGACTCTTGACCAATCAACAACACTTGGGTTGCGCTGAACATCGACCACGGCGCACCGTAATCCGAAAACCACAACTGACATTGAGCGACGTTGTAAGTCTCGGTATCACTTTGAAAGTCAATGAATATCCACGCCCGGTTCTTATGCGTGAACACAACCGCTGGGGACGTGTAACTGTTGTACGTCGAGCCAAGCGTGCCGACCGGAATCTGCATCGGCACATTGCTGCGGAATTCTAATTGCGCGTTAGCCGAGATCGTGGTGTCGGAATTGTTGTCGACAAACGCAGTCGTTGCCGCACCCGTAGCCGTGCCGACGTAATACCACGTCGGCTGGTTTGCCGATTGACGATACACATAGGTCACGTAAGTCGAACCATCTGCGTTCGTGCCTGACCAATTCCCACTGGCAAACGTGATGGCCGCAGAGAAACTTGTCGACTCGGTGTACCCTGAACTCGTGGGATACGAAAGCGTCCACGGAGGAGACTCTTGCGTCGTGCCATCAGGAAACGTCGTGAACGTCGTGAAATTCCAGTAGTACGTGCCAGCCGTAATGTTGACCGTACCTGTCGTCGTCGGCGTCATGGTGTACGACGTCAGACTCAAAAACGTATTGGGATACGTCCACGAAAATTGGTTGAACCCACCCGTGCTTGGGTTGTATCGAATCTGATACCCGGTGTTGGTATACAACGCACCGTCAAAACTCGTCGCCTGCGTATACGGCTGAAGCGTCGACGAACCAGCACTGATAGAAAGTTGCGTGCTCGTGTCCGGGTTATAGGCCACCACCGCCGCAGACCCACCCGTGATCGCCGCCACAATCAACCGCCCGCTGGTGTTGCTCGACGGGGACGTGTAGTGGGAAAAGTTGAGTGGGTTGAGCGCCTGGATGGTGCCCCCACCCGTGAGCGTGGTCACGTTTGTGCGCCCACGCGACGTTGACATCGCGCCAATGACACGAGTCAACGACACGTTGGACGCAGCCGAGCCAACGCCGGAAGCCACCGACGGACCCGCCGTGGTGTAGTCTACCCCCTGGAAAGGACCAACCTTTACCAGAGCTGCGGCGTTGGCGTCAGCCATGTGCTAAGCCGGGTTCTCGTTGGCGGCGATGAGCTTCTTGAGGGTCGCAATCGCCCCGTCGCAGGCGTAAATCTCGTTCTGCTTTTGCTGGGCAATAGCCGCCGCTTGTTGGCCAGTCTGGACGAGTTGCTCGCGCTCGCCAATGAGGCGGTCGAGTTCTTCTTTGAGTTGGTCGTTCATGGTGTTTCCTTCCTTATGTACCTTGGGACATCCAATAGATCGTCACGGTTGAACCAGGGGCCCCGCCAGAAACTGTCACTTGGAAAGATGATGTAGTGAGGTTCGTCACCTCAGAAGATAATTGGTAGCCGTTCCAGGACAACCCTCCACCGATGGTCACGATCACCGAAGCCAAGCTGGTCGTGTAGGGTACCGGGATGGAAACGGTGACCGTGCTGGATGCGTCTGCCGGAACATTGGTCTTGCTGCCATACTGGAAGGTCGGACCAGGCGTTGTGCCTGACCCACCGACAAACGGGAAATCCGCACTCGCCCATGTCATGTTGCATCTCCAGGAACAAGAACCCAGGAAGTTGTTGACTCATCCCACTCGTAGTCTTGACCATCTGTGGGATAGGGAACAGGCGCTTGCCACAGCCAAGACGGTCCAGAGATGACCCATGACGGGTAGGGTTTGGGCGCGTAGAACACGTCGTTGGTAGCATCATAAGTGTACCCGATGCCAGCGTAGTTGGCACGGATGGCCTCGCCGCCATCGGGCGTTTGGTACGAACTGTCAGGGGCATAATGCACCCCGCCGTAGGTGTTGTAACTGGTTTGTACCCATTCGGACGGCGGGCCGAACGCGCCCGAGTTGATCTGGTCTTGCTCGACGACAATAACCTGATCTACAATGCCGTTCGTGACGTGCGCGAAATGGCTCACAGCGTTAGCGTCCCCGAGGCTTTCATGAGAAATCCCCATTGATACAGAGTACCGCCTTGGTACAGAGCCGCGTTGCTAATGGTGACTGAATACATGGGGGGGCGGCAAACGAACGGCACAAAAATGTTGAACAGTCCGCTCCCGCCTGTACCCCCTGTCGATGCCGTGCGCCCGCAACCACCGCCACCGCTACCGCTATTCGCAGATGCCGCGCCGCCTGCGGCGGCACCGCTTCCGCCCGCGCCCGCGCCTGTACCGCCAGCCGCACCGCCTGTCGTGTACCCGCCTCCGCCTCCGCCGAACGATTGAGTTCCTGTACCAAAGCCAAGGCCGCCTGTAGAGTTCCCGCCCTTTCCACCAGTGGTACCCGATGCCGCAGAACCAGCGGCAGAATAACCGCCGCCGCCTCCGCCTGCATACGACGTACCGCTCGCGCGGGCACCAGCGCCACCGCCAAACCCATACGTCGAGCCTGTACCTGCGGTGCCTGCCAGAGACGACGTGGCACCTGCGCCACCGCCTGACGCGCCAGAAATAGACGCGCCAGCCGTTGCGCCGGAACCGCCGTATCCACCGCCCGTTGCGCTAAAACTAGTGCCGCTAACTGCCGTCGTTGCACTGCCACTGCCAGCCGACGTGCCTCCAGCACCAATCGTGACAACGACGGTATTGCCCGGTGTGTATGTCCCGTTGAACGAAAAACTAGCAAAGATGGCACCGCCACCACCACCGCCACCAACGGACGTAATAGTACCAGAACCGCCTCCGCCACCACCGCCAACAAGGCTTGTGCTAGATAGAGATGACGAAGACCAGGGAAGTGTAGTCGCGCTTGGATGGTCCGTCCCATAACCGCGAGACGTGCCACATGCTAATGTTGCTATCGTAGGCATATCAGTACGTCGTCATCGAGCCGAATACCGTGTAGGTGGCCGAACCCGTTTTGATGATGGTGAAAGTGTAGAAGTCAATCAACGACGGGTTGCCCGCCGCAGGGGCGATGTTGCCCAGCCACTTGACCGTCTGCGCCGTGCCGTCGATATTCATTGCAGAACAATAGTACGCCGTCGTGCCGTTGGTGTTCATGAATACGACGGTAATAGCCGTACCCGTCGCCATCGCCGTGTTGAGCGTTGTGCCTGACGAATGCGCGACGTTGATGGTAAAGTTACCCGTCGCGTTTGTCGTGTAATAAAGAATCGACTGCGTAGCCGTATACAGGTTGATTGTGCCCGTGGCTGCCGTGGCGCTGACCGTGATGTTCTCGGCCATGTTGGCAAACGTCGCGGCCAACACGCTTGACGTTCCGGAGAATGTCTGCGTCCCTGTCCAGGTGTTGTTTGCAGAAAGCGATGCACCGCCCGTTGGCGCGGCCCACGATGCCGTCGTGCCGTTGCTGGTCAGCACGTAGGTGTTTGCACCGATGGCAAGGTTTGTGGCTGAATTGGTGCCGTTGCCGATAATGAGGTCGCCCGTCGCCGTTATTGGCGAAAGAGCATTGAACGCCGCAGACTTGCTGGTTTGCCCGGTCCCACCGTTGGCAATCGCAATCGTTGTGCCGTTCCACGTTCCGCTCGTAATCGTGCCGACAGACGTAAGGCTCGATCCCGTAACCGTGCTATTGAGGGTAATCCCTGTCAGCGTTCCTGCCGCCGCCGTAACCGTTCCACTTCCGCCGAGGCTGATCGCCGTTCCATTTACGGTAACGGAGCTGTTGGCAAGCTGTGTGTTTGAAATGGTGCCGCTCAATGCGGATGTCGGAATGGTCGTCGATGCTGTAACCGCCGAGGTCCCGTTCCCAATCAAGTACCCGGTCAGCGTAGTCGCTCCGGTGCCGCCTGACGCAACGGGAAGGGTGCCCGTAGTTAGTGCACTTGAGCTCGATGCGTAGACCGCTCCGCCGCTTGTAAATGGGGTTGATCCACTAAGACCTGTGCCCCCGTAGTACGTCCCAATACCAACGCCGTTCCACGTCGCTTGCGTAATGGTCCCAGGGTATTGGAACGTGTTCGTTGACCATTGCGTGTTTGACGGAACGCTAAAGTGAAGGTCCCAGGTGCCAGCCGATGAGCCATTGCTCAACAACGTGACCGTAGCAAATGCACCCGACGCAACCGATACCACGAGGGTCGATGTAGTATTGTTGACGGTGATAGTGCCGCTAGTTTGGTTATTGTTGAACGTGAATTGCGCGCCGATTGGCAACGTCGTCGCGTTCGGCAACGTGATGGTCTGACCACCAGACCCGGTGATAATCCAGTTTGGCGTTGACGATGCGGTCAGCGTAATCGCAGTGCCTGCCGCCTGGTTCGTGTATCCTTCGAACAATGCGTTTGTCGTAATGTTCGCGCTTGAATCGCGCAACACCACGGAGCTCGCACCGCTCGATGTCGTGACCCCGGTGCCGCCATTCGCAACCGGCAACGTGCCGGACACTTGGGTTGTCAGGCTGATGGTCCCGGTGAGACTTGATGCCGGAAACGCAGTAATGTTAACCGCTTGAGCCGGCCACGTCCCACTAACGCTGGTATTCGTCCCGTTTACCAAAGCAGGGCTGGCGGTCCCCGTACCGCCGTTAGAAATGCCGAGAATTCCCGAAAACGAAATGTTTGGCGTTGATCCGCCGCTTGAGGCGAGCGGGCTTGATGCCGTAACGCTCGAAACGCCCGTGCTACCCGTCGCCGCAATCGTTTGATTAGGCCAAGAGCCGCTAATAGTAATGTTCGCACCTTGGATAAGGCCTGGCGACGAGGTGCCTGTGCCGCCGTATGCAACGGGAATAATTCCGCCGTTCCAGGTGCCGGACGTGATCGTTCCGACCGAAGTGAGACTTGATCCGGTAACAGTACTATTGAGCGTGGTCCCGGTCAGGGTGCCTGCCGCTGCAGTAACCGTTCCACTGCCGCCAAGGCTGATCGCGGTGCCGTTGACTGTCAGCGAGCTATTTGCCAGCTGCGCATTCGTAATTGTGCCGCTAAGGGCCGTCGTCGGAATTGTGGTCGATGCCGTCATTGCCGACGTGCCGTTACCATAAACGTACCCGGTCAGCGTTGCCGCTCCGGTGCCGCCATTCGCAACCGCAAGCGTGCCCGTGAACGAGATATTTGGTGTCGTGCCGCCGCTCGATGCAAGCGGGCTCGATGCGGTTACGCTGCTGACACCGCTGCCTCCGCTGCCTGTGGAATTGATTGTCTGATTGGGCCATGTGCCCGTTATCGTGACGTTGGTGCCCGCGACAAGGCTAGGCGTTGTGGTTCCAGTACCACCGCCTGCGATCTGCAACACGCCACTACTGTTGGCGTTCTCGGCAAGAATACTAAAGTTGCGTGGGATACTCATGACGTTCCACCAATCTGCACGAACGCCGACGTTGAGGTGTTGTAGTACCACTGATCCGCAACAACCGTGTCCGGACACTCAATCCACTCAAGCGGAGACGCCACCGGGAACGTGCTGTTCTGATCCGGCTCTACCTGTGCAACCCGTGCCGAGTTGGGGTAATACACCGGAGGAACATACGGCGGCCCTTTTTGGGCGGGGGTTTCAATGACTTGAGTACTTGGGTCAACCAATGCGTATGCCATGTTTTATCCTACCCACCAAAGCGCGACCACGCCACCAACGCCGCCGGTGCCGTAGATGTAGCCACCAGCGCCAGGAGACACGAGTTCGGCAGCACCAGACGTGCTATCAGAAAGCGTGTTTGACCAAACAGTTGCGGAAGTTGTGATGAGGCTATAAAAACCATAAAAATTATTGCCAGTAAATTGAGCAAAGGTGTCTTGCAAAGATGTTGCTGCAGTATTGTTTCGTAGATTTCCACTTGACCCGGAACCATTTGATCCAGAGCCACCACTCGTGCCAGCACCACCGCCAGTAGCAGAACAGAACGAAGCAAAAGAACTGGTGTTACCGCTTGTGCCACTTCCTGACGTGCTACCTGTTCCACCGGTTCCAACGGTTATCGTGTATCCCGTTCCAGGGCTAACGGTGTAATACCCATACGCTTGCCCACCGACGCCACCGCCCGTGTTATCATTACCATCGCCGCCACCACCAGCGCCTACAACAAACGCATACACTTTTGTTACTCCTGCTGGGCACGTCCACGTCGTGCTTGCAGTAAATACTGCGTATTGTTCTTGCACCGAAGCACCGAAAGCGGCCCATGACGTTCCGCTCGTGCCAGCAGTAGAAGAGTTGTAGTAAACTAATCCGCCACCAGTACCGCTGTACGAAAGATACAACGACCCTGACGGAGCCGAAAAAGCCGGGGTTCCCGTGCCGCTGTAGATCGACGACGTACCTACCGCGCTGCTATATCCCGGAGTAATAGACCCGGCTACGCTTGCGCTTGTTAAACCGTAATTGCTTGACCCGGCATGCAATCCTGTTGACGTAATTGTGCCGTAATACCCGGTGCTTCCGTCTCCAACCGCAAAACCGCCCGTCGCACCATTGTTGTAATTGAGCGCAACAACGGATGCAGAACTATTGCCCGAATTGATAATCAGGTTCCCGGAACTGCTCGACACTTGGAAGGTAACAACTTCACTGGCGGTAATATTGCCATTGACCGTTGCGCTTGTCGGACCGTAGGTGCTGGAACCTGCAACAAATGAACCGCTTGTCGTTACCGAGCCCGCATTCCAGGTCCCTGTCGTGATTGTGCCGACAGTGGTTAGAGACGTGCTACCTGCAAGCGGGGACGCACCCACAGTATTGTATGAAATCGTGACGGCAGAACTACCGTTGAACGATTGAGGACTGGCACCGCCTGTGCCACTGCTGTTGATCGTCAGCGAGTTGGTTGTCGTTCCGCCTCCCGACGGAGCCGCCCATGTTGCCGTCGTTCCGTTACTTGTCAGAACGTAAGTGTTCGCGCCAATCGCCAAACGTGTTGCGCTATTGGTACCATTCCCAATAATCAAATCACCAGTGCTGGTGATCGGAGATAGGGCATTGAATGCAGCCGTGCCAGATGTCTGGCCTGTGCCGCCATTCGCAATGGCAAGCGTCCCTATTACTTGAGTTGCAAGGTTGATACTGCCCGACAACGTGCCAAGCGAAACAACGTCCACGATGTCGCCCGTGTTGGCTCCCGTTGCCAACACGATTGCTGTCCCGCTCGTTGCCGTGTAATCGGTTGTCGCCAAGAACACACCGTTGAGATATACCTGAACCGAACCGACGGTGTACGTAACGGTAAAACTAGTTTGCCCGCTTGTCGCAGTGAACGTCGTGCGCGTGTACGTCGTCGGGAAGGCCGTCGCGTTGATCGTTTGATTCGGCCACGAACCTGTAATGCTGACGTTTGACCCGGCTACAAGACTGGGCGTAGATGTCCCGCTACCGCCATTCGCGACGGGCAAAATGCCCGACACCTGGGTTGTGAGACTAACGCTACCAGTAAGGCTCGATGCTGGAAACGACGTCACGTTCACCGCTTGCGCGGGCCACGTTCCGCTAACGCTCGTGTTTGTGCCGCTTACCAACGAAGGGCTAGACGTCCCCGTACCACCATTGGAAACGCCAAGGATACCCGTAAACGAAATGTTGGGGGTTGTGCCACCACTTGATGCCAACGGACTTGAAGCCGTGACCGATGTGACTGTGCCGCTATTCGTTGCAGAGATCGTGTAATTCGGCCACGACCCGCTCAACGATATACCCGTGCCTGCAGTCAACGCAGGGCTCGTGGTGCCCGTGCCACCGTAGATCACATCTAACGGGGTACCCAACGTCAATGACGCGGCAGCAACAACACTGCTGAATGTTCCGGTAGTCCCGGAAATCGTGCCGCCGGATACGTTGCCGTAATACGTTGGTAATGACACTTACGAACCCTCCGCCATCCAGTATACCGTGGTCGTGGACCCCGTGGGACCACCAGACACGGTTACCGTGAAACCTGTGGCTATCGGGTTCGACACCTGAATCGCCAACGAATACCCACTCCAAGAAGACCCACCACCATAGCTCACCATGATGGCACTGGTCACACTGGCATACGGGTTGGGATACAACACCGTGACCGACGCGGAACCATCCGCTGGCACACTGGCAACACTGCCGTATTTGAAACCAGACGCCGACGGCGTGGGCGCAGTCGGCGTAAACGGTTTGTCAGATTCGCCCCAGTAACTGGTGCTCGTGGTGAATGACTGGTCGGTAATACTCCACGTCATAGATCACCAGTAATCGCCGGACGTGAACCCACCAATCTTGTACGACCCGCGATAGTTGAGCATCTGGAACTGGTCGTCTTCAATCGCGTACTGACGCTTCCAGGTCCGCAAACGCCGCACTTCCTGTTCGTACTTCTGACCGTACATCGTGCCAATGGCCGCCGTCGCCTGGTCACGGTCAGCGTGCAACATCTCGTCAAGCATCCGGTACGTGATGGCATCCATGAAGTTGTCTGGCACCACCACCGTTTGCGTGAGCACCGTCGGAATCGTCAACGTCGTTGGGACACGCACGCAGTCAATCGTGATGATGACCCCTGCCGTTGGCGCTGGCACGAATCCGATGTAGCCGCCTCGACGGTAATACCGAGGCCGCTGGCCAGCAAACCACGGCTGGGCAACCGGAGATGGCGCTCCCCAACTGTTGAGGTAAGGATAGGCCAACGGCGTTTGGATGGCCCACTGCGGCTGCGAGAACGTGCCGCCTGCCGCGCCGCCACCGCCTGCCGGGACTGCTCCCTGGCCAGTCTGATCGTTGAAGTGGATTTGGTCGCCTTCAAGCGTGTCGACATTGCCAGGCACCTCCACACAGATTTGCCCGTTGAGATATACCCGATAGATGGCGTGCATCTCGGGCAAGTCAAACTCTTGCTCGTTCCCTGGAGCCGTCAGCGTCAAGCGAGACTCGGGAAAATAGATTCGAGCGACCAATGACTTGATCGCTCGATCTGCCCGACGAGTCAACATGTCGTTTGACCATCGGGAGTTATTGGTGTTCGGCGTATTCGACAAGTCCCGAGCGTTGTTGAGAATGTCCTGGACTTGCATTACTTATGAACCAACGGGTAAATCGCCGACAAGATCACCGCAACCAACGTGGCGATCTGAATAAACACATTCAGGTTCCAGCGACTGCGGTGCTCAATGACATCAGAAACGATTTTCTTGACGTCATTGCGGTCAGGAAGGGCGGCCAATTTTTTTTCCACGGTCGTCTTCCATTCCTCAAGTTGGCCCACCCGATAATCTAGGATGTCTGACACGTTGATACACCTTTACAAAACCGGGTGATAAGTTACGGGATGGCCCAGCCAATAACCTGAATCGGATTGCTCGGGCTACTTACCGTCGTCACAACGACGCGATACGCAAGGAACGCGCCTGAGACTTGAAGCATCGTCGACGTCCCCGAAACCATCGGGTTGCCAACCGTCCCTGTCCCTGACTGCTCCGCCGGACCCGGTAAGAGCACCGAGCTCGTGGCCGGAACGCCAGGGTAGTATCCGTTGCCGGAACTAGAGAACCCATCCATACCGCCCGCATACGCCACACCACCAACCGCGAGGTTTGCCGTGGGATTCTGCTTGCCGTACACATACGTCCAGTATGCCGCCGGGTCAATCGTACCGTAAACCGATACGCTATACCCAGCCGCCGTGGCCCCAGGACCAATCAACTGGAACGTGACCTTGGACAACCCTTTGGGGCTGGCATACCAACCCGAGTCGTTGCCGAAGCCAGCAACCGGGTATGGCAAACCGTTGTACAACGTCTGCCCACCGTACCCCGCCGGATTCGGCGGAGACGGTAGCGCAGGGATGGTTCCGTACGACGCAAGCGGGGTGCTCACTGCGGATGCACTTGGTGCAACCGACAGCATCACAATCCCACGGCCCCATTCGTTGAGCTGTGCGCCGCTAGCCATTGACTAGAAGTCTCCGACGGAAGCCGTCGACCCAGGCGTACAGATCGAGTTGGTGTTGGTGGCCGAGCCCCACTTCTCTTTGCCGGTGATCGGCGCGTAGAAGAGCGTTACGGCCAAGTTACCGATTGCACCGCTGGCGTTTGTCACGCGAAGCGTGAAGTACCCCGAGACGTTGGTGTAACCGCTTGCACCGAACACCGGACCACACGGATACACCGCATCGAAGTTGGTTGGCACAAAGTACGCCATACCGCCGCCCGCTGTGGTAGCACCGGGGAAGTTGGTCGTGTTGAACGTGATGTCCGACGCGAACAACGGCTGGTTGTCAACCGCGTAGTTTGTCGGGATACCAAGCCCACCAGGCTGCACCGACAGCGCGGTGTTCGCCGAGTTGGCGTTGGACGACGTACCAGGCGGGTTGGCACCCGTGAACGAGTTGTCGTTCGGAGCGCAACCGTTGGTAAGGTACTGAGCAGAGGTCCCTGAACCCGTGCTCAGGGTCGCACCAGGAGTCTGGTTGGTGTTGTACACCACGTTGAAAGACGCGCCCGAAAGCGCGGCAATCGACGTGAATATTACCCCAACCTTGGCGATCTTGATGGTGTTTGGAATCATCGCGACCGTTTGCGCCGTAGCGTTGGTTGTCGCGCTGGCCGATATGCTTACCGGCCCAAGCGTTTCACTACCAAGGGCGTCGAACGTCCAAGAGTTTGGCGTTCGACTCCATTCTTGCTTTGCGTAAGGCATTTATGCGGACCCCCTTACGAGCCGCTCGAACCAACGATACCGCGCCAGTTCACGAAGCCATAGGTATTCCGGTACGACGTACGGATACCGTAGTTGCCCGTCGGATTGTCATACCACGCCTTGACGCGCGACTGCCACTTGTAACCAACAACAAGGCTGTTGCTGTCGCCACCGTGCGCCCAGTCACCAGGTCCCGCACAGAGCCACCACGCCGTCGGGCTGGTGATGTAACGGACGACCATGATCTCGGCTTGGTCCGCCGCCGTGTTCGGCTGGTTTTGGTTGGTGTACGGAGCGAGACGCGCACCGAGGACTTCCTGCGCCGTCTTGGCCAACTGCGGGCCGCAGACGAGGTACTTCGGCGTGCGACGATCCGGCAGACCACGGTCGGTCAGCAAGGTCTCGAACAGGATTTCCGCTTGACGGAACGATTCCGGCGTGAGCGGAGCGGTCGAGAGATAGTTGCTGAACGTGAGGCCCGTGAGCGAGCTCACACCAGTCGACGTAACAATCGGACCCAGCGGATGCGCTGACGAGCAGAGCGGAAGACCGTCGCTGCCTGGCACGAGGCTGGAGAACGAGAAGTTGAACGTGTTCCAGATGGTGATGTCTTGCGTGTAGCGTTCGCTGTTCGCAAGCATCTGCGGAAGCATCGCCATGAGGTTGAGCGGGTCTTCGAGCTGGGCTTCTTCCGTCACGTAAGACGTGAGGCCGTAGGTCGAATAGGTGAACGACACCGGGATGAGTTCAACCGGGTTGTCCACCGCAAACGCGCCACCCTCAGTGCGACCCCGGAGCAAACCGAGTTCCGCAATGGGTTCAACCGTGGCAATCGAACGCTTCGGGTCCGTCGTCCACTCGTTGAAAATCTTGGGGTACTGTTTGGGGATGGTGGTGCTGGCGTTGATAAACGCCAACTCCATCGCCTTCGTTTGGGCGTTATAGGAGGTACGAGTGCTAGTAATACCTTGAGGCATCTATGTATCTCCTAGATTGTGCCCGACGTGAAGACAGCCTTCACGCGCGCGTAGGTGTCACCTGCGACGCCGACATCAGACGGCACGCCGTATATCTTGTCAGTGATCGTGATGATCTTGTTGCTTTGGGTGTTGTCGAGTACGAAGTACCCTGCGCTCGTGAGCAAGAGCCCTGCGGACGTACCGATGAGCGAGTTGTTCCACGGTTGCAGAAGGCTGATTTCAATCGGCTGACCGTTGCCAACCTTGGCCACCAACGCCTGTTGCGGGTCCTGCGGGCCAAGCGGAGCCGGGTTGCCCCAGGTTCCAAGCAAGTTGCCCGGGCCACCAGCGGTAAACGAACCGCCTTCACCAGTGACGTACTGCGCCGCAGAGTCAGCCATCGCAAGACCAATGATGTTGGCCGAAGCGTTAGTCGCCGCACGGTTTGCACCAATGCTGTTGGTAAGCGGGTAGCTAATGCTGAACGCTGAACCAGTAGCCGTCGTGGTTTTGCTCGCTTGTTGCAGAGCTTCACCACCGCTGTAGGTAGCGACATAAGCGGCAAAGTTGGTGGTTCCTGAAGGCGCACCAGTTGCAGACACGTTCACAGAGAACGTGTAACCAGCGGCGCAGTTGACGAGGAACTCGGTACCAGTTAGCGATTCAAGCCCAGACGCCGTGTAAGTGAGCTGGACGTAATAAGTTGCGGCTGGCGCACCAGTAGTCGATACACCAGTGATCGTGACGTTGTTGGCAGTCGTCGCAGCAGTGCTGGAGATGCTAACATTTTGTCCCAGCGCCGGACCTGCGTAGGTCGCGAGCGTGCTGAGGCCACCCGATGGGGTGGTGATGGAACCGGTCGTGGTCAGCGCGAGGAAGTCTGCCTCGCGAAAAGCCGCGGCCTGCTGTTGAAAATACGAGCCAATAACTGGCGAGTCGAGGCCAGGATAGCCGTAGATTCGCGGGGCGATGATAGGCAGCGTTGCCAAGCGCGTCTCTCCTTAGTTAGAGTGAAGACCACTCATAACTTGGACCCTATCATCACCCACAGACCTAGCGCAAGGGCTAACCCCCGGTGCGGGTTTCCCCTACCGACAAGTTGATTCCGAACTTGCCAGGGCTCGCCGTCGTCAATCCGTCACCCAAACTGGGGCTATTCGGGATGTCACGGCTGGCCGACATGGCCCGTTGCAACGCAATATCCTCGTGACGCTTGAACGTGTCGTACGCCAAACGAGGGTCCATCACCTCACATAAGATCATGCTCATGTGAGAGACGTACTTGTTCTCACCCGTGGTGTGCTCGGTGTACACCGCAAACGGGCACTGCTTGTCGATCTCGTACGTCTCGACGTACCGGATGCGCCCACTGCGGTGCAAGTTACTCGTCAACTGCGGACGCATGTCCTTGGCATCAATGGTCTTGAACACACGCCACTGGTAACGGTGGCCAACCAAGCGACCGTCACGCCCAACGTAATCGGGCTTACGGTACTCCGGCGAGATCATCTGCACGGGCTTGGACATCATGTCCGCCTCGGGACTTCCCTCGATGTACGACGGCATGACGCCCGGCTGGATACGAACCGCCGCCCCGTTGGCAAGGCGCGTCCACTCCGCCGGATTCTGACGGACCTGCCAGTCCGTCATTGCCGCCTTCTGCGCGGACTCGCGTACCGGGTCGAACATCGCCTCGGCTTCGACGCCGATGGCTTGCTCCGCTGGAACCTCTGGAGTTGTTTGTTTAGCCGCCACTAGACTTCACCCTCAATCGCTGCAATTTGTTCAGGACTAAAATTGTACCGCTTGGCCATCGCCGCAATGGCCGGGTCGACCTCGACCACCGACTGCGGACGCGGGCTGTTCCCCGGACCACCGCTTGCCATCAGGCGAGGCTCGGGCTTCGGAGCGTTCCGAATGCGTCGGTCCATCACGTCAGCCTTGGCCGACTTCCAACGCAACTCCAATTCGTACGTCTGCATCTCGTGGGGCATGTTGACCAGGTTGGAGATGTTGCTTCCAACCGAACGGATTTGCTGGTCGAACAACGGCTCTACCTCGGCAAAGTACGCCTGGTCGATTGCCGCCATCCGACTCTTGAACAACGCCACGATGGTCTGCGCTTGACCTGCCACAATCGGCGCCGCCGCACGGCTGACCCGCGCCTCGGCCAACTTCACCGACAACTCACCCACCTTGGATGCGTACGCATCCGGGTCGGTGATCGCCATCGTCTTCATCTGCTCACGCTCGTGTGCGGTCAGTAAATCGAGCGGGTTGGTCGGCAACGGAGGTAGTTGCTGCTGGGGCTGATACTGTACAGGGTCGGCCTGGCGCTGTTGCGCCGCCATCTCCCGGAAAGCCTCAGCCCTGGCGTTCGCCACCGCGAGCTCGACGTCGACGTTGCGCTCTGGCGGCGCTTCGGCTACGGTGGGGTCAGCCTGCGGGGGTGCATACTCCGGCGGCTGGAGGTCTTGATCCATGTTCCCTTCCTATCGTCGTCCCATAGGCATACGCATTTGCGGACGAGGTTGCTGTTGTGGACGCGCTACTTGTGGCGCTTGACCAGCGGGCCTACCCGGTTGCCCCTGCGGTTGCGGGGGACGCTGAGGCTGTTGCTGGCCAGGTTGCCCACCGCCAGGAGGACCACCTTGTTGCGCCTGTGTTTGCGCCTGTTGTTGCTGTTGCTCTTCCCGTTGCTGTGCTTCCTGCTCAGTGCCGATGAGAAGCTGAAGGTCCTGCCGGTTGAAAGAATCACCCAGCATCTTCACCCAGTAATATTGCTTGAGCGGAGACTGAGCAATCCACGGGATGCTCATCGCAATCTGGAAGAACGCCAACGACTCTTGCCGACGAGTGATCGAATCAATCGGGTCACTCGCGCCAGCCACCCCGATGAGGTAGTCCTTCGCGAGCGTCTGAAGGTCGATTTTCATCGTCTGCTGACCCACCATCGTCTCGGGGTCAGTCTGCAAGTATTGCTTGTTCAGCGCATGAGTGAAGTTGATAATCTGGCCAAGCGCGACCCGGAGACGGGTGGCTAGCAAGCCCAAGCGCGTACCTGCGGCAGAGTTCTGCTGACGCATCTCCGTCGCGCTACGCTTCCCAGATGACTGCGCTCCAATCATCGGCATGTTCAGCCCGGTGTACTCCGTGCCGTATTGCTTAAGCGCACTCTCTTCTTGCCACGACGAGATCGGAACGTCGGCGATCTGCATGATCTTGACGGCTGGGTCTGCACCCACGAAGTCCGTCTCGATCATTTCGCCAGGATACCATCGGCCCTTACGAGTCAATATCTCTGACCCCGTGGGCACGGCCATCGGCGGGAACAACCCAAACTGGATACGGTCGTTGCGGGCGTTGTGCGTGGCACGCAACTCTGTCTCGATGCCCGCTAACCGCTCGACCAGGCTGTACCCGTAAAAGTTGTCCGCACGCGGGAACGGGCAGTACGAGAAGAACGGACGGCGACCGTCGGCGTAATCGTACGGCACCCAACCCAACATCTTCTGGCTCAACTCGTGCAACCAGAAAATGTTCTCTTCCGTCATGCCGTCTTCGTTCATGTCAAACTGACGGCTGTGGATACGCCAGACCTTGAGCGGGCCACGGTTCTTGAAGAACGGGCTGGACATACTGCCCTGCCCCTGGCCTAACCCAATCTGGTATGACGCAGACTTATCGTACGTGCCCTCTGGGTCGGAGGCTACGTCACTGGTTCCGTTCTCGTCGTAACGAAGGGCTTTCTCCACTTCGTCGGAGTCCAGTAGACCAGCCCGAACCATCCGATCAAGGTCATCTTCGTAGAGCCACTCCACGCACGCGACACCCGCAGCCTCTTCGATTGAAGGAGCCTCGTCCGGGATGAGGATGAATTCTTTGAGCGGTACGCACCGCCACTCGGGGTAATCCTTGACGAAGATGTCGACCGTATCACGACGCACATCCCATTGCGGCTGACCGTCTGGACCAAACACCACCTGCCCGTTTTCGTCCGTCATCGGGACCGACATCTCGACTTCCCGACGATGACGACGACGAGTCCACAACACTTCCAGAATGCCTACGCCATCACGTAACGCCAACTGGTTGAGTTGAATCGCCTTTTGGAAATACGAAGACCCATCCGAACGCAGTCGTTGCCACTCGCCATTGTAGAAGTTCTCTACCATTGGCGCGGTACGCACGGCGTCCGTGTTCCGCCCTGTCACGATGAATGGACGCGGGGTGAAGACCTGCCCCGCGAGATAGGCATGTAACGACTCTAACTGACCTGCGGTATAGGGCAACGCCAAATTCGATGAGTTGACAAACGGCCAGTCCTTCTCGGACGTCACCATGTCGTAGGCGTCAGACCACTCCTTGAGGTTCGCATTCAATGCGCCACGCGCAGACAGCGAAGCCAAGACCGTCTGGTAGAGGTCGTTGGAAAGCAAATTCCACTTGCTATCAGTGAGCTTCTTATCTTTCGACGCAGAAGCAAACCGAACAGTGGCGTGCTTGGGCTGATGTGTCTCGACACCCCCATGTAAGGGGATGTCTTCTTCCTTAGGCTTCAAAGCAGAAGGCGCTCACCGGGGAAGGACCGGGAGCGCCACCGCTGGCGGGCGGTACCATAAGCGTTCCCGCGTTAGCCTTTCTTGCCCTTGTGATACATGGCTTTTCCGTCCATGCCTTTGTGCTTGTGCGCCATCGTCTTCTCACCTTTGTGGTGATGCACCGGCGCAGACTTGTCGTTATGCTTCGCGGTCTTGTGACCGGGCTGCTCACCGTGGTGGTGCTGCTTGAACATGCCACCAACCGGGAGGCTACCGAGCGTATCCATCCCGCTGATGTGCAAACGCGGAATCCCACCACCCTTGTGGGACTTGGCCTTCATGCTGTGCTTGGATACCATCTCACTGCCCCATCATGTCTTTGAGCGAACGGATATGATCGGTATGCGCCTGCGACCCGCCCTGACCCATGAGGTGAGCGATGTCGTGCTCGTTGGAATGGCTGTACGAACCGCCCTGCATCATCTCTTTGCCAAGCGATTCAATCTTGTGATGCTCGGTTTTCATTTCGTAATGAGCGCGGACCATGCGGCCAGCTTTCATTCCCGAGGGTTTTCCGGTCTTCATGGTGCCACCTTATCATCGGACGGCGGGAGAGTCTACCTTCCAGCCCAGGCTCCGGGTTTCTTCTTGAACGGAGTCCTGGCCATCAAAGATGGCTCTTCGAGGTCGGTGCCGTCGAACCGTAACCCCTCTAAAGCATACTCTCGTTTCTCTTGCATTTCAAATATCTTCTCAGGGTCGTCCATCGCCCGACGACTCGACGGAGACTCGTACGCCTTCAACATGCTGAAGGCATCCAACACGTCGTCGTGGTCGACGTACGGATACGACTGCAACCGCCGAATCAGCGGGGCCGTCGTGCCACGCGCAAAGAATACCCGCCGCGCCCGCAGCGTCGGCTCCATTGCCTCGATCTGAGACGCTTTACTCGTGCGCCCACGCGGGGATAACCCCGTGGCCGTGATCTTCTTGCGGTCCATCTTCGGGTCGAACTTGACCACCTTGCCCCGCAAACCCATCTCGTCTAACCGCATCTGCAACAACACCGCGTCCAAGTCGCCGTTCTCTAAAGCAATCGTGGCTGGGTCGTATTGTCTGCAAAGGTAGAGAATGTATTGCAAGCGGTCAAACGGTAACTTCTTGAACTCATCGGCGTGCAACACCCAGTAGTTGGCGTGCTCGTCAAACCCGGCTACCACCACACCCGTGAAGTCCGAACGCGGACCCACCGTGGGCGCAGGGTCGCACGTGAGCACCGTCGAGATCGGGAACATCTTCCCAAACCGCGCTCGCAAGGGTTCACCTTCCGATAGCGAAAGTTGGGCAAACGGACCCGTCACCATCTCGCCATCGAAGTACTGGATGTAGGCCATCGTGAAGATGTCCTCACCCTCGGCACGAGCCTTGTTCATGTACCAGGCGGAGAACATTTTCGGGTCGATGATGTCTTGCTGGCGATCAAGGAACGCCTTCGGCAATACCGTCGGGAACCGCAACTCCCCGGTGCCGATGTCTTTGTAGGCACCCAAGATGAAATGCCGGAACTTCGGAGACTTGCCCTGGTCCTCCAGGATGTTGTCGCGCTCGGCAACATAACCGTGAATGTCGTTGTCACCCCAACGGGTGCCCATCAACAACAGACTTCCCCACGACTCCAGAATCGGGTCGTACGAGTCGACCAACTTGCGAGCGGCATACATCTGCGTCACCGACTCGAAGTTGCCCTCATGCACCAAGTCGTCCAAGATCACGAAGTCAGGATGCTGACCAGTCTGCGACTGGCCTAACCCAACCGTGTCGACCGTCGGCTCCTTGATACCAGGGCTCCGATCTGAGCGCGTGATCTTTTGCGTGGTCCACGTGCTGTACCGACCCTTGATGTTGCCGAACACCTGACGCAACGTCTCGTTACGCGTCAAGTCATCTTTCAAACCCTCAAGCGTGGACTCGGCCATGTCCGCTGTTGCACGGCCCAACACAATGCGAATGTCCGGGTCGAGCTCCTGCGCGTACGCACACAACGCCTTTGCAAGGCTGGTCTTGAACGTACGTCGCGGCATCTGGAAGTCGTTATACTGCTGGCAGTACCGACCGGGTGGCTGGTGGATGCGACCCGTCTCTAACCGCCACGCCACGACCTTGGGCGTGTTTGGAATACACGACTCTAAGAACTCACAGATGTCGCCGTACTCGGCCTCGTTGATGTCAGGACAAATGCCCGAGTGCTTGGCAAACGTGAAGAAGTTTCGCATGAGGAAGTCGCGGCGCAAGCCGCGACCCCACTCAATGACTCGTGTCGCTGTCATCCGCGTCAATCACTTCCGGTGGCACCGGCGGCAATGCTTCCTGGAACATCTGCGCGATAGCCTCCGGGCCAAACTGTTCCTTGAGCATCAAGATGAAATGCTTGGCCTCATCAAGTGTTGGCGCTTGCGAAGCATCACGCTGGTTCTGGCGGCTTGTCTCCATCGCCTCACGAAACGCTTTTGCATCCCGACGCTTGGCATCTGCCGTCCGCTGGCGTTCGTCAATCGACAACAGCGTGGTGCCAGCGTTGATGGCGACTTTCTCGATGGCAAGTTTTGCATCGGGGTCAGCCTCAACATCCGCACGGCTGTACAATTCTTCAACCTTGGCGTACGTCTTCGCAGCCACACGCTCCATCGCAATCGCTCGCGTGCGATACCGAATGCGATCAAGCAACACCTTGA
>Ga0316229_1000797_pt1 | contig 37435 bp, 39 predicted proteins | sample TBH18023metaG_FD_206011 | JGI IMG/M metagenome (GOLD analysis project Ga0316229, IMG submission 206011) | Freshwater microbial communities from Trout Bog Lake, Wisconsin, USA - TBH18023 | ecosystem: Environmental > Aquatic > Freshwater > Lake > Hypolimnion/Profundal zone | place: USA: Wisconsin... | reverse complement strand
TATGCCGTCAGTAAAGAGGGGTTGCTGGTGGCAGCAAATTGCATGAGTTGCCATGGCTCGCACAACATCCTCAGCCACAAAGATCCGAAGAGTCCTACCTACAAGACAAACATCCCCAATACCTGCGGAACCTGTCACGGTGGCGTGATGACGCAGTACTCGACGGGGGTGCATGGCAAGGCAGTGGCCGGTGGCAACCTGAACGCGCCGGTATGTTCGGACTGCCACACAGCGCATGCAATTTTGCAACCCACTCTGGCGGACTTCCGCATGCAGTCCACGCCCATCTGCGGATCGTGCCACAAGGGCAGATTCGCCACGTACCAGGACACATTCCACTCGCAACTTGGGCTGCTGGGCGGTTATGTCGAGACGGCACGATGCTGGGATTGCCATGGAGCGCATAACATTCTGCCTGCGTCCGACCCCAACTCCCCGGTCAACCCCGCCAATTTGATCAAGACCTGCGGTCGCTGCCATGCGGACGCCAATGCCAGCTTCGTCAAGTATCAACCGCACGCCAATCCACGCAATCGCAAGCTGAACCCGGCCCTGTACTTCACCCGGTTCTTCATGAACCTGCTGCTTTGGAGTGTGCTTGGATTCTTCTCGCTGCATACTTTGCTGTGGTTTATTCGAGCCAAGAAAGAACAGGGCAATGCCGGGCCGCCAGAGAAGGAGAAACATGACTGACGAGACGCCAATCGTGCCCGCCATGCAATTGGAAGGCCAGCCGCAAATCAGTAGCCATCCGCAAGATATTGCCAAGCAGAAGTACTATGTGCGCTTCACTCTGGCGCAACGATACCTCCATGTGGTGCTGTTTTCTTCATTTCTTGGCTTGGCGGCCACTGGCCTGCCCATGCGCTTCAGCGACAACACGACGGCGCGCCTCTTCGCCCGTGTCGTAGGCGGCTTCGGTGCCATCCTCTTTTTCCATAAATTCTGCGCAATCGTGCTGACCTTGGCATTCCTCTATCACCTCAAAGATATTTTTACCCGCGCCCTCGTGCGTCACGAGAAGGGGATCTTTTGGGGCCCGACCTCTATGGTGCCCAACTGGAAGGACGTACAAGACGTCATTGGCCATCTGCGCTGGTTTGTAGGAATGGGACCAAAGCCTCAATTCGAGCGCTACGCCTATTGGGAGAAGTTCGATTACTGGGCAGTTTTCTGGGGCATGATCGTCATTGGATTTTCAGGTTACGCCATGTGGTTTGCCCCATTCTTCGCGCACTTCCTGCCTGGCTGGGCGTTGAACGCGGTCCTGGTCATCCACGGCGAGGAAGCCCTGCTGGCCATCCTGTTTATCTTCTCCATCCACTTCGTCAACACCCATCTCCGCCCCGACAGTTTCCCCATGGACATGGTGATCTTCACCGGCAAGGAGACGGACGAAGAGTTCCGCAAGAAGCGCACACTGGAGTACGAGCGCCTGACCGCTCAGGGTAAGCTGGAGGCAAGGGTTGGCGACAAGCCGGTATATTGGTGGGAGAACTTCGCCCGCGTCATCGGCTTCACCGCCATCCTGATCGGGCTTGTTCTGCTGGTATTGACATTGATCGGCTACTTCGGCACCGCATAATCCGTCTTCAGAGGTCAGAATGCTTGATTTCGATAAGCTGAGGAAGAGCCTTCGGCTCGTCCTGTTCTACGGCAACAACTGGACCAGCCTGATTGGCGGGGCAATCACCAGCGCGTCGGCCGTAGTGCTGGTCGGCTTCTGGGTCATCGAGATATTCGGCCACGGCGGCTCGCGCAACCCGTACCTGGGCATCATCTTCGACCTCTTTCTCCCCGGCCTCTTCGTCCTCGGCCTGCTGCTGATTCCCATCGGTATCTGGATACGCAGACGGCAGCTCATGGCGCTCGGTCAGATTCCATCCGTGTATCCGCGGATCGAGCTTACAGACCCGGTCTTTCGCCGCGGAATCGAGATCGTTCTGGTGGCCACGGCCATTAACTTCGTCATTGTGGGCACAGCCAGCTATCGTGGCGTCTCATACATGGATTCCCCTAACTTCTGCGGCCAAAGCTGCCATGTGATGGCACCGCAATGGGCTGCCTACCAGGTTTCGCCGCACTCCCATGTGGCGTGCGCGGAGTGCCACATAGGCTCTGGACTCTCTGCAGCGGTTCAGGCCAAGGTGAATGGCACCAAGCAACTAGTCGAAGTGACGCTGGGCAACTATCCACGTCCCATCCTGGCTCCCCTCTCTGTGCTGCGCCCGGCGCGCGCCACCTGCGAAGAGTGCCACTCGCCCACCCGCTTTATCGGGGAGAAGCTGCTGGTTGAGACCATGTACGGCGACGATGAAAAGAACTCCATCACCCACAACGTTCTGGTGCTGCACCTCGGCGGAGAGGACTCGCTCTCCCACCTCAGTGGCATCCACGGCCATCACCTCGACGACTACGAGTATGTGGCAACCGACTCCACCTACCAGACCATCATTGCCGTCAGCAAGCGCAACCCCGACGGATCCACAACCCAGTTTATAAGCTCCGACTGGAAGGGCCCGATCCAGGGTGTCACCCGCAGAATGGACTGCATGGATTGCCATAATCAGGCCACCCACACCTTCCAGACGCCCAACGACGCCATCGACAAAGCCATGGTGGACGGCAGCCCTAGCGCCAGTCTTCCCTTCGTCCACAAAGAGGGCCTGCAGCTGATTCAGGCCGACTATGCTTCGCAGGCAGAGGCAGCCACCAAGATCACTGCTGGGCTGAATGACTACTACCGCACCCAGTACCCCGCAATCTGGAGTGGCCAGCGCGCTCAGGTGGACGCCGCCGCCAAGACCCTCGTCGCCATCTACCAGCGCAATGTCTTTCCGGATATGAAGGTCACCTGGGGCACCTATCCCAACGGTATGGGGCACAGCGTGCCGGGGCACAATCCCTCTCCTGGATGCTTCCGCTGCCACGACGGCAACCACACCTCCAAGGATGGCAAGACCATCACCAACGACTGCTCGGTATGTCACAACCTGCTGGCCAGCGACGAGGTCAATCCCAAGCAGTTATCCGTCCTCGGCCTGCAATAGCGACCAAATCTAGCGGCTAGCGACTTCTTCGCGCAGAGCGCTCATCTCGGCGAGGGCGTGTTGATTGCTGGTGCGTTGGGCGGCGGCAATGCCTTCGTCCAGACGATGCAGCGCGGCGTCGACGCGACCCAGCTCCACCAGTGTCTGGCCACTCATCTGATACGCGGGAACGTAGTCCGGCGAGTGTCCGATTAGCGCGTCAAACTCCGCAAGCGCGGCCTCTGGTTTGCCCTGTGCGATGTGTTCCATAGCCAATCCGTAACGGGCAAAGGCGTTGCCCGGGTCAATCGCTAGAATCTCCTGTAACGCGGCGAGTTTGTCCATCTCCTGATTTTAGTGGCTGATCCGTCCTGGCATTTAGAATAGAACCATGAGCGACCCAAAGGTATCACCGCGCACCGTGGCGGAGTCGCAGGCCGAGCGCAGCGAGATCATCTTTCCTGCCGACACCAACGCCATTGGCAACCTCTTCGGCGGACGCCTGATGCAGTGGATCGATCTGGTGGGCGCAGTTGCCGCCGTTCGCCACTCGCGGGCCATCGTGGTCACGGCTAGCATAGACCATTCTGACTTCGTTGCCCCCGCCCACGTCGGCGATCTACTCATCCTCAAGGCCAGCGTCAACCGTGCCTTCCGCACCAGCATGGAGGTCGGTGTTCGCGCCATGGTGGAGGACGCGCTCGACCAGACCCTGCGCCACGTCTCCACCGCCTACGTCACCTATGTTGCGGTGGACCGCGACGGCCGTCCTGTACCCGTGCCCTGTGTCATCGCCGAGACCGAACACCAGAAGCGTCGCTTCGCCGATGCAGGCCGCCGCCGCGAAGGGCGCGCGGAAGAGACACAGCGCTCCAAAGAAATTCGTACCGCACTGGGTGCAGGGTGGCATGTGTAAGTAGTTATAGTTTGCAACTTGAAAGGTAAGACAAGCGCAACCATGCGCAGGGGAGATTTCTATGGGACATTCAGCAGCAGGAGTACCGCAAGGCCCGCAGCCATTACCAGGCATAACGCATGTAGTGGCCGTGGGTAGCGGCAAGGGCGGCGTCGGCAAGACCACCGTCGCGGTCAACCTGGCCGTGGCGCTGGGCAAACTGGGTTACAAAGTCGGCCTGCTGGACGCCGACATCTATGGCCCCAACGTCCCCACCATGATGGGCATGACCCGCCAGCCAAGCATGGTGGCCGACGACCGCATCGGGCCGCTGATGGCGCATGGCGTCAAGTTCATTTCTATAGGTCTGCTTGCTCCCGGCGACAAGCCCATGGTGATGCGCGGGCCCATGCTGCACCAGATCATCCGTCAGTTCCTGCAGCAGGTGGAGTGGGGAGAACTGGACTTCCTCATCGTGGACCTGCCGCCGGGCACAGGCGATGTGGTGATCTCGCTGGTACAGACCGTGCCCCTCACCGGCGCGGTGGTCGTCTCCACGCCAAGCGATGTCAGCCTACAGGACGCGCGTAAGGCCATCGAGATGTTCGCTCAGGTTAAGGTCGAGGTCATCGGCCTGGTGGAGAACATGAGCCACTTCACCTGCCCCCACTGCCAGCAGGTCATCGACATCTTCTCCTCCGGTGGCACGGAGCGAACGGCGGGGCAGTTTGGCCTCGAGTTTCTCGGCTCGCTCGATCTCGATCCCGCCATCCGCGAGGGTGGCGACCGAGGCCTTCCTGTAACCCTGGCCGGGCCTGATAACGCCGCAGCCAAGCCATTCTTCGACGTAGCCCGCCAGGTGGCCGCCCGCGCACAGCAGATCGCCGACTCCAGCGAACAGATCCTCGAAATCAGCTAACTTCCGTTCTTTCCTTTCGGAGGGAGCAGGGGGCTTCAGCCCCTGAATAAGGCCATTAAATTCAACGGGCTTTAGCCCTGGGCCTTCTGCATAAAAAGGTAATTCTTTCCCTTGGTCTGCTAAGTCCCCCCGAGGGATTGACACTGCTACTATCAGACCGCACCGATCACACGCGCACATACACCGCGTAATACGGCTGGTTGCTCAGCGTTGGATTGAATGCCGGGTGCAGTGTGGCGGCCGTCGCGGTGTGCAGCTCGAAGTAATACTGCAACGGGTAGGGCGAGTCGGTATACGCGGCTGGGATAGCAGCGCTGTAACTAGTGCTAGCTTGCTTCATCGGCACCGAGAGCCACCGCTCGCCGTGGTTGACGTGGCGATACCAGAGGATCGCATCAGTAACGCTTTCCGGCGTGGCGATGGCGAGTGCAAGCTCGCTGCCGGGATAGACGGTGAGTGCAAGGTCGCTGCCTGGGTAGAAGGTTTGTGGCGGGGTATGTTCCACTGCGATAGCCGGACGCGGGCTGGGTGTAGTGGCTTGCTGAATTGCTGTGCTGGCGGATGATTTCTGCGTGCTGCTTTCGGCGAAGTGCTTCTCGAGTGCCGCTACATCCGCATCTATGGCCGGAAGCCGGTCTGCCCAGTAGCCGCGTCGCATCGGGGATGAGCCGTAGCTGATATCGCTGGCATAAACCGACTTTGCCCTTGTGGCCATCGCGGCCCAGGCTTCGCGCGCCTTGCGATACGCGGCGAGAGATTGTGTTGCCGTGGCGGGTTCGCCGGTCTGCTCGTGAATGCTATAGAACAGTGCGGCGTGGAATAGATTCGCGTAGTACGTCCCCAGCCCGTTGAGGATAAGAATGTCTTCTTCAGCCCGACGGAACTCCGGCGTCTTCGCCTTCGATCCCGCTGCTTTGCGCGCCACCGCCAGTCCTTCAGTAGAAGTGCTCACCATCGCCTCTAGCCACTGGATCACTTCGCTGGTGTTGTAGCGCGCGTTCTTGGTGCCCGTGACCAAATCCTTGGCGTGCTGGTCGATGGTGGTGAAGAGTTGCGGATCGAGCGGGCTGATGGCGCTTACGTTGTGCGGCGCGGGCGAGTCGCTATAGAGTGCTCTGCCGGTATAGGGCAGGATCGACACAGGCGTCAGCATCTCCGGCCAGAACTCATGGTTCGATGCCGACGGACACCATGCCGTCGTCACCAGCGGCAGAATACGGCTGGAGGCCGCAAGCGCGCTCTCCAGCCCGGTACCGGCGGGGCCATACGCCTGGCGGTAGATGCGGTGAGATACCTCGGGGGCGGTGTCGGGGTTATATAGATAGCGCCCCCATAGTTTGTATGTCAGAACAAACTTGGCGGTGTCGAGGTTGGCTGACCCCAGCGATGCATCGGCGTAGGCATTGCGTCCGCCAGGATGGCCCGATCCTTCGCGCCCCTTGAAGGTCAGCGGCTCGCAAAGCTCCATGCCCGCGGCACCACAGAAGTTTGCCGCGCGCCCATATCCGGAGGCAAGCGCCGGGTCGCCCCACAGCAGATGGCGCTGCGTCCCTGGCCACACGCGATACAGCAGGTCCAGCCCAATGCCTTGCTGGTAGAAATCCCCATAGCCGTAGCGGGTAAAGTTGCGCGCGCCCGCCGAGACGGCAAATGTTCCTGTCACGCCTGCGCGGGGATACTCATTCGCGCGGATGTCGGCCTGTTGATAGCCCAGCCCGAGGTGTTCGGCCCAGTATTTGGCCCCAGCCTTCACCGGCATACCGGTAGCGCGGGCAATCTCGATCATCTTCTGGTCCAGGCCCTTGGCATGCATGTCGATCTCGATCACTCGCGGCTTGCCATCGGGTGTCCGCGCCGCCGGGATCGCTTCAAACAGCGTCTGCCAGAACGGGTAGCTGCCCTCCGGAATGCCGCTCTCGCCATGGATGCGCAGGGTGAGTCCGGTGATCTGCGGGCAGTCTTTCAGGATCACAGCCAGCGCATCGCGGCAGTAGGCGGCGTGGATCTCTGGCGTGAGGCCAACGATGTGGTGGTCGGAGTTTGGGCTGTCGGTCCACTGATACGCGTGGGTCCACAGGCCAAGCTGGAAGTCCATGCCGCGCCGCGCAGTCCCTGCCGCGATAAACTGCAGCGTCTCCAGATTGCGCTGGCGTTCGCCGGGTCGTAGCACCGGCTCAACATGTACTTGCTCGTATCCCGGGACCTCCACCAGGTACGGGTAAGGGAAGTGGAGATAGTCTCCCGTGACGCCACGCGGGAAGTCCCAGCCCATGCCGAGCGAGAAGTTGAATCGGTTAAAACGCGCTGCGGCGAGTGTGTCGAGGTACTCGGTCCAGAAGGCGCGATCGTAAAACCACGGCTTGTCATCCACCTCGGAGAGGAACGCACGCAACACGCTGCGCACTTTGTTCGGGCTTGCTTCGGTGACCAGAGCGGGAAACTTAAGCGATGCTATGGGATCGTCGCTGAAGCGAATGCGCTCGGCGAGTTCGAGTATCCCGTACACAAGACCGCGTGCATCGCTGCCGGAGACCACGACTGCGGGAGATCCCTTGTATTCCGTGGGGAGGAAGACGATGGCTTCGGGGTGCGTAAACGTGAGCCGGCTCGGGAGCGTTTTGCCGAGAGGATAAACAGCGGTACGAATAACAATAGCGAAATCTGCGCCGTCTTGTTGCGTGGCGAGGCGCTCAGGTGTGATTGCCTGGCGTAGCTTTGCCGTAGCCCAAAGTACGGGTTCGGCGTCCGTCAACGGATAGTCAGGGTCGGAGATAGTGGTGACGAAGATGCGACGTGTTGCAGGCAGCGCGTGGGCGAACTCGACCGCGCCAACCGACGCGGCTGCCGCGCTCAGCTTGATGAAAGTCCGGCGACTTGGTTTCTTACGCATATGTAGCTCCAGACGCTACAGCACGAATCAAGCAAAGCGCAAGTTCACGCTGCCGGCATGGCTGAAGGTCGCCACAGCCGTCGATCCAGCCGGTGCGGGCGTGTTGCCGGTCCAGCTTCCCGTGGTAATCCATTGGCCAGCCTTTAGCCCTCCGGTGCGCGCGGCACCCTCATTGGCCAGGTAGGGAAGCAGACGCATCAGGTCGCCCGAGGTGTTCGACCCGGTCCGCTCCACCTCCACCTTGCCGTTGACGGTGAGCTTCACGGTCTCAGTCTTGAAGTCGATGCTCTTCCACTCCGCACACGCAGGGCCATATATAAACCCACCATGCATCTGCAGGTCGGCCAGCGCTGATAGGTGGTTGCCTTCCGCCTTGGGATTGATTAGGCCTGACTCCAATTCCTCGATAATGGGATGGCAGCTTGCGATGGCGTCCACCACCTCGTCGCGAGTATAAGGCGTGGCGCGCGCCGGCAGGTCCTTGCCCAACTTGAACGCGATCTCCGCCTCCAGAACGCGAAAACGGAAACGCGGTCCTTCCAGCAGCGTGCCGCTGGGCACCATCCACGCCTGCGGCATGGGCGCGAAGAATGGCGCGGCGTCGGGCGATCCTGCGGCGATCTTCCATCCGCCGATAGGGCCGAAGACAGCGATGATAATGCAGTGAACATAGGCAGCCTCCTCCAGAGACTGCGGCTGCAGTTCTGCGGGCAGTGCGGCAATAGGGTTGTGGTTGCGGCGCGCCTCGATCAGCAGATGGGCGGTTTGGGTCAGTTGTGCATTGCGGGTTTCGCTCATAGTGGTAACAGTGTCGCTCAAAGGCGAGTGCTCTGTCATGCGCGACTCGCTGTAACCGCAAGCTTCCGTTCTAACGCCGCCGCTCCCGCTTGTGTGCATGCACAAAGTTGCTCACGCAGAAGTATCCGAAGAATGCCAGCATCGCCACAGCCACCACCAGTGGCCGATGTCCTGCCGCGCTGGCACGCCACTCACCACGAAGGTGTAATACGGCCCCCAATGCGAATAGTGCGAACAACCCAAAGAAGACCCCCGAGACCTCCAGCCACAGCACTCCGCCCAGTCGCTTAAATGTCCCCCAGGTAGTCCCGCCAAAGCTACGGCTGCCACGTCTCAGGCCCTCTTTTGCTCCGCGCACTTGGTTGAAGGCTTCGGCTACTGGATGGATTGCAGCGCTGCTCACCGTCTTGGTTACAGCAGGTGTGACGAGTCCGGCCGAGGGCTCCGGCGGCGGAATCGCTGCGTCGCCCGCCCTCACGCCTTTGCTCGCGCCTTGGGTTGTGGGCTTCTCCGCCGCGGCTGCCTCCACCGCAGCCGTCACTGTCTTCACCGCCTGCCGCGCTCCGAAGCCAAGCGCACGTCCAAAGCGAACAGCATCCATTCTCGAAGTGTATCTGTTCGTGCCCGCCAAGCGGTAGCCTCTCCTGTTTGTGCCGGATCTTGTGCATTACTGCCTGGATTTCCCTGGAGTCAATTTCATTTTCTGATGCATCCAATCCTTGGACAGCATCCTGCTCGTGGTGCTCCTTGCAGTCAGGAGGAATGGCTCGTGAAAATCTTTCTCTGGAATCTGTGTTCGTCTTGCACTTCCGCGGTAGGATTCTTGGTCTGGTCACCTGGGAACTTACATTCCGTTCATCATCTCGCTCATTCGCTCAAAGATGCATGGGCAAGCCAGAATTCGACCTTCTAATGCATTTCCAACGCACTCCAGTGTGCCGCACTTTGAGGAAATCCTGCCGCAAGAATCATTGCTACAGATGTAGGCCCAGCGTATCCTTGAGTGGAGAGTTAATGAAACGGACCGCATTGCAGTTCCCGCTGGATACTGAACTACAGGGCAGGGAATACCCTATGCGGTCGAGTCGCAGACAGGAGTTCAATCCCAGGGCAGCCCGGAGGCGGCATTGAATCAAAATGTGAAAAACCTGATCCAGAAGTTGGGAGAGGCAATCCATGAATCAGTCTCCGAGTCAGAAAACATCGCGGGAGTAGTCCGTAATATCCGTGACCAGGGTTTTGACGTTATGCTTATGCTGGAAGCCACTATCGGTCTCAACGAAGTGGAACCTGCAGGCCAGGCGAATGAGGGCACGGACGCTGCATCCGAAACAGCGACAGGCCCGTTTACCCATAACGACCTGAACTTCCTCAAATCTTTGCGCATTACACTTCCTGATTCCGATACGGAATCAAATGGCCTCAACGTGAGTTCTTCTGTGGCTCCTGCAGACGATCCCTCTACGGATCAATAGACCGAATACCGCCTCCGCATCCTCTCCCGGCCTGGTCTGATTGCGCTTCCTCTTCGGCCTTGTAGGGCTACCCTGCGGTCTGTGATTTCCACCGTTGCACAAACATAACCGTCCCATGTTAGACTCTCGATTCACGTTCGGGGGCTGGAGCCATACCACTCCGCTCTCTGATATGGTCTTAGACAAGACGCACTTCGTAAACGAGGTAATGGGCTCATGAGAGATACGCTCGGTGTGCTGCTGGCTGGTGGCGCTGGAGAACGGCTCTTTCCCCTCACACGCGATCGCGCCAAGCCAGCCGTGCCTTTTGCCGGCCAATATCGAATCATCGATATCACTCTGTCCAACTGCATCAACTCCGATCTGCGCCACGTCTACATCCTCACTCAGTACAAGGCACTCTCCCTCAACCGTCATATCCGCGAAGGATGGGGAACCGTTGTGGCCAGCGAGTTGGGTGAGTTCATTGAGATTCTTCCCCCCATGCAGCGCGTCTCCAAGTCCTGGTACCAGGGCACCGCCGATGCTGTTTACCAGAACATCTACTCCATCGGCGCCGAAGAGCCGCGCCACGTCCTCATCCTCTCCGGCGACCACATCTACAAGATGAACTATGGCCTCATGCTCAGACAGCACAGGGAATCCGGTGCCGACGTCACACTCGCTACCCTGCCTATCGCACCTGACGAGGTCTCCCGCTTCGGCATCGTCGAAGTCGCGCGTTCCGGTGAGGTTACTGGATTCGTAGAAAAGCCAAAGTCCACCGACATTCGTTCCCCCATCGATCCCAATGTGGTGGACGCATCCATGGGTATCTATCTCTTTAATACGGATATCCTTCTGCCCGAACTCATCCAGGATGCCGAAGACCCCGACTCCACCCACGACTTCGGCCACGACATCCTTCCCAAGCTGCTTGGCCGGGTCAAAATGCACGCTTACAACTTCGTGGATGAGAACAAGCAGCGCGCCCTTTATTGGCGCGACGTGGGAACCCTGGAGGCCTACTACGAGGCCAATATGGACGTCGCCGGGATTACGCCCATCTTCAACCTCTACGACAAGAGCTGGCCCATGCGTACCCGCCCCTACCAGTACCCACCCGCCAAGTTCGTCTTCGGCGAACCGGGACGCACCGGCATGGCTATCAACTCCATCGTCTGCTCAGGCTCCATCGTATCCGGAGCCGTCATCCGCAACTCTGTCGTCTCCCAGGACGTGCGCGTAAACTCCTACGCCGATGTCGATTCGTCGATTATCTTCTCCCACGTCAACGTGGGCCGCCACTGCCGCATCCGCCACGCCATTATCGACCGAGACGTCCACATCCCCGACGGCACCGTCATTGGCTACGACCCCAACGAGGACAAGAAAAACTACTTCGTCTCCGAATCCGGCCTCACCATCGTCACCCGCGACTACTCCGTCTACGAGAACCCCGTCAGCCCAGAGTTCATGCAGCCCGGCAACAACTGGTAGCCGCCACTCTCTTCAATGTAGTAACATATCTACATTGGAGGTGGGCTATGCCGATTACCACCCTGTCCAGCCGTGAGTTCAATCAAGGAGCTTCCCGCGCCGCGAAGGCCGCGCAGAAGGGGCCCGTCTTTGTCACCAACCGTGGTCGGCTCAGCCTCGTCCTGCTCAGCGTTGACGAGTACCACAAGCTCTCCAGCAAGGGGAAAGACATCGTCGAGCTTTTGAGGATGCCGGATGATACTCCGATGTTCGACTACGACTTCCAAGAACTTCGTTCAATCTCCCCACGGGAAGTTGACTTCGATTGATCTATCTACTGGATACGAATGTCATCTCCGAACTCCGCGAACCACGAGTGCGTCGGCCTGTTCCAAGTGTGCTCCATTGGTTTAGAGGTGTTTCACCTGCCTCCCTTTATCTATCGGTTGTCACGGTAATGGAATTGGAACTTGGAATTCTCCAACTTAGACATCGTGACCCGACGGGAGCAACTGTCCTTCGGGCCTGGCTGAGCGATCATGTATTGACCGTTTTTTCGGGTAGAATTCTGCCCGTCGACATTGAAGTTGCACAACGTGCTGCCGCTCTCCATATACCTACCAGGATCTCTGAGGTGGATGCGTTCATCGCGGCTACCGGACTCGTCCACCAGATGACGGTTGTGACGAGGAATGTATCTCATTTTGCCCCAACTGGTGTCCCTACCCTCAACCCATGGCAAGCCTGAGAGTTATTGATCCCTCAAAGATTGCGTGGTCCAAAGTGCAGCCACCAGACCACCCCGCTGGCTACCAGACAATATATTCCGAACAGATACCAGCGGCCATTCTCCAGCCAGTTGCTCAGCCACTTCAGCGCGACCAGTCCGGCGAGGAATGCAAATAACGCGCCCAGCAGGCTCTTCACAATGGTGTCGTGTAAGTTGGTCGGCACACCTGCGGTCGCCGCATCGTGGGCCTGATGAAGCATGCGGAGGGCCTCACGTCCTATCGCTAGGGGTGTAATGATCACTGCCATCGCAAAGCTGAATCTTTCCGCACGTTCCTTCGTCGTGCCGGTCAGCATGCCTGCCGAAATCGTCACGCCCGATCGCGAGAACCCGCGGAAGGGAAGCGCCAGTCCCTGCAAGATGCCCATCCAGCCTGCTTGTCCCATAGTGACGCTGCCACTCGGACGCCGCGTGATGCTGTCGACGGCAGGCTCCGTTGGAGCGTCCTTCTTCTCCCGCAATCCCGCAATCAGGATCAAGATTCCCGCGCACGCCAGCGCCGGAGCCACCAGGTCAAGCCGACTAAACAAATCCTCGATCTGCGCTTTAGGCGCACCTTTGAACAACGTGTGCTCAATTACCTTCATCAGCGCATATCCCAACGTCAGCGTAATGCCCGTCGCCCATGCCGCCCGCACCAGGAACCGCTTGAACGCATCTGCAGACGCAAAGTAGCTCTGCTTCCACTGCTCCCAGAAGTAGGCAATCACCGCGAACATCGTGCCGGTATGCAGCATCACCAGCAGCAGCGTCATCTGTGGCGAAGAGGGGTCCAGCCCCATCAGCTTCTCGGCAACAACCACATGGGCGGAACTGGAAACCGGCAACAACTCAGCGAGTCCCTGCACAATGGCCAGAATAATCACTTGATAAATCGGCATCCCACTATTCTAAGGGAGGTCCCTCTCCGGCACCGAATCTAACTTGCAACCAACGGGAGAACCACGCAAAGCCCAGCACGCGTCACGAAGTGACCTCTGCCTCATGCTCCACGGGAAAGTTCACTGACCGCGCAATAAAGCACTTCTCATGTGCCTCGTGATGTAACTCCTTCGCCTTAGCCACGTCGCTTCCCGCTGCCACAGTGACCTTGGGCCGCAGCACCACCCGCACAAACTGCCCGGCACCATCGGGCGTCATTACCATCACGCCTTCCGCGTGGTCCACATATTCCACCACCACGACCCCTGCCACCGCACAAAGATGCAGATACGCAAGCTGATGGCAGGATGACAGTGCCGCCACCTGTAATTCCTCAGGATTCCACCGCGTAGCATCGCCGCGAAATACCGGATCGGACGACCCCGCAATTGCAGGCTTCCCCTCTGCCGAAATCTCATGTGCCCGCTCGTACTCCCGATACCCGGATGTTCCCGTCCCACGATTCCCCGTCCACGTCACCGTGACGGAGTACGTATGCTCTTTGCCAATGCTCATGGGTCCACTCCTCAAACCGCGAAACCTTCGTTGTTTCTCACGCGTGCGAGCATATCGAGAACGGCACGAAGTGCCTACTCCCTATCATTCCCATACACCGGGATCTGTTGCTGGACGCGATACGCAATACTGGCCGCGCGTGCCGCATAGTCCGACTGCGGATACTTCTGCTTCAGCTCCGCCGCCAGCCCCTGCGCACTCGCCGCCGCCTGCTGCGACCGCTTCTTATCGTCCTGCACAACGTACATCTCCACCAGCACGCCCTCGCGGTAGGTCGCGTTGTACAGCGCCTCAGCGGCCTTGGGGCTGTCTGGATAGCGGTCAGCATACTTCTGGTACAGCCCAGCCTCCATCTCCGGACACTTGGGTAACCCCTGCCAATCGCCGCACAGCTTGTTGTCAATCAGGTCGTAAGCGGCCAGCGCTGCAAACTTTGAGTTCGGGTACAGCTTCATCACCTGCTGCATCTCCCCTTCGTAGAGCTGTGGACGCAGGTACGCTTCCTGCTCGTGGGCCGAGGGCAGCGTGCTGATGTCGGTCTTATCGATCTGCCACCTCACATCCGCTGAACGGAACATCGCCTCCGCCGCCAGTGGCGAGCTGGGAAAGTAGTCGGCCACCCGACGGTACAGTAGGTGCGCCTCCCCGGCCGCGTCCTTAGGTGCGTGTGGCTGCTCCGCCAGCTCCTCATAGTTTGCCGCCGAGCCATACAGAATCGTATCGCCGTTGGCCGTTGCCGGCGTTACGATACCCTTGTCGTGAATCCATCCCGATGCAGGAGTCACGATCTCGTCCGCGCCGAACTCCGGTTTCACATCGTCGGCTTGCTCGTCCGGCGTATCGGTGTTGGCGAAGACGCGAACCCACGCCCCGTTGCGTTCGATTACCACCACCTCGTGTCCGGGCGTCACCTCGGATATATGCTGGGCATTGTCGTCAGGCGAGACGTACACAATCGCAGGATGCACCACAGTCGCGCGCGCCGCACGGTCGTAACCGGGCAGCGTGCCCGTCGGCTTCTTCTGCGCCATCATTCCACTAGGCCAAACCGCAATCAGTAGCAACCCAGGCAGCAGGGAAGCAGCCGATCTTTGCGTTCGTATTAGTCCCTGAATGGCAGGCCTCATGGATGTATTAGACGCCACCTCGCCCTTCCGTGGAAGCACCCAGCAGGCGCCCCGCGTTGGGCCATTTATTTCTCAGTGACAAAGGATGCTCCCGTCCGGTAATGTTACCGCTCAATGAATCAAACACGGAAGGGGGCGGCCTGGCCGCAATACTCGATCTGTGATTGCGATCCAGGAGGGCCACACCTTGGACACCATACTTCGCCGCTTGTTTGCAGCCTCAGCTCTCACTGTTCTCCTCATATCCACACTAGCCTCCGCCCGCGCTCAACAGTCCTATGTAAGCCGCTTTGATGCCTATGCCGGATTCGCCGACATCGATAGTCCAATGCTCGGTCTCAATGAGCAAGGCTTCCATGCGCAAGTTGGGATGAACCCGCGAAGTTGGTACTCCATCGGTGCGGACTACAGCGAAGGAACCGGCTCTCAACTTCTTACTACCAACCTTTTGCCTGCGGCGCTACAGGCGACGGTCAACGGAGCGCAAGCTCAATACATTGCGGCGCACCTACTGCCCGCAAACTACTTCCTCGCCGTGCCCACCGACGCAGCCACCCAGACCTTCGCCTTCGGGCCGCAACTGGTCGACCGGCACTACGCCAAGCTCACTCTCTTCATCCGCCCGTCGTTGGGTGCGCTGCGAGAGCGTGCCGTGCCCCATGCGGCCGATGCTTTCCAGGCCGTCATCGTAGGTCAGCTTGCTCCCGCCGGATTCAAACTCGACTGGACCGGCTTCTATGGCGTCGGGGGAGGCTTCGAAATCGCCGTCAGCAAACATGTCGGACTTCGCGGTCAAATGGATTTCGTCTATAACCACCCCTTCAACGACATCCTCGCAGATGGCCGTTGGACCTACCGCTACTCGGTCGGCCCCAGCTTCCACTTCGGCCGCAACATGGCCGCGGGCGGAAAGAAGGGCCACTAGCCGTAGCCGCGCTAGTGAACGGCAGAACGCTCCGCCTCGTGAATCATCAGCGCGAAGAAGTGAATCAGCCGCCATTGGTCCATCGCTCCCGGCTTCGGCCCATTCAGGTCCAGATGCGACAGTAGGGGGCTCACCAGCATCGCTTTCAGATCGTGCGGCTCTAGCTCGCTAGCCAACCACAGCGTCTCGGCTGCGGGGATGATGTTGTCCCCTTCGCCGTGTAGCAGGTACACCGGCGTTCCTAGCATGTGCAGCCGTCCTACCGGCGAAAGCCCCGCCGAATCCCCTGCGTGCCTCGTAATCGAAGCTGCGATTAGGGCGCGTGTGGTAGGCAATTTCGTGTCCATCAGGTCAATCGCTTCGTGCTTTTGGGCTTCGTTCAGTAGCCGCGTCGCCGCGGCCTCACCCGGCCTGTCTTCATACAAATGCGCCCGCAGCACCATACGCACCGGAACAAGGTCCTGCGCGGGGACGAAGTCGTCAAGGTTCTCGTACTCCAGTACCAGAGGTCCGTATTCATGCGGTTCCAGCGTCTCCACCGAGCCATCCGCACGCGCGTCGCGGCCGCTCAAATAGTACTCTGCCACGCGTAGCATCGAGTCCTGTGAGCCCACCGCAACCACAAACCGGAACGAAGCGTGATACTGCGGTTCGCTTGCCGCCACTAGCGCTAGTCCGCCTGCGAAGCTCAGTCCCATCACACCCACCGGCCCACCCGTCTGCGCCGCAAGCCACTTCACCGATGCGCCGATCGCCTCCACTGAGTCCTGGCTCACGTGGTAGTCCTTGATGCCCGGTAACTCCGGCGTCAGTACGCGGATGCCACAGCTCGCCATCGCCGAGGCAAAGCCCATCATCCGAGGCTCGTCCATGCCCAGGTGGTGTACGCCATGGAAGATCACCATCGCCGGTGCATTCGACTTGCTCTGCGCATTCCACGCTTTTGGTGTGTATATGCGCGCGCGAAGTTTCCCTGGACCGTTCGCCGTCGCGATCGTAAGGTTGATCTCCTCGGTCGTAACCGGGACAGTTAGGCCGCGCGAGATCCACAGTACAGGCTGCCCGGCAACCTCCCGCAACACTGCCACCGCCTGTAGGTGCGCTTTGGTAAACGGCCACGCCGCAAGGCCCAGCAGCGCAATTCCTGCTGCAAGGGCCGCAGAAAGAATTTTTCGCTTCACCTAAGCCTGCGGCCCCGACGCAAGATCCTTGGCATCACCCAGCGTCACCTTGAAGTCCATCTTCTTGCGTCCGCGAAATACGGTAATGGTGACCGTATCGCCCGCGTGTCGTGCGTTCATCGCAGCCGATAGGTCTTCCGGGCTTGGAATTTCCTTCCCATCGAAGGCCACGATCAGGTCGCCGCCCAGCATCACCTGTACATTGCCCTCGTACGCGCGTTCGGTGCCGCCGTGCAGGCCAGCCTTCTCTGCCGCGCCCCCCGGCAATACCCGTTCGATCAGTACGCCATAGTCGGCAGGCAGTCCAATCTGCTCGGCGATGTCGGGAACAATGCGTAGAGTCACAACATCCAGAGTAGGCCGTCGAATACGTCCGTACTTCGCGTAGTCGTCCAGCACGGTCTTGGCCGTGTCGATGGGAATCGCGAATCCGATGCCCGCCGATTGCTCGGCGCCGTTCGATGCAATCATCGTCGTAATCCCGATCACCTCGCCACGCGAGTTCAGCAGCGGTCCGCCGGAGTTGCCTGGGTTTACCGATGCGTCAGTCTGGATCGCGCCCTCAATCGGATTGTTCTCTGGGCCGCGTACAGACCGGATCGCGGAGATGATGCCCCGTGTCATGGTCCCCTCCAGGCCGAACGGATTGCCGATGGCGTAAACCTTCTGCCCCACCTGCAGATCACTACTGCTCCCGGCCAGGGTCGCCGGTATCAGGTTGGGAGCGTTGATCTTCAGCAACGCTAAATCGTGCCCTTTGTCCACCGTCACTACAGTGGCTTTGTATTGGTGCTTGTCCGATAGAACCACCGATATATTGCCCGGTTGTGCGTTCCCAATCACATGATTATTGGTCAGAATCAGTCCGTCTTTATTCAGGATAAAGCCCGATCCCTGTCCCGACTGCGGCACCGGTCCATAAAAAAAATCGTAACGTACCTCAGTCGCAGTGATGTTCACAACGCTGGGTAGCGCCTTCTTGTAGACTGCGATGTTCTGCTGCTCCTCGCTATCGAACGCCGGCGCGGCCGAGGCCACATTCAAATCGAATGCCCCATCCGATCCGCGCAGCATAGACGCGTTGGTCGCCATGCTGGCAGAGTGCAAATCATCCAGCAAGGGTCGTAGTGCCCCGGTCGACGCCATGTGGGTCGTCACGAAATAAAACCCGGCAAGCAGCAAGATCACAAGCAATACAGGACGTAGTTTCATCGCAAAGACACCCTATAGAATGGTTTCCGCGGAGGCTTCCCCGCACTGTAATTGTAGCCTTTCAGGCCAAATGAGCTATTGAAAGTCGGGCCTTTCAGCTTGGTTGGTGGTTCGCAGTCTCTTGCAATACTGGCCATAGTGCGTCCACCTCCGCTAGCAACTGCTCAATCGACCCATTATTCGTCAATACGTATTCGCAGTTCGTCGCGTTCCCTTCGGTTGCAGACTGCCTCGCATTTCTTAGCAGTGCTTCATTCCGTAACGCTTGACGTTCCTCTTCGCTCAGTAACTTTCCGCCGGATGCTCGCTCCACAAAACGCATTATTCTCAACTCCTCAGTGGCCTTGACAAAAATAATCCTGTCGAAGCGCTTGTGCCATCCTCCCTCGCCTCCGTATTGGGTTTCAAAGATCAGCGCGGACTCTACAATCGCCACCGCATGGGGGTCACGCGTAGCAACCTCGTCCACCAGCTCTTTCTGTCGTGCAATCACAGATGGATGCACGATAGCGTTGAGTTCCTTAATTCGCCCGTCCCCAAACGCAATCCGAGCCAGCGCCGCCCGATCCAATGCACCATCGGCCGCAACCACTCCTGCCCCAAACCGCTCCACAATCGCCGCATACACAGCCTCGCCCGGTTGCATCATCGCGCGCCCAATCTCGTCGGCCGACAAGACAACTGCGCCCAACTCTGCAAAGCGGCGCGCTGCCGTTGATTTACCGCTGCCCAACCTGCCGGTGAGGCCCACGCGAAGCATCGCTCTATGCCTTCACCGCAGAAACTTCGCGGTTCCCCGACGGGATTTCGTTACGCCGCATCACGCCACGCCTCGCCTTCGCTGCGGAAACGGTGTTCTTCATCAGCAACGCAATCGTTAGCGCGCCCACGCCTCCCGGTACTGGCGTATAGGCTCCGGACAGCTCAAATGCCGCCGGATGAATGTCTCCCACCAACGTGGATCCTCGTTGTGCAAACTGCGTCGCGCGAACCATGTCCCCAGGAAAGAATCGTGCCACCTCCGCTGCATCCGTCACGCGATTGATGCCGACATCAATCAGCGTCGCTCCTGGCTTAACCATGTCTGCCGTCACAAACCCGGGCCTGCCGATGGCCGCTACTAGAATGTCCGCATCGCGCGTATAACGGCCAATATCCTGCGTCTTGCTATGGCACACAGTCACGGTCGCCGACGCATTCAACAGCATCATCGCCGCTGGTTTGCCCACAATCTCAGACCGTCCAAGAACCACTGCATGCTGACCCGCCACCGCGATCCCGCTGCGCTTAAGTATCTCCATGATCCCCGCCGGAGTGCATGGCGCCAACGCCGTTCCCGCTTCGATCCCATGGGATGCCGAGCTTTGCAATCGCCCCACGTTGACTGGATGGAATCCATCCACATCCTTCTCCGGCGACACCGCCTCCAAAAGGCTTCGCGTGTCTACATGCGCGGGCAACGGTAGTTGAATCAAAATACCGTCTACTTCATCGCGTGCATTCAATCCGGCAATCAATTCCAGCAGCTCTTCCGTCGTAACGCTTTCCGGCGGTGTCAGCATCTCGCTCCACAGACCCAATTCGGCGCATGTCTTCACCTTGCTGCGTACATAGATCTCCGACGCGGCAACGTGGCCTACCAGAACTACTGCCAGTCCAGGTGTAATTCCACACGCCGCGAGTGCCTTCGCTTCCTCGGCGACCTCCGCCTTGATCTGCGCGGCAATCTCGATCCCATTCAGTATTCTTGCTGTATGTTTCATCTTGACTACCATGTTACCGCGCAACGCACGTTGCGCCCCAAATCCTGCATTCCCCCCTAAATCGATGCACGATGTGTTGGAAATAATCGAGTCGTTCCGTTAAGCGATTGCCCGAGTTAATTTCCTAATAAGCGGTGTTGCTACTAGACCGCGCAACCTCAGTAAGACGAAGGTGCTCCCCGGCAGCCAGATAGTTTTTGCGCCGGAACCAATCCTCCATTGCGCTGGCAAGGCGGTCCAGCGGCACGCGCAGTCCCACTTCCAGCACGCCATCCGAAATCGGCAGTGTGTCATCGAACACCGCGTCGTTGGTGAAGTTACGCATGGCAAAATTGTCGATCTGTGCGATGGGACAGTGGTGCGCCGCGCCTGTCGCGTCGATGCGTTCAATGGTAAGTCTGCGCGAGAACATAGTGGTATCCAGCGGTTGGTACAGCTAACGGATCGCGGCCATCGCCGCGCGAAACAACATTTCAAAGTCCTCAGCCGCCTCGGGCCGTTTAGCGATGGCAGTCTCAATCGCCTGTTGCGCCACCGGCCGCGCATAGCCCAGATTTACCATCGCGGAAAGCGCATCGTCACCAGCCGCGCCCAACGATGAGTCGGATGAAGCCGATGACACGGCCATGTCGTCCAGTTTGTCTTTCAACTCCAGCACCACACGCTCGGCAGTCTTCTTCCCGATGCCGGGAATCCTCGTCAATGTGGCATGGTCGCACCCGCGGATCGCCGTCACCAGCCGTGACGCGTCAATCCCGCTCAATACCGTAATTGCCAGCTTGGGACCGATGCCGGTAATGGTCAGCAGTTTCTCAAATAATCGTTTTTCCTCCAGCTCCGCAAATCCGAAGAGCGCAATCTGATCCTCGCGCACATGCGTATAGATGTGTAGCCGAGCCTCAGCCCCCTCCGGAGGCAACAATGTGAACGTGGCGACGCTGATAGTGATGTCGTAACCCACCCCGCCGCACTCGACGATGGCACGGTTTGGCGATTTAGAGTGCAGACGGCCACGCAGAAAAGCAATCATTCCGCTGATTGTACTCGGCCCCCCATTGCTCCATGAAATCTCTCCGTAGCACAGCGATATTTTCCACAAAATTGAATCTTGTAACCGCGCTGCAACCTGAAATTCATTTTCCTTTTACCAGGATTCATCACAATCCCAAAAGGCCACCATCCACAATCGAACCTGCTTATAACGAAGGGAATCCTATTCGATGAACTCATTGTGCCGCAGTTCTGTACGCATTTTGCTCTGCGCTACCCTGCTAATGCCTCTCATCGCGATCGCTGTTCCATCACATCTTTATGCTCAATCCAGCGCATCGCTTACCGGCACGGTCCTCGATCCCAACAGCAGACCGCTTCCAGGTGCAACCGTTGCGGTCCGCAATGAAGGCACAGGAGCGGTGCAGAAGGTGACTTCCGATAGTCAGGGAAAGTACAGCTTTGCCAGCCTGCCAGCGGGCAGTTATACCGTTCAGGTCGATGCCTCCGGCTTCAATGCCAGCAAGCGCTCTGGCGTACAAATCGCCTCCGGACAGCCAACCGATGTTCCCATCACACTCGATCTTGGCAATGCTTCTGAAGAAATAACCGTCGAAGCCAGTGAAGCCAACTCCGTGGCTGCCGCCATGGCGCCAATGGACGCATTGCTGGAGGAGCACTCCGCGCGCACCGAGATCACCCAGGCCTTTATTGCAAACTATACGTCTCCTCTGGCCGACTACGGCGAGGCGGTCGAGATGGCCCCCGGCACCTTTACTACCAACGGAAACGGCCCGGGCCTAGGTCAGTCTAAAACCTACTTCCGCGGCTTCCCCGATGGAGACTACGACATCGATTTCGACGGTATTCCCTTTTATGACACCAACTCGCCCACCCACCACTCCTGGGCCTTCTTCCCCTCGCAATGGCTGGGTGGCATCGACTTCGATCGCTCGCCAGGCACGGCTTCCACCATCGGGCCTACCCCATTCGGTGGCTCCATCCACATGCTTTCGCGCGATATCTCCCCGGTTCCTAGTATTCGCGGAGGAGTGTCCTACGGCTCTTGGGGTACCCTCCTCGCCGATGCTCAAATCGACTCCGGCAACCTGTTCAAGAACAATAAAGCCAGCTTCGAACTCGACGTGCAGCACATGGATTCCAAAGGATATCAGTCCAATAACTTCCAGAACCGCAACGCCGGGTCCATCAAGGCGCAGTACAAATTCTCCGATAACACAGTCCTGAGCGGCTTCTCCGGTGTTGTCTACCTTCATGCCAACACGCCGAACTTCAATGCTACCCGCTGCCAGATGTACGGCGTCTCAGCCACAAACGCGTACACCTGCACCGCCTCCTCCTCAGACCCAACCCTGCTGCCCTACACCGGAGCGGGCATTCGCTTTTATCTCGCCGACAACACAGACCCGCTCAACTATCTCGACTATCAGTACAACCGCTATCAGGTCCCCACCGACTTCGAGTACGTCGACTTCAAAACTGTGCTTCCGCACAAAATCAGCGTGGACTTCAAGCCCTATACCTACGACTACGACAACTCCGAGGTGTATTCCAACGCTACCCCTATGACGGAATCCACCACCGTAAACTACAACGGTAACCCCGTCTCCAAAACCTGGTATGGCATCACCGTGAACCCGTGTAATGTGCCCGTCACCAAGAAGGGCGTTACCGCCATCCCATGCGGTGTGGATAAGTACAACAGCTACCGCAAGTACGGCGAGACCTTCAACCTGAGCCAGGTATCGAAGTTCGGTATCCTCCGCGCAGGCATGTGGTACGAGTGGGCCGCCACCAATCGTCACCAGTACCCATCCGACCCGCTCAACGGCTGGGCCGACCAGCCGTTGCCTAACTTCGCCGAGCAGTTTTGGACCAACTCCTACCAGCCCTTCGTCGAGTATGAGTTCCATCCCACGAAAAAGCTGGAGATCACCCCCGGCGTCAAGTTCGCCTACTACACCATCAACACCAAGCAGTTCGCCGACGATGGTAAGACAATCGGCGGACTTGGCACCAACAACCCAGCCAACTTCATCACCAACAATGGCAGTTACTACTCGACGCTGCCCTCCATCGACGTAAATTACCGCATCCAGTCCAACTGGTCGGCCTATGCGCAGGTCTCCACCGGAAGCATTGTGCCACCCAGCAACGTATTCGACTTCAACCAGGGAACCACGGGTAACGTCGTCCCGGTCGAGACACTGCCCAAGCAGCAGCACAACACCACCTGGCAGGCTGGAACTGTCTTCAAGCTGAAGAACGTCACGCTCGATCTGGACGCCTTCCACATCCGCTTCCAAAGCGGCTATTCTTCACAGACGGATGCCACCACCGGCGAGCCGGTCTTTTATGCGCAGCCTAGCTCCATTAGCAAGGGCTTCGAGGGCCAGACCAACCTCTATATGGGATACGGTCTTAGCGCCTACCTCAATGCCACATGGGAGACGGCTACCTACACCGGTGTTCAGGTTCTGTACCCAACCAACGCAGCCAGCTCATCGTTTAACCCCCAGGCCAACCCATACTACATCAGCGTGCCCGCAGGACAATGGGTCCAGCAGACACCTACTGATACCTATGCGGAAGGCGTTAGCTACCTACACGGTGGATGGGACGCAGGCATCTTCAACAAGCATGTCGGCCAGTTCTACCAGGATCTCAGCGGCTTCCACAATGAAGTCGTCGTCAACCCCTTCGACATCACCAACACATACATCAACTACACCATCCGCAAAGGGTCGCTCTTCGACCAGACCAAGATTCGGTTGAGCATCAATAACCTCTTCGACCTGCACGATGCCACCGGCATTACATCGGCCGGCTCAGTCACGGGCGCTACTTTTACAGGAACCTCCATGGCTGGCACCCCCAATCTTACCTACACCAACCCCTTCGCCCCCAATGTCGGCACGGCACCTCCCAACGGGGCCGACAACATCAGCATCTTCGCCGGACGCAGCGTCGTCCTCTCCGTCACCTTCGGCCTATCGCCTAAGCGGTAGTCGAAGTCCACAAAGCTGCAAACGCAATCAGCAATCCGCGGCAGAGGCGCCGTCTTCTAGCGTCTCCGCCTAGCGGATGCCCAGTAATTTATGTGTCTGAAGACTCAATCGCCATCTGGGACGTTCAAGGCAGTAAGCCAGTGCGAGTTCTGTATTTTCCTGCCGCCGTGGGCCATCCATAGGCTGTAAGAAAAAATGCCGAAACTCCAGCTCCGCATAGTGCTCCGGCAACGCTCCGATCTGCGGATACACCAGCTTCAGTTCGTCGCCGCTTGTCTGGATAAGTTCCGCTCCAGCTTTGGGACTGACGCACACCCAATCGATTCCATCCGGTGCCGCAATCGTCCCATTGGTCTCTACCGCAACTTCAAACCCTCTTCTGTGCAGTGCAACAATCAGTAGCTGATCCAGTTGTAGTAGCGGTTCACCTCCCGTACAAACGACAAACTTCCGTCCCGAGGGAGAACCTGCATGCCAGGTTCCATCGATCCGCTTCGCTAGCTCATCCGCGGAATCGAATCGTCCACCATCCGTGCCATCCGTGCCGACAAATTCCGTATCGCAAAATTGGCATATCGCTGCAGCCCGGTCTTCCTCGCGTCCCGACCATAGATTGCATCCCGCAAACCGGCAGAAGACTGCCGCCCGCCCTGCTTGTGCGCCCTCGCCCTGCAGTGTGTAGAAGATCTCTTTGACGGCGTAGCTCATTCTTGCCCGTCCGCGTACTGCAACGGATCTATCAGGCCGTTCTCGCGAAATCCCTTCATCCGCAAAACGCAGGAATCGCATCGTCCGCATGGCTTGCCGCTCAGCGATGGATCGTAACAACTGCTTGTCAATCCATAATCCACCCCAAGCTCAAGCCCCTTGCGTATGATCTCTGCCTTGGTCAGAGCGATGAGCGGCGTATGAAGCTTCAGCGCCTGCCGACCTTCCACGCCCGCTTTCGTCGCTAGGTTTGCCATCTTCTCAAAGGCCGCGATGTACTCAGGACGGCAGTCCGGATATCCGCTATAGTCCAACGCGTTTACCCCCAGAAAAATATCACTGCATCCCAGCACCTCGGCCCATGCAAGTGCGAAGGATAGAAAAATCGTGTTGCGTGCCGGCACATAGGTGATGGGTATTTCGCTGCGCATCTCATCCGCCGAACGTCCCTTCGGAACGTCGATGTCCGCCGTCAAGGCTGAACCGCCAAATGCGCGCAGATCGATTAATGTTGTTTTGTGTTCCCGCGCTCCGCCTGCGCGTGCCACCATCCGCGCGCACTCCAGCTCCTGCGAGTGTCGCTGTCCATAAGCAAACGAAAGCGCATAAACCTCAAACCCCTCTGCCTTCGCCATCGCCAGAACGGTCGCAGAGTCAAGCCCCCCGCTCAACAACACAACCGCCTTGGACATCGGACTGGACATGCACTACGTCTCCCGTTCTACCCCTTCTAGGGTACAACGGTCAGTACGAACGCATCGCTGCCGTGCGTTGGTAAGCGCCACTTCGCTACTTGGCAGCCATGGGTGCAAGCTTGTCGAGATATAGATTCAGCTCCAGAACATTCACGCGAGGTTCGCCAAGCAGCCCAAACTGGCGTGGTGTTATATGCGACGTAACTAGACGGCGTACCGCATCTTCGCTTATGTGCCGCTCGCTCGCTACGCGCGACACCTGATAGTACGCCGCGGCGGGAGACAGGTCAGGGTCCAGCCCAGAGGCCGACGCGGTCGCTAGATCGATAGGTACGGGTGCGTTCGCCCCCTTGGGGTTCAACGTCTGCACGGTACCGGCCACACGCGTGGCCAGAGCAGCATTGGTCGGTGCGTAGTTCGATCCGCCTGAATTGCCCGCATCATACCCATTGCCCGCAGCCGACGGACGCGACCAAAAGTAGCCCGGCCCGGCGAACGTCTGTCCGATCAGCCGCGATCCCACCAGAGTCCCATCGGCGCGGTGTATCAGTGATCCATCGGCCTGCCTGGGAAAAAACACATGCGCCAATCCCGTTACCGCCAGCGGATACGCGATCCCCAGTAGCACCGCCGTCACCAGGGTATACAGCACCGATGTCACAATATGTTTCTTCATCGCTTTTCCTCGCTCCATCTACGTTTGTCATTCTGACCCTGAGCATGCCAAAGGGGAAGAATCACCGCATCTGTTCCTCAACCGGCAACCAGCAACTGACAACTGTTCTTACACCAGATGGATCGCCGCAATCACCATGTCGATTGCCTTGATCCCTAGGAATGGCGCAATGATTCCGCCCATTCCATATACCCATAAATTGCGCTTCAGAAGTGCGTCTGCCGACATCGGCCTGTATGCGACACCGCGCAGTGCCAGCGGGATCAACGCGACTATGATCAGTGCGTTGAAGATCACAGCTGACAGTATTGCCGACTCCGGCGACTGCAGGTGCATGATATTGATCACCGCCAGTTGCGGAAACACCACCATAAACATCGCCGGAATAATCGCAAAGTACTTGGCCACGTCGTTGGCAATCGAGAACGTTGTCAACGCGCCACGCGTCATCAGCAACTGCTTGCCGATGCCCACAATCTCGATCAGCTTGGTTGGATTGGAGTCGAGATCCACCATGTTTCCCGCCTCCTTCGCAGCCTGTGTGCCGCTGTTCATGGCAACGCCCACGTCGGCCTGGGCCAGCGCCGGCGCATCGTTGGTTCCATCACCTGTCATCGCCACCAGCTTGCCCTCCGCCTGTTCCCTGCGGATCAGGTCCATCTTGTCCTTGGGCTTGGCCTCGGCCAGAAAATCGTCCACGCCCGCCTCGCGCGCAATCGCCGCCGCTGTCAGTGGATTATCGCCCGTAATCATGATGGTCTTGATCCCCATCGCGCGTAGTTGCTCGAAGCGCTCCTTCATGCCGCCCTTCACTATGTCCTTCAGATGAATCACACCCAGCGCGCGTCCATTCTCCGCCACAACCAGCGGCGTTCCGCCCTGGCGCGCCACTTTGTCCACCGTAGCGCGAACCTCATCCGGAATGCCCCGGCCAGATCCATCCCCGTTCTGCTTCAGGTAATTGTCGATTGCATCCGCCGCGCCCTTGCGAATGCTGCGTCCTTCCATGTCGATGCCGCTCATCCGAGTCAGTGCGCTGAACGGAATGTACTCCACGTTCAGGTTGGCCAGTTCGCGTCCGCGCAGCCCGTACTGTTCCTTCGCCAGCACTACAATCGACCGTCCCTCCGGTGTCTCATCCGGCAGCGACGAAAGCTGCGCCGCGTCTGCCAACTCCTCGCTGCTAACACCCGCTGCAGTCAAAAACTCGGAGGCTTGCCGATTGCCCAGCGTGATTGTTCCGGTCTTATCCAGTAACAGCGTGTTCACGTCGCCTGCGGCCTCTACAGCGCGTCCAGATACCGCCAGCACATTGTGCTGTACCAGGCGGTCCATCCCGGCAATTCCAATTGCCGAAAGCAGTCCGCCGATAGTAGTTGGTATCAGGCACACCAGCAGCGAGATCAATACGTAGGCTGTCTGCGGTGCACCCGAATACACTGCAAACGGCTCCAGTGTCACAACTGCCAACAGAAAAATAATCGTCAATCCGGCCAACAGAATATTCAGTGCAATCTCGTTGGGTGTCTTCTGCCGTTCCGCGCCTTCCACCAGTGCGATCATGCGATCCAGAAACGTCTCGCCCGGGTTCGCTGTGATCTTCACCACAATCCTGTCACTCAGTACGCGCGTTCCGCCGGTCACCGCCGACCGGTCGCCCCCTGCCTCGCGAATCACCGGTGCGGACTCGCCCGTGATCGCCGATTCGTCCACCGATGCCACACCCTCGATCACTTCCCCATCGCCGGGTATCATCTGCCCGGCAATCACCTGAACCTTGTCGTTCACACGCAAATGAGAGCTTGCTACCTCCTCAATCGCCCCGTTTGACTTCAGCTTATAGGCAGTTGTCTCACTCTTCGCCTTGCGTAGTGCGTCAGCCTGCGCCTTGCCGCGGCCCTCCGCCATCGCCTCCGCAAAATTCGCAAACAGCACAGTGAACCATAGCCATAGCGTGATCTGCAGGTTGAAGGCAAAGTGGGTCGCTCCATGGGGCAGGATCAGTAGCAGTGTGGTCACTACACTGCCTACTTCCACCACAAACATCACTGGGTTCTTCGCCATCAGCATTGGATTAAGCTTCTTCAGCGAATCCAGTGCAGCGCGATGAACAATGGATGTTTCAAACAGCGCCCGCTTCTTCGATGTTCCTGTCTGTACTGCACTCATCAAAATCTCCTGTCTCTCGCTAACGCACTGGCTTGCTGACTCGCTAACTGAAACTGATCCCCGAACGCAACAATAAATGTTCCAGAATTGGCCCCAGGCTCAGCACAGGGAAGAATGTTAATGCGCCGACGATTACAATCACGCCCACCAATAGCACGGTAAACAGCGACGATGTCACCGGAAATGTGCCCAGGGATGGCGGCACAATCTTCTTGGTCGCCAGATTCCCCGCCACAGCCAACATTGGTACGATCATCAGAAAACGTCCCGCAAGCATGGTGATCCCTAGAGTCGAGTTGTACCAGTGCGTATTCGCATTCAAACCTGCGAACGCGGAACCGTTATTGCCCGCAGCCGATGTATAGGCATACAGAATCTGCGACAACCCATGGGGTCCATGATTCGACAGACTCGATAATCCAAACGGCGCCAATACCGAAATCGCCGAAAATCCAAGAATCACCACAGGGAAAATCAGGAAGTACAGCATCGACATCTGAACGTCGTACGCCTCCACCTTCTTGCCCAGGTACTCCGGCGTCCTTCCCACCATCAACCCAGCGATGAACACCGTCAGGATGACGAAGATCAGCATTCCATACATGCCCGCGCCCACTCCGCCGAAGATAATCTCGCCCAGGTGGATGTTGGATATCGGCACCAGTCCACCCAGCGGCATCAGCGAGTCGTGCATGGCATTCACCGCGCCGCAACTCGCGTCCGTAGTCACCGTTACAAATAAAGCAGAGTTGGCAATGCCGAAGCGAACTTCCTTGCCCTCCATGTTGCCGCCAGGCGACACGCCTGTCGCAGCCACACGCTGGTCCACCCCATGCAGCAGAGGGTTAGGCTGCGACTCCGCCCAATAGCACGTCGCTACGCCTGCAAACCACAAGATCGACATGGCCGCGAACACCGCCCATCCATGCTTCGGTGTCCCAGTCATCTTGCCCAACGTCACACAGAATCCAGCCGGAATCAGAAATATCGAAAACATCTCCAACAGATTGCTCAGTGGAGTGGGATTCTCGAACGGGTGCGCGCTGTTGGCATTGAAGAAACCCCCGCCATTGGTGCCCAGCATCTTGATCGCTTCCTGCGAGGCCGCTGGTCCCTGCGCAATTGTCTGCGTCGTCACTGCCGTTGTGAATGGCTTTCCATCGGGTCCCGTTGTGGTCAAAGATTGCGGTTCCACCAGGGTCGCTGTATCGTATGGCTTCAGGTTTTGCACCACGCCCTGCGATACCAGAGCCAGTGCATACACCACACAGATCGGCAGCAGCACCCATAGCGTACCCCGTGTCAGGTCTACCCAGAAGTTGCCCAACTTCTTGCTCTCGCGCCGTGCAATGCCGCGGATAAATGCAATCGCCAGAGCCATGCCCGTCGCCGCAGACCAGAAATTGTGCGTCGCCAGACCCACCATCTGGGTTAGATAGCTCATCGTTGTTTCAGGAACATACGATTGCCAGTTCGTGTTCGTCGTGAACGATGCCGCCGTGTTCCACGCCAGATACGGCTCTACCGCCGCAAGATGCTGTGGATTCCATAATGGGATCGCATGCTGAAGTCGCTCGATTGCGTATGTCAACAGAAGCGTGGCCAGGCTGAACACCAGCATCGCCGCGCCATACTCCAACCAACCCATCTCAACGTCCGCATCTACGCCCGTCATGCGATACAGAAGCCGCTCCATTGGCCCCAGCACTGGATCCAGCCATGTCTTCTTCCGCTCATACACCTGGGCCATGTACAGCCCCATCGGCTTCGCTGTCAGTAGTACCAGTACGAAGAAAACTGCAATCTGCAACCATCCATTGGGGGTCATCTCAGAATTTCTCCGGACGTAGTAGCGCAAACACCAGGTAAACAAGTAAGCACGCGGTCAGCACCAGTAGAAGGATGTTTTCAAGCATCTTTGCCTCCGCCTTTCAGGCTCTGGCAGCCGTACACATACAGTACGGCAACGATAAAGAATACGAAGGAAGCGGATAAGAAGGCGATATCGCTCATTAATTCAACTCCTGCGGCATGTCGCGCCAATTGCTTCCAGCGCGGCAGAATCACACAGTCAGTCTCGCAGCGGCCTGCATAGAATTGCTGTAGAAATCACGTTAAGATCTTGTAAAGATCAGGCTCTCCGGTTTAGCCCTCATCCCCTCGGGCCTCATCCGGATTGGCCGGCCGCGGGCTCAATCGATAGCCTACCCACGGCTCGCTGAGGATATACTGTGGCTCGCCGCCAGGCTCAATCTTCTTGCGCAGTTGCGCCACCAAAACGCGCAGGTACTCCGGCTGATCGGCCCCCGCCGCGCCCCATACCGTACGCAACAAAGTCTTGTGGGTCAGCACGCGGTCCGCATTGCGTACGAAGTACAACAGCAGATCGAACTCCTTCGGCGTCAGGTGTACCTCGTTATCGCGTACCAGTACCTGGTGCCGTTCCACATCGATGCGGAAGTCTCCCAACTCGATCGAACTCGCCTGTACCTCGTTCGCACCCAGACGCCGCGATTGCACGCGTACCCTTGCCAGTAGCTCCTGAATGCTGAACGGCTTGGTGATGTAGTCGTCCGCGCCCTCGTCCAATGCTGCCACCTTAGACGCATCCTGGCTCCGTACCGAGAGAACAATAATAGGCACCTGAGACCGCGAGCGAATCTCACGCGTCAGCTCAATGCCATCCATCCCAGGCATCGCCAGGTCGGTAATGACCAGCTCAGGCTCGGCCTTCATGAAACGAGCCAGCGCGTCCACGCCGTCCTGCGCTACCGTCACTTCATGCCCATTGCTTTGCAGCGAAGTACGCAGTACCCGTGTGATCTGCGGCTCATCGTCGACAATCAGGATTCTCATGGCCCCGACCCTTCATCGCTATGTCCGTGTTGATTACCTCGAACCATGAGCCTACTTCGTCTGTTGGGTTACGAGGTGTACATCCACATGCTGCGCTTCGTTCATGAACTGCTGTAATGCCAGATAGTACGCATACTTCTTCCATCCCTTCACCGCCGACCGCCCGAAGATCACCTGGGTGATTCGGTTCCTGGAGATATACTCTCCGGTCACTGCGGGAACACTACTGCCTTTCAGCCGCACCACCCTCGCGCCCACGTTCTCAGCAAACTGAATATTCGCCTCCAGCGACCGCCGCTGATTCTCCGGAACTTCTTTTTCATTCTCCACGTGCAGCACAAAGAACTCGCCGTTCATCGCCTCGGCCATTCTTGCTCCTCGTGCAATCAGGTCGCGAGACTCGGGATTGGAGCTGATGCACACTGCCACACGCTCGGCTATCTGCCAGTGCCCGCTCAGCTGCTTGCGTGTCACATAGTCATCCAACGTGCGGTCCACTGCGCGCGTCACCCGTTGCAATGCCATCTCGCGCAGTGCAATCAGATTGCCGCGTCGAAAGAAGTTCTGGAGTGCCCGCTCCACGCGCTCCTGGGGATAGATGTCGCCGCGACTCATGCGATGCACCAGAGCCTCCGGTGTTAGATCGCTCATCACGATCTCATCGGCTCGGTCCAGAACCCAGTCCGGCACAGTCTCGCGTACCGTAACCCCGGTCAGGCTCTGTACGCGCGGCGTTATGCTCTCCACATGCTGGATGTTCAAGGTCGACAGTACATCGATCTCAGCCTCCAGAATCTGCAAAACATCCTGAAAGCGTTTCGGATGCGCGCAACCCTCTACATTGGTGTGCGCCAGTTCGTCGATCAGCACTACCTGCGGCCGTCGTGCCAGTACCGCGTCCACGTCCATCTCTTCGAACAGTGCGCCTTTGTACTCCATCTGCCTGCGTGGAATCTGTTCCAGTTGTGCTGCCAGCTCCGCCGTGCGAGATCGCCCATGCGTCTCCACTATGCCGATTACAACATCTTCGCCGCGGCTCTTTCGGCGGATCGCTTCGCTCAACATGCTGAAGGTCTTGCCCACCCCCGGCGCGTACCCTAGAAACACCTTGAACCGGCCGCGCTTCTGGCCCTCCGCTGCGGCAAGCCATTCTTCGGGAGTCTTAATATGAGGCTGTTCTGGATTCATTTGGCTTTTCTTTCTATACAATTCTTGGTGTGTCCATCAAACGCATAGTCGAGGCAGTACGTTGGATCCTTATCGCCAGTGGGCTTGCCGGTATTGTAGCTCTCTATCATTATTTTAATCGGGCAAACAATACTACCGTAGCCCTAAGTCTGCTTTTGCTGGTGCTCGTCTTCGCCGGTAGCTGGGGTCTGCGCTACGCAATCGTTGCTTCGGTAGCTGCTGCATTCATCTTTAATTACTACTTCCTTCCCCCCATCGGCACATTCGTTATCAGCGATACCCAGAACTGGGTCGCCCTCTTCGCCTTCCTTGGCACCGCGTTCTATGCCAGCCACCTGGCTTCACGCATTCGCGAAGAGTCGCACGAGGCTGACACCCGCCGACTCGAATCCGAGATGCTCTACCGCCTCGGACGTCAACTGCTACAGCCGGAAAATGTCGCGCAACTGCTCAACTTCATCCCTTCCAGCGTGGCCAATGCCTTCAATAGTCCCGCAGTAACCCTCTATCTCTGTGACGGCGACCGCATCTATCTCTCCGATCCCAAACGCATCTCCAGCCCAACGGTTGCTTGGAATCCAGGCGATACGCCAAGCAGCCCAGAAGCCTCTGAACGTACCCGAGCCGAGATTATTCGCGATCTCCGCGAAGCCATGCTGCATCCCGTTACCACCTCAACCACCGATGGTTTTCCCGTGGTAGTCCCTCTCCGTGTCGGTGTGCGTCCCAGCGGAGCAGTACTGCTGGAAGCCGTTTCGCTCTCCCGCGAAACCATGGAAGGTCTTAGTGGCCTAGTCTCCATGTCCATCGAACGCGCCGAGGCACTGGAAGACAGCGCCCGATCCAAGGCAGCCAAAGAGACCGAGCGCCTCCGTACCGCCTTGCTGGACTCCGTCACCCACGAGCTGCGTACACCGCTTACCTCCATCAAGGCCTCCATCAGTTCGCTGCTCTCCCAGCAGGCCCTTGATGCACCAGCCCAGAAGGAGATGCTCACCATCATCGACGAGGAGTCAGACCGCCTCAACCGCCTCATCGAACAGGCCGTCGAGATGTCACAGCTCGACGCCAACAAGGTCCAACTGGATTTGAAGCCGCAGTCCATCGCCGGTTTGATCTATGTCGCCGTCGAGCAGTGCCGCGCCGACTTTCCCTCCCGTGATTTCCGTGTCTCCCTCTCCAGCTTCCTGCCGAACGTGCTCGCCGATAAATCCTGGATCGAAAAGGTGCTGGCCAACCTGTTGGGTAACGCAGCCAAATATTCTCCGATCGACCAACCCATCTTTATCGCCGCCGATCCACAAAAAAATATGCTGGCTATCAGCGTCGCAGACCGCGGCGCCGGTATCGACCCAATGGAGCAGGGTCTAATCTTCGATAAGTTCTATCGTGGCCAGGGACAACGCAGTCGGGTTAGCGGCACAGGAATGGGCCTCGCCATATGCCGCGCCATCATCGCCGCGCACGGTGGCACCATCGGTGTCACCAGTCAGCTCGGCCACGGCTCCGTCTTCACCTTCACCCTTCCCATCGCCACCCCTGAACCAGCCCGCTCCTGACCCTGAATCACAGATGTAAAAAATATACCGGCGCGCATCCCGCCAGCCACGCCGCCGCCTGTAGCCCCAACACCCCCAGCGTCGGTCGCGGAGCGTGTCGCATCCACTTCATCGCGAAGAACAGCATAATCGGCCACTGCACCGTCATCAGCAACTGGAAGAGGTGCGCAATGGATCCTTCATCAGGATCGCGAACGATTGCGCCTCCCCGCGCAAGTCCCACCGCAAGCGCGCTCAGTACCATCATGAACGCAGCCAGCGACATCGCCACCGGAAGATACCCGCTCGGTCGCCTCATCAGCGCTGCAAAGGTTTTCGTGTCCTGTTCCATCCTGCCTCCTCGTGTCGGATTGACGTGCTCGCGCAACGCCGACCACACGCTGTCTACCACCGTGCCCAGGTCGCCCGGGCCCATCGCAAGCATTGCCTCAAACTCCTCGCCATAGCGTTCTCGCCAGACGGGTGGATACAGGCGCGTAAGCATTCGGGCGAGTCTCTGTTTCATTCGTTCTCCAGCTTCATAAGGGTTCCAGCCTGCCCAGTCCGGCCTTGGCAAACTGATGCAAGGTTGTCAGTCGCGCCCGCAGGACGCGCAGGCCCTCTGCTGTGATCCGATAGGGCCGCCGCCGCTCCTCCGGCGGTAGAGGCGCAATCCAACCTTGCTGCTCGAGCCGTGCGATCGCTCCATATAGAGTCCCAGGCCCCAGTCGTGTTCCAGACAGGCGCACAATGTCTTCGATCATGGCGTGTCCGTGCTTTGGCCCGTTGGCCAGGCTGGCAAGCACTAGCAGTGGAGGGTCGGAGTAGTGCCCCAATCCTGAGCTGTCTTCGTTATTTACTACGTTTCGCGTACTACGCATGACGTAGTTATCGCACACTTGCAAGCATCCTGCAAGGTTTTTTTGCCAGCCTTGTAATCCATGCCGCTTGTTCCCCGTCTATGGCTGCTGTACGGGTTGGCGTCCACACACCATCCAGGGAGAGTCCCATGAATCTTCTTACCTCAAATCGCTTCACCAAAACGATACGTCTCCTCGGCTTCGCCGGCAGCTTTTGCATGGCCGCCGCTCTCACGACTGGATGTTCTTCCACCGTCTCGACCGGCACCAGCACCAACATCACCTCGCCCGCTGCCACCGTGCCAGTGCTCATCACCGACGCGCCCAACGACCAGCTTGTTGCCTTCACCCTCACCCTGAACACCATCACCTTGACCGACTCTACCGGTCAGACGGCCAGCATCCTCCCCGCGCCCACCACCCTCGAAATCTGTCACCTCAACGGCATCCAGGCACCACTCGTTACGGCCAGCATCCCACAGGATACCTATATTTCGGCCACTCTCACCTACTCCAGCCCGCAGATCACCTATATCAATAGCTCCGGTCAGCCCGTTTCGGTCACGCCAACCCTCGCCAATACCTCCTTCACCTTCACCTTTCCAACTCCGTTCATAGTCAAAAACTCCTCCACCTCACTTCTGGTCGATCTGCTCGCAGGCCAGTCGGTCACCATCTCGGGTACCACCGTCACAGTCACGCCGGTCTTCAAAATCAAGCCTGTCCCGCCTGCCGCTGCCGCACCACCCACCAGCCAGAACGGCACAGGAATGCAGCAGATGGCCACCGTCGTATCGGTCAGCGGAACCAGCCTGACGCTACAGCCAGGCTCTGGCCCTAACTTCACTGTCACCACCAACAGCTCCACCATCCTGCAGGGCCCAGGTTTTACCTCGCTCGCCGCACTCTCCTCCGGAGAGATCGTCCAGGTCGATTTCATCGTCCAGACCGGAGGAACCTACCTCGCCACACGCATTCAGATTCCGCCGCCACCACCAGGCGGTCAGCAACCTAATATGATCTCCGGCCCTGTCACCGCAGTCAGCTCTGGCAACTTCAAGATGGCCATCATGCAGGGTGCCGGCCCGTCTGTTGGTTCGTCCTCCACAGGCAATATCGTCACCGTTTCCACCACCGGCTCCACTACCTTTGCCATCGCACCACAGTTCGTCACCCTCACTGGCCTGCCGTTTACCCCCACGTTTACTTCCACCAATCTCGTCGCCGGACAGTCAGTCGGCGTCGTTACCTCGGCCTTCTCCTCCTCCGCGCAGACAGCAACAGCAACCACCGTCTATCTGGCTCCGCAGACTGTGAACGGAACGGTCACTGCAATCGCCACCAGTGGTGCCTATACCGCCTACACCTTCGCCCTGGCCAGCGGATCGGCCTTCGCCTCGCTCAACGGAGCAACCACTATCACCGTCTACACAGGTACAGCTACTGCCCCTCCGGCATCCACCGCCGTGGGTGACACCCCCCCACCAGCCATCACAGTCGGAAGCACCGTCCGATTCAATGGCCTCATCTTCAACCTCGGCTCCGGTAGCTTTGCCATGATTGCCGGATGCTCACCCGACGGACCGCCGGGTATCTAGCCCAAGTGTGGGGTGAAACAATTTGTGGACGGGAAAACAACCTCCCAGGTCTGGTACCCAACCACAAATAAGCCGGGAGCCTGCCAACCGCAGACTCCCGGTTTTCCTTTGCCTTCTCCGTGTTCTCTCTGTTCCTCTGTGCCCTCTGTCATTCGCTCTTGCTTTACACCTCTGAGCAAGCCAGCGGACTCAAGTACAAATTCGAGATGTTGCTCACAATCTCCGCATCCGTATTGCCCGGCTTGCGCGATAGCTCCTTCCACGCAGTGTCCGCTCCAAACGCAGCCCACTTCGCCGTCAGTTCTGCAGTGTCCGCAAACGTCAGCATGTAGGTCAGGCTGGGCATTCGCGTTCCTGCCAACGTCTCCGCGAAGAACACCGGAGTCAGCCCCGTCCGCACAAATATCCCGATCTCCGCCTCGTTGAACATCGCCACCTTCCGCGCATGTGCCGCCTGGCTTGGGCTCTCATACGTCCTCAACTGAAAGATCCGCTTCGGCAGCTTGCCATCCACTAGCTTTGGCACCGTCAGCTTCGGCCATCCAGTAAACGCGCCCAGCAGTGTCCGCTCCGCCCGCTCATACGCAGGGGCCGTCGCCGGTGCATCGCGAAACCCAGCCGCCGCCTTTACATATTCCTCGTCAGCCCCCAGTCGAGCATCCAGACCTGCCAGCGCAGCCGCATCCGTCGAACGAATCAGGACATAGTACGTTGGCGTCTCCGGCCCCACATCCAGCTTGAACGCCCCTACTGGCGCCATACCCAGCCGCCCCAGCGCCGGAATCAGTGCCCGCTCAAAGTACCCCTGGGTCAGCGCCGTCTGCGGTCCATTCCGCAAAGCGTACTTCCGCAACTGATAAAATTCGTTACTAGTCTTCACTGCCGCCTGCGCCATCGCTTTCGCGCCAAGCGCTCCAGCGCCCATACCCGCCACTACCGCCGCCCTCACAAACTCTCGCCGCTCCATTGCACCCTCCTTATTAAAGTGCGGTGCCTCATCCTTTCATAGTCTTATCCCGAATGGTTGAGTTGCCTCTGTCTTTATTCTCTTCGCCGTGTGCCCCAGGTCTCGCGTCTGAGACCTGGGTTTTCTTTCGTTGTCTGTTTTGCTCATAATTCTGGCGTAGCCAGAATCTCCGTCGTTGCTGTTAAGTTTGTCATTCTGAGCGCAGCGAAGAATCCCCGCATTTGTCCTTGTCTGTTTGCTCATAATTCTGGCGCAGCCAGAA
>Ga0316229_1000783_pt1 | contig 37886 bp, 27 predicted proteins | sample TBH18023metaG_FD_206011 | JGI IMG/M metagenome (GOLD analysis project Ga0316229, IMG submission 206011) | Freshwater microbial communities from Trout Bog Lake, Wisconsin, USA - TBH18023 | ecosystem: Environmental > Aquatic > Freshwater > Lake > Hypolimnion/Profundal zone | place: USA: Wisconsin... | reverse complement strand
GATCTCTGCCTCTTCCTGGGCATAGGCGCGGATGAGGCGGGCACCGGAAAAGTTCTCCTGGGCGCGCGCGCTGATATCGCTGAACTTGGCCTGAATTCGTTCGAAACGGTCATGGATTCGGGAGCCGAAATATTGCACCAGAATACTGGCGATGGGCAAGGGGAGGAAGGCCCACATGGTCAGCTTGGGACTGATGCGGCTCATGAAAATGAGCGCGCCAGTAGTGAAGACCAGCGTGTTGGCGGAATACATGATGGCCGGGCCGAGCAACATGCGCACGGAGTTAAGGTCATTGGTGGCGCGCGCCATAATGTCGCCGGTGCGGGTGCGCTGATAGAAGCCGAAGTCGAGGGCTTCGAGATGCCGAAAGAGATCATTGCGGAGGTCGAACTCAATCTCACGGGAGATTCCAATTACGACCCAGCGGGTAAGGAATTGAAAGATTCCTTTACCAGCGGCAACGGCGATCAGCAGCCAACACCAAGTCAGTAGTTTTCCGTGGGTTACGCCGTGATTCAGATCGTCGATGATTCGCTTGATGAGCAGCGGGCTCAGAATCCAGAAGCCGTTATTGCAGAACACAGCGATGGTTCCGGCCATGAAACCCTTCCAGTACTTCTTCATGTAGGGGAGCAAGGGCCGGAACTTGGAATATTGCAAAGGCGATCACCTGAAAAATGCAAGTACGATATAGATGCGATTGTAGCAGCGGTGGTCGCAGTGGTGCTTTCCCACTATCGCAAAAGAAGGCGGTTGTAGGCCACGTACACGGATGGAAGGGAACGCCGCGCGTTGGGAAAAAGCTTGGAACGGTCCGTGAGGGTTGAGCTGTGCAGGGGTGCTTCACTTCGTTCAGCATGACACACTGAAAATCAAGAGCGGTTACGTTGGAACCTTGAGCAAGAGGTATCCGCCGAGGAAGGCGAAGATGAGGTCGGGAGCCCAGGCAGCCATGGCTGCAGGCAACTGGCTGGCATTGCCCATGGCCTCAAAAAGTCCGGCGGCTACGAAGTAAGCGATTGCCACGCTCAGGGCAACGGCAATGCCTGTGAGCGCGCCTTTGCGTCCTGCGGAGAGAGAGAAGGGGACGGCAAGGACGGCCATGACGAGCGTGATCAGTGGATAAGCAAATTTTTTCTGCAATTGCACGCGGAGACGCACCACATCAAAGCCGCTCTGCTGCAGATCAGCGATATAGGATCGCAACTCGCGATAGTTCATTTCAGAACTCTGGCGCACTTCTTTCTTGAAGTAATTGGGATGCTCGACGAGGGCAGGGAAGGTACTCGCTTCAAACTCGTGGAAGCTCTGAATCGCCGAACCGCGGAAGGTTCGCTCCCATCCGCGCTCGAAAATCCACTTCTTCAACTCTACGGACCAGTGGGCGCGCGAGGCATGAACGCGTCCAGTTAATTCGAAGGTCGCCGGATCGAATTCAAAGACCGTGATGTTGGCGAAGGTGTTCTGATCGGGGTCAAAAAATTCGTAGTAGTAAATGTTGTTGTGCTCGCCGAATATCCACTTGCGGTCAGGCCGCAGATAAGTTTGCGCGGGCTTTCCCTTGATCTGATTGCGGAGTGTCTCCTGGCGCTGATTTGCCGCTGGAATGTAGTACTGGTCGAAGAAGAACAGGCCTGTGCTGATTACCGCGGCAATGAAAAAAATGGGGAAGATCACGCGGTAGATACTGGTTCCGGTGGCCTTCATCGCCGTTATCTCATTGGATTTCTGGAGTAAGCCGATTGTGGTCAGAACCGCCAGTAGCACGCTAAGCGGCGCCATGATGTAAATCATGGACGGCGTTACATTCAGCAGATACTGGCCCACCATAAGCAGTGGAACGCGATTTCGTACGATGTCGCCGAGCAGTTCAAAGAAAGTAAAGACCAGTGTCAACAGAATGAACGAGACCAGAATCATGCCGAGATACACGGCGAAGTCGCGCAAAATCATCTCGTCAAGCAGCATGGGATATCGCACGCTCTGACGCCGCGTGTAGCTGACGGCCACGGCTCCCCGCTGAGCGTTTTCGCCAACTGGGTGCAATTCGGCGTGTTCTTTTGGAGTAAAGCGCTGGCGAATTGCATCCCAGGCGCCGCGCAACGATCCAAGCTCAATGACGGTGCGCTCGACGCGATACAGCAGCACCAGTCCGGCAATAAGGAACAAACCGTTTGCCGCCCACACGCCAACCATGGGAGGAATTTTGCCGTTCCTTCCCAAAGAGATTCCCGTCAAGGAGATGAAATAGTAGAGAAACACAAGACTGATAGTCAGCACGAAGCCCATGCTCTTGCCGCCCTTTTTCGAGGAGAGGCCAAGCGGAACTCCGACGAGGGCAAGGACGAGACAGGAGGTGGGCAAGGCAAGACGGCGATGGAATTCGACAAGGTACCATCGTGCGCGGACGGTGGGAGTGTCTTGCGGATTGCGCGGCTTCCCGGTATTCACCTCAGGATGGTGACCGCGGAACCAGAGCTCGGCCGTGCTCATTTCGCTGACCGGTACCAGTTCCTGTTTGGCTTCGTCCGAAGTAGGAAGGGCCATCGGTAAATCAGTGTGCGCGAAGGTGGAAATCTCGTATTGTTCAGGACGATTGGGTTGCACTACCTGTTGAGATCCCTGGTTGAGGTGCATGCGGATCTGGTCTGGACTGTCAGCAATAATTACACCACTACGGGCAAGCGTGATTCTGGGAGCGGTAGGGTCGGTGACATCGGCAAGGAAGACACCCCGCCACTGTGAGGCATTGGAGCCGGAACGGACGTCCTCCACATAGAGAACCATGTTTTTAAAGTCTTCGTAGAAGACCCGCGGCTGAATCTCAAAAGATGCCTGCGAGCTCTTAAGCTTACTCTGCAGCCTTGCCAGCGCAGCCGAGGACATGGGGGCGAGCCAGATGCTGTTGGCCAGTGCCAGCAGCCAAGTCGCGACGGCAAAAATGGCGATGATGCGGACAAACATCCAAGCGCCAATTCCGCTGGCCCGCATTGCAGTGACTTCACTGTCGGCGGCTAGTCGGCTGAGACCGATCAGGATTCCGACGAGCAGGCCCATGGGGATCGTGATAGTGCAGGCGACGGGCAGGGTAAGGAAGAACAACTCGGCGACGCTGGGCAGAGGAGCGCTGTCGCGCACGACAATTTCGAGCAACCGCCCGAGATCCCGCATAAAAATTACGAAGGTGAACAGGGAGACGCCAATCGCGGCGTGCTCGACAACTTCCTTCAGAATATAGCGCGAGAAAATCTTCACGGCGCAACCGCACCAGACACATTCATGGAGACTTAAGTTCCTTCGAGAGTCTAGCATGGCAGCGGTGGATTCTGAGTCTATCGGATTGCTGCTATCCTATTTGCTGCTTCTTAATTGAGCGCTTCTGTAAAGGGATCCCAGGTTTCCAATTTCGATGGCGCAAGGCAAACTTCGACTTCTTCTTCTCTGGCATATGCACCAGCCTTTTTACAAGGACCTGGTCAGCGGTGAATACCGCCTCCCATGGGTGCGCCTGCATGCGCTTAAAGATTATTACGGCATGGTAAAGCTGCTGGAAGAGTTTCCGCAGGTTCACCAGAACTTTAATATTGTCCCCTCCCTGGTCGCACAAATAGAGGATTATAACTCCGGGATGTTCAAAGATCCGTTCTGGGACATTGCTGCGAAACCTGCGTCGGAACTCAGCATTGACGAACGGCATTTTGCCCTGACCTATCTGTTCCAGGCTCATGGAGAGCGGATGATCGGGCGCTACCCGCGCTATCGACGCCTGTGGGAGCAGGTACGCTCCGCCGGGCCCGACCCTGCCAATGCGGCGATAGCGTTCACCGAACGCGACTATCGCGACCTGCAGGTACTGTCCCAGATTGCGTGGTTCGACGAATACTATCTGGAAGACCCGCTGGTTAAAGCTCTGGTCGCAAAGGGTCAGAATTTCAGCGAGGAAGACCAGCGTTTTGTCATGAGTAAGCAGCACGAGATACTTAAGGGTGTGCTGCCCGCCTATCGTGCGGCGGCGGCAAGCGGTTCAGTAGAACTGTCAGTAACTCCGTACTATCATCCCATCCTTCCGTTGCTTTGCGATACAGACGTGGGTCGTGTATCGTCTCCGGGACTCCCGCTGCCGCCCGAGCGTTTCCGGCGTCCGGATGACGCGGAAGAGCAGATTCGTCGGGCGCTCGATTCACATCAGCGCACGTTTGGCGTGCGTCCTGTCGGTATGTGGCCGAGTGAAGGATCGGTCTCAGATGAGGCAGTCAGCATTGCCGCGCAATTGGGCGTGCGATGGATCGCAACGGATGAAGGCGTGCTCGGGCGCAGCATTGAGCATGAGATGTACCGCGACAGAGATGGTTTTCTCGACCAGAGCAGCGCTGAAAAGCTATATAACATCCACCGCTGGGAGCGCGACGGCCTGGCAATGAATATGGTCTTCCGTGATCACCGGATCAGCGACCTCGTGGGCTTTGTCTATGCCGGGATGCGCGCTTCGGATGCTGCCGAACATTTAGTGAACAACATAAAGCATGCAGCGGCGCCGTTGATTGAGTCAGGCCGCGACGCCGTGCTCTCGATTATTCTCGACGGTGAAAATGCGTGGGAGGGCTACGAGCGCAACGGGCGCGATTTCTTGCGCAGGTTCTACGACAGACTGGAGCGGGAGCCCCAGATTGAGCCGATCACAATATCGGAGGCTATCGAGCGTCAGAAACCGGCGAGCTTTGGTAAACTTCGCGGACTGGTTCCCGGCTCCTGGATCAATGCGAATTTCAACGTCTGGATTGGAGCGCCCGAGGATAATAAGTCATGGGACTACCTCAACCAGGCGCGCGATTTCTACGACGAGAACGCAAGCCGGGTCAGGGAAGATCAACGCAAACTCGCCCATGAGGAATTGCTGATCGCCGAAGGGAGCGACTGGAACTGGTGGTACGGCCCAGAACACCACTCTGCCAATGATCGCGATTTCGATGAGTTATATCGAAAGCATCTTTCGAATGTTTACACGGCGCTGGGCGGGGTCCCGCCAGATCACTTGGCTCGACCGATTTCAGACACGCTGACACGCTCGACCTTCGTTTTGCAAACTGCCTATGTGCGGCCAGTCATCGACGGGGAAGTGAGCAACTACTTTGACTGGATGGGCGCGGCGATGTTTTCCAGTGATCGCCGGGGCGGCAGTATGCATGGGAAACTTTTCGTTTTTGACGCTGTTTACGCCGGCATCGACGAAGCACATTTGTATACGAGGCTGGATTTTGCCTCGAATCTGCCTGAGGGCGATACGATCGCGACCCTGCATCTCGCGCTTCGTGATGGCGAGCAGGCCATCTCTAACCTTCGTCTCGACGTGGACCTTGTGTCTGGACAACTCAAGGATTGGAAGCTGCGGAACGGAAAGAACCTTGTCGCGTCTATGAGCAAACCAGCGGGCGTGGAGGTTGCGCTCGGCAAGGTGTTAGAGACAAAACTGCCCATGGCGCTGGTAGGCGCCAAGGAAGGACAGAGCTTCAATCTTCGCCTGGTCCTCTACCGTGACAGCTTGACGATTGACGCGCTACCACAAGAGGGCTCGCTGGAAATTCAGATTGCGCCGGAAGACGTATTGATCGAAATGGCGTACGCGGCGCAATAGCGGTAAAGCGAAGCAGAGTTCGACGGGATGGAAGCGATTCCACCCCGCCAATTGAAAGGCCTTAGGCCGTCTTTGGCAAAGGCTGGAAGATCGCAAACACAGCGCCTTGCGGGTCTGCCAGAACGCTCAGGCGTCCGACATTTTCGACGGACATTGGCTCCAGGCAGAACCTGGCTCCAAGTTGCTTTGCTTTCGCCGCCGTAGCGTCGCATTCCGTGACCAGAATATAGGCTAGCCAGTGGGCGGGAGCGTGCGGCGGGCACACAGGCGGAATTCCGCCAATGAACTCGTCGCCATTCTGAATGTGCATATAACCGGAGGGGGGATCAGAATGGGTGTCCGCAGTGAACTTCCAGCCGAAAACCTCGCCATAAAACTTGCGAGCACGTTCGGGATCAGGCGAATTCAAGTCGGCCCAGCAAAACGTCCCGGGTTCTCCAGCGATCTGGATTCCCGTCCCCTTATTTGCCTGCCATACGCAGAAAGTTGCGCCGGTCGGGTCCTGAATGACGGCCATTCGGCCTACATCCATAACGTCAAAGGCTGGGGCGAGAATCTTGCCGCCGGCTTTGGCCGCACGATCGACTGCAGAGTCAGCACTCCCCACAGCGATATAAAGCATCCAGTGAGGTGGTACTTTCGCCGCGAGTTGCTCCGGGCGGAGAGTGGCAGCGGCGCCGGTATCGCGCCCTGCAAGTTGGAACATTGTGTAGAAACCGTCAGGGCCCATGGGCATATCATTCACTGCCCATCCGAAGAGTGATTCGTAGAATTTCTTAGCAGCGTTCTGATCGGTGGTAGAGAGTTCAAGCCAACAGAACGAGCCAGGTTTGTGCGAGTCGATATTGGGCATGGTTGAAAAGTATATATCCGCTTGAGTGCGGTCCATTTGATTTTTTGTGGAAACATGGGAAGACACTTGACCCTGGGGATAGTAATGGAAAGATGGTACAGGGCAGCACTATTCATCTTGTTCGTGGTAACGCTAGCCTCTGCGACGTTTGCCGGCGCACAGGCGGTTGCTCCAATGAGAACAGTGTCGGGAACGGTCGTGAACGAACGCGCGGAATTGGTGAAGGGTGCGACGGTGACCGCTCGCTCGGCAAATTTACTACGCAGCACTACCACTGATGCGCAAGGTGCTTTCAGACTGAGCGTTCCGCCCGGAACGGTGACGCTCACGGTGAGCGGAAAATATATTGCCCGCTTCGAGCAGACGGTTGCCGCCGACTCACCCTCGAATCACTTGCGACTGCAGATCCACTACGCAATTCCGACAGCTCAGGAAACTCTCGTCATTACAGCTAAGGCCGCCGATCCTGCGATTGACCGTCGCAACGGCGCAATCTATCAGGGAACGCTATTTAACCGCGATGACCAGTTGATTGAAACCCTTGACAGCGGAATCAACGCGGGGCAGCACGAGGGTGGCGGGAAGTCGCTGGAGGTTCGGCGTTTTGGATTCAACCTCGATCACGGCGGCCTTAATGGCGGGCTCAAGGTGCTGGTGGACGATGTTCCGCAGAACCAGGCAACGCAAGCCCACGGACAAGGTTATCTTGGTTGGTTGAAATCGCTGAGCCCGGAACTCATCGATGGCGTCGATATCATCAACGGCCCATTCAATGCAGAGTATGGGGACTTCTCTGCGCTGGGCGTAATTCACATCCGGCAGAAAGAACGCCTCGATAATGTGTGGACCCTACGGGCGCAGGGCGGATCATTTGACTCTTATCGCACATTTGCCGCATGGAGCCCCAAACTGCAAGATGTCGACAGCTTTCTTGCTTGGGAGCATGCCTACACGGATGGCCCGTTTAAGAATCCGCTGCATTACGTCCGTGACAATTTCACCGGCAACTACACTTTAAAACTCGATCAGACGCAGTCGTTTGGTTTCCGCTTCAGTGGTGGACGCAATGACTTCGACTCTTCCGGACAGATCCCGCTGGATCAAGTGCTGCTAGGGAAACTCGACCGCTTTGGCTATGTTGACCCGAATGACGGCGGCAGGGTTCGCGCTGGGACGGGCAGTGTTTATTACAAGAAGAATCTGAACCCGGATGACACGCTGCGCGTGGATGGGTATGTAACTCGATCCCTTTTCGATCTCTATTCGGATTTCACTTTTTTTCTGAGCGACCCCATGAATGGCGATGGCATCCAGCAGCATGATTCGCGCTTACAGGAGGGAACGAGCGCGCAGTATATCCACGCAGGAAAACTCGGCGGTTATCCTGCAATCTTCATAGCCGGGGCGAATCTGGCGGACAACTGGATCAACGTGGACTTATTCCACGACAAAGACCGCAAGATCATTGCGCCGCTCCCGGGGAAGCCGTGGAGCCTGAACAATGTACACATTGTTAACGAGGCCTTCTATGCACAACAAGGCGTAGACGTTCCCCATCTGCACATCGACGCGGGGCTGCGTTTTGATGGCTTCCGATTTAACGTCGTGGACCGTCTGGCGACGGGCAACAATGGGGTGAGTTACTCGAATAACGTCGAACCCAAGTTGAACGCGGTGTACACGCCAGCCGATCACTTTCCTATGTCGGTCCACTTCAATTTCGGGCGCGCCGTAACCAGTCAGGATGCACGCGGAATTGCGCTGAATCCTGCGGCTCCCAAGGCGGCTGCGACGAACTTCTACATGCTGGGAACATCGCACAATCTGAGTCGCTTTTCGGCGAGCACAGATGTCTTCCTGATCGACCGGGAGCATGAAAACGTCTACGACCCTGACAATGACACATTTCAGTTACAAGGACCGAGTCGGTCCTATGGGTGGGAGGTAAAGACGTCGTTGCAACTAAGCCGGTACGTGAGTTGGAATGCGGGGATCACACAGGTTTCAAACGCATTCTACCTCGGAACCAGGCCGCGTCTTTATGTCGACAGCGCACCGCACACGGTCGCTAACTCCAGCCTGACGCTGAGTGCATGGCACGGCATTTTCAGTTCACTGCGTTATCGCCACATAAGCCGTTATCTGCTTGTAAATCCCGACGACACCACGGTCGCCCCGGCGTCCCCATATACGAATTCCGTCTCAACCCATGCCGGTGGATTGGACGTGATCGACTTCGCGGTGACAAAGAAACTAGTCCATCGAGTGGAATGGAATCTGTCGGTGGATAACCTGAGTAACAAGCGCTATTACGAGACGCAAAACTTTTTCGATTCACGGCTCACCCTCACAGAGCCAGTGAAAGGCTTAGCGCGCATTCATGGTACGCCGGGCTATCCCATAGGTTTCGCAACGGGACTTACTTTGCGTTTCGAGTAGACCTTCTACCATTTCGCGCGCCCTATTGTACCTGCGGAAAAAGAATATCCACTCTTCGCAACTATTCTCATGTAACCCGTGTTCTCTACGCAGGAACAGGAACACTGATTCCAGGCTATGGAACAGAATTATGGCCATAACGTGCCATTTTTCCCGTTCAGCGCAATATAGACAAACACCTGATGCATGTTGCAACTCAACGGGTCGCACCACGCGCGACCGGTTTCAAAAGGGAGCACAGAATGAAATTCAGGCCTCTTCGTTTTCTTCTTGGAATGGGACTTACCTCACTGCTGATTTCGGTGGGTTGTGGTGGCAGTTCCTCATCCTCCAGCCAAACTGTTACTCCAGCCATCAATACGGGAAACGTCCAGGTGGTAGCGAGCGACGATGCGACTGAAGACTGGGCGACAATCGGAGTAAAGGTACTCAGCGTCTCACTCGTTCCGCAGGGCGGTGGATCGCCTGTGGTCGTTTATACCGCTCCTTCACCCGCCCCCTTCATCAACCTTGTGCAACTCGATCAACTTGGCGAAATCATCGGCAACGCGACCGTTCCGGTAGGTACTTATACGGATGCCAAGCTTACCTTGAGCGCGAATCCGGGCGACGTTACGCTGGTTAGCTCAGCCGATCCCGAGGCTGGCTTCGATCTTGCTCCGGGTACCACTGTTCCCGCGGCAAACATTCAGATTCAGGGTACGAGCGGGAGCGCAGGCAGCCTTACTGTCCCGCTTACGATCCACTTGGTACAGCCCCTCGCTGTAACGGCAAATAGCACGAACGCTCTTGATCTTGAATTTGATTTGAAGCACCCTGCGTTCATTGTGGAGCATTGGCCGGCCACTTCCGCCACGCCGCTGTGGGCAGTCAGATTCAACGGTCCGGTACGTCATCACCCAATCAAAGACCTGACTCGCCTCATTCTGCGCCACACGCTTGGGGAGGTCACGGCAGTCTCTTCGGATAACTCGACAATCACCATCACAAAGAACTTCGCTGCTTCAGCCAATCCAGTGCCAGTCGCCGGTCAGGCTGCCATCCCCAGCGGAGTTAGCTTTAACGTCCAGGCCGATAGCACGAACGGCACCATCTTCTATGACGTGGACGCCAAGACAAAGACCACGATCAAGAATTTCTCTTCAGTGGCCTCCTCGCTTTTAAACAACGGTACGGGGAAATATGTAAGGGTTGCAGCCCGTTACCAATCCAACGGAGTATTGGTTGCCGTGCGCATCTGGGCGAGCACAAGTTTCCAGAAAATCTGGCTGAGCCCCGAGGGTCATGTTGTACACGTGGACAAAACGAACAATGTGATGAGGGTCAGCGACGAAAGCGGCAAACTGATTCCGATCACGATTGGATCCAACACGCAGTTCTTCTTCCGGACGCCGCAAACAGCGCTTGCCGATGCTACTCCAATTGGAACCGGCCCCGGATTCTTTGATGGAACCACTCCAGGTGGCCTGCCGAACTTGGCGCGTGGCTTCAAAGTTCACGTCAGCGCGGTCGATCCATTGGCAGCCCCTCTTGTGGCAGATACGGTGGACATCGAAATCGCACGTTATGACGGCTCGATCTCCGGAGCCAACTCGAGCGGCTTCGTCTATACTCGCGCGTTTGCTACGGTTGGGGATTACTACACGGGAACACTGCCGTACATTGCCAGCACCGCGGCCAATGGAACGGATTCCAATGGGAATGCGATCAGCGGCTTCGATTGGTGGTACTTCACCTTCCCAACCCTGGCCGACACCGGAGCCAATACGGTTACTGACTTTGTGTCCGTAGCCAACAGCGCGGCCAGTTTTGGCGGCACCGTCGGACAGCAGAAAGTGTGGGGCGTCAGCTACTCCAACTGGGGAGATGGCACCACGACGAACCCCGCGAACTGGTATGCCAAGTTTGCCATCCTCGAACCCACGCCGCTTCCTAAGGGAACCGTTACCAGTCCGTGGGTAACTATCGCGAATGGCGGAACCTTCGGTATGACGGTGAAAGGTGGGACGACACCCGTTACTGTTGACCTGAGCACGGTTTCCGGCAGCGCAACACTGGTTTATCAAGTGACGAACACAAACGGAATTGTAACGGTCACACAGCGTGATCTGACCAATCCCACTGACCTAAGCGCGGTGCAAACGGCGCTGGCGGATGGAACCCTGGTGAAAGCCTACGGGGTTCCGAGTGCTAGCGGAGCTGTTTACGCCTACGTCCTGTTCTATTACACCGGCACCATGCCGCAGTAATAGAGTCGCAGAAGTAGAGTTATATGAGTGCAAGGCCGTCGCTCTTCTGAGTGGCGGCCTTCTCTTTTACCAGATGAACGGTAGTAAGCGGTAACTTACCTTTTTGCGATATTCCGAATAGCCAGTCAGGTGGGTTACAAGGAATTGTTCCTCCTTCACAAGTCTCCATACGATCACAATCGTAATCGGAATGACGGTCAACAATCCCCACCACGAGTCCAGCGCGAGCGGTACGCCCAACAACATCACGAGCGCTCCCGTGTACATGGGATGGCGCACAAATGCATAAGGGCCGGTAGATATGACTTTCTGCCCAGCCCCGACCTCGATGGTTGCTGACGTAAAAGAGTTTTCTTTGAAGACGAGAAATACCATAAGCAGTCCGAGCGCGACGAGAATGTCTCCTGCCACAACCACGATTGGCGGCACGGTAGACCAGTTGAGTCGATAGTCCACCGCGCAGAGAGCAAAAATCGCAACGAATGCAATGCTTGCAAGAGCTTGTATGAGTTTCTGGCTAGCTTCTTTTTCGGCACCAGGACCTGCATCCACCCGCCGCTTCAGGAGTCCCGGATCATGGTTCATAAGATAAATAGTGATCGCCAAGACAGACCCCGAGAACACAGCGAGGAAAAGCCATGCCTGCCAATAATAGAGAGTCCAGGCAGGAATGAAGAGGAACGCTGCCAAAGCGAATATCAGGCGCAGAAGTCCGACGATTGCCTTCTTGTTCAGGTCTTTCATCTCGCCTTTGCGAAGGGCCACTCGTGCTTTTTCAGGGAGAGCAGCAGAAAGGCCGCGACGCCCGCTCCGGTGAATAACAACCCACGACCCACTAGCGGGAGTTTATCCAACAGCACCAGAGAGAAGCCCGCCACGGTAACCAACACAGGCAGTGGATAAAGCCACATGCGAAAGGGTCGGGGTTGCGTGGGATTGGCGATGCGCCACACCACGGCTCCTACCGCTTGCAATAGAAAGAGCAGAAGGATGCGGATTACCACCAGTGCCGAAACCAGGTCGCGGAGTTGGAATACGCAGAAGAGACAGGCGAGACCGCCGAGCAGCAACACGCTCGCCGTAGGAAAGTGATCGCGAGGGTGGACGCGCTGAAAGATCTTAAAGAAATTGCCATCGCGCGCCGCCGCAAAGGGAATTCGCGAGTATCCAGCAAGCAGAGAAAAAACCGAAGCGAAGGCGGTCCAGATCACCAGCAGCGCTACGACGGTGCCTGCCCAGCGTCCGTAAACAAGTTCGGCAGCCTTGGCCACTACAAAATTCTGCGAGGTACTGCGAGCCATGGCCGCGATTTCCGGGGCAGGCATAACGCCCAGCACGCTGACATTCATCGCGATGTAAAGGCACGCCACTGCGGCAATCGAGAGCAGCATCGAATGCGGGATGGTCTTGTGAGGGTCGACGACCTCTTCGCCGAGAAAGCAGATATTGTAGTACCCCCAATAATCGTAGAGCGCAATGAGCAACGCGGCAGCAAATGCTCCGCTGAAGCCCGAGGGCGGCATGGTGCTCCAGCCCGGTGGAAAGGCGATGGCGGAATTGAAATGGGTGAGTCCGAGGTAGATCACAAATCCCAGCGTGCCAAGCACGCCCACCCAGAGGAATTTCGAAATGCGTCCAATGCCGCTGATACGCCGATAGACCAGGAATGTAGCACCGGCCGCCGCAATCATCGCCAGCAAAGTTGCGCCGGAGATTTCGACCACTAGACTCACGGTTCCCATCAGCGGGAAGGCTACGGTTGAACGCCAGAAGATTTTTCCCAGAGCGGGCGCAACGTATGCAGCATAGCCAGCCAGCCCAATGCATCCAGTTGCCATGGAGACCGGCGCGCTGAAGACCAGTTGAAAGACGAAAAGGAAGGAGAGCAATCGGCCCATTTTGTGGGGCCCGTAAATTTCCTTCAAGTATTCATACGAGCCGCCCGCGCGAGGCATGGCCGCGCCTAGCTCGGCCCAGATTAATCCATCGGAGAGTGCGAGCACCGCGCCAGCGATCCAGCCGTAAATTGCCTGCGGGCCATGCATGGCCGCGACCATCAAAGGCAGGGTAGTGAACGGCCCCACGCCAATCATGTCCACCATGTTCAGGGCCGTCGCGGGCCATAGGGTCAGTCCACGTACGAGCCCGGGCTTGCGGTCAACGGGGGCGGAGTCGGCGTTCTGTGGCGCGTTCAGCATTGCCTACGAATATATAGGCTGACGCAGCGCAGACCCAAACCCGTGTGGCAAGGGGCTGCTTGCGCACTGGCTCTCTTCCATTGCGGGCCTGCTTGCATCTACACTCAAACTAATGTCTGATTTAGTCGGTTTTGGAGCGTCATGAAGAACTTGCTTGCGAATGTCGTGCGTACTACCGCTCTCTTCCTCCTTCTGGGTGGTTTTGCACTTGCGCAGCCGCCCGCGGTTGCGTTGCTTCCTCCCGGCGGGCAGCCACGCGTGCTGATCGTGGTAGCGCATCCAGATGATGAGGTCTGCTTTGCCGCCACAGTTTATGAAATCACGCACAATTTGGGCGGCACGGTTGATCAACTCGTGGTCACGAATGGCGAGGGTGGCTATCGATATTCGCTTCTGGCGGAATCGTATTACGGTATCGCGCTGACCGATGAAGCGGTTGGGCGCGCCGAACTGCCGGAGATTCGCAAGCGCGAACTGCTCGACGCGGGAAGGATTCTCGGCATTACGAATAACTTCTTTCTGGATGAGCCTGATCTCCGCTACACCCAGGACATTGAAGAGGTTCTCGGGACCCACTGGCATCCCGGCGCGGTGCTTCCGGCGATTCAGAGGCGGATTGAAGGTGGAAACTACGATTTTGTTTTCGCGCTGTTTCCTTCTCCTCAGACCCACGGCGGACACAAGGCCGCAACCATCTCGGCGCTCAATGCCGTGCAACAAATGGCTGGCCGCAAACCAGTTGTACTGGGCTGCCAGAACGAACGCAATGGCGCACCTGCCCCATCGTGGAAGGGGTTCGAGAGTGCGAAGCATCCTTTCACCGTGCTGCCTCAGGTTTACTCGACCGATCGCAACGTGAAGTTCGGCTTCAGGGATGCACTGAGCTATCAGGTGATCGTGAGCTGGATGATCGCTGCGCACAAGTCGCAGGGAATGTTCCAGTCTGGCTTGATTCGCGGCGACCGTGAAGTATTCGCGGTTTTGGAGAGTAGTGCAGCCGATGAGCCCGCGCGTGCCAATGCGCTCTTCAAGGCGCTGGCCGAAAAGGCGCCGCATCCAAAAGGCGTTCCCGCCCCGGCGCACTGAGAAAGCACAAAAGTCTATAGCAGAACTAATTGCTTGCATCATGCAACTAGTTCTGCTATTTTCATTTTGTGAGAAACAATCCTGCCGTTTCCGCTCCTGAAGTCGTTGCTCAAGCCCAGGCGCAGGCCTGGTGGAACGAGCTCGAGCGGCTTTCCGCTGTGCTCGGGAGAGTCGGTCCCGACGAAATCTGCTGCGGAGGGCTTACCCAGCGCCAGTGCGCAATTCTTCGCGTCCTTGCCGCCCGCGAAGGCGCGCGTCTTTCCGATCTTGCAATCCACTCATGCATCAGTGCCAGCGCAATGAGCCGCATTGTGGACAAGCTTGAGGAGCGGGGCTTGGTGGAGCGTGTTTGGGGAACCGGTTCCGATGGTCGTGCCGCCAGCGTAGCAATCACGAAAGCGGGTCGCACTACCCGTCGTCAGTTGGACCGATTGATGCTGCAGCGTTCCGCCCAACTCGTAGCGACTGTACCGGAGGCCAAGCGGGAGACCGTGTTGGAGGCGCTCCAGATTCTCAATAACGCATTGGAATCCAGCACGTGCTGCGGGCTCAATGAGCCCGTGGAACGGCTGCCAGAAGAGGGAGAATGACGATGAAGGACTCAACAATTACGGAAGCAGTCAAAAGTCACTATGGTGCAGTCGCACGTGGAGAAGCCTGCGGTTGCGGAGCTCCGGTAGACGACGTAGCGCGCTCGCTGGGCTACAGCGATGCGGAGTTGGCCTTGGCTGGAGACGCAAATCTTGGATTGGGCTGCGGCAATCCGCTGGCACTGACCCAGGTGCAACCGGGCATGACAGTGCTTGACCTCGGCTCTGGCGCGGGCTTTGACGCGTTCCTGGCGTGGGACCGCGTTGGCGCCGCGGGCCGCGTAATTGGCGTAGATATGACGGACGACATGCTTGACTTAGCGCGGCAGAACGCTGCAAAGCGCGGCGCAACTAACGTGGAATTTCGCAAGGGACACATCGAGGAACTGCCGGTAGACTCCGCGTCGGTGGATTATGTGATCAGCAATTGTGTTATCAATCTCTCGGCCAACAAGCCTGCCGTGTTTGCGGAGATTGCGCGCGTACTCAAGCCAGGAGGCCGATTTGCGGTTAGCGACATTGTGCTGCTGCAGGCGCTTCCGGAAGAATTGATGCAGAGTGTGACCGCTTATGTCGGGTGTATCGCTGGAGCTAGTCTGCTGTCCGAATATATTTCGATGGCGCTCGCAGCCGGGTTGTCTGGATTGTCTATTCCGCAGATTGCGCACGGCATCGACTTGGTGAAGATGCTTGCGCCTGACAGCCTAACAGGCCAAAGTTCCTGCTGCGGAACGACCATTTCGGTTGCGTCTCTCAAAAGTCCGAATGGTCTGGTGCTGAAAGCTGCCGCCGCGGTCGCGTCGATTAAGTTGCACGGACGCCGTTTGGCTAGCGCATAGCAGGGTGGTTGCCCCTTATTCCGGTGGATGAACTGTAATGTCACCTACTGATTTTTCTGCCGTTAAGAGCTATCGCTCAGCGCGGATCGCCTTCGCCAGGTGCGAGAAACAGATTTTCTTCCAATCCATGCTGACGGGTGTAGAGGTCATAATAGCGTCCGCCAAGCGCGAGTAATTTTGCGTGGGTGCCGTGCTCCACAATGCGGCCCGCTTCTACCACCAGAATCTGGTCGGCGCGCCGGATGGTCGAGAGACGATGTGCGATGACGAAAGTAGTTCGCCCGCGCATGAGATAAGCGAGGCCGCTCTGAATAATTGCTTCCGACTCGGAGTCAAGGCTGGACGTGGCTTCGTCGAGGATGAGAATACGAGGATCGGCGAGAATGGCGCGGGCGATGGAAAGGCGCTGTCGTTGACCTCCGCTGAGTTTCACGCCACGCTCGCCAATGATCGTGTCATAGCCGCGCTCAAAACCTTCGGCGAACTCATCAACACGGGCAATGCGGCAGGCTTCCATAATTTGCTCCTCGCTGGCGAGGGGCCGCGAAAAAGCGACATTTTCGCGGATCGTTCCGTCGAAGAGAAAAGAGTCTTGCAGCACCACTCCAAGCTGGGTGCGATAGCTGTCCAGACGCACGGCCGAGAGATCGGTGCCGTCCACAAGTACCTTGCCCCTTTGCGGAGAGTGAAATGCCGCGAGCAATGAAATGATGGTCGATTTCCCTGATCCCGAGGAGCCCACCAAGGCGGTCAGGGTACCGGGTGACGCCAGAAAGCTGACCGAGTGCAGCACGGGTTTATCCGGCTTATATCCAAAAGTCACGTCGCGAAATTCGACCTCGCCATCAATTCTGTCGAGGGGGAAGGTGCGCTTCGGATCCTCATCTTCTGGATGTTCACTGAGGACCTCGCGAGTGCGCTCCAGCCCTGCCAGCGCCTCCGTGATCTGGGTGCCGATTCCAACCACTTGAAAAAGCGGCGCGGCGAGATATCCGAGGAACATGATGTAGGTGATGTAGTCGCCGACGGTGAGTTTGTGCGCGAGATACTGCCGGGAGCCCATGAACATCACGATCGCACCCACCACGCCCATCAGCATAGAGGAGGAGAGACCCAACAGGGAAGACGCGGTCAAGGTCTTAAAGACGTTCTGCAGCAGACGCTCAAGCCCGATGGCGAAAACCTGATGCTCGCGCGCTTCGGCATGATAGCCCTTTACCACGCGTATTCCGCCGAGCGATTCGGTTAGGCGTCCGGTAACCTCGGCATTGATTTTGCCACGCTCGCGAAAGATAGGCCGGATGGTCTGGAAAGCCTTGCGCAGAGCCACGCCAAACACCATCAAAAATCCAAAGGCGATCGCGGTCATGACCGGGCTGATACGAATCAGAAAGCCAAAGGCAATGATCGCCGTCATGATTCCGCCCAGAAAGTCGATCAACCCAGTTCCGATCAGGTTGCGCACGCCCTCCACATCCGTCATGATGCGCGAAACCAGCGTACCCACCTTGGTTGAGTCGAAGTATTGCAGCGGCAGACGCCCGACGTGTTCCTGCACGCGGCCGCGTAGCTCGGCAATAAGCCGCTGAGCAGCTTTGGAGAGCGTCTGAGTGAGCGCAAACGATGTCAATCCCTGGACTAACGTGGAGAGCAGCACCAAGGCTACCAGGGGTAGCAGCAAGTCGGCGCGATGCTTTCCCATCACGTCATCCACGAGGAATTTTGTCGATGCCGGTAGTACCAATCCAGTGATGCGATTGATCACCATCAGGAAGAATCCGAGGGCCAATAGACGGCGCCGCGGACGCATCAGCGCCCAAACTTCAGGCAGAGCCTTGAACACGGAAATGGGAGGACCGACGTGGGGTTCGGAACTGGTTCTCAGATGCACACTCTATTGTCTCATCCACAGGCGTGGTCGGGGTCTCCTCGCGAGGCACGTATGGAGCGGTGACACGAAAAAAGACCCGCCGAAGCGGGTCCAGATGTTACTGGATGGGGGCTACTTGCCAGCAGTCCCAGAACCCACGGCTTGCGAAGTTACTGGAACATCCGTCTGTTGCGGGACGTTCTCTGCGGGCTTGGAGTCATCCTTCTTTGTATCCTCCGCTAGTCCTAGACGTGTCTGGTGCGGGAATATAGGCGTCAGTTCGAACGGCATCTTTTCGCGGGCTGTCAACAGTGTTACAGGCTTGTTTTTGCTGATCTCGATACGGTTGTTCCAGGGATCGACTCGGATTCGACCGCCGAGCGGAAGAGCTGCAATCTGGTTGACCTTCTTGGGCTCAAGCTTGGGAGCGGTGTTTGTTAACTCCCGCATGCGGAGATCAGGGCCAACGCCAGTTTTTAGCGAGTTGCCCATCTCCGAGCGAATCAGATGCGGTAGCGCAACGCGTCGCGCATCGACCTGGCGCAGGAAAAGGCCAACCGTCTCCAGTTTGTCGTGATAGGGAGAGCTCTGCAGCAGCTGTAGAGCCTTGGTGTCTGCTTCTTTCTCTTCAGCCAAAGTGCGTCCGAAATGCATCCGTCTTAACAGCTGTTGATCGGAAACGATGGAACGATCTTTGAAGGCGAAGGTTGTGTCCGTGGGGTGGCCGAGCACAATGTGCGCAAGTTCATGAGACAGAATCGCGGCCAGCGACGCTTCATCGGGCAGAACATCCAACATGCCCCGACTGATGAAAATGGTATGTCCCACGCTGAAGCTCTCCAGCGGCGTGGTCAGCAGGACGCGGCAGCGAACTTCCGGCTGAATGTCGAGATTATTCGTAATTTCAAGGTTGTTGACGACCGTGTTGAGAACCCTATCCACATCGCCGGTTCTTGCCAGCAGACCGCCACGCTCCAGGCGCTCGATGACGTTATCTTCTGCCTGCCGCAGCCAGGCGCGTTGGGCGGCTACAGGTGCAAGATCTTGTGCTTTGTCGCTGTTATCTTTCACATTGCTGGCGTCGTCGACCAAGACCTCGGTGAATTCGTTCTCGGCGTGGCCCTTGCCAACGTTGTAGCCCCAGATGCGAGTCTCGGCTTTGTAGCTACCATGGCGGACCTTGGCACCAGAGGTTTCGCGATCTTCGCTGTAGACATAAGCGGGGAGCCATACGCCGGGGAGCATATTGAGACGCCAGGTGTCGAAGTGCATATATTGACCGCGGGAGGCGTGCGAGAATGTTCCGTTAAACCGAACGATGTTGAAGTCACGGTCCTCAACCCAGACGCGCCCGATGAAGCGCCCCTCGCCGGAATGCGCCTTCGGCGTCACGTCGATCACGATGCAGCGCAGATCGCCAAGGAATTCGCGGCCCTGGTAGTCGAATGTGTAGTGTGCCCGGTCAAGTCCGCGCATATCCATCAGCATCATCCACGAGAAGCCTTGCGAGACAAACTCAGTCGTCAATTGTTTCTTGACGTTGTGCATTACGCGACTCAGGAATCCGGGCTCAGGATGGAACGAATACCCTTCGAGACCCTTCTTGAAGCCTACGCGCGTGAGGAAATACTGATCGCCGTAGGGAACCAGTCCGAGTTCCTTGTCCGGTTGCATGGTCTGCAGGTAGGTCTCTACCAACGGAGAATAGCCCCGGAGTGCCTTGGTGTTCTCTGCTTCGCGAACGAGCACGCGGTCCACGACGCGGTCGAACGCAGCGTTTACGGGAGCAGGGGCGGGCTCTGGTGGCCGTTTTGCTGCAAAGGCGGTGCTGGTGACTGCTAACACGACTCCCAGCAGCAGGTAATTCAGACTTCGTTGCATCATGATTCCTCGGTTAAACTCGCGTTAGGATAGCTGAAAAATTACGTGAAGGGTCGCGTTGGAGTCAATCGGGTGACCGTCTCGAGTCGCCGGGCTGAATTTAAGGCCCTGGACGGCTCGTTTCGCGGATTCGTCCAAACCGTATCCAAGTCCGCGTACCACGTTCAGGACACGGATCTTTCCGTCCGCCGTGAATACCACATTCAGCAGAACCTCTCCTTCAACCTTACGCGCGCGAGCTTCGGCAGTGTATACAGGGTTCGGCTTACTTTGTATGGAAACAGGAACTGAGGCGGGTTGAGTACTTTTGGCGTTCCGGCGAGCCTCATCGGGCTTTTGGGGCGCAACCTGTGCAGGTGCGAATCCGGTGGCCTGGATGCGGGCCTGACCGGCGTCTCCGCCGCGTCCGCCGCCGCCCTGAACGGCAACGCCGTTCCCGAATCCAGCGCTGGCAACGGTTCCACGAGCGCCTGACTTACCGCCGGTCCCGTTTCCGTACCCACCACCTGAGGGAAGGTCAAACGATCCGGTCGCTGCGATGTTTGGGCGATTGCTGCCATTCGCGTTGACTGGTACTCCATTCGGGTCGCCGAATCCGCCGGTTTGAACCTTGCTGGGCGCAACGTTTTGTAGCGTGGGTGTGGCCGAACTTCCGCCGAACGTATTGGTGGCAATAATTCTGCTCGCAGCTTTAGGTCCGGGTATCTCGTTCAGTACCTTGGAATCGAATTTTGGCGTGCTGATGGTAATTTGAGGCTGCGCGACTTCGGCTACTTCCGGGATCCGATGCAAGCGCTGAGGTAACTGAACCTGAAGTACTGGTGTCGGAATCTTCGGGGGTGCGATTGCGACGTGAGCTGGCTCGATCCGTTGTATCTGACGCACTTTCACGGCGGTCTGGGGTTTCGCTTTTGGCGCCAAATCCATTTCCGGGGCCACCAAATCTATGTGCTGGACCTGTGACGGTACAATCGTGGGCGCGGTCATTGCGTAGAACACGAGAGCCACCACCGCAGTCGCTTGCACCATGTAGCTGGCCGCGAAAGATCCCCAGCGATGTTGCTGCGGAGTGATGTCGACACTCGTGAACAAAGGACTGCAGTAAGTACTCATCCCATCCCCAATTTTCCTGCCACCCCGGGATTTTTGCCAAGGCAATCCGTTCGATAAACCCGCGGCAGAATGCCTGACCTCATATTGAGCGAGACCTGAGACTTCTTTGGAATCTATGAAGAGCCCCAGAATTATATTTCGAAGCACCTGAACAGACATACAGCGCTTCCCCTTAATAGTTACCTTATTTTGCCCGCAGCACCAGAGAATAGCCGCAAATTACCAGGAGGAACTCAAATTACTATTGATTCTCAAGGATCATGCGTCCGTGGCGGGGCGAGGGTCAAGTTACCGGAGTTGTACTGCTTGCTCCCAGCCCTACCGTTACTCTCCGATGATCTTGATAAGAACTCTCTTGTTTCGGCGGCCGTCAAATTCGGCATAGAAGACCCTTTGCCACGGCCCCAGATCAAGTCTTCCGGCTGTTATTGGAACGATGACCTGATGATGAACGAGCATCGATTTAAGGTGCGCGTCCCCGTTTGTTTCGCCGGTTTGGTGATGTTTGTAGGTGGGATCTCTGGGGGCCAACTTTTCAAGCCACTTCTCGATGTCGTCAATCAAGCCTTCCTCGTTGTCATTCACGTAGACTCCGGCGGTTATGTGCATGGCAGAGACCAGGGCCAGACCTTCCTGGATTCCACTCTGTCGCACGGCTTTTTCTACCTGTGGGGTAATGTGAACATATTCATGCTCATGGCGAGTGTTAAAAGTCAGATATTCCGTATGCGATTTCATACCTGAAGAGTGTAAGGCAGAAATGGGAATCCGACCTCCCACAGGTATAATTCCTCGCAATGGCCGAACAGGACGAACTTCGACTGCTGCGCGAACAGGTTGCCCGGCTTACCGAACGCGTGTGGCGTCTTGAGACGAACCTTCACTCTGAGCAGTCCATGACCTCGCCAGCCGCGCCGACTGTGACCACGGCGGAGCCTCAGACCGGAAAATCGATTCCTGAACTCGCTTCCAAGGTACGGACTTCGGAACCTTCGATCAGTGCTCTGCCTCAGCAACATGCGAATATCCATGCCCCAGAGTTCGGTGGCCGACCTGCTAACTCTCAGGCGGACTCCCTTGAACGCCGGATTGGTTCACAGTGGCTCAACCGCGTGGGAGTGGTTGCCGTACTGGTTGGGGTTTCCTACTTTCTCAAGCTTGCCTTCGATAACGGATGGATTGGCCCCGGTCTGCGAGTGCTGATCGGATGCGTAGCGGGAGCGGGACTCTGCTGGTGGAGCGAGCGTTTCCGCCGTCCCAACTCGCTGGGGTTTTCCTATTCGCTGAAGGCGCTGGGCGTAGGCGTTCTCTATCTTTCCCTGTGGGCCTCGTTCCAGCTCTATCATCTGCTTCCGGGTGCAATTGCGTTTCTTGCGATGGCCCTGGTGACGGCAGCAACGGCAGGGATCGCGATTGCGCAGGATGCCGAGTTACTCGCCGGACTTGCCTTGCTCTGTGGGTTGGTAACCCCGGTGCTCTGCAGTACGCACGAGAACCACGAGGCCGCGCTTTTCTGCTACCTGCTGCTGCTCTCCCTTGGAGCTTTTGTTCTGCAGCGGGTGAAACCCTGGCCGCGCATTCTCTTCGGTGCGTTTGTGGGCACATGTCTGCTAGCTGCGGCATGGTTTGACAGCTATTACAGCGACGATCAATTTGCCGAATCGCTGCTGTTTTTCACTCTGCTGTTTGCGCTCTTCGCGGTGGTGCCGCTCTACGCCTTGCTGGAGCCAGAACGCGACCGTCCAACGCGGCAAACCGGATTGCTGCTCGCCATCCTGAACGCGGCTGCGTATTTTGCGGCAGTGTACTCGCAACTGGAAACCGCTGCTGTATCTGTGGAATTGCGTGCCTCGGCCTATGCGCTGGGACTTGCCGTTGTCTACGCCGCGCTTGCGGTTGCTATCGAGCGCAGGGTTTCGGAGCGGCCCGGCGTCGAGCGCCTGCTACCCATCGCACACTACGGGCTCGCGGTCTCGTTTCTCACGGTTGGCATTGCGCTCAAGTTGCATCAGCACTGGATCACTTTGGCCTGGCTGGCTGAAGGGACGCTGCTTTTCTGGGCCGGGGCCAGCACTTCGCGCCCTAGACTGAAGCTATTTGCCGCCGTGGTTTTCGGGTTGGGAGTGCTGCGCCTGCTCGCACTTGACCTGATGCAATGGGGCGCACAATCGGCCATCTTTAACGCGCGGTTTGCGACGTTTGCGGTCGCGGTCGGTGGGCTGCTCTGGATGATTTACCTCGAGCATGGTTCCACAGGGTCCAAGGCTGAGGGTTCAGGCCTTGCGATTGCCGCGATATTGGTAAACGTGCTGGCTTTGCTGGCCCTTTGTCTGGAGATTCACGACATATTCTCAGGTCTCCTTCGTGGGACCGTATTTGATCCGAGAAACCCAGCATCCTACAACGTGGCGCAGGCGAGGCATGGACTTGTCATACTTCGCAGCTTCTCTTATTCCGCGCTGATCATGATCTACGGTGCAGGACTGATGTGGATGGGTTTCTCGCGCAAGGCGGCGCTGCTGCGCTGGCAGGCGATCGTGCTGATCGCAGTCACGGTGATTAAGGTGTTTCTGTTTGACGTTTCCTCCCTTGATCACGGCTGGCGCGTTCTCAGCTTCATCATTCTTGGTGCTTTGCTGCTGGCGGTATCCTACGCTTACCAGCGTGATTGGCTGGGATTGCAGCACCCTCACTCGGGGTGAGTTACACCCGGCGATTCCGTATTTATTCTGCAATCCAGGAGCGATCTGATTCCGTTTGTTTCCGCATCCAAGCCGGAATATGCGTCAGCGTTCTCCACACCACTACGATTGGTCCGTGCTTACTCTCGTCCTGATGGCTCTGATATCCCTTTTGTTAAACTTGTACGGGAGCGGGAGCAGCGCTGTCGCGACACCATCCTCAGCCTTCTCGGATTTCCATTCGCAGGCTCCCGGACGTACGCATTACATCACTTTGAGAGATCTTCCTCCGCCGTATAGCACCTCTTCCGCCAGTATGTCCGCTAGAGTGATTGAGCGCCCAGCGAACGCGTGGCCCAAAGCACCAGCGGGATTTTCTGTGCAACTCTATGCGACAGGTCTGCATAATCCCCGGTTGCTGCGTGCCGCTCCCAATGGAGATGTTTTTCTGGCAGAGAGCGCTCCCGGCAATCTAAAGATCCTGCGCGGCATTAACGCCAACGGCAGCGCGCAACAGGTGGAGACGTTCGCCAGTGGACTCGATAAACCGTTCGGCATCGCCTTTTATCCTCCAGGGCCGGAGCCCCAGTGGGTCTATGTTGCTAACACTGACTCGGTAGTACGTTTTCCGTATCGCAACGGAGACCTGAAAGCACGCGGTCCTGCGCAAAAGCTCTGCGATCTGCCAGGTGGCGGATTGCTTCGCGGAGGCGGTCACTGGACGCGCGACATTGCTTTTTCGCTGGATGGCAAAACCATGTACGTCTCGGTCGGATCGCATTCCAATGACGACGACTCCGACACCCATTCTGCTGAGAAGGATCGCGCCGATATCCTCCAGTTCAATCCTGACGGAAGTGGAAAGAAGTTGTTTGCGTGGGGCATTCGCAATGCGGTCGGAATTGCAGTTCATCCCTCCAGCGGAGAGCTATGGGCGTCAGTGAACGAGCGAGACGAACTGGGAGATAACCTCGTTCCTGACTACATTACCCATGTGGAACCCAATGGTTTTTACGGATGGCCGTGGTGGTACATGGGAGGCATGCAGGACCCGCGTCACAAGGGCAAGCATCCCGAGCTAAAGGATAAGGTGGTCACGCCGGATGTGTTGATTCAGCCCCACAATGCCTCGCTGGAAATGCTTTTCTATCAGGGTAACCAGTTTCCCCAGTCCTATCGTGGAGATATCTTCGCCGCCGAGCACGGTTCTTGGAACAGGGAGACGCGCACGGGATATGAGGTGATCCGCGTTCCAATGCGCGGCGGCACGCGTGCCGAGAGAGGCTACGAAGATTTTCTTACCGGCTTTGTGACCCCCGATGGCAAGGTGTGGGGGCGTCCGGTTGGGGTGGCCGTGGCCGCGGATGGCAGCCTGCTGGTGAGCGATGACGGTGGAGAAGTCGTCTGGCGAGTCAGCAACTCAACCGGCCATAGCGGAAGGTATTAATTCGGTACCGAAGTCAAAAGAAAAAGCCCCGGTGTTCGAGGCTTTTCAGTCATTCAATTAATTCAAGATTTTCGGGTTGCCTGGAACAGAAGTTATGGGAGGTCGCAGGCCGCCGAGGTCGTTGGAGTATCGGGAGTGCAGACGTACTCGTCAGCCTCAGCCTTCTCTTTCGCTTTCTCTTTGGCTTTCTGTTCGGCCTTCTCTTCTTTGCTCAGCTTCGTATGGCTTTTTGCATATCCTGTATCTGTTCGCTGCTGTGAACTCATTGCACCTGGCTGTTGTCCGGTCTGCATTTCATATTGCTGGGTCGCACTCTGAGGATCAACCTGTTCGCTTGTCGTGGGCGGCGTGCCTGAATCTGAGGTCTGTGTATTCCTCGCCAAGGTAGTGCCGGCGAATGAGAGGACGAGCGCAAGCAGGGCCGCTGCGATACTTGCTGGTTTCGTGATCTTGAATTGGCTCCGAATTTTGTTCATCATTGGCTCCTTTTCGACTGCGTTATCTGTCAGACGACGCAAGCCAATCATTAGAACCATGAATAGAATGTATTACCACGATAACGTCAGGCTATAGGGGTCTGTATCTATCTAAGAATGATGAGGTTGACAAAAGCGAAGGCGCGAATCCACGATCCGCGCCTAGGTGTAATTGGCTTATTCTAATTCTCCATTTCTGAAATCCACTCGGGGGGTTTCAAAATCTCCCGCGGCTTTGGACCATCAGCCGGACCCACAATGCCGTCGCGTTCCATCAGATCGATCAGGTGCGCGGCGCGTCCATAACCAATGCGGAGCCGGCGTTGCAGCAGGGAAGTGGAAGCCTTGCCGAATTCGAAGACCAAGCGCACGGCGTCATTGAAAAGGGGATCATTGTCCCCTGCATCCTGCTCCAGCCCGCCGTCATCCTTCACGCTGTTGCCATCCTCCACGGGAGCGGCCAGAAAGCCATGTTCATATTGCGCGGTGGCTTGCGCCTTCCAGAACTCCACGGTCGCGGCAATTTCCTTCTCGGTCACTAGCGGAGCATGCACTCGCAGCACACGCGATGAGCCACTCGGAAGGTAGAGCATATCGCCGCGGCCAAGCAGCGACTCTGCCCCGTTGGCGTCAAGAATTGTGCGTGAATCGATCTTGGTGGCGACACGGAACGACATACGGGCAGGGAAGTTTGCCTTGATGAGGCCGGTAATCACATCGACGGAGGGCCGTTGCGTGGCCAGGATCAAGTGAATCCCGATGGCGCGAGCCATCTGTGCCAGCCGCGTGATCGATTCTTCGACGTTCGCGCCGTCCACCATCATCAGGTCGGCCAGTTCGTCCACGATGATGACAATGTAGGGAAGCGGTTTCTCTTCAGTGCCATCTTCAAAGAGCGATGGCGTGTAACCCTCTTCAAAGAGGCGGTTGTACTGATCGATGTTACGCACGCCCTTCTGCGCCAGAAGTTTCAATCGGCGTTCCATCTCGCGCACCGCATTGCGCAGGGCGTTGCTGGCCAGTTTCGGTTCGCTGATGATTGGCGTGTAAAGGTGGGGCACTCCGTCGTAGTTGGTCAACTCTACGCGCTTTGGGTCCACTAAGATCAGGCGTACCTGGTCCGGTGTGCTCTTGTAGAGCAGGGCCATGATGAAGGCATTGATTGCCACCGACTTGCCGCTTCCTGTTGAACCTGCGATGAGCAGATGCGGCATGTTGTTCATCTCGGTGACCATGAGGCGGCCGTTGATGTCTTTGCCGAGGGCAATTGTGAGTTTTGATTTCGAGGCGATGAATTCAGGGCTCTCCACCACTTCGCGCAGCCAGATTGTTTCGCGCTTTTCGTTTGGAACCTGAATGCCAACGGTGGATTTTCCAGCAACCCGCTCAATCAAAATGCTCTCGGCACGCATGGCGAGGCAGAGGTCGTCTTGCAGACTGACGATGCGGCTGTACTTGATTCCGGCCTCGGGCTTGAATTCAAAGGTGGTCACCACCGGGCCGGGATTGATCTGCACCACCGTACCCAGCACTCCGAACTCTCCGCATTTCTGCGTGAGAGTCTGTGCCAATTCCTTCAACTCCTGCTCGTCATAGGCCTGTCGCGCCTCGGGACGATGCAGCAGCGTGCTCGACGGCAGCTTCCACGAACCCTGCTGTTTTGGCATCGTGGTGCGTGCCTGGGTGGCGCGCGCCGCGTCTGCCCGCATACCAATCGCAATCGGTTCGGCTCCCACTTCTGTGATCGCCAGAGGCGAGTCGTGACTATTCCGTGAAGCCCGCTCGGCAGCCTCGGCCTCCATGCGTTCAATCCCGGAAAGTTCCCGCTCTTCACTGCGGAGCATGGGCGGGCGATAAGGCGGCTGTACGTCACGTGAGCCTCGTACAGGTTCCGCAACCGCAGATTCGCGCACGATTCCCGCCACGGCTGGCTCGTCCGGCTCTGAAGCCATGTTCGAAACCGGGACATGAGTGGCAGAAACCACGGGTGCAGTACTTCTCGCCGCGATGTTCGCTTGATTTTCGCGCTCTTGCTTCTCGCGCATCCGCTGCTTTGCTGCTAACAGTTTCAGTTCGTGCGCTTTAGTCCGACGCTCCCGCCAATCGTGAATACGATCACGCAGGGCAAAGAAAAACGTAAAGCGGGTCGTCGACCAGAGCCGGAGGCTACTCAGCGAGAATGCCGTAGACAGGTAAAGCGCTGCCGCAATCGCCGTGAGAGCGACGATGTAAGCTCCGACAAAATTGAGGTAATGCACCAGCAGGTCGCCCACAAGGCGGCCCAGCAGACCCTCGACTGGGATCGCGCGCGCCACTCGCATGGGCCAGGGCAACAGGGCCAGCAGAGCACTCACGAATGTCAGCAATGCTACCGATCCCGCGGCTTTCACCAGCGGGTTCTCGACAGGGTGCGTGCGCAACCAGCGTATCGCCAGGAAGAACAGCATCACCGGGAGCAAGAAGGCCACCACCCCCAAGGACTGCAGGATGAGATCTGAGGAGTAGGAACCTACCAACCCTATCCAGTTGTGGGTAGTGCGTCCATCAGAAGCAATTCCGGCCGTGTCCAGCGAGCGGTCTAAGGGCGAATAGGTCGCAAGCGCCAGCGCCATCAGCACGGCCACCATCAGCAGCACGATGCCGATCAGCTCATTGAGCCTCTTGCTTTGCGTGGGAACAAACAACTTGGAGAGAACCGTCATAATGGCGTGCAGGACCGCGACCGGACACACTCAACGTAACTGGTAACCCAGTTCGTGCAATTCGTGCTTTCACCGTCCGATCAACGCCAGAGCGTGTTTATTATGACCCAATCCGCCTCGAAAAAGCAGCCGAATCAGCCAGCACAGGTTTATGAGAAGGATTCGCCCCTGGTTACCTAAAGCTACTTAATGGCCCACCAGAGTACTGCGAGGCCCACCACAATTCGATAAACCGCAAAAGGAATGAAACCGCGGGTGCGTACCCACTTCATGAACCACGCGACAACCCCGTAAGCCACTATGAAGCTGATCACAAAGCCTATTCCGAGGGTGATCCAGTTCTGCGAGGTCATTGTAAGGTGTCCGATTGCGGCAGGCTCGCCATGGTGCGGGCGCACGCTCCGGAACAGGTCATAAAAGGTCGCCACTACCATGGTCGGAATCGAGAGAAAGAAGGAGAATTCCAGAGCCGCCGGACGCGACATTCCAGCCAATTGCCCTGAGGCAATGGTAGACATCGAGCGCGAAGTCCCAGGGAAGACCGCCGAAAGCGTCTGGCAGAGGCCAATCCAGACCGCCTGTCCCAATGACATTTCCTCCACATGGTTGGTGTGAGTTGCCAGAATGCCGCGAGTGTACAGCGCATCGATCACCCACATGGCCGCGCCGCCAATTACCAGCGAAGAGCCCATGATCACCAGGCTCTCCAGGTGCTTACCGATCACCTTTGTGAGCAGAAACGCCGGAGCCGCCGTGCATACGAACGCAATCGCTGTCAGGGTCAGCGGATGAGTGACAATCGTGCGGTCGCCGCGCTCTCCATTCGGGAACGTCGCAACGAATTTCGCGATGCGCTCCCGGAAATAGATCGGCAGCGTAAGAATCGCGCCCAACTGGATCACGATGGCGAACATCTTCCAGTAACCGTCGTCGAGGGCAATGCCCAGCAACGACTGGCAAATGCGCAGATGTGCGGTGGAACTGACCGGAAGAAACTCTGTCAGTCCCTCAACAATTCCAAAGATAAGAGCGAGGATGTATGGGTGCATGGTGGTGCTTCGAGTTTATCAGCTTGAGAAACGGACAGGGGAATCACGGGCGGTGGTATGCGAATGATTGTGGCCGGTGGGCAATTCTGTTCAGAAATTCCGCCCACAACGTGCCTAACTCACGGCTAGCAGTGAAATTTGCCCTTGCTTCTGAGGTGTCATCCTGAACGAATGAGGTGTCATCCTGAACGAAGTGAAGGACCCCTACGCCACTCATTTCTCCCTGCGGTGCCCTATGGTTTTCAACCGGAATCGATTCACCTCCCTGTTAGTGAGACGAAAGTGCTGTTGTCGACAGGTATCCAAAGTTATGCTGTTCCACGTCCAGCTTCAGACTCGGATTGATTCTCACGCTCCAACCAAGAATGCATCAGCGAAGTGCATTTAGTTGTCAGGAACGCGATCATCAACCAGCCAACCCGAAAAAGCCACATAGCGGACGGATGCTGCGCGACTTCGTCGCTCCCCCAACCTTGGGGGTGCAGGAGGTTCTCATAGCAACTCAGCAAGTGAAAGAGGAGAACAAAGCTCGCGCTGACCGTTACCATGGCAACGATCGTCGCCATTATCGCTCTTCTGCCCTCGCCGTGTGACACTGAGATCAGTAGCACAACGACGCTCATGCAGATGACGACAGTCAAGACGACAGGCTGCCACCATGAATAGATGAAGATAGTGATGAGGCAGGCATACGCAAGAGATAGTTGTGCCACTTTATCTCGGAGTCCGTAACGGATCGACGTATAGAGACCGATCATCCATAAGGCCGAGCAGGGAAACGCAATGGCTAATAACCATTGGATCCAGACAAACGATGCTCTGTGATGCAGCGGCCCAGCAATCACCGATCCGAACCAGTTGAACGACACGAATCCTTGCATCGTCGCCCAAAACGCAATTGGCCGACGCCAGGTCAGCGAGAGAAACACACCAAGGACCGATAGCCAGAACCGCCCGGCGCCTCTTTGGGCTCTCAGTTCGACTAGATCCCCAACGATGGATGCGGCCCTGTCTTTGGTCATAGCGCGACGCAACAGCCATTCCGCAATCGCAACTTCATGCATGAGTGCCTCCTAACAGATCAAGCCCATGAAGCATGTTCCGGTAAGCCTGTTGTGCTCGCACCAGGGCGGCGCGGCCAGCCTTGGTCAAAGCGAAATAGCGTTTTGGCCGCCCGCCCCTTTGTGGCGTGGCGTCCCCAAACCACGAGCGAACGATGCCCTTTTCCTGCATACGATCTAGTGTTGTGTAGAGCGCACCCGGAGAAGACTCGCGCCCGGTGCAAGCTGCGATCTCGGAACGGATCGTCACTCCATAGGCGTTATCGCCCAAGCGCAATATCGCCAAGAGCACAATCTGTTCGAATTCGCCGAGAGGTGTGGCTGCCATTAGAACTACAATGTAGTTATTAAAGGTCTGATTGTCAATCCGTATCAAGGAGGGTGGCCCATTCAAGGCCCGTTGTTGGGCATGAGTGGGGGCTTTGACCTTGCAATTGTGTTTGCTTTCTCCTCTTACTGGCGATGGATCGCCATGTCACTCACAAGCGCGGGATCAAAGGCGGACGTGCAGCCAAGCGATTCGGCAACGTGGGCGGATAGGGCTTGGAACGCGCTTCGCGCTGCTTTGATAGAACCCACCTTAGCTTGCCAAACGAGGCAAGCTAAGATGGCGCACCCGATCAGAGTCGACGCCGCCACGGTTTTACTCCACTGCAGTCCCATACACAGGAACGTTCTTCTCTACCATGTATTTTAGCCGCTGAGCCTTCGCGTTCCACTCGGGGCTGGAGTTCTTGTCTATGACTTTCTGTGCCGCTGCGATTGCGCGCTTCTGCGCTTCAGGAATCTTTTTCGATTGGCCCTCGCCAGCGTAGATGGTTACCACAGAAGCCCATCGGTCGGCGGCGTTATAGTAGGCCTCGGCGGCATTTGGAGAGGAGGGATGTTCGTTCGCATATTTTTCGTAGATGTCGGCTTCCTTTTCAGGACATTTCGAGGCTCCAGACCAATCGCCGCACAATTTGTTCTCCAGCATCTCGAAAGCTGCCATGTCTGCCCATTTAGTTCCCGGGAACTTCTTGTGGACCAGCTTCATGGCTTCCTCGTTGATGGGAATCCGGTCACCTGGACTGGTCGTCTTGTACGAAGGCCGGGATTGCATGTCAGCCCTGTCAAGCTGCCACTGGACATCGGCTGCGCGATAAAGCGCCTCGGCAGCCAGTGGAGACTTGGGAAAGAGATCGAAGACGCGGTAGTAGAGACGCCTGGCTTCTGCGGCCGCACCCTTACGCCCGTGGCTTCGGCTAGCCTGGTCCTCGGAATCGGCAGCCTCGCCAAAAATAATCTCGTCGCCCTTGGCTGTCTGCTCGCTGATGTAGCCTTTATCCAGCAACCATCCGGTCACGTTCCGTTCGCCGGTGACTTCGGGATCGGGATTGTATGCTGCATCCATCAGAGTTGCGATCACATGCACCCAGCCGGGAGTGCGCTCGAGAACCACGGCCTCGCGCCCTCGATCCATCGTTGCCAGCTTTGCGCTGGTCACGTCCGGAGCCACGTAGAGCACCGCCTTACGAATCGTGGTGCCGCGTTCGGCTGCCACCGCCGCTGTGCTTAGGAATGCAGAGAGCAGCAAGCAAAATACAGCCCCACGCAAACTGCGTCCGGGGAGTGAGTTGTTTTCCACGACGCGCATCGTCATCGTCCCTCCAGCAGCTCTGCCACCTGATGCGGATCGGCATTGCCGCCGCTAATGATTGCAACTGTCTTACGGCTTGCGGGCAGCTCCGTGCGGTGAAACATCCAGGCCGCCATGGTCACTGCGCCGCTGGGTTCGGCCATCAACCGCGCACCGGTAATGATCTGCCGCATTGCCTGAAAAATCTCGTCCTCGCTGACCGCAACAACTCCATCGAGATACTTTGTGAGATGCTCGAAATTGTTTTCGCCGATGCTCTGGGTACGAAGGCCATCGGCCACCGTGCTGGCAGCGTTCGTGGCTTCGATGCGTACGATGTGTCCCTGGCGCAGGCTCTGCTGCGCGTCGTTGGCGAGTGCAGGTTCAACACCAATGACCCGCGCCCGGCTGGAGCTCAGTTTTAATGCGGCGGCTATGCCACTGGAGAGTCCACCACCACCCACGGGAACCAGCACCAGCTCCACGTCTGGAAGATCTTCAAGAATCTCAAGCCCCGCCGTACCCTGCCCGGCGATAATATGGAGATCGTCATAGGGCGGAATGACGACGTAGCCGTGCGCGTGGGCAAGTTCCAGTGCCTTATCTCGCCGTTCCTCACTGCCGCTGCCCACGGTTACGATCTCTGCGCCGAGAGCCGCCGTGGCATCCAACTTCACCTTGGGAGCTGAGCCGGGCATCACGATCACCGCATGCACTCCCAATGCGCGGGCGGCGTAGGCGACACCCTGCGCATGGTTCCCTGAGGAGTAGGTAATCACGCCTCGCGCGCGCTCCTCTGCCGTGAGAGAAGAGACTTTGTTATAGGCTCCGCGCAGCTTGAAGCTGCCAATTGGTTGCAGGTTCTCGGCCTTGAAGTAGAACTCCTCGGCCCCCGGGTTCGCGCCATTATTTTCCGATCCAAAGTAGCGCACCAACGGAGTATGGACCGCGACGCCTCGTAGCCGAGCACGCGCTTCCAACAAATCTGTGAGAGTGATCATGGTATGTGTCGTCTATCCTAGGGATGCTGTGCGCTCGCGGTATCCAGCGACTTCAACATCACTTCCATCCAATGTATCAGCCGGAGTTTGTCCATGGTGGTTGCCCCGCCCACCTCCACGTGGCCAATCGCCGGAGAGATCAAAGCCGCCTTCAACGCATCCTTCGGCAGATCGCGTTCGAGCCACAGCGTTTCGGTTGGGGGCACAACATTGTCGGCCGATCCGTGCAGCAGTAGCACCGGAACATGCACCTTTGGCAAATAGAAATGCGGCGATGACGCGTCGAGTTCGGGGCGCACTGCCGCCAATCCGCGCTGAGTGTCTGCGACCAGTGATTTGGTGTCATGCGCGAAGAGTTGGGCCATGCGCGCCTGTCCTTGCGGGCTCAATTTTGCGGCCTCGGCGTGCGCTTCAGGAATATTTTCCCAGAGCAACTCGCGCAAGGTAATGCGTGCCTGCGCAACATCGCCCGGGGCAAAGTATGCCGTGGCATGGGAGTAAGCGGTCACCAATGAGCCGTACTCATGGGCCTTCATCTTCAGCACCGTCCCATCGGGAGCAGTGGTCTCATCGGTTTGGAAAAAATTCAGCACGCGGCTCAAATCGTCATGGGCACCGATGGCGATTACCGCCGTGAGTTGCTGTTGAACCGCCGGATCACTGGCTGCAATCAGTGACATGCCGCCAGCAAAACTCAATCCCAGTAGGCCCACCTTTTTAGCGCCACTGCGGCGCACCAACTCATGCACAGCATCGCCGATCACGGTCGCCGAATTCTTTGAAATGTTGTAATCGGCAAGGTCGTCTACCTGCGGAGTCAGCACGAGGTATCCATGGGCGGCCAAGGCCCGGGCAAACCGACGCAGTCGAGGTTCTTCCATTCCGAGATGATGTACGCCGGGAACCACCACCAGGGCGCTCGGGTGCGCAATCCCCACCGGATGATAAATTCTTGCACGCTCCCTGACCGTGGAGGCAAAAGTGATCTCCTCTTCGATCACGGGATTCGAATCGAAGGCTGACATTGCCGATTCTGGCATGTCGGCAATCACCATCAGAATAGAAGTCGCACGCAGATGGTTGTAACCCGTTGGCGCCAGCGCAAGAAACAGAATTGGCAAAAAGGGAAGAATGGAAAACAAGCGGGAATTCCGCCGCGCTAATTGCGTTGGCTTTGGCGCATGTGCCGCAGATGATTGCGCCGGGACTAGTGCAGGAGACATAGAAACGTTGTACCCCCGCATCCCGGTGCAAGGGAAGCCCGAAGAGTAAGGTTCTTCATTTTTTCACAAGGCTGGAGCAGTTCCTTGCAAGTCGCAGGTATGAGAATGGACGAAACTATGGTCTACACGCCCACCCGCTTCGGCAGTATCTCTCCAATTCGTTTCACCTGCGCTCCGACACCGCGCAGCTTCTCCTCAATCCGTTCGTAGCCGCGGTCGATGTGATAGACGCGGTCGATGATCGTTTCGTCCTGGGCCACAAGGGCAGCCAGTACCAGCGAAGCCGATGCCCGCAAATCGCTCGCCTGTACGGCAGCGCCGCTCAGCGTGCTTTTGCCGCGCACCACCGCCCGCCGTCCCTCGATCTTGATGTTCGCTCCCATGCGGCAAAGCTCCTGGGCATGCATGAAGCGGTTCTCGAAAATATTCTCCGTAACAATCGAGGTTCCTGCGGCTTGCGTTGCCAGTGCCATGTACTGTGCCTGCACGTCAGTTGGGAAGCCCGGATACTCCTCGGTCGTAATGTCTCCAGCCTGCAGGGGGGCGGCATCGCCCATCACCCGCACGCAACCTTCTCCCACCTTCACCTTCACACCAACTTCTTCAAGCTTGTTTAGCAGGGAAGTCAGATGGGTTGGATCGCAGTCAGTAATCATCAGGTCGCCGCCGGTCAGCGCGCCAGCCAAAATGAATGTAGCCGCCTCGATGCGGTCGGGAATAATCCGATGACGCGCGCCGTGAAGTTTCTGTACACCCTTAATGCGGATGGTTGACGTCCCCGCGCCCTCGATCTGCGCACCCATCTTCACCAGCAATGCAGCGAGATCCTCCACCTCTGGCTCGCGCGCACAGTTCTGCAGCACGGTTTCGCCCTCGGCCAGCACTGCTGCCATCAGAACGTCTTCGGTCCCTGTCACTGTGATCTTGTCGAACGAATAACGCGCGCCCCTCAACCTTTTCGCCCGAGCCTCGATGTATCCATGCTCCTGGACGATCTGTGCGCCCAGCTTTTCCAGTCCCTTGATGTGCAAGTCGATGGGACGCGCGCCAATTGCGCATCCTCCTGGAATTGAAACCCGAGCAAAGCCCACTCGCGCCACCAGCGGACCCAGCACCAGCGAGGAAGCGCGCATGGTTTTCACCAGTTCATAGCTTGCCTCGGGATTCTTGCTCAGATTCGCCGCGCAGATGGTTGTGCGATGTTGCGCCCGTCCGTATCCAAGTTCCACCTCGGCGCCCATTGCTGATAGCAATCGCCGCTCGGTTTCAATGTCACGCACTTGCGGAATGTTCTCTAGAATTACCGCTTCATCGGTCAGCAGTGCCGCAGCCATCGCGGGCAGAGCGGCGTTCTTCGCGCCGCTGATTCTAACCGTACCTAGCAGCGGAGTACCGCCGCGAATTACAAGCTTGTCCATAAATTAGTCCCGGAAGCTACGAGTATGAGAGCTGTGTATGAGAGCCGTCTTGCTTACAATTTTACACACTCAAGCCGATCCCTGACTGCGCGACCGCCTATTCTACAGTGCATCCACAATGGCGTCATGGATTTTAGGGCGCGCCTGTTTAATTGAATTATCCAGCGCATCTGGCCACGTCCGGTTCGTTAGCATCGTCACCGAAAGCCTGCGCTCCGCATCGCACCACACGGAAGTCCCTGTGAATCCGGTATGCCCAAACGAGTGCTTCGAGAATTTCGTTCCAGACTGTGAGGTCCCGGAAGGCGTGTCCCATCCCAAGGCCCGCGAAGTCCCATCAGGCTCGACCTCGCGAGTTGTGAACAGCCTCACGGTCTCCGGTTTGAACAAAGGCCAGCCCCCACTCACCATGCACTCGGCAAAGCGCGCCACGGAGAGCGCGTCCCCGAACAATCCTGCGTGAGGCGCAACGCCGCCCATCGCAAAGGTATTTTGGTCATGTACCTCGCCCTGCACCACTCGATGGCGATATGCGGTGTCGTTCTCCGTCGGCGGAACCCCGGCAATCACAGCGGAATGCCTGCCAAACATGACGTTGAGCCTTAGCGGGGAGAAAACTTCCCTTGCGCAGAACTCCTCCATCCGTTCTCCTGCAATCCCCTCTAAGATTTGTCCAAGCAGAATAAAACCAATATCGCTGTACTCCATCCGTTTCATCGGAGCTGCCTCCAGAGGAACTCGCATTGCTGCTGAAGTGATCGCCTCGCGCCCAGCAAGTTCCAGGTAGAACTTGCGATGCGCCGGCAGGCCCGACGAATGCGTCAGCAACATCCGCACCGTGACAGCCTCGCGCCGGGTGTCCACTCCATCCTCAAACTCCGGCAGAAGCTCAGCTACTTTCGAATCGAGGTCGAGTTTTCCCCTCTCGTACAACAACATTGCCATCGAGGTTGTGCAAATCACCTTGGTAAGCGATGCCAGGTCCCAAAGCGTTTCCCGCAGTACCAGTGGAGAATCAACTTCATAGGTAAACCGTCCAAATGCCCGGTGCGCTACCTGCTCTCCCCGATACGTCACCGCCAGCACTGCGCCCGGAAACGATCGCCGCGTAATCGCATCATTCACCAGCGAAAACGCGGTCGCGAAGCGCTGCTCCTGAGAGCCAGTGACATCCGCCAGCGGTGCTGCTGAATTCAAATTTTTCCGGTCCACTTCGTGTCTTCCGGTTCCAGATTCCATTTGTCGATTCTCACTTGATATATGGCAGCATTTCTTTGAATTGCGTCGTTCCGCTTCGCTTCAGCAACTCATACATCATCATCTCGGTTGAGGAGATCACACATCCTGCTGACTCCATCCGCTCGAGCCCCAGTCGCCAGTTCCAATCCGTGCGCGAGCCTGAAGCATCGGAGGCCAGGTGCACGATGTATCCATTCTCCAGCGCTCCCAGGGCTGTCTGCATTACGCACACATGGTTCTCCATTCCGCATAACAACAGGGTTGTTCGGTGTCCCGGCAACTCATGCAGCGTGGCTCGGAACCCTTCTTGTCGAAAGCAGTCGAACTCCATCTTGTCGATCGGCTTTACTCCCGGCAGCAGTTCCGCGATCTCTGGAACCGTCGCGCCCAGTCCGCGCGCATACTGCGTGGTCAACAGCGTAGGAATTTCAAGGATGGTCGCCAACCGGATGAGCATCCGGGCATTTCGTAGCACTGCTTCGTGATTCAGAATGGCAGGCAACAATCTTTCCTGTATATCTATAACCACCAGAGCGCATTGCGCAGCATCCAGGCTCCGCCGGGCAACCGGCTCGCCTGCCATTCCGGCCAAGCCGGGGAGGGAAGATGGATTCATCGCAATCTCCTGTTGTTAATTACTTACGCTAATTACTTATGCTGATTACTAGCGCTAATTCCTGTCACTATATTACCGATCATAGCGAGCAACCTAACGCCTCGCCCCTGCGGTGGCCTTTGCCATACCATATCCGTGTAATTGCGGGGCAGCAGTCCTGAGTTGCAAGGCATCCTAGTGCAATGTGAACCGGCCCTATTGCGCTGTCTTGGCACGTCGCATCGCCTTATTTTTCGCCGCGCCTCTGTTGCTTGCCGCTGCTACCATCCCTGCCTTGCGGCAGGTTGCCGTTCTCGATCTTCCCGGCCGACCTGGGTTTGATGAAATAGCCCTCGCTCACGGCATGATTCTCGTCTCGCACGGCGGCGCTGGCACGGTCGATCTTTTCGATCCCGCGAAACGGCGTATCGTCGGTCATATTCTGGACATGTCTTCGCCGCGCGGGGTGGCCGTAGATGAAGACGCTCACCTCGTCTACATCGCAAATTCCGGAGCCCGCAATATCGTAGTTGTCTCCACTGACGACTGGCAGGTCAAGCGCATTTTTCCGGTCGGTTCTGCTCCCGACGCTCTGCTCCTGCTCCCAGCCGAACACCTGCTCTACG
>Ga0316229_1000779_pt1 | contig 38018 bp, 38 predicted proteins | sample TBH18023metaG_FD_206011 | JGI IMG/M metagenome (GOLD analysis project Ga0316229, IMG submission 206011) | Freshwater microbial communities from Trout Bog Lake, Wisconsin, USA - TBH18023 | ecosystem: Environmental > Aquatic > Freshwater > Lake > Hypolimnion/Profundal zone | place: USA: Wisconsin... | reverse complement strand
GTTTTTGCATTTGGAATTTTTGAGAAAACCCAGTTAAATCAACTGTTTGACAGAACGGATTTGAACAAGTTAACTCAAGATTTTTCTAACCAATTGATTTTGTTTGAGTAATAACCGGACAGTAGTGGTGCTTTATAATTATCAAACCTGGATGTATCAAAATTGTCAAAAAGATTTAGTATTCCTTTAGACGGCTTGGCATTCAAAATTATTGGGTATGAAAGAAGATCTTTGATATTTATACCCATAACCGAATTACCTTTTTTCAAATGATGATTCAAAAAAGCAAGTGGTTTCCCTTCAGATGAAGAAGCAATCCACAAAGACAATTTTGAAAGTTCGGTAGCCAATGGATTAAGGTCAATGCCATATAGACAACTTTCAACTACTTTTCTCCTCCAAAATCCTGGAGCAATTGATAAACTAGATACATTATTGAACAATGACCAATCGATTGAGAGAAGTGTTTTTTCGTTTTTTATTGGACCGTTGCTTATATCTACAGAACAGGAAAGTACTTCGAGTATAAAATGCGTAATACAATGTAAAGCGTCAACAAGAAAATGCCCACTTCCCATTGCTGGATCAATAACTCTGAAAGTAAGTACACGAGAATTGACAAAATTCAACAATTCTTTATCAAAACGTTGAAGAAGGCTGTCACGAATAGACTGGCTATATGCAGATTTTAGGTCGGATTCAAACTTTTTTATGATTGGAAGAAAATCAATCCATCGATCTTCAAGTCCTAAACGGACAGAATTATTAACAATATAATTAACTACATCTTCCGGTGTGTAATACGAACCTGTGTCATGGCGTTCATCAGCATCCTGAGAGAAATACACATGCCCTTCGGGTATTTCACGCTCATTTTTTTTTACGAATCCAGCAATTGATCTAGAAATAAATTTGGTATCTCGAAGTACCAGATCCTCTTTTGCAATAAATAATCTGTATTCGAGGAGGCCTTCATAAAGTGTACCTAAACTTCTAACTGATAAATCACGGTAATCGATTTTAATAGTGTTTTTCCCCTTAGAAAAATATCCTAAAGCATAAAGGACCTTGGCAAATATATTATTTGTAAGCTGATGATCGGGATCATTAAGGAAGGGATGCTGAACAATATCAAAAAGACCACCGTCATATTCAGGAATTTTAAAAGAACTATTACCTTGGTCAATATTTATGCATAGCTCCCGGAATTGAAACCACATTTCTGTGCCATTTTCATCCTCAAAAACGGCATCTTTTAACCAATGCTTTGACTTTTCTAACATCTTTGCCAAGCTTACTTGGTTATATTCGGGACTGTTTATTGGAAGAAGTTTTCGTGACTCAGCATAGAAAATAAATAGGAGACGGAAGAGTAGGTAGACTGAATTATTGAAATATTCTTGTCTGTCTTCTTCACTAAGTGGGGAATGAATTTTCCCTGAATGGGTTAAAAACCCGAATGAGATCGTTTCGAGGATTTCATTGATATTAGCTTTAAGATGATCTTCAATTATCTTTGCCTCTTTCTCAGAGGTTTCAATGAAATGTTCTAATCGAGTAACCTGATATTGGTCCGGGATAAATAATTGAACTGAAAAAAGTTGATCAAATGCCTGAAAATCAGAATCATCATAAGAATCGAAGTCAATTTCGAAATAATTCTCATATGGTTGATTATTAAGTGTGCTGTAAAGTCGCCATTTAGTGCCATTTGTCAATATCCCCCACTCAAGTTTTTCTCTTTTCAATAATTGAATCAATTCAAATGCAGGGAAACAACCTTTTGTAAAGGAATCAATATTTAAATTCGGAGATACTACATATATGCAACTAATTTTATTTTGTAATGGATAGCCATCAAATAAATAGCAGAAATCGCCATTTTTTGTATTGTTTTCGATAAATTCATCATAAGCAAACTGAAGGATATTGATTATTGGCTTTATAAAAGACTCAATAATCTTCTCTTCGGAATTCTCCGGTTGATCTTTTGAGATGGAGATTATTACATTTTTAAATGCTTTAAGTTGCTCAGAATCAATTTTATTTGATTTTAAAAAATTAACGAATTGAGAGGCAAATAAGTAATTGTTTGTTATCATCTTAATTAAGTGGTTAATAAGGGTAGTTCAAATTTAGAAAGATAAGTTAATTGGAACAACAAGAATTTTAAATATTTAACCCTTTCATATTAGTCATCACTTTTTTCTCTCTTTGTTAGTAATAACATCCTTTTTAAACCGCGTTATGATAAAAAAAACGTTCCGTCGAAAGACGGAACGCTCGATTCTTTGAAAAAAGCCGAAAGTCAGAAAGTGATCTTGTTTTCAACATCGGCTATGCTTGCATCGAAGGAAGTCTTAAGAAAATCGATGACTTTCTTGATCCCCGGGGTGAAACTGGTGGTGAAGACATTTCCGTCAGAATCATTCAGCCGCATGGAGCAGTTGAAATCATTTGAAGAAACCTGGAAGCGCTCTAGTTCAGAGCGGGTCTGGACCAGTTTGGCTCTTTTCTCGACGACAAGCTGAAGGTTTTCGACCTTAAGGATCTTTTCAATCAAAGTCATTTCTTTCTTTGGCTCAGGAGCAGCGATGACCGACTTCTCCGGTTCAATCTTAATCAGAGCTTTTTTCTCTTCAGGTTTGTTTACCTCAGGGCTGAGAACACTTTTTACAACTGAAAGGCCTGCGAGGTCTTCAGTAGTTGGTTTTCCGTTGCCTGGTTTCAGTGCGGTAGCTGTTAATTTTGTCATTATTTTGGCCGCTGCCCTACGGACTTATTTTGGCATCTGGCACGCCATGGTTAAATAAAATTTATGCTTTGGGACACAAACGGAATGAAAATTTTAAGCAAGAGTTCAGGTCTGATTTTTCTTTTAAAATCTGAATGAACCCAGCGGGTGACGGTGCCTGCAGGCGGTCACTCTTAGCGAAAAACATTTTCATGAGTTTACCTTTGCTGCAAATTTTGAGTAACAGTGGGTAGGGTTTTGCTTGCTTTTCCTATAAAAGCTGCCCGCCGTGGATTTCTTTTTTTGTGAGCTTTCTTCTTTTTCCCGGCATCAAAGAAAAAAGCGCCTTCTCTCAAACGAGCATAAAAAAACCGTTCCGGTTTTCCGGAACGGCTGAATTAATAAAACCATTACTTAAAAAGGCAGATCCTGGTACGCGGGTTCAGCACCAGGAACTTCATCGACCACTTCTGCAGAGGTCTTTTCTTCTGCAATTGCAGAAGACGAAGAAGTGCCCAGGATGTAATCAGCAGCTTTCTCTGCCCTTGCAGCAGCCCACATGATCCAATTCTGATTATCCCGCAGAGCGGAAGCCCAGCCTTTGATATAGGCGGCTGAGTTACGGATATCCAGGTCCAGGTGAGCGATACCAGCCAGGAATGAAGAACACAGTTCAGCAACCAGCTCTTCTTTGGAGTATGGGATATCCCCAAAGCTGTTCGACATTCCATCAAAACGGTTGAGCCGTTTGGGATGTCCACTTGCATGACCATATTCATGGAATAACGTTCTAAAAAATGCTGAAGAATTGCTGAAATATTTCTTGTCCGGAATGGAGATCAAATCAGCCATCGGTGCGTAATAGACCCGATCATCTTTATCGGAATAGTGGATGTCCGGACCGTTTTCAAAGCCTTCGATGATGGCTTCAGCTTCCATGTGGTCGGAATTGACCTTTTCGGTAACAAGATTTTGAAGCTCGGCAATCTTTGTCAAGCCCCGCTCATCAAAATCGGCCTGTTCGGAATTGAAGACATGGTAAAACTTTAAGAGAAACAGTTTCTTTGTTTCGCCGGTGGCTTCATCCTGTTCGATAGAGTTCTTCCAAAATACTACGATAGTGGATTTTTCGCCCTTACGAACCTGTCCGCCATTGGCACGGATCTGTTGAAAGGTGCCATAAACACGGCTACTATATGGATCGGATGAAAGCACGAGGCGGTTAATACCCCGGTAAGAATGGCCGTTCATACTAACAGGTGATGGAACTTGCCAGAGTTTCATCCAGCTTCCGGCTGTTTCTAGGTTAGCAATGATCTTTTCTGTAATGGCTGCATAAATTTGAGAGTTATTCATAATGGATGCTCCTGCCCTAGAGACTTATAAAGGTTTCTGGCCCACCTGGTTAAAAATGAAATTTTTGCCTGGGTGAACACCGAGAAAAATAAATAATGTCAAGGGTGTTGGTCAGATTGACTACCAATCTGAATATACTCGAAGAGCGACTATTCCCAAAGGAGGTCGCCCTTTACAGTTTTATAGCTGAAAGCGGATTTTTCGCAGTTACCTTTGCGGAAATTTCGAGTTTAATAAAAGTGCGCTGGCCAAAGCCCTTCTTTTTTGCAACTTTTTTCTTTGGTGGGAAAAGAATGAAAAAGGTTGAAGGTCAATCTTTTGATGTGATAAGGGGAAACACGAAGACTTTAGAAAACCTAAATTGTATATTGAAAAGCTTATTGATTACAAATAAAACAATTTGATTGAATTGAATTTTATTAAGAAAGATTATTTTATGACAGAAAGTCCTAGCCTAGCAGTATGGGATGATAATTTTTGTAGAATATCAGCAAATAATTTATCTTTCACTCGAAATATTAATTTATACTTTGATGGATTTTTTAAATCCTCCTCATTTAGAGAGCCAAAATATCGATAATCAAACCTTATTATTTGTTGTTTAATATCATTGATATTTATATTCGATAATTCTTTATAAAAATTCTCCTTCCCATATTTGTCAATTTGGGTTTTTGCTATTTTATTCGAAACGTAAAATCCACCTAAAACTCTTGAACGTTTGGCTTTTTTATCAATTGAAAAATCGCATGGTGGAGTCACTTCTATGATAATTTTAGTTGAACTAGGAGGTGCATCTTCCAATGAGAAAAAGCTATGGTCATCAATAACTTTATAAACATTGCCGGGAATTACAATGTTTTGATTAATATTAGAGAAATCAAGAAGTAAGGCTGAATTTAGCGCAGCAAAAATCACCTTCTCTTCATCAGGATTTCCTGAAAACTTGATTTTATCAATATTTTCAAATAGATTTATTGAACTATTAAAACGGTTTATTATCTCACCATGAAGCATATCTGAGAATGCTTTGATCGCATCATGCTCTAAATTGTAATCTATTAATTTCGCTTCCGGTATTCCAGTATAATTTTGTGCCAGTTTCAACAAAACGAATTTTAAATCTAGCTCTTGATTAATATAATTTGGAATAAGTGAATAGATATTCGTAATACTTTGATCTTTACCCTTCGCGACTAATGAACTCCAATAAATAAAAAAACTTGCCGCAACATTTTTCTTTAATTCAAGATTAATATCTTGCATAAGGTCATCGTAATTACCAGATTCAAGATATTTCGTTTTAGCTATGCATGCAATAAATAAAGGTAGAGTATACGATTGAGCATCATTAGCAATTTTTTCTTTAAATGAGATAATATCTTCGGGGTGTTTTGTCCATAAAATAATACCATATGTGCCAAAATCTTTACCAATTCGTTTCTTAAGAATACTTCTAATTATTGAAATATTTGGAATCAGAGATTTATCAGGTTCTACATATAAGTCTAAAAAAATGATTTTTCTATTTTTTAATACGGGTCCGTTTTGCTTCAACTCAGATGGTAAATAATGCTTAGCAAATATTTCCAATTTATTCAGGAGCAATTTTAACTCTTTTATTTCAGATTCTTTATCATCAATAATTAAAGCGGAGTCAATAAAATCCTCTATCATATAGGTTTTATTTTTCTTTGGGAAAACATAATGCAATAATTGCTTTAGTAACGTTATTATCCGTAATATACTTTGGGAAATTAACATCATATTTATCAATAAAAAGTAAATGACCTTTCATACCTTTCATCATTTCATTCGCAACATGTAAACCCAATCCAGATCCAATATTATGAGGTTTGCCTGTCATGAAAGGTTTAATAGCAATATCTGTTGGTATATTAAACCCGGGACCATTGTCAGAAACAATTATAGAATTAAAATATTTATTTTCAATAGTTATTTGATCAGTTAAAAATACAGAAATCATTCTATTTTCCTTTTTTGCATAACTCAACCAGAATACTGCGTTATCAAGTAAATTTGTCAATACAGAAATGGCTTCAGCTTCTGCTAGAAAAGCTTCTAGAATAGAGTGTTCTTTATTTGTAATTATTTTTATTTGATGATCAGTAAATCTAAATTCATAATTATCCAAAGCGATATCTGCAATTTTTGATAAAAGAGTTTTCTTTATATCAGATTTCTTAATCATTGCAGAATAACCTTTAATTATTTTTTCAAGCATTAATGAAATATTGATGGCCTTATTGGTTTCTTGTCTTCGAATGCAACCAGTTAACTCGTGAATCAATTTATCAATCTCATGAATTACTACACTTAAATTTAACCCTGCATTTGCACTTTTAATAAGTACATCTTTTACCTCAACATATTGCTCATTAATACGATATAAGTATTTTAAAATTTCATTTTTATTTTCTAAGTTTGTAATATTCTTTTCGACATAATCAACAACTTCATTTAAATCTGAAAGAACTGGCTCAATCACTCTTTGTTTTTTGTACAATGTTGTTAAAATTTGCTTATCAATGGTTCTTTCCCGCACAATAATCGATAGTGCATAATTAATTGCATTAACAAATCCATGGTATGAATCATTCTCAATGAAGCCTTCACGATTTGATTTTTCTCTTAATCCTAAACTTTGCAGTCTATTGATCTTTACTGCACCAATGATAATATTATTACTTACATTACCTCCGAATCTCCTAATTCTTTTTAAATCTAAACCTAGCCAATCGTTATCCCTTTCTCCATAGTTATATACCCGGATACCATCACGATACACTCTGATACCTCCATTTTCTCTCAAATAATCTTTTATACTTTTCTTCTCAGTATTTATATAATTAAATATTTGTGATTCAAGTTCATAGATTATCACGTCAAACTCAATCGTACCAATTTTCAAAATATCCAATGAAATCTCATTTAGATCTTCGTCAATAAGAAAAAGTTCGTTCTCGTTAAATTCAGATGTAATTTTATTTCTGCCTGTGTCAATTTTATCTAGGGATTCCCATGGTTTGAACTCATAAGAGATATCAGTTATTTTATTGTTTTTTAAAATGCAATGTCCAAAATATAAGGCACTATCCCTAATATCGGAAAAATTTGGCAATCCTTCAAATAAATTTGAATTACTCGTTACTTTTACTATAAATGAGTCGTTTTTTTCAATGAATGGGCTGTTTAATGAATTTAAATTTCTATAAACTTCTCTAAGGCTTCTTCTATCCCAGCTTGATTTTAATTCACTTATAATAATTCTTGTACCTGAATGACGTTTGAAATGTTGTGGTTCCTTATTGGTCTCTACATAAATTTTAAAATCTTCAACATTTTTTGATTTCGATAACTTGTTCCAATCGATTAGAATTTCTACTTCTTTAGCATGATCTGCTTTAGTAATAACTTGAATTTTGTTGCCGAGTTTGTGTACACCAAGTCTACCAATACCCTTTTCCCCAAGAGGCACTCTTCCACAAAGATTAGGCTTAATATTATCAAATTTAATTTCAGTTCCAACACGTAACCAAATAGAATGAATGACGTCTTCATTCATCCCGCAGCCATCATCTTCAATAATAATGGAAGAAAGGACATTATTCTCAGTTGAAAAATTAATCGTACAATGGCTTGAACAGGCATCATATGAATTTTTAACTAACTCAAGAATAGCAATGCTTTCATTTTTTATTAAATCCTCACCAAGATGGGATAATATTCTAGGTGATATTGTAAAGTTAGTTTCCATTTATGTGATTATCATAAAGCACTCAAAGATAGCTAAAAGTGAGTTGAAAGAAATACAAAACAATATGAATGATTGTTTTGTTTTCTTCTTGGAGTCATGTTTGATCTTCTTGATCTCAGGGATTCCTTGTTTTCGCGAAACTCCTGGTAAAGATCAGAGCAATATTGTATTCTCATTCGAATATATGGCCAAAATTTATACAGAATTTTAGAAATCAAATAAACGCAAATAAACGAAAATACTGGCAAATGTTTGAAATCATTTGTTGAATTCATACTTCGTTACCTATCGTAAAGGCAGTGTCGGATTGGATGGTTGATCAAGTCATAGCCGGTGAGGTCACACAAGGGATTCAGCCGCTTAATGAGTAAAATTAAATATAATTTCGGAACTAAGCGCAATTACACTGAAACCATCTTTAAACATAACGTATTAAGGTATTTACAAAGCACTCGCATAAAAATGAATAAGCCTCGGTACTGGTAGCGATCGATGCCCGGGGCCAGAATTCTACATTTTACCTTCATCCGCAAAGGAATAATACCGGTCATCCCCAATGATGATATGGTCCAGGACATCCACGTCAAGCATGAGGCCGCAATCCCTGAGCTTTTTGGTCAGTTTACTGTCGGCTTCACTGGGCTGGATGTTGCCTGAAGGGTGGTTATGACCGAGGATGATCGAACAGGCTTGATTATCCAGGCAGGTCTTGAAAACCTTCTTGGGATCCACTACTGTTCCGGAAACTCCACCTTCAGAAATGCGGATTTTCCTCAGGACCCGGTTTGAACGGTTCAGAAGAAGGATCCAGAACTCTTCATATGGCAGGTCCCCCATCAGGGATTTAAAGATTTCAAAGGCTTCACGGCTATGGGTGATCTTATCACGGAGGATCACTTCTGATTCATTCCTTCTGCGGGCCAGGGCAAACATGGCCGATATTTTCACAGCCCGTTTAAGACCGATGCCTTTGATCTTCTGCAGATCTGATACTCCGAACTTCCAAAATTCGCAAAGGCTGTTTCCGCAGTTTGACAGCATTTTCTTAGCAATATCCAGGGAGTTTTCTCCTGAAACGCCGGAGCCGATAATGATACTGAGCAATTCTGCATCGGAACAGGTTGCAGTGCCTTTCAGCAGAAGCTTCTGACTTGGCAGGTCATCTTCTGCCCAGAGGCGCATCGGAATTATGTTTTCATACCTGTTGCGGTTTTCCCTGGTAAGTTCCGGATTCATTGTGAGTTTTTTCATAGCGGATTAGTTTTAAGCAGCGCTTATGGCCGCGGTGAGTAAATGAAATTTGCCGGTGGGAGCATGCCTCGAGAAACTTTTAAGCAAAGGTTCAGGTCAGATTGCTGGTGGGAATCTGAATGAACCCGAAGGGCGATAGGATCCATCGGGAGGTCGCCTTTAGTGAGAAACAGTTTCACCGGGCATAACTTTGTGAATTTCGGATTACTCTTGGGGCAGGGTTTTTGCAACTTTTTAATAAATAGTTGCCCGGATACTTCATTTTAAGCCTCAGCGAGCATAAAAAAATCAGGCAGTCGTTTTGACTGCCTGCTCTATACAATTCTTTGGTCTAACAGGAGAACTGGCCCTGGAATTCGTTGAATTCCCAGGTGAACTTTTCAGGTTCAGATGCCATAAGCTCTTCTGAGTAACCTGGATAATAGATCTGATCCATTTCATGGATGAACATTTCTTCGATCGACTGATGACGGGTAATAGCGGCTGTAGCTTTCATAGTGAGTTTGAGTTAAGGTTAGTAATGAAATTTTTAAACGCCAAAGGCTTAAACCGCGAATAATAAATAATGTCCAGGGGGTAGGTCACGATTGGAACAATCTGAAAACAATCGAAGATCGACAGTTCATGCAGGAGGTCGCCCTTGACAGTTTTAAGCTCCTTTCACTTTAAGCGAATTATTCGGAAGGTAACTTTGAAGCAAAATTTCGAGCTAAACCGTGGGTAGGGGATAGGGTTTCTTTTTTGGTACTTCTTGCTTTGGCCAGGACACTCAAAGAAAAAAGTACTGCAATTGCAGTTTGACAATTGTCAGAGGGTGGTTTCTTTTTGCTTCTTCTTCTGGCACCTCTTTCCAAAGAAAAAGAAGCCGAAATACATTGAAATACAGATAAATAGATGATTATCATGATCAATAGCAGTCCATTCTCAAAAAAATTTCGTTAATCATCTCGTTTGCAAAGAAATATCAATGCAAGCACCTCCTCTTTCTACCAAAAAACGTATAAACCCCACGTCCCGCCCTATCGGAAAATCAGGATTTGTGCAATCGGTTTCATGCCATATATGAAATGACCTTTTTTTGGGGAAGACACTATTTTTTTGTTGAAATTATCCTGAACGAGGCTCTAACTATCAGAAAAACAATAAAATAAAAATTACAAACATTTTTTGCCACAAAAAAAATTTGAAACCCTTGATTTTATTGAGTTTTTTGCAAAAAAAACCGTTTTTTGCCCTTCATTTTGTGTTTACACCCCGCCCCGCCCTGTCGGAAAATCGGAATAATTGCATTTCTTTTCTTACGATATCTGAAATGCCCCTTTGTTAAACAGTATTTTGTTTAGGGATTATACAGGCTTGCTCCCCTATGTTAATTGCAATTAGCACAGGGGAGCTTTTATGGGAACCAATCGGTAAGAATGATTCAAGGCCTGGTATTGAAAGATTAGGGGAGCTAAGGTCATCTCTGGATGCCTATTGCTCCCCTATGGGTGACTTATATCCTGATGAATGATTTCATCAAGGGTAATCATGTAGTCTCTTTTGAAGGTTCTTTATTCATAAGGAATTCATTGAAATCTTTATGCCTGGGATAAATGACCGGTGCCCAATCTTTAACATTAGTGCAACTGCTGATGATCTTTTCGGTTGCTTTGCGCCCCGTAGGGTCATTATCCAGGAACAGGTTTACTTCCTTTGCAGATGATAGGATAAATTCAATCCTGGGCAGGAATGACAATGAATTAAGCACAATGGTATGAACTCTGGGGAGCTGGTTGTAATGCGTACACCAGGATAGAAAATCCATAAACCCTTCAAACACATTGACTTTTGAGGTATCCGGATTTGGGATGGTTGTAATCCATTTTGGACTGGAAGATGATTCATAGATTGCATTACGCAGTTCGTAACCTCCATGGTCATTTTTGAATCCCAGAGCAAAGAAACGGTTATAATGGACCATATAATAAACCTCGTGGAGAAACATTGCGGAGAAGAAAAGTGAAACCTTACGGGATTGCAGGTATTGGACCAGGGCAGGGTTCCCTAACTTGACGATACGGTAAATTTTGATACTGCTTGACTCTTCTGAACTCTTAACGGGAGGCAGGGGAGCATGTATTTCAGCATAATCCTTAATCAATTCAAGAGCCCTGGGTCTGTCGACCTGGTATAGCTTCATGAAAAAGCTGACAATGTTACCCCCTTCGCCTGTTCCGAAATCGAACCAGACATTACGGTTAATATGAACTTTGAAACTTGGCTGGTTTTCCTGTCTAAAGGGACTGTGATACCAGGCACTACCATGACGCACTTGTGACGCTTTGTAGCCATTCGCTTGGAGAAATTCTGCAATGTGCATTGTTTTAAATTTAAAGGATTAATAATATTAATTTATCTAGTATTCATTGACATTTCCGTAAAAATCGACCGTTATATATTTTTTCTTTTGAGAAGTAGTCAGGGGCTACGGTGGCTACATGGCTACAATTATTTTATAAGGTTTTTTAATTCTGTAGCCATCGTGTAGCCATCAGAATAAATTCCGATGGCTACACGAAAACCCTTATGGATAGTACATAAACCTGAACCTGTAGTCATGTAGCCATCAATTCTCCTGTAATATTAAATTGACATAATACCCACGAACTGGTTCTTTGGATTCCCCTATACGTTTGGGGACCCGCTCAAATCCCAGTTTAGCCAGAGCTTTGCCCAGCTTATCAAGACTTTTTATATCCGCTCTTCGTTCGGATTGTTTGATGATGTGATCGCGGATTTCGGTGGTGGTCATAAACGTGTTTGACTCCATCACATTGGAAGGCGTAAAATATTGCTGAACATATTCATATTCCATGGTTACGGCTTGATATTGTTCATTCCTTGATTCATTTTCCTTTAACTCATCCGCAGTCAATTGAAATCTGAAACCTGATTTATAAAGGGCATATGCCTGGCTCCATACGTTATCAATGCCGATGGATTCGTAGTTGAACTCTATCGAATCAATTTCAAAACATAGCCAGCGGACGCTTCCAGTGGTATCGGTAAGGAAGGACTGTTCATTGGTGGAACCAATGAAGGATGCCCGGCGGGGATCCGTTTGCATTCTACTGCCATAGGGATGCCTCACCCGCACACTGTCGATGGAAAACAGACTCTTCAGGTGATTCAGCTCAAATTTGTTCATTGAGCTTAGTTCATCCAGGTTGATGAACATGTTTTCACTCAGGCTGATCATCCCGTCCTTATCCTGTGGGATTGTATCAACCCTGTAGTTTGCAAGAGCATCCGGGCACAGAAACCGGCAGAAAGTGCTTTTCCCGGTATGCTGGGCGGAGCCTACCAGGATAAAGGCATGCTTATTATACAAATGGTCATCCACGGCACAGGCCACGGTTCGAACCATCATCTTTTTAAAGTGATGGTTGAATTGCTGCTGATCGATGGCTTTAACATGGTTTGCCAGCTCGGTAATATAATCCCTGTTGCCTTCGTCCCAGGGTGGGAGGGATTCAAAATACTTCAGTATGGGATTAAAGGAGGGTACAAAATCGGAATTGAGCAGGGCCTTTAGGGTTGACTGGGAAATCCGGTATCCATTACTGAGCAGTTGGATCAACAGATTGTTATCCTTCATTTCATTAAAGCAACCTTCCCCTTTTTTGCGGCCCTCGACCACATGCTTGACTTCGTTATATTGAAGATCATACCACTGATGGAGAACCTCCTGAACCTCGACAATTGCCAAAGGCTTCCTTATGATAGCATCCCCGGTATCTTTTTTCTTTTGAGAATTCATTATTATTTCTTTTTACATTGAATATCAGCTCCTTACTGCATCCCAGGATCATGGCATGAGGATCAACCCGGAATAAACCCTGAGTCAGATACCAATGCCTCAACAGGGAACTATATGACGGAATTTTTCATGGCTTCAAGGATTTCGGATTTCTTGAACAGGATTTTCCGGCCATGCTGGTAGAAAGGAATTTTCCTGGATTTCTTCCAGGCAATAAGTGTAGGGAGGGTTATTCTAAGAAACCTGGCAGCTTCCCTCTGGGTGAAGTAAATCTCTTCGGGATCTTTAATTTCATTTTTCTTAATTGAAACTTTGGACGCTTCCCATTCATTGAGTACATCGAATAGTTCTTTTTTGTCTTTGATAATAAGCATTAAATTTTCCATTTTTTATCGTATTAAAATTTTGCGCCAAATCTAAGCTCGTAAAGCAAAAAAATAAAGGACACGATTCGTTACTAATTGAATTAAAGGAAGTTAAGCGGAATTTATTATGAAAATATTTTTTTGGCCAATTTGCTTGGGACAACTTCCGGATCAATTTTCTTTAAAAATGAGAGAAGGAAACCGGAGTGCTAGAGGCTGGAATTCCATTAAAATTTCGCCTGAAATGGAAAGAGGATGGGGGAGTTTTTTGGAGCATGTGGGTCATGCGTTAACGAACCCTTCAGAACCCTACAGAACCCAACGCTTAAAAACACTGGAGAACCCTACAATATCCTACAGAACCCTACATAGTAAAACCGAATGGCATACTATGACAAAAAGTGCGTTAAACTGACAAGATTTTATTCTAGTTGCAGGTGGTCAATATGCGTCGGCGGAGATTGATCATCTGATCGGCGTTTATTTTCATGGATTTGAAAGGTTGAAATGATTAATCACCTGGTAATGATGCCATAGCAATGCAAAACACTGGCAAAATAGCGTTAAAATGCCGTAATTTTGATCAGTAAACCATAAACCCTAAAGCTTAAATAGTATGGAAAATCCATTTGAAATCATCGACAAGAGATTGACAGCGATTGAAGGAAAGCTGGAAGCTCTGATTCAGAGGATTGATAATCCGGCCTCTGAATCCCCTACCTGGATAAATTCTAAGCAGCTTGCACAGCACTTGGGGACATCAGCCGCATTTGTGACTCGACTTAGAACAGGAAAGATCCCTTATTACAAACTTGGAGGGAGAATCTTCTTTAAGAAACAGGAAATAGACGAATGGATTGAAAAGACCCGGCATAAATCCGGTGGTGAACATTTGGAAGATTATCTTGGAAGTAACCGTGGGGGGAGGTAATTATGGAAGAAAAGATTTATGATGAGCTCAAGCAGATCCGACGCCTGCTGTCTGAGTTGATCGGAAGTTCTGATCTGCCGGCCAGTCAGAGGTTTTCAAAAGAGGCCATTGCTAAAGCGAAGCAGGAATTCCAAAAGCTTACCATTGAACGGGGTGAATGGATTCCTGATAATGAAATAGACAAAATAATCAGGACTGCTCAATACCGTCCTGGAAACTTTATCATAGAACATTTAGGCTTTGTTAACTACTTTAAAAGGAATCGGGAACTTTACTTTAATAAAAAGGATCTGATAGCCCTTAATAAGGAATTGAAAGAGAAAAAGATACATTTAAAGAAGTATTTTGAACTTGTATATGACAGGGAGAAGTTTGAGACCCTTGTGAAAGGGATCAACCTTCCAAAGGGAAGAATAAAGAAACACTATAAAATCCCTGAAGGTCTCCAGAATATCACCTTAAGACCATACTCTGCTGAAACGGAAGAATTGGCGAGGAAAGAAATAGAAACACTGATGGAAGAGTATAAGAAGTTCGACCTATCAGAGTACATTGAACTTTATAGCGGAAAAACCCAGGCCTATTTCAGGTATACCTATTCTTTTGAACGGTATGTAAAACCAGAACTTAAAAAATATTGTAAAGACTGGGAGTTTAAATTCAACTACGCGAATACGGCATTGAAGGCGATTTTGGAGATCAAGAAGGAAAATGAAGCAGTTGTGGAGTCTTGAATCCCCCATTGTGGAAAGATGGCCAAATTATTTTTCCACAATAATCCGTTTCGTATACAGCAGAAATACAGGAAATTGCAATTTGTCCTATCCATTTTTGTGGACTGATTGTTGAATTTATTGTGGGATTTCAATGGAAGTTTTAAGTTTAATACTCTTGAATCATGGGCATCAAATGCCCACGAATCAAGAGCGTGGGTATAAAGTGATAAAATTGACTTTTATTGCTTTATGAGCACTACATGATCATAATAAATGTCAGACAATTAAGAATATAACTTACTTTTTCTGATCTACAGGAGATTGTCAATACCTTCAATTAATTTGCTTAGTGGAAAAAATTCAATAATAACAGACATTTAATGGAAAATATTTTCATTTTCAAACGAATTAAGCATTTTTAGTGGAAAAAAGTCATTGATATAAAACAGACAATTATTATTTATTGGAAAAAATTATTTAAAAAAGTTGTTTTAGTGGAAAAAATATATCTAATTTTGAAGAAACAGGCTAGATAATGGAAAATATTTTACCAATACATCTTCAGGAAGTGATTTTTTCCTCAAGTGATCCCAAACAGGCGAAAGTCATAAACAGGTTGATAAAAGAGAATCTGATCAGAAAAATTGCACCACGTATCTATTCAGGAAACCTTACTGATGCCCCTGAGAAAATAGTCCGACGCAATCTTTTCAATATACTTGGGAACTTATATCCTAAAGCGATGTTAAGCCATCGATCGGCTCTTGAATTCAAGCCGACTTCAACGGGAAATATTTTTTTGACGTTCACGTATACCAAGAAAATATCATTGCCAGGGGTAACGATTCGCTTCCTGGAAGGGCCGGGTCCAATTGACGGAGATATTCCATTTGTAGGTGAGCTTTATTATTCGCAATTGGAAAGAGCGTTGCTTGAGAACCTTCAGCCAGCGAGAAAGCCGGGACCGGATTCCAAAATATTGACATTGCCTGAGATTGAGAACAGGCTTGAGCACATTTTAGATATAAAGGGTGAAAAGGGTTTAAATGAATTACGAGACAGTGCAAAATCTGTTTCGGCAAAGCTTGGATTAGAGAAGGAATATGAAAAGCTTAATAAGCTTATAAGTGCGTTGCTGAACACAAGGTCAATAAAGGATTTATCCTCACCATTAGCAATCGCAAGGGTGATGGGCGCTCCTTATGATTCTACCCGTCTTGAATTGTTTGAGAAATTATTTGTTCAATTAAAACAAGAAGAATTTTCTGACCGACCAGAACAAAACACAAAAATTCAGGCATTTAAAAATTTTGCTTTTTTCGAAGCATATTTTTCAAATTATATTGAAGGAACGATTTTCGAGATTGAGGATGCAAGGAAAATTATCGAGACAGAGACCCCAATGCCTGCGCGTGATGAAGATTCTCATGACATTCTTGGCACATACAGGCTGGTCAGCAACCGAGATGAGATGAAAATTATCCCGAGCAATGCAGATGAATTATTGGAGATTCTGCGATATCGACATAAGATCCTTCTCGAAGCAAGAACTTCTAAAAATCCCGGTCAATTTAAAGACAGAAATAACCGTGCCGGAGAGACTCATTTTGTAGACCATAAACTTGTTAAAGGGACCTTGATCAAAGGGTATGATTTTTATCAGGCACTAATTCATCCATTCGCAAAAGCTGCATTCATAATGTTCATGATCAGCGAAGTACATCCATTTTTAGATGGAAATGGGCGAATTTCAAGAATCATGATGAACGCTGAACTTGTGAAAACAGATCAGACCAGGATAATAATTCCGACCGTTTTTCGAGATGATTACATTTTAACATTAAGAAAACTATCCCGAGAAAATGATCCGGTCCCCTATCTTAGAATGCTTGACAAAGCACAAAAATTTTCAAGAACCATTGTGGGAAGTATGGACTTTATGCAAGATCATTTAGAAAAATGTAATGCATTTAAGGAACCAGATGAAGCAAAACTTAAATTTAATGACCTTATAAGCTAATAGGTGGAAGAAATGCCGGCTTTTACCAGACTTCGCCGGAACGGCCTGACCATCTCATTTTATTGATTGCTAATATGGTAAAGTGGTCAATAAAAATCGGCAGAAGGTGGTCACTGATGCCGGCCTGTCCAGATTATCCGTTTAGTGGAAAAAAATACAACAAAAAGGGCGTTTAGTGGAAAATATTTTCCTTTTAGAATAAGATAAGCGGTATTAATGGAAAAAAATTGATGAGCTTAAAATTTAACACCTCTGGGACTATGCTCGGTCTTATTTTGTAATTCTTTTAATGAGCATTCGGGTTGATTTTTACCATATCTAAAATTTCTTCCACAGTTTTCTCCACAGTTTTCTCCACAGTTTGACCTGCAGACTGTGGAGAAACTTTAGTCGTATGGTTAGTAATCAGTTGTTATTTAGGTTCGCGATTCTCCCTTGCCTTGCCGACTGAATAAATACATTGTTAGCCATTTCATTGATGCCAGGTTCCTCACAGCTGTGCTTAAAGGATCATAGTAATGAAAGAAGTTGTGAATGAACAAGTGTATAAGCCTCAATCGGATTGTAGCTAATATCCGGTCGCAATATTCCATTTGTATCGCCAATAAAATCAGAATCAGATAGTTTGTCCTCTACGTTCTTGATGAATTCCTTCCCAGTCACAGTATGTCCTTCCTGATCCATATAGAATTTCCAGGATTGAATGATTTCACCACAATCCGGGATTTGGTTTTTCAGAGCGAACCAAAGATCAAAAAGATCACGACCTTTTTTTCTTTGATATAATGCTCTGAGTTTTGTTCCAAGGAGTTCTTCCAACTTGTAAGTTCTGATATTTGCTTCTCCTGTAAACCAGGTGTTATTGACGTTGATCTTAATATCTGTGTACCCAAATAGCGTATAATGTTCCCTGCAATTGATCTCAACCTTTAATTTTAAAGGCAATCCTGATTCAGAAGTATATCTGAAAATGAGGGTATTATTATTTGCTTTCTGCTTTGTTTCTGCCTTTTCAAAAAAGGACAACCGGTTCTGAATATGTTTGATGGTTTCTTTGATCGGTTCTGGTCTTATCTGCACCAGGTCTATATCTTCTGAATATCTTGGCTGGGGTTTCATAAAGAATTTGTGCATAGCTGTACCCCCGCGAAATGAAAGATGCTCCTTTAAAAACGGATCGTTAAAAATTTCAACCAGGGATCTTTCGATGATGAGATCTTGTTCAACCTGAGAATTTTCAATCCATGGGGCATATTTTCTCCATGAAGTAATGAATGCAGTTGGAATCATATATCAGGTTCGACGGTTATGTTGGCAAGAATATTCCAATCGTTATCAATCTTTAATCCTGGGGTTTTAGGACCTTTGGTGCTCAATAAAAGTGGATAGTATTTTGTAACATTCAGAGATTTTTTCATTGGCTTAACCAATTCAGATTTCTCCAATACATTCTCTAATAAGAAACCCAGGCGTTGAACAACTGAAGTAACATTATATGATTGTGCACAATCCCGCAGTGCATTTGGTTTTATCCGTTCTGATAATTCCTGTAAAACAGTCGAGATTCTATCAATTCCCCCTATACGGTCCTGGTAAAATACTAAATCTAATGCCGTTAATTCCGGTGATGAAATTTTCAAATATCCAGCTTCTGTTTTCTGATCAATGACAAAACGGTCGTCCCAGCTCTTTTTCTTACAAAAGGAAATTTTTATTGAATGATTAGAAATTGGCCGAATAGTAGGAGGACCCGTGATTATAAAATGCTCCTGAGGTTGTTGGTGTGCTGCCCCATAATACGAAGCTGCATTGAGAAGTCCTACGTAATAATCCCGGTCAATGAATTTCATCAGATCCGGGATAAAGAATGAGGGAGGAATGATCCCTGTTGCACTGTATTCCGGTGGAACAATGACATAAAATTCTTTTCGAACCTGAACAATTTTCTTTTTCTTTCGGAGTCGTTGAAGAGATTTTTTAATTGCCTCTGGAGAGAACTGATATTGTTCTCTGAGCTCCCTCAATGTAAAGGAATATCTTCCATTGGAGCGAAGTCCATCGATGAACTCTTCTGAATAATTATAAAATTGCATTTTGTTTATTTCTAAAGTGATCAGGAGCGAAACGGGTTACAATGTAACCCCTTTCGCGCTCACAAACTTAATAAACATTTTAATATAATTGATTACTAAGCAACGTTTTTTTAACAATTTCACGAACGCGTCCATTAGACTTTTTTCATTTTGGACTGCCTGGTTTTTTCTTCTGTATTGGGATACTATCCCACGTCCTCTCCATCTCCAGCTTTTTAAACTCCTCGGAGATCTTCACATACTTGTTAAAAACGGCGTCCTTCTTATGACCGGTGATCTCCTTGATGGTTTTGGTATTCATCCCAAGCATGATGCTGTTAGTGATAAACGTCTTCCGGGCAGTATGGTTAGTGATCAGATTATATTTAGGTTCGCGATGTTCCCTTGCCTTGCCCCCGGAATAATCGACGTAGTTGACAAGTTCAGTGATCCCTGCTTCTTCGCAACACTCCTTGATATGATCGTTGATCTTCTGGGCAGAGAGTTTTGGGAGAGGTTTGTTCTCTAAATCCTCATACTTTGCAAGGATGGCCTTGGCATATTGGTTCAATGGAATAACTTCGGTTTTATGTGTTTTCACGATGGTTTTAAAGATCTGCCCGTCCCTGATTTGCTCTCTTTTAAGGTTTTGGAGATCCGAAACACGCATTCCGGTAAAACACATGAAGCAGAAAAGATCCCTGGCCCTGGCTCTCTTATAAGAAGCGAACTGGAAATTATAAAGTGTCATTAGTTCTTCCATGGTGAGATAAATAACATCCTTCTCCCGTTCTGTTGCTTTAAATTCTTTGAAAGTTAGATCCTTTACATAACCTCGTTTCTTACACCAGGTAAGGAATGCTTTCAGGTTACTTATGATCTTAGCAAAATAATTATCCTTGGCTTTCCTCTTAACAAAGGCATAGGTCTGGAGATTGTCAAAGAATTTGAAATTGATTGAATGGAGGTCAACCTTATATTTTGTGTCTTTTTCAAAATCCTGAAGAAAGTTTTTAAAGGTCCCATAGCAAACGATGGTTCTGTTAGCCCTTATGGCTTTGCTGCTTTCAATGTATTCGTCAAGCACTTCATAGAATGACCTGTTTGTTTTTCGTTGCTTCCCGGTCGGATTGATAATAGCATTTTTCAGGTATGGTTCTGTAATCTGAATCTCATCTCTTAGAGCATTATTTATAGCAGCTTCGGTTTTTTCTTTAAGCAAGCTGATTCTTTCATTGATTGCGATGTAATTATTATCTGGTTCATCCTCCCGGTTCTTCTTAACTTTCTGGTTGAGCTGGCTCCAATGTTTTGAATGGACCATAAAGCCGACGAAAATGACTACGCGAGTGTAATTATGAGTCACTCTCATAACCAGAGATTGCTGTCCTTTTTTATTGGATTGGCTGGATCTCAAATAAAAGTGTATATTCGCCATACAGGAAAATTTTGTATCTGCTTGTAAAAAGCGAAGTTATAAAGAAAAAGTGAGTACCCAAAATGAGTACCCAAAAAAGTTGTAAAATTGAGAAAAATAGGGTTTATTTAGAAAAAGTTTAAAAAATAAAGTACTGATAAACAGTTGATACAGAAAAGTATAGTTAAATTCAGTTAAAAAACCAATCCCCCGGCTCCGGGTACACATGATACTGATTAATTGACTTACAATCAGTTAATAACAAGAATTCAGGAAGTTAGATATTGGAATTTAAGTATTCAGAAAACGCAGAAAGACAAATAATTTCCTGTCTTTCTTTATTTAGCTTGCTATTGTTTTCTTCCTTTGCTACAATCCCCAGTTCGGTGATTCAATAATCACTTTTTCAAGCGAATAGACATGCGCCTTTAGCGAAGCGGAACCGGCAAAAAATTATTTGATTAATGCGGTTTTCTCCGAACGAATTTCTCTCCACAGGTACGGAAAAAAAAGTATCGCAATCAGGACTGCAGCAATTCCCTGACAAAAAATAGTTCTCGCTGTACCTACATAATTTGAAATGCTACCTATAAATAGCGCACCGAGAGGTTGCAGGCCAAAGTATGCCATTGCAAAATAACTTATAATCCGACCTCTCATTTCTGTGGATGAATTTAATTGAAGAAGTGTATTCCCAATAGTTGCTAGCGACATAATGGCGAAACCGGTTATGGCGGCAAAAATTAATGCGAGGAGTAAAATATGCGAAAATGAAAGAAGTATAAGTCCTGTGCCTAAGACAGACATAATAATGAATAAAACCCTGTTAAGATTTACATTTGGTTTCAGGGAAGCGAGGAAGATGGCCCCGCCAATAGCACCAATTCCTGTTACACTATTAAGGTAGCCATATGTGGTAGCATTACCATTCAGTATCATTTTAGCAATAACTGGAAGGAGTGTTATATAGGGTATTATCATCAGGCTGTATAATGCAATAAGTAATATAACACGACCTATAGGTGGTGAAGCTTTTAAGTATTTAAGGCCATCTTTAAGTCCTTTCAATGCGTTCTGCGTATGCACCTTTGGAACATAAGCAGGCAGCCTCATCATAAGCAATGTGGTAATAACAGCAATAAAACTCAAAGCATTCATCATAAAACATATTCCCAAACCAAGATCATCGAGAATAATACCCGAAACGACAGGTCCTATAAACCTGGCAATGTTGTTCATTGTGGAGTTAAGAGCAATGGCATTCCCTAAATCTTCTTTATCGTCAATCATATCTTGTACCAGCGACTGTCTTGCTGGCATATCGAATGCATTGATTATACCCAGCAACACGCTCAGAGCAAGTATCTCGAATACTGTATAATGGGTAAATAAAACTAGTAATGTCAACAAAACAGCCTGAATCATTGAAACAACCTGGGTTATAAGCAATACCTTATACCTGTTATACCTGTCGGCTACAACACCACCAAACAGGGAAAATAAAAACGAGGGGAATTGTATTGCGAATACTGCCAACCCAAGCATAAAGGGAGAGTGGGTTTGCATATAAATTGTCCAATATACAGCGGTTCTCTGCATCCATGTTCCAATCATTGAAACTGATTGACCTGAAAAATACAACCTGTAATTCCGGCTTTGGAATGCTCTGAATGTCTGGATATTCATATTGAATTTCAGCATTGATATTCAATAATTTATACCATGATGTTCAGTTTATTAATAATATCGGATGATGTCCCAGATTCCCCCAGGCGGGGGAAAATGTTACGAAGGCTGTTTTCATGTGCGTCAGCCTTTGTATCAGTCATGGCATCGGTAGCAAAGCTGATGTTATATCCCAATTCACTCGCTGCACGGGCCGTGCCTTCCACACCAATGCTGGTGGCGACCCCGCACAATACAATACCGGTAACCTTTCTTTTCTGCAGTTCCTCATGGAGCAAAGTATTATAAAATGCATTCCAGGTCTTTTTAATAATAAAAATATCAACTGCTTCTGTTTTAATCTCATCCACAATTTCCATAAAACCTGTCAAGGGCAAAGCGACATTCATTGCGGTTTGAACTACCCTGTTTGCTGGGATGCCTTGTTCGTCCTTGCGCGATTTTAGCCAGGCAGCCCCAATTGGATTAACTGTTACAATCACGATAAGCAGTCCAGCTTTCCGGAAAGCCTCCACCAGAAGGAGAACTTTTTTCAATACTTCACTTATGGGATGAGCTGACTCCCTTTTTAAAATTCCCTTTTGCAGGTCAATCAGCACAAGTGCTGTGTTTTTATCGATTGCAGTAATCATTTACACTCCTTTTATTTGTTTTAGGTAAGTTTTTTCAACACGGGTAATGCTTTTTCAAGTATTTCTTTTTCTTTATCTGTAAGTGATTCCTCAATCACACTTTTCAACCATTCATCCTTTTCATATTTATAATTAACCACCATTTTTTTCCCTGAAGAAGTAAGAGAAATATATACTTTTCGCTTATCCTTAGTAGATGTAGTTCTTGCAATAAGACCCTGATTCTCCATTTTCTTCAATATCTGCGACATAGACTGTGTTTTAATTTTTGTCAAAGCTGCAAGCTCAGATGGCAACAATCGCGGAGAACGAAACAGATAACCGATAGTATCCATTTCGGTCATTGAGTATGTTTTGGTCGAATAAACCTGTTTGCGAAGCCCCTTATGAATCGCAGAAATTAATGACCTCAAGGTTGAAGATAATACTAATGTGTCCATATATGTATCTTAACTTGTAAGTTTACCTTACAAAAATAATTAATACTTCAATACTCCTTGAAAGAAATTGTAATAATTTTATTTTTCAGTCCGATTGGTTTGCCTGGAAGAATGTTCCATTTCCTCAATGAAATCAACCACTTTCAGGTAATCTGGAATGGTTCTGAAGTTAGATAATTGGTCAGAGTAGCGTGCAGCACCGGCAAATTAGATGGCTCTATTACTGCATGTTACAGAGATTCAGGGTGATGTGTAAGGGTTGTCAACCCCGTGGATAAGGCAACAAAAATAGGCAGAGTGTGGTTAATAATTACGGCTTCCAAAAGTGATAACCAGGCAGATATTAAAAAACTTGACAAATGATATTATGGTCACGAAAGCAAATAAAAAGTAAGAATAATTCAATGGAATCTACTTACGACCTGAATTCACAACGTTTCTGTCATGGCACGAAGACCAACCTTAAATCGGGGGATATGATTAATACCGGTTTTAATTCAGACTAAGTCAAGAGGAAGAAAGAAATGACAATTCCTGAATTTGGAGACTATTTCCATAGATAATCTATAAGATCCATGATTTAGTTGGCACTTTAATAAAAACATATATCGAAATGAAAAACATAAAACGGGTATTGATGACCATGGCATTATTGACTTTTTACTTCTTATTTAATTGTGAAGCAACAAATGGACAAAACTCAATAAGTACGATTGCGCCAAAGGAGCAGACGTCCGTTCCTGATCGAAAAATTGGTTTTAACCTTGATAAAAGTAATGACACGAAATTGAAATCATTATTATCAGAAACAGTGAACAAGTTTGTGCAACTCGAATACCAGGATTCCGTAACAGGGAAGAAAATGTCTTACAATCTCTTTGTTCCACTGGGATTTGACAAAAAAAACAGTATCCCTTAGTTTTGTTTATTGCTGATGCAAGTACGGTTCGAAAAGATACAAAAGTACCCTTGACACAAGGGTATGGTGGCCTGGTTTGGGCTTCTAAAGAAAGCCAATCAAAAAATCCATGTTTTGTGCTTGTCCCTCAATACACTACACAGACGGTTAATGATAATTTTGAGACATCTTATGAAGTTGAAACGACAATTCGATTATTGCGCAATGTATTTGAAAAATACAATATTGATACAAACAGGCTTTACACAACAGGACAATCGATGGGTGGAATGATGTCTATGTATTTTAACATAGTTCATCCGGACCTATTTGCGGTATCAATATTTGTAGGTTGTCAGTGGGATGCTACAAAAATGGGTGGGTTTGGGAAAGACCATTTTTTTTACATTGTTGCAGCGGGAGATATGAAAGCACCGAAAGGAATGTCAGCACTAAAAACCGTATTAGAAAATGAAGGGATAAAGATTAGTACTGCTGAGTGGAGTGCTAAATTGCCGCAAAATGAACAAGAAGAACAAGTTCAAAAGCTTTTAGCAGCAAATAACAATATTAATTTTATTGTATTTACAAAAGGAAGCGTTCTTCCATCAGACGGTTCAGGTATGGAACATATGTGGTCATTTGATTATGCCTATAAACTGGAAGGAGTGAGAGAATGGCTATTTAACCAAAAAAAATTAAGCTCTCATTGATTTTTCGTTTCCTCAATGAAATCAACCACTTTCAGATAATCTGGAATGATTCTAATTTAAATAATTGGTCAGTTAAGTCTATAGATGATACTGATTAATTGATTTACCATCAGTTAATATCACACTACCCCATCCTATATGGATTTCGTCTACCTTTGCGGGTTTTAAACAGGTAAAAATTTTTTACCTTGTTTCTCTTCAGGGCTGTTAATGGCAACCTGAATAGATGGACGAGCCAATTTTCTCAAATCTTAAAAAACCAACATGAGTGAAAATAAAAAATTATCAGAAAAGTTTTTAGAAGTTTTACAGCACGAAGGCGTTGTATCTGTTGTATCGTGGGGTATCGAAACTTATGTTGCGAATACATGGAATTCTTATCTTGTAATAACAGAGGATGAGCGTATTCTGATTCCCGCTTATGGTTTTAGAAAAACCGAGAAGAATGTTAATGTAAACAACAGTGTAAAATTAACACTGGGGAGTAAGGATGTTTTGGGATATAATGATTATCCCGGCACAGGCTTTCTTATTGATGGCAAGGCAAAATATTTCAGTTCTGGTGATGAGTATGATTTGATGAAACAGAAATTTTCGTTTCTCACAAGGGTATTGGAGATTACTGTTGAAACAGCAAAGCAAATGTTATAGCAATCAGTAAGAGTTTAATTTTATTAAAATACAGATGAAAACAAGAATAAAAATTCTGGTAGTTATAGCTCTTTTAAGCATAGTGTCTCTCAATCAAAAAGCATTTGCCTGTACAAGAGTGGTTTATCAAGGGCTTAATGGTATGATAATGACTGCCCGTTCAATGGATTGGCGGGGCGACATTCCAGCCAATTTATTGATTTTTCCAAGAGGTATTGAAAGGGATGGAGCAGCAGGAAGTAATTCCATAAAATGGAAATCCAAATATGGAAGTGTTGTCACCAGTTCATGGGACCTGGCTTCATCTGATGGCATGAACGAAAATGGTTTAGTGGGGAATCTTTTATGGTTAGCTGAATCTGTTTATCCGGCATTTGAAAAAAATGGCAGTAAAAAAGGCCTGGCTGTTTCTCTTTGGTTGCAATATACATTGGATAATTTTGCAACAGTCGCCGAGATAGTGGATGCTTTCAACAGGAATGATTTTATAATTGCATCCGCCCATATTCCGGGAACAGAAATTTTTACGACAGTCCATTTGTCAGTGTCCGATGCAACCGGAGATAATGCTATTTTTGAATATATTGATGGCAAGCTTGTAATACACCACGATAGAAAATATACTGTCATGACGAATTCACCTGTTTTTGAGGAACAGTTAGCCATAAAGAGCTACTGGAAGGGAATTCCCGGAACCATCATGTAACCGGGCACAAACAGGGCTGCCGACAGGTTTGTTAGAGCGTCATATTACATTGATGCAATCCAAAAAACGGACAATAAAAGGATAGCAACTGCAAGTGTATTCAGTGTTATCAGAAATTGTTCTGTACCCTTGGGTATTTCTTCTGAAACTGAACCCAATATATCCTCGACAAGGTGGAAAACTGTTGCCGACCAAAAAAATCTCATTTACTACTTCGACAATGTATTAAATCCTAATGTTATATGGGTTGAATTCAGCAAGATTGATTTTAGTGAGAAGGCTAAGGTCAGGAAATTAAGTCTGGAAATGAATGAAAACTATTCAGGTGAATCTTCCATGAATTTTAAAGAGGCACAGCCATTCAAATTTGCAGGTCTTGATTAAATCTGTTAAGTGGTTGTTTAAGGAGGCCCCATTACCTCAATAAAATCAATCACTTTCGCAAAATCGATGATGAACAGACGGTTAGATATTTTGTCAGAGTAGTATACAATGATCAAATACAACCTCCTCATTTTTAATAAATCAGAGAAGGCATTTTATCATAGGTGTGAGACTGGGGGGATAAGATTGCTCTTTTTGTAATCACCAAACTACCACGGAATTAGTTATAACCGAAAATTATAAAGAAATATTAACGGTAGTCGGTGGATGGAATTAAATAACGATCAATATTTATGCTGGGCATTTAGAACCTGCATGAAAATAATTCCCGGGTAATTTTCAAAAATTACCTTTTAAGCACTGCCAGAAAAGTTACCATCCTCATCAAATACCTGGTTCTCTTAGCCGGGCTGAAACAATGCCAGTCGAGTACTAAGTTCTCAGGTAGTGGTGGTATTTATCAATAAATGATAAGTTTTTTCACCACCTCCTCACCTTCTGAACGGATCACTATGAAATGCATGCCTTTGCCAAGTTCAATGCCTGGGAATACCGATGATAGGCTGCCTATGGATAATTTTTCCCTTTCTGCTGTTCCTAAAGTAATCTACCGCCCCGATCCGTCGCAGAACCGGTTGCCATCCACCCGGCCGACCTGGCGCCCCGAGCCATCATAGAAATACTGTGAGAATGCTGCAGGTGAAAGAAGAAGGAGTAAAAGGCTGAATACTGGTTTCATGGATCATTGAAATTAATCAGGATCATGTTTGAAGCAAAGTTAATGCCTGGATTGTGCTTTAATCACTTTTTTCAAACAAATGCTGTTCCCTTTTCTTACTTTTATGCTTGAACAAGGAAACCATTCTGAAATGGGTCGAGCTCGTATTAAACAAAGGTATTCAATTCTTCTGCTGGTTTTATACTGCATCATTTGCGCCATGCAATTCCCGCCAAAATGCGGAAAATGGCGATGGGATGTCAAGACAATAACTGATCGCGCGGGCCCTGCATTGCTGAACAGGAAACCCATAAGGTCTTCTGTTGATGAACTGGTGGTTCAAAGACCGCCCAGGGTGCTGTGTTCTTCCGATCAGTCTGATGGACGGGAACCCCGTATGGCAAGTGAAAACGAGGTTGTCGAGATCATTGCCTGGGTCACCAAGGTGAAACGTGAATCGGATGACAGTGACCTGCACTTTATTTTAACCTCCCTGGGCTCGGGAAATACGATGATAGGGGAGATCCCCGATCCTGAATGCACAGCTTTCGATGCATTCCCCTCGCTCAGGAACCATTTTACAAAAACAAGAGAAGATGGGTTCAAAGTATGGGACTTCTGGAAAAACGCCAAAAGGCCGGTCAAAGTCAGGATAACCGGCGTCCCTTTCTGGGATGGTATCCATCCCGGGAGTAACCCTAAGGGAGCAAGCCAATACTGCAGGGAGATCCACCCGATACTGTCGATTGAACTTCAGTGACGTTCATGCTTCCATCAGTTTAATCTCAGTTTACCTGTTAAGTTGGTGCTTCCAGCGGAAGAATTATTTAAACCGGATTTCCGAAAGCTCCTTACCGATCTCGTGAATGCCTGAAAGAATTTTTTCGGTCTGGGTTTCGGAGGGTTTTTTACGTCCTTGTACGTATTGGGAGAGAAGGGTGGGGTTCATCCCGATCTTTTCAGCCAGGAACTTTGCGTTGATAACCCTATAGTATTGGAAAAACTGTTTGAAATCGATCTCGAACCTCAAATCCTTCATCGCGAGGATCTCGCCTTCCTCCTCAAAATAAAAGTTAAACGCTTCCAGGGCGTTGGACATCAATTCAGGAATGGATCCTCCGCTGGTGAACACAGCTTGATCTTTTCCGAATGCCGAAAATCCGGTATTGGTCTTTTCGACGATTACGCTTATTTTCTTATTCCGGGATTTCATATGATCAATTTTCAATGTTAAGTCCCGCCTCTTTCAGTATTCTCCTGGCCAGTCCGGGACCCATGTCACGACTGCCATGATTTGGAAAAATAATGAACCCTTTCTTTTGCAGATGTTTCATTTTTAGATGTGACCCTTTCTGTGAAGCCGCATACCATCCTTCCCTTAACAAGATCCGGTATAATTCTGAATATTTCATATACCGGGGACCCTAAAATATCCACACAAAGGTAAATAAAAGTTTACCTGAAGCCAAATTTTAATTATCTTTTCCATAATTATAAAACACTTCATTGAATGCCGTTCAGCTTAATCCTTGATTTGTCAATAAGTGATACCTTATTGCCATTTCTTTTTCAACATTGCAGGTACACTGCATTGCGCTGTCTTAACTTTATCCCTTGAATAAGCGGGAAAATGTCATCCGCAGTCAAAAAAAGAACTATGAAAATCTCGAAATCAAGCTTCATCCGGGGCATGCAGTGCGAAAAATCCCTGTTCCTTCATTTCTTCAAACCTGAACTCAGGGATGAGATTTCGGACTCACAGCAGGCCATCTTCGACACGGGCCATAATGTGGGAGAGCTTGCGCAGCAAAGGTTCCCGGGGGTATTGGTGCAAGCAGGGGCGACCACAGCAATTATTCGGGGGCGCTGGCTTACACCAAAGGGTTGATCAGGAAGGGGCAGAATGTCATTTACGAAACGGGGAAAGAGCCTGAGCATTTCGCATTCCTGGCAACCCCGCCTGCAGATCCCCGGGAAGAATTCATCCGCAGTCTTATAAAAAATATCGGTAATAAAGGCAGCATTATCAACTGGAACCAGTCGTTCGAAACCGCCCGGCTCAAAGAGATCGCCAGGGATCTTCCAGCTTACGAAACTGCGATTGACTGCATTGTTGAAAGGGTGACCGACCTCATGTCGCCTTTCCGGCACAAGCACTTTTACACGCCCAAATGAAAGGTTCTTATTCCATCAAGAACGTACTCCCGGCGCACGTTCCGCAGTTGTCATAGAAGGACCTGGAGATACAGGAAGGCGGCACTGCCAGCCTGGTTTATTCCAGCCTATATACTGATCCCGATCCGGCTTCAATTGCTGCCAAACGGAATAACCTGCTCAGATACTGTGCCCTGGGTACGATGAGCATGGTGAGGATACTGGAGAAGCTGTGAGAAAAAACACGGCGGCTCTTTTAAAGGAACCGCCGTGCAGGCACTAACCCCATGCCAACCATGAAAGAAACCGCAATTATGCCGCTTTGAAACCGATTTTTTTCTGTACCGGCACATAGTCCGGTTCCGAGGTGTTATAGATCTCGGCCAATGTCATATCTCTGGTGATGATGGATGCGCGTCCCGATCCTGCTGCAATCTGCCTTGCTTTTTCCTGCGCCAGCGGCCTGAATTCGTACTTGGCGATGATCCTTCCTTTGCGAAGCAGGGCCTTGTCGATGCGCGAGATGTCGGTGTTGAAAGTACAGATGATCTGCAGGTGCAGGCAATCACTTAGCAGCCCGTCGGAGATGTTCAGCAGGTTGGCAACGCTCAGGTTCTCGTCGTTCATCCGGTCCCTGATCACGTTCTCGGCATCCTCTATCACCAGGATAGAATTCAGGTTGTCGACCATAAGGGAAAGGAATTCGGGGGAAGCGATCTGCGGTGCAAGATCAGGAGGTATGAAGATCATTTTCTTACGGATGACCGAGGCAAGGTGCCTGATGTAGGTGGTCTTGCCTGTGCCGGGCATGCCATGGAGCAAAACGATCCCTTTGCTCTCTTCGGCAGAGAGCTTTGAAATGATGGATTCATGAACCGGAATAAAGTCGTCGTTATAGGAAAGTCCCAGGTCAAGGTTGGATTCTTTCAATGGAAAGTTCTTGACATACAGCCCCATATGGGGATCAAGCACAAGCAATCCCAGGTTGTTAAGAGAGCGGTTGTCAATCCTTTCCCTGAAAAAATCACAGGCTTCCTCTACCAGGGCCAGGTCGCTGCTGTGCGAATAGTATAACCTCACATAGGGTTCGGCTGCGATAAGATCGAAGCTGATCATCAGGTTCTTCTGCACCATGATGATCCCTCGCCTCTTCCTGAAACTGCTTTTATCTTTATTGTATTCGAAATCCAGGATGATGTTGGTCTCGTCTATCCCGAACTGGTTGATAAAATCATCAATGATAATGCCGGTCGGCAATAAGTTCTTTATCACACGGTGCGTTGGGACCTGGTTATTATGGAAAAGGAAGAACAACCTTGGATCGGGCATTCCGTCATAGGTGTCAAAATTGTACCTGAAATCCTCACGGCCTACTACATCATGAATGGAAACTTCGGGGTCTGGCTTTGCTACAATATTCATCTTCTTAAGCGGCATACTTCACAGTTTTTAATGTTCACGAAACAAAGTAACCACCATGTAACGTAAACTATTTACGGTGGACTGCATTTCGTCGGATTTTGTTTATTAATTTTGATGGAAAAGACATTATGCCTCTCAGCAAGAATTCCTTTGCAAGATACCAGGTGATCGATGCCTGCCTCCGCAACAAACAGCGCAGGTTTCCGGATATCAGCCTGCTGCTTGAAAAATGCCAGCAGCGCCTCGACCGCTCTATCTCCAGGTCCACCATAGAAAAGGACCTCAGGGCCATGAAAGATCTTCCTGAGCCGGGTTATTATGCCCCTATTGCTTTCGACAGGGCGAATAACGGGTATTATTACACTGATCCCTCGTATTCCATTAATAATATTGCTGTCAGGGACGAAGACATCGATGCCATAGAAATGGCGGCCAATATGCTGAGCAGGTACCGTGAGTTCCATGTTGTAAAACGTTATGCCGAGGCCATCGACCGCATCCTTGACGTGGTCAACGTAAGGCGGATCCTGAGCAAGGACGAGTTTGAACAATATATTCAGCTTGAAAAACCGGTTTATGTGAGGGGTGCAGATTTTATCGAGCCCGTCATCAGGGCGATACAGGATAAGACAGTGCTCAGGATCGAGCACCAGTCCTTTTCAGAAGCAGATCCGCATACCAGGATAGTCCATCCATACCTGTTAAAAGAGTATAACGGCCGCTGGTATCTTGTCGGGCTGGCAGAAACGGAGAATGATATTCGCACTTTCGGGCTCGAACGGATATTATCCATACAACCGGAGCCTTCTGTTAAGTTCAGGCAGATCAAATTCAACGCAAGGGATTACTTTAAAAATACCATCGGGGTCATTGCCCCACAGTCCAGACCCCCGAAGATCCAGCTCGAATGTACCAAACAGCAGGCACAGTATATTATAACCAAACCCATCCATGAAAGCCAGGTCATCCAGCGCGAAAAAAGGGATTCAGTGGTTTTCGGCTTTGAAGTCCATCCTACCTGGGAATTCATTACAACAGTCCTTGGTTTCAGGGAAGGAGCCAGGATCATTTCCCCTCCCTGGTTAAGGAACCACATGCTTGAGATCATCGATGCAATGAGACAAAACTATCTGAACTTTGGTTCCCCTTAATGAGGTAATTTGACCGCTGGATCTCGGTGGTAGTCATAAAAGTGTTTGACTCCATCATAGAAGAAATGCCGGCTTTAACAGACTTTCACCGGAACGGCCTGACCATCTCATTTTATTGATTGCTGATATGATAAGGTGCCAGCATCAATTTCTTAAAACCATTCAGTGACAAAAAACCATTATCGGGAGACAAATCCCTGCCATAGGGTGATTGCATTTTTTGAAGGATGTTCCTCAGGGTACTTTTGCATGAAAATACATTTACTAAATAAATAGCGATGAAATCAAAAGTGAATCAAACCAGGATGCTATCAGTTTTAATAAGCTGTTTATTTCTTCTAACCCTTGTTTCTGGAGGGTGTTCGAAGAAAGATAGTACCGGTTCGGTGGATAATTTGCCAAACATCACGGGTTATCCGATTGTTGGCACAAATCAAACAATTTCTTATGACACAGCGCGGATAATAGGGATACCTGTTCCCTTACAGCCATATTACGGGCAGAATTCCAATTACCCCGGACATGCTCCTTCATACACCAGCAACGGGGACGGTACGGTTACCGATAATATTACCGGGCTGATGTGGCAGCAAACCGAGGATAGAAATGGTGATGGAGTGATTAATTTCTATGATAAGATTACCTATAGTGAAGCATTAGCTGATGTTGCAGTCTGCGCTACAGGTGGTCATCATGATTGGCGGCTGCCCACTATAATGGAACTTTATTCACTTGTAATGTCCAGTGGAACGGATATGAATCCACAATTCCCGTCTACCCCCCTGCCTTATATCAATACAGATTATTTTGGTTTCGGTTACGGTGACACTAACTCACTTGCACATGGCGACCTGGGAACGGAAAGACCCATCGATGCACAGGTTGTAACATCTACTTTATATGTGAGCACGACAATGAATGGAATTGAATGCGTGTTCGGATATAATTTTGCGGATGGACGAATAAAAGCATATCCTACAACCCACACCGTTCCTGAAGATGGACAGGCAAAACATTTTTATGTATTATATGTCCGAGGCAATTCGAATTACGGAAAAAATAATTTTCAAGACAATGGAGACAGCACTGTCACTGATAATGCAACACGTCTTATGTGGGTTAAGTATGACAGCCATTTCGGAATGAACTGGGAGGCGGCGCTTGCCTGGGCACAGGCAAAGAACCAGGCAAATTATTGCGGACATAACGACTGGCGTTTACCGGATATTAAAGAATTACACAGTATTGTTGATTATACACGCTCTCCTGCAACAACGAATACAGCGGCGATTGATCCGGTTTTTAATTGCACCGGGATTACCAACGAAGGGGGAATTGCTGATTTTCCCTGGTACTGGAGCAGTACTACTTTTTGCGAGGGCGCAACTGCAAATGGCTCGTCAGCCTGCTATATATGTTTCGGAAGAGCAATGGGTTACTTCTTTGGATTCTGGCTTGATGTTCACGGGGCCGGAGCTCAGCGTTCAGATCCTAAAGGGGGAAGCCTCAGTTCTTTTACTCATGTTGGAAACGGGTACTACAATCCTCAGGCTCCACAGGGCGATGCAGTAAGGATTTTCAATTACGTGCGTCTGGTAAGAAATATCAACTAAAAAATGAAAAAATACTTCCTGATCATATCGCTGATATTAGCTCATTTATCTTATGCCCAGAACAACAAGCAGAAAATAAGAGGGGTCGTTACTGACAAGCTTTCTCAAACGACCCTTCCGGGAGCCAGTGTTCAGGTAATGAACGGAGCAGGAGCAAGGGGAGCGGTATCCAATGAAAAGGGAGCATATGTGATTTTCGATGTGATGCCAGGAAGGTATGAACTGAAAATCTCCTATGTCGGCTACAAGGATGTACTTGTATCCAGTGTATTGGTCACATCAGGGAAAGAGACGATCGTGGATATTGCGATGGAGGAAGACGTTAAGTCCCTTAACGAAGTCGTTATTACAGCTAACAGCAAAGATAAACCCATCAACAGTTTATCCACCGTAAGTGCGCGCAGCTTTTCTATGGAAGAGGTGAACCGGTTTGCAGGCGGGCGTAGCGATCCTGCACGCCTGGTAGCTAATTTTGCAGGCGTAAGCGCCACCGACGACAGCAGGAATGACATCGTTATACGGGGCAACTCGCCGGTTGGGGTGCAGTGGCGTATCGACGGCATGGATGCAACCAATCCAAACCATTTTGCATCAACAGGTACAACAGGAGGTGCAGTGAGCGCCCTGAACACCAATATGCTCAAGAGTTCCGATTTCTTCACTTCGGCATGGCCGGCCGAATACGGCAATGCTGTTTCAGGAGTTTTTGATATAGGGTTCAGAAACGGGAATACACAAAAAAGAGAGACCTCTGTTCAGCTTGGGCTGATAACCGGGCTGGAAGCGATGACTGAAGGGCCCATCAGCAAATCAAACGGTTCATCGTATCTGGTTGGTTACCGTTATTCGCTGGCCGGCATTGCCCAGGCCATGGGAGTCAACATAGGTACCACGGCAACGCCTACTTACCAGGACCTTTCATTTAAAATAAACAGCGGGGAAACAAAACTCGGAAGATTCAGCCTGTTTGGTATCCTGGCCACCAGCAGCATATCGATACAGGGAGGCAGTTCGAATGAATTATATGGTGGCGGACAGTCAACAGATTTCAAGAGTAAAATTGCGATTGGTGGATTGAAGCACTTCTTCCAGATCAACAGTAAATCTTTTATCAGTTCAACGATCGGGATCAACTATTCGGGAAACAACCAGCTGAATTATGGAATGGATTCATTGAGGAATTCATTCAGCAAAGAGGAAAACAAGGTCAGCAAAACAGGTTACGAATTCATCACAAGCTACAATCTGAAAATCAATTCCAGGCTGTTTTTTAAAGCCGGAATGCAGGCTGAATATATGAATCTTTATCTCTTCGACAAGGTTAAAAGACGGGAAGGGGAAGGATGGACCCAGGTATGGGATTACAACAGTCACACGACCCTGGCCCAGGTTTATGCTCATCTGAAATACAGCATTAGCGAAAAACTCACCATGAATGCCGGCATACATGTGCAGCAGTTCTTCCTTAATAATTCCTTCTCCCTTGAACCTCGTATGGGGTTTAAGTACGACTTGAACAGTAAAAACAGTTTTAGCATTGGTTATGGACTGCATTCGCAAATGCAACCGCTGAATGTATATTTTTTACAGACGCAGTTTGCTGATGGATCAATTATATATGATAATAAAGAACTTGGTTTTACAAAGAGTCATCATTTTGTTTTGGGATATGAGCTGCAGCCATTCAAAGACTGGCGTTTGAAAATTGAGGCTTATTACCAGTATCTCGTTAATGTGCCTGTCAATACCTATGCAAGCAGTTATTCCATGCTCAATACCGGGGCAAGCTTTAAAACCGACCTTGAAGACAGCCTTACGAACAAGGGAACAGGGCGAAACTACGGCCTTGAACTTACTGTGGAGAAGTTCTTCAGCAGGGGATATTATGGTTTACTCACCGCTTCGCTTTACCAGTCAAAATACACCGGCAGTGACGGGATAGAGAGAAATACGGCATTTAACGGAAGATATGTGGCAAACTTCCTGGCAGGGAAAGAATGGAAACTCGGCCATGAAAAAAGAAATGCCTTTACAACCGACCTTAAAGTGACTTATGCCGGCGGCCGATATTATACTCCCATTGATCTGCAGGCCTCTCAGGCAGCAGGCAGGGAAATCCTTAAAGGAGATGCCTATGCCTACACAAGTACTTATCCCGATTATTTCAGGCTGGATTTCAAGATCGGATTTACCCTGAACAGCCTTACGAAAAAACTGTCGCAATCGATTACCCTGGATCTGCAAAATGTAACGAACAATAAAAACGTTTTTTCACAGAATTATGATGACAGGAGCAAGTCGATCAGTACGACCTACCAGCTGGGGTTTTTCCCGAATTTTATTTACAAAATACAGTTTTAGATAAGTTAAATAACTTTGTGAAATGAAAGCGCTTTCGTTGAACAGCAGGAAAATTGAAAGTTTATTTTACATTTTAGTATGGGCGCTCGTTTTCTCAGTGCCATTTTTCAGTGAACGCGGCTCCGGGCAACTCGACTGGAAGAACATTGCAGGACATTGGGTAAACCTGTGCGGATATCTCATCGTTTTCCTGGCGAATGTTTATTTACTGTTGCCGCGTTTCCTCCTGAAAAAGAGATACCTGAATTATTTTGTCCTGATAATGGTTTTGATTTTGCTGGTGGTTGCGGTTAATCTTATCATCCATCCTGTTTTTTCGCATAATGCAGGTCAGGGAATGAGTGTTTCACACTATGGATTCAGACCCCCTGACCTCAATCATCCCGATCAAAAACCTCCTTTCATGGTTTTTTTTGATACACTCATCATTTGTTTTCTGACCGTGGGAGCCGGAACAACAATCAAACTGGTTTCAAAATGGCTGGAAGAAGAAAAGCTGCGAAAGGATATCGAAAAGGAACAGCTCAAAACCAACCTGGCTTTATTGAGGCAACAAGTCAGCCCGCATTTTTTCATGAATACATTGAACAACATTCATACCCTCATTGAATTGGATGCCGAAAAGGCCCAGGATGCAGTTGCAAGGCTTTCAACGCTTATGCGGTATTTGTTGTACGATTCGACTCAAAACACGATTGAACTGAAAAAGGAGATCGAATTCATCAACAGTTTTATTTCACTGATGCAGCTCCGGCATTCAGATGAGGTGGAAGTTACTGTTGTGATTCCTGAGCATGTTCCCGAAGCTAAAATTCCCCCTATGCTTTTTATTTCCTTACTCGAGAATGCCTTTAAACATGGAGTGTGTTATCCGCAGAAATCATATATTTATTTTGAACTTCAGATTGATAAAACCGCCTTGCATTGTATCATTAAAAACAGTAAACATAAAGCGGTTGCAGTTTCCCAGGGAGAATATTCGGGAATAGGCCTCGATAACATTAAGGAGAGTCTGAAGTTATTATATGAGGACAATTTCCAGTTGAATATCTTTGATAAAGAAAGTGAATTTGAAGTTGACCTTAAAATTCCGTTATGAAGATTTCCTGCATCGCCGTTGACGATGAACCCCTGGCTGTAAAAAAGATATCAGCATATATTCAGAAAACACCGTTCCTGGAGCTGGTGGCGGAATGCAGGAGTGCATTCGAGGCGATGGAGACCCTCAACAGCCGTGACATCCAGCTCCTGTTTGTCGATATCAATATGCCTGGCCTGAATGGATTAGAATTTGTAAAATCACTGACCAACAAGCCCTATATCGTATTTACCACCGCTTACAGCGAATATGCTGTTGAAGGTTTCCAGGTGGATGCAGCAGACTATTTATTAAAACCCATTACTTACAGCAGTTTCCTGAAAGCGGCCAACAAGGTGAAAAACCTTATTGATTTAAATGCGAACAGCCAAAAGGAAATCATCAGGTCTACTGCCGGTCATTTGTTCGTAAAATCAGATCACAAACTCATCCGCATCGAACCGGATGAAATAAAATATATTGAGAGCCAGCATGAGTATATCAAAATACATTTGACTAACAGTGCTCCTGTCATGACTCAGTTGAGCATGAAAGCCATCGAAGAACAACTTCCATCCGACAGGTTTTTGAGAGTGCATCGTTCGTATATCGTTAATCTTAAAAAGATTTCTGTCATAGAGAGGAACAGGATTGTTTTCGATGGCAAAGTATACATCCCTGTCAGCGAACAATACAAAGAAAAATTTAAGGAGTACATTGATGGGAATTTTGTTTAATCAGTTTCAACTTGTTTTGAATCAAGAAGGCCTCAGGTGAGATTGGGCGAAAGGTTTATCTCCTCAATAAAATCATCCAATTTTAGGAAATTTAATAATAATTAACTTAGTACATGACAATTTTTCATCTATCTGATATTCAATATAATATGTTAATAACTTGGTCATAAGTATTCTGAAAAAATGCATGTAAGGCCTTGATAATCATTATATTAGGTTATTATCTCACAAT